>Ga0299914_10003672_pt1 | contig 10896 bp, 7 predicted proteins | sample RVTome_10_FD_201361 | JGI IMG/M metagenome (GOLD analysis project Ga0299914, IMG submission 201361) | Soil microbial communities from uranium-contaminated site in the Upper Colorado River Basin, Wyoming, United States - RVT153D57 (version 2) ... | reverse complement strand
CACACTCGGGTGGAGAGTTCCTGTAGTCGGACCGATTCTCTTCGCTGCCATTGCCGCCACTCTCGCACTGGACCAGCAGACATACGACAATCACGTTTACCTGATGGCATGGCTTGTTCTGCTGCTGACGGTGGCAGACGCTGGAGCTGGAATCTCAATTAGAGGCAAGGACCGAGCGGTAGTTCGGTGGCCCGTCTTACTCCTGATGATCCAGCTTTCGGTGGTCTATGCGTTCTCCGCAATCACCAAGTTCAACGAACTCTTCCTTTCGGGAGGCACGCTTGCCGCTGTGTTACGCAACGGAGTGATCCCGTTTCCCAACTCGCTGCGGATCCTTCCGTTGCTTTCGGCCGTGGCAGGTGTCGTCATATTCGTCGAGCTCTTTATCGCTCTCATGATCTGGCGGCCCAACTTCCGTCCGGCCGCTTTTGTGCTGGGGCTTGGCCTTCACGCATCGATAACTCTGCTCATGGCAAGCACAGCCCAACTACTGGTGTTCTCACTCGAGATGCTTGCCCTCTACCCATTGTTCTTACACCCGGATCCTCTGTCTTTGACCGGTCCGGCAGACCCCGCATGGCGACGCAAGATCCATCGCCTCGATCTGCTTCGAGTCGTTCGCTTAGAGGGTGTAGGCGACGAGTTGATAGTGAACCACCAGGGTCGAACCACACGTGGTGCGCCGGCCCACACGCGAATCGCAGAACACCTGGTCCCATGGTTGTGGTTCGCACCGCTCCTTCGGATCCCTGGAATCAGCCATATTCATAGATGGTGGCATCGTCCCGGCGGCCGACGCTCCCTGCCGGTCGACGAGATCCAAGTTCAGTAGTCGAGGACTTCCTTGAACCAGGGAAGAGTCCGCTCTAGACCTTCCCGCAACGAGATCTGCGCCTTCCAACCGAGGATCTGCTCCGCTTTGGTGGTATCGGGTCGGCGCACAGTCGGGTCGTCCTTGGGCAGCGGTTGGAAGTCGATCCCGGGATGATTCCCGACAACTTCCTGAATCGTCTCCGCCAGCTCGAGGATTGTCACCTCTTCGGGGTTGCCGAGGTTGACCGGCTCTACCTCGTCGGAGAGGAGAAGCCTGAGGATTCCTTCGACCTCGTCGTCGACGTAGCACAGGGATCGGGTCTGGCTCCCATCGCCAAACACCGGAAGTGGCCTGTTTTCAAGAGCCGCCTTGAAGAATGCAGGCACCGCACGACCGTCGTGCGGTCTCATATGCGGACCGAATGTGTTAAAGATCCGGACGATTCGCGTATCGAGACCGTGCTCGCGGTTGTACGCCAACGTCATCGCCTCGGCGAATCGTTTCGCCTCGTCATAGACACCACGTGGCCCGATCGGATTGACGTTGCCCCAGTAGGTCTCTGGTTGCGGGTTCACTTGAGGGTCGCCATAAACCTCAGACGTAGACGCCAGAAAGAACACTGCCTCCTTCTCCCGAGCGAGACCGAGTCCCTTGTGGGTGCCGAAGGCACCTACTTTCAACGTGTGGATAGGCCACTTCAAGTAATCGACCGGCGACGCTGGAGAGGCGAAATTCAACACATAGTCGACCCTGCCAGGTACGTAGATGAAGTCGGTGACGTCGTAGTCGATCAGCCTGAACTTCTTGTTCCCCATCAGGTGGGAAACATTGGACGCGTTCCCCGTGATCAGGTTGTCGAGACACGTGACCTGAGCACCCGAGTAGAGCAGCCAGGTGCATATGTGTGATCCGAGAAAGCCGGCGCCTCCCAGCACGACTGCGTGTTTCCCGTCAAATTCCTGGAAACCGCCGAAGCCGTTTCTTCCCCTATCAAACAATTCGTTGCCTTCCCAAAGTTGCTTTGAGAGTACATCGGCATCCTCCGATAACAGTTGAGTCACCCTCCTTGCTGGGATACTGATACGACGTGAAACCTAGACAGGCGTTCTGGAAATGGAGCCTTCTCGGAGGGCTGACAGCATGCCTCCTCATATTTGCGCAGGCCAACGCAGTTGGGGGCTTCGCGGGACTTCTCCAGGTGGGGGAGGTCAGCAGACTGGCGCCGTTGATCGAAACTGAGCTCGGCGAGCTGCCACTGTCGCCGAACAAGGGCCACGACACCCAGATCTACTACGCAATTGGTTTGGACCTTGCCGGTGATCGGATGCCCGATCTCTTCGATCATGGCCCCTACCGCTACCGGCGGATCCTATATCCCGCCCTCGCTTCAGTGTTCGGCCTCCTCGATGGATACGCCTTGCTCGTTGGCATGGTCGTCCTGACCGTCGCAAGTGCTGCCGGTGCATCCGGGCTGACAGCAGCGATCGCAAGATCCCGGGGGCGCTCCGACTGGCTGGCCCTCGCCGTCCTACTCAATCCGGGTGTCTGGCTAGCAGTCCGGCTTCTCACTGCCGACATCATGGCGCTTTTTCTGATGTTGTTGGGTCTGTTTTGGTTCATGCGCGGCCAAAAGTGGGCTCCCCTCGTCTTTGCGCTATCAGGGTTGACCAAGGAGATCTTTCTGGTCACACCCGGAGCTCTCGCCGTCTCTGGAGACCGAAGCCGTTGGAAGCTGATTCTCATTCCAGCGGCCGCTCTCATCGCATGGATGATGTGGCTGACATTCACGATGGGAAACGGGTTCACCGGTAGAGGCAACGTCGGACTCCCCCTTGTCGGAATGGTCGAAGCATCCCCCGTATGGCGGACGTTCGACATTGCCGACGCCCTGTACCTCGTCTTCGCGCTCGCGTCAGTCGGTGCTGGCCTCGTCTACTCCGTCTTCAACACCAGCTGGCTGCGCTGGCCAATCCTGACGTGGTCGGTCCTCGGACTGATCTCATCGAGTTGGGTGTGGGACATCGGTAACAACGCCGCCCGTGTTTTCGCACCGATCGTCGTCCTGATTGCTCTCGCCGGATTTCGCCGCAACGCTGCGACCGCCGAAACCGACTCGACCGCGGCCGAGATCAAGACGTCCGACCGTGGGAACGGTTCGAGCCAGGCCTGAGAATGTCGCTTGCCACCAATCCAAGCGATACCACTCTTATCGCGGTGTGAATCGGATATATGATGCCGGGCAGGGCCAAGTAGATCACGGCGAACTGAAGGACCGCCGCCGACTCCGCTATCCGCACCTTCAGTCTGTCGGCTCGAATCCAAGCCAGGAACGGCATCGCCCACAGTATGTATTGGGGCTTGAAGACCTTGTTGAAAGTCAGCATGGCGATCACAACAACGGCAGCGACCTCGGCGAATGAGGGCCGAGTTCGAGCCGCCCACCACGTGATCAGAAGGAGGGCTGCCGCCAGCGACAAAGAGGACAGGACGTTGATCGTTCCATTCGACAGGTTGGCGCCGACCGCGTCATATACACGATCGAGAATTCCCCAAATCGTCGACTGGATGTCGCCGCGATCTGAGGCGAACTCGAGATGAAATAGCCATTGGTCCGGTTCGACAAACGCGTACGTCAGATATGGGACAACTAGCGCTATGAGCCCCCAGAGAAGGAAGATGCTCCGGCGACGCCAACCGTTGATCAAGGGCATGATCGGGAATACCACCGCACCGGGAAAGACCTTGAATGCCGTTCCGATGCCGTGCCAGAAACCGGCCAGGGCGGACCGGTCGTGATACAGAGCCGCTACGCCAAGAACGGCTATGAGGGCAACGAAGACATCCCAGTTGATCGGGAGGAACAGGAGAAGGGCTGGTGAGGCGACCCACATCTTGATATCGGGACTCGTCTCGGTCAGATTGTGCCCCTTCGTCAACGTTCGGGTTATGGCGACAGCGGCGCCGATCATGATTACTCCGTTGAGCGTCACTGCCCACCTGCTCGAGGGCAGCCACGACAGTGGTTCGTAGAAGAAAGCGGACACCGGCGGGTATTCGAAAGGGATCTGAGTCCACCGCGCTCCATTTCCGGATTCCCGTTCCCACAACCGGTAGACATCGCTGAATGCCGGGAAAGCCAGAAAGAGAGCGACCGACAGTCCTCCTCGAAAGGCGGTGTCGATGAGATGACGTCTTTGCAGAGCTTCTAGGGTCACATGGGCTCAGTCGGTGAGGGGCATTGTGGCGCACTCACGAGTCACAGGCTGGGAGCTGCAGTCTCTAGCCCGCGCCCACCATCTCGCGCAGAAACTTCCCGGTGTAGCTCTCTCCCACCTGAGCCACCTCCTCAGGCGTCCCCTCGGCGATGATCCGCCCTCCCCCACTGCCACCTTCAGGTCCGAGGTCGATTATGTGGTCGGCCGACTTGACCACGTCGAGGTTGTGCTCGATGACCACCACGGTGTTGCCGGAGTCGACCAGACGCTGCAACACCTGGAGAAGCTTGCGGATGTCTTCGAAGTGGAGCCCGGTGGTGGGCTCGTCGAGGATGTAAAACGTCTTGCCGGTAGAGCGTTTTCCCAGCTCAGAAGCCAGTTTGATCCGTTGTGCCTCTCCTCCGGACAACGTCGTGGCGGGTTGTCCGAGACGGACGTATCCGAGACCGACGTCGTAGAGGGTTTGGAGGATGCGGACGATCTTCGGCTGGTTCTCGAAGAATCCCACCGCCTCCTCAACCGACATCTCGAGGATATCGCTGATGTTGTGACCTTTCCAGAGGATCTCGAGGGTCTCCCGGTTGTAACGCTTGCCACCACAGACCTCACAGGGCACGTAGACGTCGGGTAGGAAGTGCATCTCGATCTTGATGGTCCCGTCGCCCTTGCACGCCTCACAGCGGCCACCGGAGACGTTGAACGAGAAGCGACCCGGTTTGTAGCCCCGGGCACGTGCTTCCTGAGTCTGGGAGAAGAGATTCCTGATGTGGTCGAACAGCTTGGTGTAGGTGGCCGGGTTGGAACGGGGGGTGCGGCCGATCGGTGACTGGTCGATGTCGATGACCTTGTCGATCAGATCGATGCCTTCGACCTTCTTGTGTCGCCCGGGGACCACTCGGGCCCGGTTGACTTTGTTGGCGAGGGTCTTCCACAGGATCTCTTCCACGAGAGTCGACTTTCCGGAACCGGAGACACCGGTGACCGCGATGAACACACCGAGGGGGAAGGTGACATCGAGACCTTGCAGGTTGTTCTCGGATGCTCCCAGCACCTTGATCTCGTCACCATCACCCTGCCGTCGGATGAGAGGCACTTCTATCTGTCGACGCCCGGCGAGGTAATCCCCCGTCATCGAGTCGCGGGCTCCGGTGATGTCGTCGAGTGTTCCCTCGGCGACTATCGCCCCACCGTGCTCACCGGCACCCGGTCCGATGTCGAGGATGTGGTCGGCGATGCGGATCGTCTCCTCGTCGTGTTCCACGACTATCAGGGTGTTGCCCAGGTCACGGAGACGGAGCAGGGTCTCGATGAGACGTTGGTTGTCTCTCTGATGCAATCCGATCGAAGGCTCGTCGAGGATGTAGAGGACTCCGACGAGACCGGAGCCGATCTGGGTGGCGAGTCTGATCCGCTGCGCCTCACCGCCGGCCAACGTGGCCGCGGATCGCGACAGTGTCAGATAGTCGAGACCGACGTCGAGGAGGAACTTTATCCGGGAGCTCACCTCCTTGAGCACCCTCTCCGCGATGTGGGCGTCACGCTCGCTGAGCTCCAGCGTGTCGAAGAAGTCGAAGGCCTTCCCCAAGCTGAGGTCGGAGACCTCGGCGATGTTCTGGCCTTCGATGGTGACTGCGAGCGAGATGGGGTTGAGCCGGCCACCGTTGCAGGCGTCACACGGCACCTCGGCCATGTACTCCTGGTAGTACTCCCGGGCCGAGTCCGACTCGGCCGACTCATGACGTCGGTTGAGGAAAGGGATGGCTCCCTCGAACGTGGCGTCCCATCTGCGTTTCCTGCCGAACCGGTTGACGTATTCCACAGTGATCTTCTCGTCACCCAAGCCGTAGAGGATCTTCTCCCTGATGTCCTTCGGGAGGTCTTGCCAAGCTGTCTCCATGGAAAAGCCGAGGACCTTGGACATCCCGCCGAGCAACCTGTGGTAATACCGCATCCGGTTGGACGACCACATGGCGATGGCTCCTTCGCCGAGAGACAACTCGGGGTCGGCGATGACGAGCTCGGGGTCGACCTGATACCGGGTGCCAATCCCGGAGCACTCCGGACAAGCTCCGTAGGGACTGTTGAACGAGAAGTTACGAGGTTGGAGATCTTCGAAGCTGAGCCCGCATTTGGAGCAGGCGAGATGCTGGGAGAAGGTGAGGGTGGATCCGTCGACGATCTCGATGTCGGCCACACCTTCGGCCAACGACAGCGCGGTCTCCAACGACTGGGTGAGGCGCTGCTCCATCCCCTCCTTGCGGACGAGCCGGTCGACGATGACCTCGATGGTGTGCTGGTAGTAGCGGTCGAGACGTATCTCCTCGGTCAGCTCCCGCACCTCACCGTCGATCCGGGCCCGGGCGAAGCCCTCCTTGGCCAGGTCGGACAGCAAGGTCTCGTATTCGCCTTTACGGCCCCGCACCACCGGGGCGAGGACCTGGAACCGGGTTCCCTCCTCCAGTTCGAGAATGCGGTCGACGATCTGCTGTGGAGTCTGGCGCTCGACAACCGTCCCGTCGTTGGGACAGTGGGCGATCCCGATTCGGGCGAAGAGGAGACGGAGATAGTCGTGGACCTCGGTGACCGTCCCCACCGTGGAGCGGGGGTTTCGCGACGCCGTCTTCTGGTCGATGGAGATCGCCGGGGACAACCCGTCGATGAAGTCGACGTCGGGTTTGTCCATTTGCCCCAGGAACTGACGGGCGTACGCCGACAGGGACTCCACATAGCGCCGCTGACCCTCCGCGTAGATCGTGTCGAAGGCGAGCGACGACTTACCGGATCCGGAGAGACCGGTGAAGACGATCAGTTTCTCGCGGGGCAGCTCGACCGTGAGGTTCTTGAGGTTGTGCTCGCGTGCGCCCCTGATCAGTATTGAGTCGGTGGACAAAGCCCTGCCTGGGTGGGTTGAGTTACGACAGTGTAATACGGATTTACGTCGAACGCCTGTTCGATTCACGATCAATACTAAGGGCGACTCCCGATCCACGCGTCGCCTTCGCCGCTCACAATCCTCATCAGCTGTTGGTCCAATTCAGAGTCCTGCCGTGCAATCGCCGGCAAGACGCGATCAAGTTTGCCCCAGAAATCAGACGCGTCGCGTTGGAGCATCTGTGTCTGACGGGCAACTAGGTCAGGATCGAATCGGTAGGCGTCATGGACGTAGTCTGCTAGGCCCAGATCAGAGTATGCGCCCCACCCTTTCCTATCGTAGCTCAGGTGGATGGCTGGCCAGCCAAGCATTAAGGCCTGGAGAGCACCATGGAGGCGGACCGATACGACAACGCCGCCGGGCAACCGACTCGCAAGCGCGTCCAGTGTTCCACTGATCTCAAGACCTAGGTATGCATAGAACAAGGCATCTGATTTGGGGCCGACATCCGCTTGGAGGGCGATATGTGGTGCCTTGAGGCGCTCGAGGAGGCCCCTAAATCGTCGCTCATACTCGGCGCCCGACCGGAGTCTCCGTCCTATGACTATCGTATGGCCTTCGCTGCCCACGGTCCTGCCCCACGAGATCCGTCGCGTCAACTCGAGGATCGCCAGGTCAGGAAATCGCCTCACGTTTGGCCTAGACCCGAGATCCCACAGCGACTCGTCATCTCTGACTGCCACGAGGTCCACCGATAGCAGCTGTTTGCGGATCGACGCTCCAATAGGCCCTCGCAGCGGTCCAATGCTCTGGGGCAGATAGACGGTAGGTGCTCCGGACTTGACGGCCAGCTTGAGCTGGCCCAAGTGATTGAGCCAGCAGCCGATGCTCTCTACAGGGCCAGATGTGTGGAGGTACCCACCACCAACCGCCACAACACCGTCAGCCTGCGTGAATAGCTGATCGAGACGGCTCCCCCGAAGTCTAATCCGATGCATCGCAGCCTTGACTGTGCCGAGAGAGACCGTGCTGTGCGGCTCACCCGGGACTCCGAACACTCGTGGATGATTGCTGAAGGACTCCGGATCCAGGGCGGCAATGACCACTGATTCCTTGTCGTAGCCGAGTCGGACCAGACGCTCGATCGTCAGATCAACGAGCAACGCGTCACCGGCATTCTTACGACTGAAGGCATGCGTGACTAGGATCAAAGTTGCGAGCCCCGCGCCGCCTCTTCGAGAATCCCAATGTAAGTGTGGGCGATACTCGAGGCGTCCAGTCGGTCGATTACCAAAGCGCGAGCTTTAGCGGCGCGCTCCTCCACCACCGCCTGGTGATCCATCGCGAAGCGCATTGCCTCAGCGAGTTCATCGGGGTCACCGGGTGCGACCAAGTTGGCCATCCTCTCATCGACAATGTCTACGATCCCTCCAAGCCTGCTGGCGATGACCGGAGTACCCAAGGCCACCGCCTCGGCGAGAACGACAGGTGTTCCGTCCCGATCGCCCGACCTGGCGACCACTGACGGGATCAGTGCCGCGTTCGCCGTCCGAAGGAATTCGCGGGCCAACCGACTTGGTTGGGCTCCTTTGAAGTGAACTCTGCTTGCTATGTCGAGCTTGCCTGTGAGTTGCTCCAACATCTGTCGATCCGGTCCGTCGCCGACTACCGTCAGATGAGCACCAGGGACCTTGGTGAGTGCCCTGAGTGCAATGGTGAGCCCTTTCTTTTCTACGAGCCGGCCGACAAACACAAACCGGCCATTGATACGTTGTTGAGGTCCGGAAGGCAGGTCCCAAGCCTCGAGATCGACACCCATCGGGAGGGCTGATCGGGGATCGAGGCCGAGGACTGATGCGATCTCTCGGCTCACCGGTATCACTCGATGGGCACGTCCGATTACCCTTCGGCGCAACCATTTGGCGACCGGACCTGTGAGGGCATAGGCGTCAGCACCGTGCACCGTGACGATATATGGGGTCCGAGTCACGATCGAGGCCAGCCACGCGGAGAGTCCGCCTGGGATCAGCCAATGTGCATGGATGACGTCAGGTCGCAGCTCACGGCAGAAGCGGATCGTGTGCAGAACAAAAGACATGAGAAGGGAAACCGCTTCAAATATCTTCCAAGGGCGTCGCCGGAGCTCGGGGAGAATGGCATCGGCCGCTAGAGACTCGAATCGCCTGGGGAAATACGGGAAACGACGAATCTCGACCGCATCCACTCGGGCAACACCTAGCTTGACTCTAGGGGCAAGGATCTTGACCACCGCCGAGTCCGCCATCTTCAAGGACAGTGTCAGCACAAATTCAGGAGTGCCGTCTCCAGGGCGTGCCGGGAGCGTCGAGGTCAGGACCAGAATCCTGAGAGCCCCAGCGTCCATTTTAGAGGGTTCGGAGCGTCATAACATAGGTCGGACTGATTCGAGCGACTTGGCGCAACAGCCAATCCGGCAAACGGCTGGTGAGCGGAGAGTATGGCAGCGATTGCCGAATGGCTTCGGCTGTCACGTCCTCCCATGTCAGGCGAGCATTCGCTACCATTTCGATCAATTCTCTCCGACTGACGAGTCGACAGTCGTAGCGCTGAGCGCGCTTGGTCGCCCGCACGTAAACGTGTTGAGCTGCTACCGGGAGCCAGGACAAAAACGGCAGTGCGAAATGTGGTTCCCAGATCCACCAGCGATTCGGAGTAGCTAGGTAGCAGAAACCATCCTGACGCAGAACGCGTGCAATCTCCTCCAGATGGGAAAGCTGATCCTGAGCAGCTCCCACGTGCTCGATGACGTGGTTTGACACGACGATGTCCATGGAGTCGGAGCCAAAAGGGACGTCGGTACCATCTACTTGAATGAACTCGAAGCCGTCGCTGGTTGTCAATCTCTCCACGACATCCACACCCCACACTGCACCATGAGGCTGAGTCACCTCGGCCAATGCAGCTGTAACCACTCCACTACCACAACCAATCTCAAGGATGTGCCGTCCTTGAAGCTGCTCCTGTCCTCCGATCAAAGCGATGATTCGACGCGCCTTCCTAGCACGAGACTGCTCGTCGGCGCTCTTTCGAGGTTCGTATCCTTCCGGAACAATCGCTCTCACTCGGTCGCCTCACTCCGGGCTGAATGCTGCCGGCTGTTCCCCGCCTGTGTGACTCCGACGACAATAGTTATGAGCCCCAAGGCGATCATGGCCACAATCCTGTCCAACACGGTCGCCGCCAACGCCAGGGACGGCTCTATCGACACCAACGGCGCCAATAGCCCAGCCACAAGCTCGCGAATGCCCAGTCCAGCTGGAACAACCCCGATGGCCGCGGCCACTGAAACAGACAAAGCAAGCACCATCGACTGAGATGCGGCCGCTTCGACGTCGAGGGCTGACAGGGCCACATAAAACCGCAATGCGGTTGCTGCTACGAGGGCGACCTCAACAGCCAAGATGGTTGAGACGATCGACCAACGATGGTTGGAATCCGACGATCGCAACAGATACAGAAGCGAGCCAGCTCCAAGTGCACCACCGGATATCAGGAGGGCGAGGCCTGGGAACTGTGAGTCGGTGACCCAAACGACGAGGCCGGCAACAGCAGCAGCCAAGGCGACTCGGGCGATCCCGGTTGCGACAGCTACGGACCCGGCTCGGCTCAGCTTGGAACCCCGCCGTGCCATGGCGCCAACACGGACAAATACCGCGCCGGGAATCGGAAGGTTGTTCGCAGCCGAGCCATACAGACCGACTCGAAATGATTCGACCAACGTGATCTTCAATGAGAGGAGGTGCGCCCCAAGATGGAATTCCACCCCGTTAAGAATCGCCGTCGCTGGCACAAGCACCGCAGCCGTCCAAGCGAGCCGTGTCCAATGAATTGAAGCTGCATCGTAAGGGAAGGCTGCAATGGCAATGACAGTCACTCCGATGAAGATCCCGGCCGCCAACCAGGTTGCAAGGGGCGTACGCACGGGGACGCGGTGCTCGGAAAACCTGCGGACCATG
>Ga0299914_10003671_pt1 | contig 10896 bp, 9 predicted proteins | sample RVTome_10_FD_201361 | JGI IMG/M metagenome (GOLD analysis project Ga0299914, IMG submission 201361) | Soil microbial communities from uranium-contaminated site in the Upper Colorado River Basin, Wyoming, United States - RVT153D57 (version 2) ... | reverse complement strand
GTGTGCTTCTCCATGTACTCGCTCATGTCGAGCTGGATCAGCGCATGCTCGTCACCGAAGAGGAACTCGGCGAGCGTCTTGGCGAGCTCGGTCTTCCCGACACCCGATGGACCGAGGAAGATGAACGAGCCCGACGGTCGCTTCGGGTCTTTGAGGCCGGCACGCGTCCGGCGGATCGACTGCGAAACGGCATGGACCGCGTCGTGCTGACCGACGATGCGCTTGTGCAACTCGTCTTCCATCCGGAGGAGCTTGGCGGTCTCCTCCTCCGTGAGCTTGTACACAGGGATTCCGGTCCAGAGCGCGAGGACCTCGGCGATCGACTCCTCGTTCACCTCGTTGAACAGGTCGACGCCCTCGGCCTTCCATTCGTGTTCCTTCGCCTCACGCTGGTCGAGGAGCTCCTTCTCGCGGTCCCGCAGCTTGGCGGCCCGCTCGAACTGCTGTCCTTCGATCGCGGCTTCCTTCTCCTTGCGCACGCCCGCGATCTCGTCTTCGAGCTCGCGGTAGTCGGGCGGAGCCTGCATGCGGCGCATCCGCAGGCGGGAACCTGCCTCGTCGATGAGGTCGATGGCCTTGTCGGGCAGGTGGCGGTCGGAGATGTAGCGGTCGGCCAGGTTGGCGGCCGCGACGACCGCCTGATCGGTGATCGTGACGCGGTGGTGGACCTCGTAGCGGTCGCGCAGACCCTTGAGGATCTCGATCGTGAGCGTGACCGACGGCTCTTCCACCTTGATGGGCTGGAAGCGCCGCTCCAGCGCCGCGTCTTTCTCGAGGTGCTTGCGGTACTCGTCGAGCGTGGTGGCGCCGATCGTCTGGAGCTCGCCGCGAGCCAGCATCGGCTTGAGGATGCTGGCCGCGTCGATCGCGCCCTCGGCCGCGCCGGCGCCCACGAGCGTGTGCAGCTCGTCGATGAAGAGGATGATGTCGCCCCGCGTGCGGATCTCCTTCAAGACCTTCTTCAGGCGCTCCTCGAAGTCACCGCGGTAGCGCGAACCGGCAACGAGCGCACCGAGGTCGAGTGTGTAGAGCTGCTTGTCGGTGAGTGTTTCCGGCACGGTGCCCTCGACGATGTCGGTGGCCAGGCCCTCGACGATCGCGGTCTTGCCCACACCGGGTTCGCCGATGAGCACCGGGTTGTTCTTCGTGCGGCGGGACAGCACCTGCATGACCCGCTCGATCTCCTGCTCGCGCCCGATGACCGGGTCGAGCTTCTTGTCGCGCGCGAGCTGCGTGAGGTTGCGGCCGAACTGGTCGAGGACGAGCGAGCCGCTCGGCTGCGTCTCGCCGCTCCCGCCGCCCGTCGTCGCGCCCTCCTTGCCGCCGGCGTATCCCGACAGCAGCTGGATGACCTGCTGGCGCACGCGTGAGAGGTCGGCGCCGAGCTTCACGAGCACCTGCGCGGCGACCCCCTCACCCTCCCGGATCAGACCGAGGAGGATGTGCTCGGTGCCGATGTAGTTGTGGCCCAGCTGGAGCGCCTCTCGTAGCGAGAGCTCGAGGACCTTCTTGGCGCGGGGTGTGAAGGGGATGTGCCCGGACGGCGCGCTGCCTCCGTGGCCGATGATCTCCTCGACCTGGGCCCGAACGGCCTCCAGCGAGATCCCCAGCGATTCGAGGGCCTTCGCGGCGACGCCCTCACCCTCGTGGATGAGCCCGAGCAGGATGTGCTCGGTGCCGATGTAGTTGTGGTGCAGCAGGCGCGCTTCTTCCTGCGCCAGCACCACCACGCGGCGGGCTCGGTCGGTGAAGCGTTCGAACAAGTGCCTCGCCCTCTCTGTGTCCCGCTCGGTAGAGCGGTCGGCTCCCAGGATCCACCGCGCGTTCGACGACGGCGGCTTCCCAGTTGCCGCGTGCAGTGTATCGGGCGGGACCTCCCGTTCCCCGCCGGATTCTGCCGATCTGATCGGTCGCTCAGACGTCGATCTGTAGCGTGTCCTGGGAAGACACCGTGAGCTTGGAGTTTGTTCCCGACGCTGCCTAGCCTCCGGACATGTTCTCGCTGGTCGTCACCTAGGCGGCTCGTGAACCCCGCCACATCTCTCGATCTGGCACCGCTCCCCGAGGACCTCGAGCGGGTCGACACCGCCCTCCGTGGCGCCGTCGACCACCACGACCGCTTCCTCGCCGAGGTCGGCTCCCACCTGTTCTCCGCCGGCGGGAAGCGCGTCCGGTCGACGCTGACGATCGTGTCCTCGTACACGGTGGTGGGGGTCGAGCGGCCGGCGAGCGAGCAGGCGGTGATCGGCGGGGTCGCGTGCGAGCTCGTGCACCTGGGATCGCTGTATCACGACGACGTCATCGACGAGGCCGACACCCGTCGCGGGGTCCCCAGCGTGAACGCGCGTTGGTCCAACATCGTCGCGATCCTGGCTGGCGACTATCTGCTCGCCCGGGCTTCCAGCCTGGCAGCGTCGCTCGGCTCGGACGTCGCCGGCCTGCTCGCGGCGACGATCGCCGAGCTCTGCCGCGGCCAGGTGGGTGAGCTGCAGCACCTCTTCGACGTGACGCGAAACGAAGAGCACTACTACTCCTCGATCGAAGGGAAGACCGCGGCCCTCTTCGCGACCGCGTGTCGGATCGGGGGGATGGTGTCGAGCGCGCCGGCCCCGACGCTCGACGCGCTCGAGAGCTTCGGGCATCACGTGGGGATGTGCTTCCAGATCGTCGACGACTGTCTCGACCTCACCGGCACCGATGCCGCCCTCGGCAAGACGCCGGGCCAGGACCTTCTCGAGGGCATCTACACCCTTCCCGTCATCTATGCGCTCCGCGAGTCCCCCGAGCTGCGGACGGGCCTCGGCCGGCCGCTCGCGATCGACGCGGTCGACGAGCTGCGCACCCAAGTGATCGCCTCGGGCGCGGTCGACGCGGCCCGCAGTGTCGCCGTCGACCACGCGACCAAGGCGATCGAAGCGCTCGGCGGCGCGAACGACCTCGACCCGACGGTGGTCGATGGCCTGGCCCGCTACGCGGACCGGCTGGTGGCTCGCGACGCCTGACTGAGGATCGTTCAGCTCGCTTCCGAGGTGGACCGCCCGTTCATCACGCCCCCGCTCACATCGGTGAGGAACTCGAGGATGGCCCTATTGAACGCGTTCGGCGCCTCCACCATCAGGCCGTGCGCGGCGCCGCGCAGCTCGAAGAGCCGCGAGCCGGGGATCATCTCCGCCAGCTCCTCGGCGTCACCGATCGGTGTCAACAGATCTTGCGATCCGGTGATCACGAGCGTGGGAGCGTGCACCTTCGCGAGCTCGAACCGCAGCTCGTCGGGCGCGGCGAGGATGGCTTCGATCTGGGCGACGAACGGCTCGGGCGGTGACTGCAGGACGATGCGCGCGAGCAGGTTCAGCCAGACCCCGAACCGCTTGCGGAGCCGCGGCCCGATCAGCCACCGGAGCGCATCCTCGGCCAGCGCCGACATCCCGCCCTCCTGCACCGCCTCGGCCCATTCGGCGAGCAGCTCGCGACGCCAAGGGTGGTGCCGACACGCGGTGCATGCGAGCACGAGGGAGCGCACGCGGTCGGGATGGTTCACGCCCAGGATCTGGCCCATCACTCCGCCCATGGACGCCCCGATGACGTGAGCCCGTTCGATGCCCTCGGCATCGAGCACCGCGACCGCGTCGCGGGTCATCTCCTCGAGGTCGTAGGGCCCCGGCGGCCGGTCGGACTGACCAACGCCACGGTTGTCGAGCGCGTAGCAACGGAACGCTCGGCCCAGCGCCATGCGCTGCAATGCCCACCCACGTGCGTCGGTGCCCAGACCCTGGATCAGCAGGAGCGGCTCGCCGTCACGACGTCCCCAGACGTCGTAGGCGATGCGGGTGCCGTCTCCGGCGATCACCTCGTCCACTGCTCACCACGCTGACCGGCCGCGAGCCGGTGCTCACGCGTCCTCCTCCCGGCCCCGCTCGGGCTCGAGCCTCTCCTCGCGGACGTTCGACCCTAGTCGGGCACTTGGAGCAGCGTTCCGACCGCATCACGCGCGCGCTCTGCCAGCTCGGCGGCCGCGAGCGGGTCGCCGCGTGTGGCCATGGTCGGGATCTCGACCGGCGGACCGATGCGGACCTTCCAGGCGCGCACGGGAAGCCCGAGCGGCCCACCGGGCGCGACGGCCGTCGGGAGCACCTGGTAGCCGAGCGCGACGGCGAGGAGCTCGCGCGGCGGCTCACCCGCGCCCCTCCGCCACCAGGTCGGCGCGAGTGGCGCCGCCACGAGATGCCCGGCGCGGAGCGCGACCGCGACGTCGTCGTCGCGAAAGCCGATGGCGCCCAGCTTTCGCGCCAGGTCCCCGATCACGGGAAGCTCGGGGGCGCCGACCACGCGCAGCCGACGGTGCACGGTTCGGCGGACGGCAACTGCGAGCACGGCGGGCTCTGCCAGACCGAGCCCGCGGTTGGCGACGAGCAGGGCGGCGCCGGATCGTGGGAGGTACTCGCGGCCACGAACGTCGACCCGGATCACACCCGACATCAAGGGGGCGATCAGGTCTTGGACCTGGGGGTCGGCTCCGAATGCGTCGATGGGAAATCGACCGTCGAAACGACGGCGCGCGACCTCGAGCAGCGACGCCGGCGACGTCACGCGATCGACGTCGAGACCGTCGGCGATCTCGCTGCTCACGTCATGCCACCGCCGCGCTGGCACGGAGCGGCGTGACCGTCGCCCAGTCGTAGAGCTCGGCACAGATCTCGAGCGCCGGTCGCATCGTCATCAGGCCCAGGGCGCGCCGGGCGGCGTCGCCGTCGCCGGCGCGTCCGAGGCGCAGCAGCTCGATCGTGTGCTCGGGCATGGGCGCGCCGGCGAGCTCGGCGACGCGCGCCGCGAGCCTCCAACCGAGACCGAACACCGGAACCGGGACGCGACCGCCGAGCCGCACGGCTTGCCACGGGCTCGTCGCGCCGGGCGCCACGACGTTCAACGGACCGTCGTGACCCCGCACGAGCGCCTCGACCATTGCCCGGGCGGCGTCTTCCTGATGCACGAGGCAGAACGGCGGATCCTCGAGCAGCGGCACCGGGACTGCGGGCAGACGCAGCACCCGGCCGAGTGGGCTGGGGATGTGGGATCCGACGATCGGCGCGTAGCGCAACGCGGCGACGCGTACGGCGTGCCGGCGACCGATCCCGACCGCGATCGCCTCGACATCGAGGCACATGCGTCCGTAGTGATTCGTCGGTGCCAGCTGCGCGTCCTCGTCGGGGACGAGTGGCCGGCCCGGGCCGCGGCCGTAGACGACCAGCCCGCTGCGCAACGCCACCCGCGTGAGCTCGCCGGCGCGTGCTGCCGCGCCGAGCGCGTGTACGGTGCATGCCTCGGTCGCCTCTGCCGCCTCGTGTCCACCGAGTCGGGAGTGCGGTTCGTCCACCCCGAAGTGCGCGATCGCGGTCGGGGCGAAATCGGTGACGAACTCGACAACACGCTCGCGGTCACGGGGATCGATGCGCGCGAACTGGCTCCGGCGAAGCCGGCGCCGTGGTGGATCGATGTCGAAGCCGGCGATCTCGCCGACCTCGCGGCGGGCCTCCAGGAGCTGGGCGGCCCGCGTGCCGAGCTCGCCACCCATGCCGGTGATCAGAACCCGCTTCACGCCAACATCACCGTCGTCACTCGCCATCTCCCTGTCGATGCTCCCGTTCGGGTGGCCCCGCCTCTGGTCGCAGGGTCGGGAACAGGATCACCTCTCGGATCGACGGCACGCCCGCGAGCAGCATCACCAGCCGGTCGAGGCCGATCCCGAGCCCGCCACAGGGTGGGAGCCCGTACTCCAACGCCCGAACGTAGTCCTCGTCGACCCCGTGAGCCTCGATGTCGCCCCCGTCGCGGAGGGCGGCCTGGGCCTCGAAGCGCGCCCGCTGCTCGACCGGGTCGTTGAGCTCGCTGAAGGCGTTCGCCAGCTCGCGGCCGCCCACGATCGCCTCGAATCGCTCGACGAGCGCAGGATCGTCACGGTGGGTGCGCGCGAGCGGCGAGACCTCGAGGGGGTAGTCGGTGACGAGGACCGGTCCGACCAGCTGCGGCTCGGTCGTTTTCTCATAGATCTCGAGGACGAGCTTGCCCGGGCCCCATCCGGGCTTGCGGGCGACGCCGAGCTCGTCGCACACCGCCTCGAGCTCGGAGACGGGCACCGTCGGGTGCACGCGCACGCCCGCGTGGCGCTCCACGAGCTCGAGCATCGAGGCGCGCTCCCACGGCGGCGCGAGCTCGACCGTCCGGTCGTCGACGTCGACGGTCGTGGTCCCGATCGCGGCACGGGCGACGTCCGCGACCAGCTCCTCGGTGAGACGCATCATGTCGGTGTAGTCCGAGAACGCCTCGTATGCCTCGAGCATCGTGAACTCGGGGTTGTGACGCGTCGACAGGCCTTCGTTGCGAAAGACGCGTCCGATTTCGTACACCCGCTCGAAGCCGGCAACGACGAGCCGCTTGAGGTGGAGCTCGAGCGCGATGCGAAGGGTCAGGTCGGTGCCGATGGCGTTGTGATGGGTGACGAAGGGACGAGCCGCGGCACCTCCGGGCACCTCGTGCAGCATGGGCGTCTCGACCTCGACGAAGCCGCGCCGGTCGAGGAACTCGCGAATCGCGGTCAGCGTCGCGAAGCGAACCTCGAAGACTCGGCGGGCGTCGTCGTTGGCGATCAAGTCGACGTACCGCTGGCGGAACCGCGTGTCGACGTCGGCGAGCCCGTGCCACTTGTCGGGAAGCGGTCGAAGGGCCTTGGCCAACAGCTCGAAGGCGGTGACCTTCACCGAGAGCTCGCCCTTGCGCGTCGTCATCACGGTGCCCTCCACGCCCACCCAGTCTCCGAGGTCGAGGTCGTCGAACGCCGCTCGCTGCTCCGGGCCGAGGCCGTCGTCGGACACGAAGAGCTGCACGGTCCCGGTGCCATCGCGCACGGTTGCGAACGTGAGCTTGCCTTGGCGGCGGAGCAGCAGGATGCGGCCGGCGACGTGCACGACGTCGCCCGTCTCGGTACCGGCGGCGAGGTCCTGGTACTCGGTTCGGAGCGCAGCAAGGGTGTGGTCGCGTTCGAAGCGGACGGGATACGGGTCGAGGCCCGCGTCGCGCAGGGCGTCGAGCTTCGCCAGCCGTCGCGACCGTTGATCGGAGACGTCGTCGGGGTCGGTCACTGGTTGCGCTCGAAGACGATGCGCAGTCCGAGGAGTGTGAGCCACGGATCGACGTGCTCGACGGTGCGGCAGAACGGTGTCAAGAGAGGCGCCAGCCCACCGGTCGCCACCACCGTCGACGGGCCGATCTCGGCCACGAAGCGGTCGACGATCGCGTCGACCTGACCGGCAAAGCCGTATACCGCGCCCGACTGGATCGACTCGACGGTCGACTTGCCGATCACGTTCTTCGGGGCGGCGAGCTCGACTCGTTGCAGTCGGGAGGTCCGACCGAACAGCGCATCCATCGAGATCTCGACGCCGGGGAACACGGCTCCCCCGAGGTACTCGCCGGCTTCGCTGACCGCCTCGATCGTCGTGGCGGTCCCGAAGTCGACCACGACGGTCGGCCCGCCGTACATGTCGTACGCGGCGACGGCGTTGGCGATGCGGTCGGCCCCGACCTCCTTCGGGTTGTCGTAGAGGATGGGCATCCCGGTACGCACGCCGGGCTCGAGCACCAGCGGGGCGAAGCCGAAGTAGCGCTCGGTCATGTCGCGGAGCGCCGCAGTGACCGTGGGGACGACCGAGGAGATCGCGACACCGGTCGCGTCGAAGCTGAAGCCGTGGAAGCCGAGGAACTGCTGGATCATCACCGCCAGCTCGTCGGACGTGCGCGCCGGCTCGGTGGCGATCCGCCAGTGGTCGGCGAGCTCCCGTTCATTGAACAGACCGATCAGCGTCTGGGTGTTGCCGACGTCGATGGCGAGCAGCATCAGGTGTCCTCGGCTCCGTGCGAGATGTCGTGCGTCGAGATGTCGAGTGCCAGGTCCAGCGACGGTGCGGAGTGGGTGATCGCCCCGACCGAGATGTACGCCGCCCCGGCATCGGCGTACGCCGAGACCGTATCGAGCGCGACGGCTCCCGACACCTCCACCGGAACCGACCCGCCCAGCACCGCGACGGCATCGGCGACCTCCTCCGCACCCATGTTGTCGAGGAGCACCAGGTCCGGCGCCGCGACCTTGGCCTGCGCCACCTGGTCGAGCGAGTCGCATTCCACCTCGACGAACCGGCCCCCCGCGCCGCGTGCGGCGGCGACCGCGCTCGCGAGATCCGCAAAGACGAGGTGGTTGTCCTTGATCAGCACCGCGTCGGACAACGAGTCCCGGTGGTTCTCCCCTCCGCCGGCCCGCACGGCGGCCTTCTCGACCGCACGCAAACCGGGAAGCGTCTTGCGGGTGTCACGAATCACGGCCCGCCCGGCGGCCGCTTCGACATAGCACCGAGTAAGCGTCGCGATCCCCGAGCAATGCGTGAGGAAGTTGAGCGCGGTGCGCTCGGCGGTGAGCACCGAGCGCACGCGTCCCCGTACTGCGCCGAAGGGCTCGCCGGCGCGCAAGGCGTCGCCGTCCCGTGCCGTCCAGGTCGACACGACGTCGGGATCGACCTGGCGGAACACCTCGGTTGCCGCCACGGTGCCCGCCAGGACGCCGGCGTCGCGGGCGACGAACGTGGCCGTCGTGGTGACGTGCGCGGGTACGACTGCCGCAGACGTGAGATCGCCACGCTCGTCGACGTCCTCGGCGAGCGCCCGAGCGACCAGCTCGCGTAGCGAATCCTCGGGAGGCTTCATCGCGCCGCGGTGCGCGCGGCGAGGGGTACGAACTCCGGGCGCGGCGTGCCCGTCAGGACGAACCGACCCTCGAGCGCGGAATCGGTCCGGGGATGATCGAGCCGCGCATGGGTCCCGCGCGACTCGGTGCGAGCCGACGCCGCGGCGATCAGAGCGTCGGCCACGCTCGCGAGGTTGCGGACCTCGTGCACCGCTGGATCGTCGCCGCGCGATCCCGCGGCCGACGCCGCGATCTCGGCGACGACCGCCGCGGCTCGAGCGAGGCTCGACTCGTCGCGCAGCACGCCGGCGTCGGACGTCATGACCGCCTGGAGGCGGGTCCGTAGCGCGGCGGGTTCCGCGCTCGTTCCGGGCGCGACCGGCTTCGACGGGGTCGCGTCGAGCCGGATCCCGCGCAGCGTTCCGGTGGCGTCCGGACTGTCCTTGCCGCGGACGATCGCCTCGACGGCCCGAGGGCCGAAGACCAGGCCGTCGAGCAGCGAGTTCGAGGCGAGGCGGTTCGCGCCGTGCACCCCGGAGCACGCCACCTCGCCGACCGCCCAGAGGCCGGGGATGGTCGTCGCGCCGTCGAGGTCGGCGCACACACCCCCCGAGAGGTAGTGGGCGGCGGGTGCCACCGGCAGCCAGTCGATACTCGGGTCGAGCCCGACTTGCCGACACGCACGCCAGATCGTCGGGAATCGAGTGCCGAAGTCGGGAATCGACGTCGCGTCGAGCCACAGGTGCTCGACGCGGTGGTCGATGCACCGAGACGTGATCGCGCGGGCGACCACATCGCGGGGGGCGAGATCGCCGAGCGGATGCTCGTCGGGCATGAACCGGTGACCGTTGTGGTCTCGGAGCACTGCTCCCTCGCCGCGGAGCGCCTCCGAGAGCAACGGGCGCGGCATTGCCGGATGGTGCAGCGCGGTCGGATGGAACTGCATGAACTCCATGTCGGCGAGCGCTGCCCCTGCCTGGCGCGCGATCGCGATCCCGTCGCCTGTCGACAAGGCGGGGTTCGTGGTCACTGCGTAGAGCTGACCGGCACCTCCGGTCGCGAGCACGGTGTGGCGCCCACGAACCTCCGCTTCGGTCCCCGCGTCGTCGAAGCCGCGTACGCCGACGACTCGACCGTGCTCGACGACCAGGGCGGTGGCGAACCATCGCTCGCGCACGTCGGTCGCGGTGGCGCGAACGCCGTCCACGAGCGTCCGCTCGACCTCGGCACCGGTCGCGTCGCCACCGGCGTGGACGACGCGTGCCACCGAATGGCCGCCTTCCCGGGCTCTCGCGAACGCGCCGTCGGCACTGTCGAACTCGGCCCCGAGCGCCACGAGCTCGCGGACCCGGCCGGGGCCGTCGGTCACCATGACCCGCACGGCGTCCTCGTCGCAGAGCCCGGCACCCGCTCCGATCGTGTCCTCGAAGTGGAGCTCGGGCGAGTCGGGGGCATCGAGCGCCGCCGCCACCCCTCCCTGGGCGTAGCGGGTCGCCGAATGCGCGAGGTCACCCTTGGTGAGGACGACCACCTCCAAGCCGGAGCGCGCGGCGTGGATCGCGGTCGAGAGCCCGGCGACCCCACTCCCGAGCACCAGCACGTCGACCATCAGTGGGGCGCTCCCCGGAGAGTTCAGTACGTGAGGTCGTGGAGCTCGCGATCGAGCTCTTGGAAGGTCGGGTCGGTCGGTCGGTTCCGCGAGTCGATGTGGACGACCTTCGGCGCGTAGTCCTCGAGCTCGGCCTCGTCGTAGCTGGCGTAGCTGATCACGATGACCCGGTCTCCGGTGTGTACGAGGCGGGCGGCGGCGCCGTTCAGGACGATCTCGCCCGGTCCTCCCTCGATCACGTAGGTCTCGAACCGCGCGCCGTTGTCGACGTCGAGCACGTGGACCTGTTCGTGCTCGCGAAGGTCGGCGAGCTTCATGAGACGGCGGTCGACGGTGATGGATCCGATGTAGTTGAGATCGGCACCAGTCACGGTCGCCCGGTGGATCTTCGACTTCATCATGGTGCGGCGCACGGCTGCTCCTCTGCTGGACTCGCGATTCTGTCACCGTCAGCGCAGAGCGTGAATCCCAGGTCGGCGACGACCCGGTCGGTCACGTCGACGGTGACATTGTCGATCAGACGGGTAGCGCCGACGCGACCCGCGACCGCGACGAGCAC
>Ga0299914_10003669_pt1 | contig 10897 bp, 8 predicted proteins | sample RVTome_10_FD_201361 | JGI IMG/M metagenome (GOLD analysis project Ga0299914, IMG submission 201361) | Soil microbial communities from uranium-contaminated site in the Upper Colorado River Basin, Wyoming, United States - RVT153D57 (version 2) ... | reverse complement strand
CGTCGAGGACCTCGGGCATCTCGAGGTAGCGCTCGGCGTCTATCGCCGCCATGCAGCCCATCCCGGCCGCGGTGATCGCCTGGCGGTACTTGAAGTCGACGACGTCGCCGGCCGCGAAGACCCCGGGCACGGACGTTCGCGTGTCGGTCCCGTTCGTCTCGATGTAACCGCCGGTGAGTTTCAGCTGGCCCTCGAAGAGGGCCGTGTTCGGGATGTGGCCGATCGCCACGAACACGCCGTCGATCGGGTGGTCGCTCTCCTCGTCCGTCTTGAGGTTCTTGACCCGGGCGCTCGAGACCTTGCCGTTGCCCTGGATGTCCGTGAGGACCGAGTCCCAGAGGAAGTCGATCTTCGGGTTCTCCACGGCCCGGTCCTGCATGATCTTGGACGCTCGCAGCGAGTCGCGCCGGTGCACGACCGTCACTCCGGTGGCGAACTTCGTGAGGAATATCGCCTCTTCGATGGCCGAGTCTCCTCCGCCCACGACCATCAGGTTCTTGTCCCGGAAGAAGAAGCCGTCACAGGTGGCGCACGTCGAGACGCCGTGCCCGAGCAGCTCGCTCTCGCCGGGGATCTCGAGCATCCGCGCCTTGGCACCGGTCGAGATGATGATCGACTTCGCGAGGTAAGGGTCCTCGCCGACGTAGACCTCGAACGGGGTTTTGGAGAAGTCGACTCGCGTGACGTCGTCGCTTATGAACTCGGTGCCGAAGCGTGCCGCCTGCTTGCGCATCTGCTCCATCAGCTCGGGCCCCATGATCCCGTCGACGAATCCGGGGTAGTTCTCGACCTCCGTCGTGAGCATGAGCTGTCCGCCGGCCGCGATCCCCTCGATCATCAGTGGCTTCAGATTGGCGCGAGAGGTGTAGACGGCGGCCGTCAGCCCGGCCGGTCCCGACCCGATGATGATCGTGTTGCGGACGTCGTTCGTCATCGCTTCCATACATTACCGAACGCCGTAGGGAGGCTGGAGATTCCGGCGCGCGTCAGGGCTTGATCTTGCCGAATTGGTACTCGCTCGGGATGCTGCAGTCGTCGCGCGGCCAGATCCACAGCATGAACTTGTCGAGCGGGCCGGCGTCGGCGCCACTGTAGACGAAGCCCATCATGAGGACGTCTTCTGACTCCAACTCTCCGTACCCCGCGTAGGCCGGGAGGGTCGGATCGTTTTGGGCGGACAGGATCTGCTCGCCGCATTCCGTGATGGTGGCCGGGTCCCCGGTGGCCGCGCCGGCCGTCGCGAGATCCCTCAGGTACTGCTGGTCCAGGTTCTCGGCATCGTCGGTGGTGAGGGTCAGAGCGAAGGACTTGAACAGAGGATCCCGCGAGCCGAACCGGCGAAGGCTCGTGCGCTCGATGTCGCCGGCCTCCGGCTCGAACGAGGGTCCGGGCACCGGGGCATTGTCTTCGGCGAAGGCGTCGCCGCTCGTCACGGCGGTGTCGTTCGAGGCGCCCTCGTCCCCGCCCCCGGCTCCGTCGGAGCCGTCTCTCTCGATCGCGGCCCCCCCATCCCCGGCGCCGCTCTCGTCGTCGGAGCCGCCGAGGTCGAGTTGGGTCGCGCCGAAGACCACCAGGATGAGCGCTGCGGCCGTGCCGAGGTACGGAGCGATGCGAGCGGCCCACGGCTTGCCCGGCTCCGACACGATCGTCCGCGCCGCGGGAGATGCGGCGGGCATCGCGCCTGCGACCGCGCGGTGGAGGCGCGCTCTCTCGAGCTCGGTGAGTGGCTCGGCCGGAACGCTCAGCAAGGCGGGCGCGCCGGTAAGGGCCTTCAGGCCCTCTTTCTCCGCGCGGCACTCCTCACAGCCCGCGATGTGGTCTTCCACGGATGTCGCTTGCTGCTCCGAAAGCTCGCCCCTGAGGAGGGGGCCGAGGAGCTCAGAGCAGCGCTCGTGCTCGGCTGATCCTTGATTTCACCGTTCCGACCGCGACGTCCGTTATGGCCGCGATGTCCTCGTAGGGAACGCCGCCGATGTCGTGCATCACCACTGCCTCGCGGTAGTCGTCGGACAGTTCGGAGAGTGCTTGCGCAACATCCATCCGGAGCGCCACCTCGTCCTCGACCGGCATATGCGGGTCCGCTTCGTCGGGCGCTTCCTCTGCCGAGACACGCGCCGACTCCCTTGCTTTCTTCCGGAGGAGATCCTTGCAAGCGTTGATCGCGATCCGGTAGAGCCAGGTCGAGAACGCGGCCTCACCACGGAAGCTCGCCGCGCGCCGGAAGGCGAGGATGAATGCGTCTTGCGTAGCGTCGAGGGCGTCGGCTCGCGAACCCGTCATCCGGAACGCGAGCGCGAAGATGCGGTCCTCGTGACGCGCGAGGAGTGTCGAGAACGCCCGCCCGTCTCCCTCCAGCGCCGCTCGGAGGAGATCTCCATCGTCGACGGAGTCCTCAAGGACCAAAGAAGGTGACCTCGGATATCGTGCCCGTCCCCGTTCCCCCGGGGAGATCGGTGATGTAAACGACCCAATAGCGGGCCTCCTGGTCGACCTCCACCCGGGCCTCCTGGTCGCCCGCCGAGATGGACTCGATGAGCTCGAAGTCGTCCGCGGACGAGCCGTCGGAATCCGAGGCCAGGATCTCGAAGCTGTAGCCCGGGGTGTCGAAGAGGATCTCTAGGGCGACCACCTCGCGTGATCCACCGAGGTCGAGCTTCAGGCCGACGCCCGATTTCTGCACCGAGATCGGATCTCTGTAGTCCTCGGTCGTCCATGAGGTCGAGGGGTCGCCGTCGATCGCCGCGCCGACGTCTTCGGAGTGCTCCACGCCGTCCCCCTCCGGATCGAAGTCGGTCGCCTCAGCCTCGATGGTTCCCAGATCCGAGTCCTGGTTCTGGCCCGTGGTCGCGCCCGGCCCACCGCCCTCGTCGGAGTCGTCTGCTGCGGTCCCGACGAGGGCTGCGATCAGGATCGCTACCGCGATCGCTCCCACCACCAGGATAACCACCGGAGCGATCCGGCGCCCCTCGGTCTCGAGGAACGGCTGGCGCTCGATGACCACGGTTTCGTCCCGTCCCTCTTGGGGGGCCGGGAAGGTCGGAGCGGCGGGAGCCTGACCTCCTATGCCACCACGAAGCGCGTCCTGCATCTCTTCGGCCGATGCGAAGCGGCGGCCGGGGTCTTTCTCGAGCGCCTTCATCACCGCGGCATCGAGAGAGCGCGGGATGCCGGCGCGGATGCTTCGAGGCGGCGGCGGCTCCTCGCGCAGATGCCCGATCGCGGTCGCCACCGCTCCGGCGCGTGGGAACGGGGGCCGTCCCGCCAGCAACTCGTAGAGGATGACGCCGAGCGCATAGATGTCCGACTGCGGCCCCGGCTCTTCCCCCGCGGCCTGCTCCGGCGAGAGATAGGCGACGGTCCCGAGGATCTTGCCCGTGGTGGTCACGTCACCGGAGTCGAACGCCGCCTTGGCGATCCCGAAGTCGGTGACCTTCAGCAGATGGTGGTCCGTGAGCAGGACGTTGGCCGGCTTCACATCGCGGTGAACGATCCCGTGACGGTGCGCGTAGCCCAGGGCCTCGCAGATGGAAGTGCCGACCCGGACCGCGCGTTCGGGATCGAGGGGGCTCTCCTTCTCGACGATCGGCGAGAGGGTCCCGCCGCCGCAGTACTCCATGACGATGTAGTGGTTCTCGTCACCCCCCGGCACCTCTTCGCTGCCGGTGTCGTAGATGGACACGATGTTGGGATGGGCGAGTCTCGCCGCAGCGAGGGCCTCGCGCCGGAACCGCGCGAGGAATCTCTCGTCGTCGGCGAGATGAGGATGGAGGATCTTGACCGCGACGGCGCGGGCCAGCACGTCGTCACGCGCCAGCCATACGGTCGCCATGCCTCCGGAGGCGATCTCCGTCCCCAGGACGTAGCGCCCCCCGAGTGTCAGAACTTCTTGGGGCATACAAGGATGCTATTTGGTGGGAGCTTGCGACTCTGCCGTCGCCTTGCCCCAGTCCTCGGTCGCGCCGAACCGGCTCACGATCAAGGTGTTGGCCTCCCGGCGGATGGTGATGAAGATCCGGTTCGCCTCGACGTCGTACGTGAACTCGACGAGCCGGGCGTCGGCCTCCTTGGCCAGTCGTCTGGCTTCTTCTTCCAGTTGGAGCGCTGTGAGGGGGTCTGAGGTGGTCTTGGCGACGTTCGAGACCGAAACAGCGACGTCGTCGGCGGTGGCGTCGAGCCCGAAGAAGTTGACCGCGATGGAGCCCGCGTCGAAGAGGATCACGCCCACCGCGGCGGTCGTGATGACGATCCGGCCGAGCCAGCTGGCGATGATGCCGCGTTCGTCGCGGAGGAGATTCCTCATAGAGCGATTATCGGCCCAAAGCCCTTTAACGCTTGAATCTCCGGCCCACTATCCCCTTGATCATGCCGAGCTCCTCGACCTTGAAGAGAACGGCGAGCCCGAGGTAGAGGACGACGCCGACGCCGACCGGCACACCGACCTGGAGGCTCTGACCGAGGAGCGTGCCCTGCGAGACGACCTCTCCCATGGCCGCGGACGCGAGCCAGACCCCGGCCCCCATGCCCACCGCCGCGAGACCCACGCGAGCTGTGCTTTGCAGGATCCGTCTCCCGTCGATGCCGCCGATCCTCCTCGACAGCGTCCGTCCCTGGACGAACGATCCGAACGTGTAGGCGATCGCCATGCCGGCCGCCAGACCGCGGACCCCGAGCCAGGCGAACATCGGGATGTTGATCGCGGTGTTGAGCGCGACGGCCCCGCAGTTGATGAGGAACGGCGTCTTCGTGTCCTGCATCGCGTAGAAGGCGCGCAGGAACAACTGGAACAACGAGAACGGGACCAGGCCCAGCACGAACACGCGGAGGACGGAGGTAACGAGCTCGGTCGATGCCGAGGTCGCGTTCCCGTGTTCGAGTAATAGGCGGATTATCGGTTCGCCGAGGACCAGGTATCCGACGGCCGCGGGAAGTACGAGCAGGACGGTCGACCGGATGCCCGTGGACAATCGTTCGCGGAACTGGTCCCACTCCTGGTTCACCGAGTGCGCGCTCATCCCCGGTAAGAGGGCGGTGATGACGGACACGGCGAAGAGACCGTGGGGGAGCATGAAGAACGTGAACGCGTTCACGTAGGCCGCGTACCCGCCCTGCTCACCTGCCGCGAGGACCTGGATGATCAGGTAACCGATCTGATTGACCATCACGTAGCCGATCACGAACACCGACAAGGTCGCGAGCTTCTTGACGGACGGATGCTTGAGAGTGAACGTCGGCTTATAACGACCCAACCCTCGAAGGAAGGGGAGTTGGGCGAGTGCCATAAGCATCACGCCGCCGGTGGTGCCAAGACCGATGATCAGGAGCTGCGTGTCGCTAACCGTGCCGAGGGTCACCCGTTCGTACGCCTGGTGGAACGCGAGGAAGACTGCGATGACGGCGACGTTGTTGAGGATCGGCGTGTACATCGGTGCTCCGAAACGGCGGTGGGCATTCAGGAGCCCCGCTGTCAGGGCGGCCAGTCCGTAGAAGACGATCTGGGGGATGAAGAAGCGCAGCAGGAACGTGAGTGCCTCTTGCTGCGCCTCGAGTCGAGGCCCGTCCACATTGAGCGTGTAGAACTTGGCGATCAACGGCGCGGCGAGAACCCCGAGGGTCGCGATGGCGATGAGAACCGCCAGCGAAACGTTGATGAGAGCACTTGCGACCTGCCAGGCGCGTTCGCGGCCCTCCTTCTCTAGTAGCTCGACGAAGACGGGAACGAACACCGACGTCAGGATCCCCCCGAGGATCAGTTCGTAGATGATGTTGGGGGCCGTGTTCGCCAGGTTGTAGGTGTCCGCGAGGCTTCCGCGCTCGGCGATACCCAGGGCGGCCGCGATCGCGAAGAGCCTGAGGAGGCCGGTGATCCGCGAGAACACCGTTCCCACCGTCATGACGGCGGTGGCTCTGCGCAGGTTGGTCACTCGCTCGTCGTTTCTGGGGGGCGCCTCTTCCGGATCGCGCGCACGACGTAGAACAAGACGAGGAAGGCCAGCGCGCCGATCGTTATCCCGAGCGCGATCTCGTTGAAGCTCGTCGAGCGGATGACGATCTCCTCGGTCGAGATGACGAAGCCATCGATCGTCTCGAGACTGACGGCCAGTGGGAACCTTCCGCTGCTCGTCGTGCGCGCGTCGACGGTGAGTTCCGTATTGCCGGGCTCGTAGGTGTCGATGATCGCGGTGCGATCGAATTCCAGACCGGGAGAGTCGAAACGGATCGCAACCTTCACCGGATAGGTTGCGGTGTTAGATACAAGGAGCAGGACCGCGCCCGAACGAGACGTGAACGTCGTGCCCTCCGCGACCGTGATGCGTACCTTCTCCATCTCGGCTCGAGCTTCCTCACTCGACTCCGTCGCGTACGCAGCACCGGCGAACGGATCGCGCCACCAGGTTCGGCTTTCCGACACGAGCACGTTGCGACTGAGTCGTCGCAGCCGCTCACTCGTGGGCGGGACCATCGTGCCGTAGCTGTCGATCGCCTCGTCTGCTTCCGCGATCTGGTTGAAGTACGTGGTGTCCGGGGTGTTGTCGAGTTCGTCGGCCGTCTCGATGATCTCGCGTCGCTCGACCTCGACGTCGCTGTTGAAGGCCTCGTCGGGCATGACGGTTCGGATCCACGGAGCGTCCTGCAGTCCCTGGAGGAGCACCCGGGCGAGGCGCGGCGTGGGATGCCAAAGAGAAGGTGTCGTGACTTGGATCACCCTGTCGTCAACGTTCGGGAGCTCCTCATGGATCATCGAGGTCTCGGCGAAGAACTGCTGCAGGTACACGCGGTCCTCGGTCCCGGCCTGTAGCAACGAGAGACGCTCCGCGATCTCCTGATCGGTCACGAACCCTCGGGCCAGACCGGTCACGGTCTCGACCGAGATGGGGCATGTGAAGCTCGGTGACGAGTCCGGGCATCCGCTATCGAGCGGATCGTCAGAGAATGGGATGGCGGCCCCGGAGAAGAAGGTCTTGGCTCCGTAACGTGCATCTTGCAGTTGCTGCAGGGTTCGCTCGTCGATCCGACCGGCCGGAGGGAAGAACCATGGATCGTTGAGGTTCACCCCAGTGGTCTCGCGGACGACAGTGGTCGCGGTCGACATCTGAGCGAGGGCGTGTTCGAGCCCTAGTCGCTCCAGAAGGATCGGCATGTCGGAGAACGAGTAGGGGACGAGGACCGGCTCGATGGTGTCTTCGGCGAGGAGGCCCTTGAAGCGATCGAGGGCGCTCGCCGCACCCCTGGCCTCGGGCGACTGCTCCCCGAGATCGTCTCCGGAAGGGGTGGTGTAGCCGTCCGATATGTCCGCGAGCTCCTCGAGGAGCCGGGGGGTCGGCGCCAGCGCCAGGCGGAGCGGCCGTGGGGGTGGCGGCTGAGGCGAGGGCTCGTTCCGACGCTTGCGCCCTCTTCTGCTTCCTTCCCTATCCCGGTCGCGATCGACGGGGGTCGGCACCGCGGTTCTCTCTAGTGCGTCGAGCCAACCGGTGAACCATCCCCTATCGGCCGTGGCCCGTTGCAGTTGAACGGAGCCGGTCTCGTCCTCGACGGGTTGCCCGTCCGGCGCGATGGAGGGGTCGTCGTTCATCGGGAGCAACAGCACGACATCGAGCGGCGTCTGCGGCGTCTGCGGGTAATAGACGACCGGCGAGGACACGAAGTCGAGATCCTGGAGCCCGGAGGCGTCCTGGAGCCGGTACGTGGCAGGGTAGACGCCTCCCTCGGTGGCGGCCGCCAGGGTCGAGAAGCTGGCGACCGGTTCGTCGATGGTCACTTGCTCCGAGCCCCCGGGCGCGATCTCCGTGCCGAAGTCGAACGGAAGGACCGTCGCTTCGGACCCGGGCACGGCGCTGTAGGAGTCGTGGAGATCTGACCTCGAGGTCCGCCGGTCGTCGACCCCGACGCTGATGCGGAATCCTTCCAGCGTCTCGTCCGAGTCGTTGGAGATCAGGAGCTCGACATCGAGCGTGTTGGCGGGCCGGTGCCACACCGGCTGACCCAGGAGCCGGAGGGTGATCGCCTCCTCACTCTCCTGTGCGGTCAACCCCGAGGTCGGCAGGAGCGCGCCTAAGAGGGCGAGCGCGACGATCGGCGCGCCCAGGAGGCGCGCCGATCTATGTCTGTTCCTTGAGTTCGCGGCCGGGTCCATCCCGACCAGGATAAGGACTCAGCGTTCGGGCTTGGTTACTTGGAGCCGCCCTTGCGTCCGATCCGCTGGTAGAACTCGGAGCCGTACCGCTCCTTGGTGGTCTCGCCACCTTTCTTTCCACCGATCTTGCCGATACGTCCGAAGTGCTCGTCTCCGTAGCGCGCTTTGGTCGTGCGGCCGCCTTTCGCGCCCGCTTCCGCACGTGTCATCTTGCGATTTTCGCGTGTTTCTTCCATCTTTCACCTCCGGCCTCAACTGGGAACTGGCTTGTCCCCCTTTGTACCCTCGACACGGGGTAGGAAACCGACCAAATCGGGACGTCGGAGGTTCCTTGATCTAAGCGCCAGGAAGATTCAACCAGGGGCCCTCGGCTGCCGATGATTCAGGCGAAGTGGCCAACGCACGGGATTACCTCGGTTTCCTCGTAGAGAGGAAAGCCTCCGACCTTCACATCAAGGCGGGGGCTCCTCCGTATGTCCGGATCGGCGGGCGTCTGGCGAAATCTGACTTCCCGCCGTTGTCCGAGGCCGACTGCGAGCGCGCCGCCATGGATCTGATGGACGACGAGCAGGCTCGCAAGTTCAAGGAGCGCGGCGAGGTCGACTTCGCTCACATGGTCGAGGGCCTCGGCCGTTTCCGTGTGAACGTGTTCCGCCAGAAGGGCGCCGTCGGCGTCGCCTGCCGGCGCGTGCTTCCCGGGAGCCCCTCGTTCGAGACGCTGGGTCTTCCTCCCGTCGTGAAGACCCTTGCCAATGAGGAGCGCGGGATCATCCTCGTGACGGGCCCCACCTCATCCGGTAAGACGACTACGACCGGGGCGATCATCAATCACATCAACTCGACCCGTTCCTGTCACGTGCTGACGATCGAGGATCCGATCGAGATCCTGCATCACGACCGTCAGGCGATCGTCAACCAGCGCGAGATCGGCTACGACACCGCCGACTTCGCCACTGCGCTGCGCGCCGCCATGAGGCAAGACCCCGACGTCATCTTCGTGGGTGAGATCCGCGACTACGAGACGGTCACTGCCGCGCTCCAAGCGGCCGAGACCGGCCACCTCGTTATCTCGACGTTGCACACGACAGACGTCTCGGAAACGGTCAACAGGATCATCGACTTCTACCCGCCGACCCACCAGAAGCAGGCCCGCGTATCGCTAGGCGCCTCGCTGAAAGGGATCGTGTCGCAGCGTCTGCTGCCTCGCAGGGACGGCCACGGGCTGATCCCCGCGGTCGAGGTCCTCGTCGCGAACGGCCGCATCCACGACCTGATCCTGAACCCCGATCAGACGCACATGATCAGAGACATCATCGCGGAGTCCAGTTTCTACGGGATGCAGACCTTCGACCAGGCCCTGCTCACGCTGTACCGGTCCGGACTGGTGAACCTGGATGACGCGATGCGCACGGCCTCGAGCCCCCACGACTTCAAACTGGCCCTCCGCCAGGCCGGCCTCCAGTCCGTCTCCTAGACCCCATTTTCCTAGTCGGATCCCCGGCGATATAGCCGGTACTTCTGCACCAGAAACCCAACCACTCGACCTGATCCTTGAGATTTTCCAAGGATAGGGTCTCGGTATGTCGCTTGCGGAGTTGCTCGAGGACGGATCACCCGTCATGGATCTCGCCGGCCGGTTCGCTGACGCCGGTCACGAGATGTATCTCGTCGGCGGTCCCGTCCGCGATGCGTTCCTCGGTCGCCCTTCTCCCGACTACGACTTCGCCACCTCCGCAACGCCGGACGAGACGCTGGCGATCGTGCAACCGGTGGCCAACGCGGTGTGGAAGCAGGGCGTTCAGTACGGGACCGTGGGGGCCGAGATCGAAGGCGACCATTTCGAGATCACTACGTTTCGCACGGAGAAGTACCAGCCTTCGTCGCGTCACCCCGATGTGACGTTCGCGGCCGATATCGAGACCGACCTCTCGCGCCGCGACTTCACCGTGAATGCGATGGCAGTGAGGCTCCCCGACAAGACGCCGATCGATCCTCACGGCGGGCTGGAGGACCTCAAGGCGAAGCTGCTGAGGACGCCGGCCGATCCCAAGGATTCCTTCTCCGATGATCCGCTCAGGATGCTGCGCGCCTTTCGGTTCGCGTCGCAACTCGATTTCAAGATCGACCGGTCCGCACTCGAGGCGATCGAGGTGCTGCGGGAGGAACTCCGTACCATCTCGGCCGAGCGGATCAGAGATGAGTTGTCCAGGCTGCTGCTCGGGGTTGCCCCCGCGCGCGCCCTCAGGCTCGCCGACCAGACCGGCCTCACCGACATCTTCCTTCCCGAACTCGGCACGCTGAAGCTGCAACAGGACCCGGTACAGCGCCATAAAGACGTCTTCCATCACACTCTCGCGGTGGTCGAGCGCACCGACCCCAGCCTCGCACTGCGTCTGGCGGCGTTACTCCACGACGTCGGGAAGCCGCGCACCCGGAAGATCGACGAGCACGGCGTGTCGTTCCATCAGCACGATGTGATCGGTGCCAAGATGGCGCGCAAGCGGTTGCAAGAGCTTCGTTTCCCGAATGACGTCGTGGCCGCGGTCGCCGAGGTCATCCGGTTGCACCATCGCTTCCACGGCTACGAGGGCCAGTGGACGGATTCGGCGGTCCGGAGATACGTGCGCGATGCCGGGCCCCACCTGAAGACGCTGAACGCGATGGTGCGAGCCGACTGCACGACGCGCAACCCAGTCAAGGCGGAGGAGCTGGCGGCGCGCGTCGACGACCTCGAGGAGAGGATCGCGGAGCTCGCCGCCAAGGAAG
>Ga0299914_10003668_pt1 | contig 10898 bp, 14 predicted proteins | sample RVTome_10_FD_201361 | JGI IMG/M metagenome (GOLD analysis project Ga0299914, IMG submission 201361) | Soil microbial communities from uranium-contaminated site in the Upper Colorado River Basin, Wyoming, United States - RVT153D57 (version 2) ... | reverse complement strand
GTCAGCGCCGGTGCGGCCTCGCTCGCTGATCGGGACGACTTCCGTGACGCGATGGCGCAGGTGCCGGCGGACCATCTCGCGTCCGCGTTCGTCGACCTGGAGGCCATCGCCTCAGCGACCGGCACCAGGGACCAGTTCGGCAGCTTCACCTCGGCAAGCGCGGCGCTCGTGGCCGAGCCCGATGGCCTGCGCCTCAGCGGCAGCGCCCCCTTCGACGTCGCGGCCGCCGCCGAGTCGGCAGCCGACCGGTTCGCGATGGGGACCGAGCCGTCCAGCCTGGTCGAGTGGATGCCTGAGGCGACCGTGGCAGAGGCGGTCGTGTTCGGGCTGCGCGAGACGCTGGGGGACGCGGAGGCGGTGATCGGAGGTACCGGGGAGGGGGACGAGGTGCTCGGCATGCTCGACACGCTGCGAGCGCTCGCCGCCTTCGGGCTCGGCATAGACATCGACACCGACCTGCTGCCGCTCCTCGACCGTGAGGTGGGAATCGCGATCACCGGGATCGATGGCGAGACGCCCAGCGGCCAGCTGCTGCTGCGCCCCGACGACGCGGAGGCGGCCGCGGCGACCCTCACGCTGCTCGGCGACCGCCTCTCCTCCCTGGGCGGAACGACGCGCACCGAGACGGTTGACGCGACCGAGGTGACCATCATCGGCATCCCGGACGCCGGCGAGGTCGCGTACGCCATCGCCGACGGCATCGTCATCCTGGGCTTCTCGACGGACGACGTGATGGCCGCGATCACGGCCCACGCAACCGGCGATTCGTTGGCCGGGACCGATGCCTACCGCCGGACGTTCGAGATCGCCGGAACTCGGGCGGGCACCGAGGCGTTCGTGAATATCGGCGCGCTGGATGCCCTGGGCCTGCTCGAGGGGGCCGGCTCCGAGCTTCCGGACGACGCGCGCGATATCCTTGCGCAGCTGGGGGCGTTCGGGCTGACCGTGCCGTCCCAGGATGATCAGATCGATTTCCACGCGGTGCTGACGGTCACGGACCGCAACGCCGAATGAACATGACGTCAATCCACATTGAGGTACGACTCCCTTGGCAGTAGCAATCCGGCTGACGCGCGTGGGGGCCACCAAGCGCCCCTCGTACCGCGTGATCGCCATCGACAAGCGCCGGTCGCGCGATGGCCGCGCGCTCGAGATACTCGGCTTCTACGACCCGCTCACCGAGCCGGCCACGGTCCAGCTCGACACCGACAAGATCAAGGTCTGGATGGGCAAGGGCGCACTCCCGTCGGACGCCGTCGTCCGCCTGATGCGCCAGGCCGAAGCCGCGGCCAAGGGCGAGTCGGCCGAGAAGCCGAAGCGCGCCACCCGAGCGCGGAAGCCCTCGAAGAAGGCCCAGGCCAAGGCCGCTGCCGCGGCTGAGGCTCCCGAGGCGCCCGAACCTGCCGCAGACGAGGCCGCTGCGATCGAAGAGACCCCGGTCGAGGAGGCCGTCGCGGTCGAGGAGACTCCCGTCGAGGCCGCCGCCGAGGTGGAGGTCCCGTCGGAGCAGCCCCAGGATGACGAGCCACCGGCGCAGGAGGCACCTGCGGAGGACGCCCCTGCGGAGGACGCCCCTGCCGACGAGGACGAGGCAGCCAGCACCGGAAAGGCCGAGGCGTGAAGGAGTTCCTGGAGTACGTCGCCAAGTCGCTCGTCGACAAGCCCGAAGCGGTCTGGGTCGAGGTCGAGGACGATGCCGACGAGACCGTCCTGACCCTCGGCGTCGATCCTGACGACATGGGTCGCGTCATCGGTCGCGACGGCCGCATCGCCAATGCGATCCGCAGCCTGCTGCGCGTGATGGCTGCGCGGGATGGACGACACGTCGAGCTCGAGATCGTCAACGAAGCCGAGTGATCGGCGCCGCGCCGTCGTGCGCGTCCTCGGCCCGAAGGGCCTGAAGGGCGGACTTCGCATCGAGCTGCTCACCGACTGGCCGGAGGCCGTTGATGCCGGCGCTGAACTGTGGGCCGAGGATGGGCGAGCGTCGTGGCGCGTCGCCGCCATCGAGCGCGGCGGCCGGGTGCCCGTTCTGCACCTCGAGGGGGTCACGTCGCGCGAGGACGCCGAGAAGTTGGCCGGCACGTACCTCGAAGGGCCGCCGCGGTCGCTCGACGAGGGCGCCTGGTTCTGGGACGACCTCATCGGACTTCGCGTGGAAGCTCCGGGCGGACGCGTCGTGGGCGAGCTCGTGGAGATCTTCCGTGCCGGCGGCAACGAGGTCTACCGCGTCCTCGGGCCCGAGGGCGAACGCCTGGTGCCGGCCCTGCGGAGCGTGGTGCAGCGGGTTGACCTCGAGGCCGGCCTGATGGTCGTGGCCGACGACGAGACCGAGGAGGCCGGCTGATGGCAACCCGGATCGACGTCGTCACCATCTTCCCCGAGCTCTTCGAGCTGCCGCTGCAGACCTCGATCGTCGGTCGCGCCGCCGAGCAGGGAATCGTCGAGTTCGGCATCCACGACCTGCGGGAGCACGGAATCGGGCGGCATCGGTCGGTCGACGACTATCCCTACGGTGGCGGTGCCGGGATGGTGATGCGCCCCGAGCCGCTGTTCGCCGCGATCGAGCCCCTTCGGGATGCCGGCGCGCACGTCATCCTCCTGGACCCAGCCGGCGAGCGCCTGACCGATGCGCTGGCCCGCCGGCTCGCCGGGCTCCCGCATCTGGCCCTGGTCTGTGGACGCTACGAGGGTATCGACGAGCGCGTCCGCCAGGTGATCGACCGTGAGGTGAGCATCGGCGACTACGTCCTGACCGGGGGCGAGCTGCCGGCTCTCGTGCTGATCGACGCCGTCGTGCGTCTGCTGCCGGGGGCCATCGCCGAGGCCTCCCACGAAGGGGACTCCTTCGCCGCCGGCCTGCTCGAGCACCCGCAGTACACCCGCCCGGAGACCTTCCGCGACCTGCCGGTGCCACCGATGCTGCTCTCCGGCCACCATGGCGACGTGGAGCGGCTCCGACGCCGTGAGGCGCTGCGTCGCACGCTGGAGCGACGGCCCGACCTGCTCGCCACCGCGCCGCTGGACGACGCGGATCGCGCCGTCCTCGACGAGCTGCGTGCCGAGGCTGAGTCCGGGGACTGAGCCGCCTTGCCGGTCCGCGGTCCTCGCTGCTATACTCGCCCGCGTCGCGGCCGCTGAGCGCGGTCGCGTTCGCGTGTCACGTTGATCAGGCGCGGCACCGCCCGCCAGCACGAGGTCGCCTCACCCATGAACGCCATCAAGGAGCTCGAGCGCGAGCAGCTCCGCACCGACGTCCCGGAGATCGCACCCGGGGACACGGTCCGCGTCTCGGTGAAGGTGGTCGAGGGCAACCGTGAGCGCATCCAGGTCTTCGAGGGCACGGTCATGCGCATGCGTGGCGGGGGCCTGAACCGGCAGATCACCGTGCGTCGCATCGCCAGCGGCGTGGGGGTCGAGCGCACGTTCATGGTCCATGCGCCCCGGATCGACAAGATCGCGGTGGTACGCCATGGCGTCGCCCGACGCGCTCAGCTCTACTTCCTGCGCGACCGGGTCGGCAAGGCCGCCACACTGCGCGAGCGGCGCCAGGGCTGAACGCCCGGGCTTCCGCCCCAGATCGCGACCGCCGGCCCATCGTGTCCCACTAGACTGGGACGCAGCCATGATCAAGCCTTCCACCCGCGCCGAACGCCGCCACTGGGACGCCGGCCGCGAGCTCGTGGTGGGTGCCGATGCCGTCGGCGTCGCATGCCTGAGCGGGCCTGTCCTCGCCGCCGCGGTCGTCATGCCGCCGTACGGCCGCCGCGTCCCGGGGGTGCGCGACTCGAAGATGCTGTCGCGCGGCCAGCGGGAGCGGCTCTACCCGCTCATCCGGCGGCGTGCGCTGGCTGTCGGACTCGGCGCGGCGAGCGTGGCCGAGATCGACCGGCTCAACATCTACCACGCCACGAACCTGGCCATGCGCCGCGCCATCGGACGCATCGCAGAGCGGCATCACGTGCTGATCGATGGGCTGCGGGTGTACGGCATGGAGGACGCGGTCGGTCCCTACACCGCGATTGTGCGCGGGGACGCACACTGCTACTCGATCGCGGCGGCATCGATCGTGGCCAAGGTCGTGCGTGATCGCCTCATGGACCGGCTTGCCGCGCGCCATCCGCACTACGGCTGGGAGCACAACGCCGGATACGCGACGCTCGCCCACCGGCGGGGGATCGAGGAGCACGGCATCACGCCGTTCCATCGGCGTTCGTTCGCTCGGGTTCGTGCGGTCGTCCTGGGTGAGCAGATGGAGCTCGAGCTTCCGCCGGCCATCACCGTCGACGCCGATGGGCTGCTCGTTCCCGCCTGATGCACCATCGGGAATGCGGGCGGTAATCCGGCGGTAATCGGCCGGTAAGCACCGAGCCGCATGATGTCCCGATGGCGAACCCGCGTCATCTGCTCGGGCTGGCCGCCGAGGAAGCCGTCGCTACGTGGCTGACATCGGCCGGCTGGCGAATCGTCGCCGCCCGGCATCGCTCCGCGTTCGGTGGCGAGGTCGACATCGTCGCCATTGACCCGGTGGGGACGATGGTGGCGATCGAGGTGCGGGCACGTCGGACGGCGCGCGCCGGGGAGGCGGTGGCCACGGTTGACCGGCGCCGTGTGGCGAGGCTCGGGCGCACGCTCGCCGCACTGGCCGCCACGCGCAGCGAGCCGCACACCGGCCTCAGGATCGACCTGGTGACCGCGGAGCCGGAGCCGGGCATGACCAATCGGTGGCGCCTCCGCCGTCGGGAAGGGATCGGCTGAGACGGACTAGCCCCCGAAGAGCTTCTCGAGCGCGAGGATCGAGGCGATGTAGGGCCGCGAGACGGGGTAGATGCCGTGCCGATCCACGGCCGTCTGGCCCTGGTAGTACGCAGCGAGCGCGAGGTCTCGGCTCCCGCCGTAGCGGTCCAGGTAATGGGCCAGCAGCCGCACCCCGGCGCGGACGTTCTGGCGCTGGTCACCGATGTCCACCGGCGCACCCAGCATCGCCTCGCCGACCCACTCGCCGGTCGCCGGCAACAGCTGCATGACACCCACCGCGCCGGCATAGCTGACCACGCCCTGCCGCCAGCCGGACTCCTGCCATGCCACCGCCAGGGCGAGGGCCTCCGGCACGCCGTACCGGCCCGCTTCCTCGACGATCGCCTGGCGGACCTGGTCGCGAGCGGCAACGACGCTCGCCATCGCGGCCGGCATTGCGGGCGCTGCCGGAGGCGCTGACACGGAAGCCCCGGGCACGTCGAGCCGCTGCCCGGCGAAGATGCGTCCCGGATCGGCGATCCCGTTGGCGCCCGCGATGGCCGCCATGGTCACCCCGTAGTGGCCGGCGATGCCCCACAGGTTCTCGCCGCGCTGCACGACGTGCACGAGCGGTGCAGCACTGGCGGCAGGAGCCGGCTCACGCGGGGCTGGTGCGGCGGATTCGGCGCCTGCGCGGACGGGCAGCTCGAGCTGCTGACCGGCGAAGATGCGTCCCGGATCGGCGATGCCATTGGCCTGGGCGAGGTCCGCCACGGTCACGCCATAGTGGCGGGCGATGCCCCACAGGCTCTCGCCGTAGCGCACGACGTGGACGCTGGCCGCCGGACCGCCGGTGGCGGCCGGCGCGCCGGCCTCCAGGCGGAGGCGCTGCCCGGCGAAGATCCGATTCGGGTCGCGGATGCCGTTGAGCTCCACAAGGCGCGAGACGGGCACGCCGCTGCGGCTGGAGATCGCTGTCAGCGTGTCGCCGGGACGCACGACGACCGGATCTGCGGCGATGGCGACGGCGCCGAGAATCGGTGCTGCCGCGACGAGGGCGACGAGGGCGGCGGCGATCAGGTGGATCCGGGGGCGTTGCACGACGCGGGGTCCTCCTCGACAGTCTCATGGGTGCGGTCCGCGCCTCGGGTCACGCGGTCCCCCGATGCTAGGAAGGGGACCGCGAGGGTCAAGGTACGAAGAGGGGACCAGGGGAGTACTTCGGTACCGATCGGTGGGGTCCGGTGAGGCACCGACCCGTCAGCGAGACCGGGGACCTCTGGTATACTCCACGGGTGCTCACGCAGCAGCGTGGGCGCTTTCCATCACACACGCTCGACCGATCCTGCTGGTCATCGGTGCCCCGCACGCGCGAGGGTCGACCCGGGAAGCGAGGCCGGGCGGAGGAACAACCGGAGGTTCTTCTTGGCTGCCACCAGCATGAAGCAGCTGCTCGAAGCGGGCGTCCACTTCGGACATCAGACCCGGCGCTGGAACCCGAAGATGCGCGAGTACATCTTCGCCGAGCGCAACGGGATCCACATCATCGACCTGGCGCAGACGGTCTCGCGCCTGGATGCCGCCCTCGAGTACATCCGCGAGACGGTACGCCGCGGCGACAGCGTGCTCTTCGTCGGCACGAAGAAGCAGGCGCAGGAGTCGATCGCCGAGGCCGCGCAGACGTCGGGCCAGCATTACGTCAACACGCGCTGGCTCGGCGGGATGCTCACCAACTTCACGACCATCAAGCGCCGCATCCAGCGCCTCGAGGCACTGGAGGCGCGGCGCGATGCCGGCGAGTTCGAGCGCCTCACCAAGAAGGAGGCCTCGAAGCTCAACGACGAGATCACCAAGCTCGACGCCGCGCTCGGCGGCATCCGCAAGATGCGCCGGCTGCCGGGCGCCGTGTTCATCGTCGATCCTCATCGCGAGACGATCGCCGTGGCCGAGGCGCGCCGGCTCGAGATCCCGATCGTGGCGATGACCGACACAAACTGCGACCCGGACCTCATCGACTGGGTGATCCCGGCCAACGACGACGCGATCCGCTCGGTGCGCCTGATCTGCGGCCTGGTGGCCAACGCGGCCACGACCGCCATCCAGGAGCGCCAGGCCAAGCTTGACGAGGAGTTCGAGCAGGCCGAGGCGATGCCGCCGGTCGATGAAGCGGCCCTCACCTCCGAGGCGGACTATACCGCCGCCCTTGCCACCGGCGAGGCGCTCGTCTTCGAGCCCGAGCCGGAGGACGACGAGGAGGAGGAGCGTCGGGCGCGCGCACGGCGGGTGGCGCACATCGACGAAGGCGAGCCCGAGCACGACCCCGATCGCGAGCACGAGCGCCAGATCGACGAAGTGGCAAAGGAGCCCCGCCACTGACGGCGGCGGCAGGAAGGACCGATGACAGATACGGTGGCGATCAACCCACAGGACATCAAGCGGCTCCGCGAGCAGACCGGGGCGGGCATCATGGACTGCAAGCGCGCGCTCGAGGAAGCCGGGGGTGACTTCGATGAAGCCGTCCAGCGGCTTCGTCAGCGGGGCCTCTCAACCGCTGCCAAGAAGGCCGATCGCGTGGCGCGCGAGGGTGTCGTGGCCAGCTACATCCATCATGGCTCGCGGCTCGGAGTCCTCCTGGAGCTGAACTGCGAGACCGACTTCGTGGCCCGGACCGATGACTTCCAGCAGCTGGCCCGCGAGATCGCGATGCAGATCGCCGGCATGGCGCCTCGGTACGTCAGCCGCGACGATGTGCCCGCCGACGTCGTCGAGGAGCAGGCGCGCCTCTTCACCGCCGACGCCGAGCGAGATGGCCGTCCGTCCGACAAGGTGCCGATGATCGTCGAGGGCAAGCTGAACAAGTGGTACGAGCAGGTCTGCCTGCTCGAGCAGCCGTACCGGGACACGGATCGAAAGATCGGCGATCTGGTCACGGAGAAGGTCGCCCTGCTCGGTGAGAACATCCGGGTGGCGCGCTTTGCCCGCATGGCGGTCGGCGAGACGGCCGAGGCCGCCGACGACGGCGAGGCCGCCTGAGGCATGAGCGTCGCCTCCTCCTCCTCACCACCCACTACGGCACCGCGCCGGGTGCTGCTCAAGCTGTCCGGTGAGGCGCTGATGGGGGATCACGAGTACGGGATCGATCCGGCGATCGTGCGCGAGATCGCGGCCCAGGTGGCGGGGGTTGCCGCTGACGGGGTCGAGACGGCGATCGTCGTCGGTGGGGGAAACATCTTTCGCGGGCTCGCGGCCAGCGCGCGCGGGATGGACCGCTCGACCGCCGACTACATGGGCATGCTGGCGACCGTGATGAACGGTCTGGCGCTCCAGGACGCCCTCGAGCAGGCCGAGTGCCCGACACGGGTCATGAGCGCGATCGCGATGGACGAGATCTGTGAGCCCTACATCCGGCGCCGCGCCGAACGTCACCTTGAGAGGGGTCGCGTGGTGGTCATGGTGGCGGGCACGGGCAACCCGTACTTCACGACCGACACGGCCGCCACGCTCCGCGCCGTCGAGGTGCACGCGCAGGTCATCCTCAAGGCAACGCGGGTGGACGGGGTGTACGATGCCGACCCGGAGAAGCACCCGAACGCCCAGCGCTACAGCCAAATCGGATACACCGAGCTGCTGAGCAATCGGCTCCAGGCGCTCGACGCCACCGCCGTGAGCCTGGCCATGGACAACGAGATGCCGATCGTCGTCTTCGACATGACGGTCCCGGGCAATATCGCCCGCGCGCTGCGTGGCGAGCGCATCGGCACCCTGATCTCAGGAGACGCAATCCAATGACCCACGAGGCATTGACCGCCATCGAGCCGAAGATGCTGCGCGCGATCGAGGCGATGGAGCGCGACTTCGCGGGGATCCGGACGGGTCGCGCCTCGACCGCCCTTGTCGAGCGCATCGTGGTCGACTACTACGGGACGCAGACGCCTCTCAATCAGGTCGCCGGCATCAGCACGCCAGATCCTCACCTGATCGTCATCCAGCCGTGGGACCGATCGGTCCTGTCGGCGATCGAGAAGGCGATCACCAAGAGCGACATCGGTCTCACTCCGAACGTCGATGGCACCGTGGTGCGGCTCAACGTCCCGCCGCTCACCGAGGAGCGGCGGCGAGAGATGGTGAAGCAGGTCCATCGGCGCACCGAGGAGGCTCGTGTCGAGGTGCGCAACCATCGGCGTGACTCGGCCGACGTGCTCAAGCGCGCGCTGCGTGAGGGTGAGCTTTCCGAGGACGAGGAGCGGCGCGAGCTGGAGAACCTCCAGAAGCTGACCGATCGGCACATCGAGGCCATCGACGCGCGCGCCGACCGCAAGGAAGCCGAGATCCTGGAGGTCTGACCGGTGCCGGACGAGGTCCGACCCCGGCACGTGGCGATCATCGCCGACGGTAATCGGCGCTGGGCGCGCGAGCGCGGCCTCCCCGTGCTGGCCGGCCACGTCCAGGGCATCGAGGCGATCCGTCCCATCGTGCGCCGTGCGCGGGACCACGGCGTCGAGACGCTCAGCGTCTACACCTTCAGCACCGAGAACTGGACGAGACCCGGCGAGGAGGTCACCGGCCTCTTCGGGCTCATCGACGGCGCCGTGCGGCAGCACACCGAGGAGCTGATCGACGAGGGCGTTCGGGTCCGGGTCATCGGGCGCCTCCACGAAGCACCGGCCGACGTCCAGCGATCGATTCGCGCGGCGGAGGAGCGAACCCGCGGCGGCGAGCGCATGACGCTCAACATCTGCTTCAACTACTCCGGACGAGCCGAGATCGTGGATGCGGCGCGGGCGCTGGTGGCATCGCATGCCGACCCGAATGCCATCGACGAGGCGCACTTCGCCGAGCACCTCTACACGGCGGGGCAAGCTGACGTGGACCTGCTGATCCGTACCGGCGGCGACCAGCGCACGAGCAACTTCCTCCTCTGGCAGGCCGCCTACGCCGAGCTCGTCTTCTGCCCAAAGTACTGGCCAGACTTCAGCGAGGCAGATCTGGACGCGGCCATCGAGAGCTTCGAGCGCCGCGAGCGGCGCTTCGGGGGCTGAGCGGCATGCTGCGCACCCGCCTCGTCACGGCCGCCATCCTCGCCCCGCTCATCGTGGCGGTGGTCGTGCTCGGCGAGCCGTGGATATCGCTGCTCGTCGGCGTTGCCGCCTTCCTCGCCCTCGTCGAGGTCGTCTCGCTCCTGGACGCCGCGGGATACCAGCCACCCCAGGTCCTTGCCATGGTGGCCGGGATGGCCCTCACCTCGTCCGGCCTGGTCGCCGTGAACGCGGACGGCGTCGGCGCGCCGCTCTCCGGATTGCTGAATGCCCTGGACCCACCGGGCCTCGTGGCCGCGGCCCTCATCGGCGGCACACTCCTCCTCGCCACGGCCGCCTTCACCCGCTCCGACCCGCAGACCGGGTTCGTGACGTGGGCGATGAGCACCTTCGGGATCATCTACGTGGGGCTCCTCCTCCCCGCAATCGTCCTCGTGGCCCACCTGGCGCCCGAGGGCGGCTCCTGGACGACGCCGGTGGGGGTGCTCGGACTGCGCTCCGGTGCCGCGTGGGCGCTGATGCTGATCCTGGTGGTGTGGGGCTATGACACCGGCGCCTACCTGACCGGGCGCCTTATCGGCCGGCGCAAGCTGCTCGACCACATCAGCCCGTCGAAGACGGTCGAGGGGCTGGTCGGAGGGCTCCTGCTGGCGACCGTGGCGGCCGGGATCGGCGCCGCACTCGTCGGCCTGGAGCCGTGGCACCCGCTCGTCATCGGTCCCCTCGTCGGGTTGACGGCGCAGGCCGGGGATCTCGCCGAGTCGATGCTGAAACGCGCCGCCGGTCGCAAGGAGTCGGGCTTCCTCGTGCCCGGGCACGGTGGAATCCTCGACCGGGTCGACTCCTTCCTCTTCGCGGCCCCGGTGCTCGCCGGCTACGCGCTGCTCGTCGCCGGGCGCGGCGCGTGACGGTCGGCATCGCCGTCCTCGGATCCACCGGCTCCATCGGCCGGCAGGCGCTCGAGGTCATCGCCGGACTGGGGGATCGCTTTGCCGTCCTCGGCATCGCGGCGGGCCGGTCGAGCGAGACCCTTCTCTCGCAGCTGGCCGCGCACCCGAGCGCCCGCGCCTGGTGCGACCGCGGGCCGTCCGGGATCCCCGACGACCGTTGGGCCCCCGACGGCCT
>Ga0299914_10003667_pt1 | contig 10898 bp, 13 predicted proteins | sample RVTome_10_FD_201361 | JGI IMG/M metagenome (GOLD analysis project Ga0299914, IMG submission 201361) | Soil microbial communities from uranium-contaminated site in the Upper Colorado River Basin, Wyoming, United States - RVT153D57 (version 2) ... | reverse complement strand
TCGCCACCTGCATCTCGGAGCAGAGCCGCAACCGCTACGTCGGTGAGCAACTGGGGCGGGGCCGGTCGATGGACGAGATCGTCGCCGAGATGCGGATGGTGGCCGAGGGCATAAAAACGTCGGCGGTGGCCGTCGCCCTCGGCGAGCGCCACGGGGTGGAGATGCCCATCGCCGAGGAGGTGTACCAGGTGATCCACCACGGGCGTCCCGCGGCCGAGGCCTACCGGGGGCTGCTGCGCCGCGCCGCCCGCTCCGAGCGGCACGGGATGGAGTAGGGCGGGATCCGCGTATGAGCGCCCGCGCCTTCGTCCTGCGCCGGCTGATGGGTCGCCTGCGCATCACCGACGACGTGGTGCGCCACCTGACGACCTTCCAGCGCCTGGGCGAAACCGTCGAGGTCGAGCTGCCCGGTGAGCTGATGCCGATCGGGGCCCGCACCGTCTTCCGGGCCCTCCGCACCCGGGGCGCCGCGCAGATCGGCCCCGACTGGGTCTGGCCCTACTGGCTCGAGCGGCAGCTTGACCCTCGCTCGCCCGCCTTCGTGCCCCGCGGCCACCTGCCGTTCCTCACCAACATGACCCACCGCAACTGGACCGCGGTGGGCAACCTCGACTCGCCGTGGGAGGCCATCGTCGATCCCCGGGGCCTGGTCACCCCGTGGTTCGACGGCTGGTCGCTGGACTGGTGGGTCGGTGCCGACGACCGCTGGCACCTGCCCTCCCGCGAGGTCGGCGTGCGCCAGCGGCTGGTGGCGGAGGCGCCCGTGGTGGAGACCGCGATCAGGGTGCCCGGTGGCGACGTCATCGAACGGGTCTACGCGGTGCGGCGCAGCTCGACCGAGGGGGGCGGCGAACTGGTGATCGCCGAGGTCGAGAACGCAACCCGGGTGCCCGTCGCCCTGGCCCTGGCCGTGCGGCCGTACAACCCCGAGGGCCTGTCGGTCATCGAACGCCTGGGCCTCCACGACGGCACCACCGTCACGGTGGACGGGCGCATCGCGATGCTCCTGCCGAAGGCGCCGTCCCGGGTGGCGGCCTCCACCTTTCACGACGGGGACTCGGCGGGCGTCGTCATGTCGGGCGCCGCCGGCGAGCGCTGGCGGGGCACGGTGCGGGACCCCGCCGGGTTGGCCCAGGCGGCGTTCGTGTACCCCCTGGCGCACGGCACCACCCTGCGGGTTGCCATGCCCCTCGTGCCCGAACGCCGCACCCGGCGCCGCGGTGAGGCGCGCCGGCGGGTCGCGGACGCGCCCGCCCTGCCGACGGCGCTGCCGCCGGCCGAGGCCGTGGCCCGGGGCTGGCAGTCGCAGAGTGCGCGGGGCGTCCGGTTGGGGTTGCCCGACGACCGGTTGGCCGCCGCCGTCGACGCCAACCGGCGCTTCCTGCTGCTGCTGCACGACGGCGACGAGATCACGCCCGGCCCCTCGACCTACCACCGGTTCTGGTTCCGTGACGCCGCCTACCTGCTGGGCGCCCTCGACCGCTACGGGTACCACGCCGAGGTCGCCCAGGTGCTGCGCTCCTACCCGGGGCGCCAGCACGCCGACGGCTTCTTCTTCAGCCAGCGGAAGGAGTGGGACGCCAACGGCGCCGCTCTCCAGGCGCTGGTCCGGCACTGGCGCGTGACCCGGGACGCGGCGCTGGTCGAATCCATGGTGGGACCGATCGCCAAGGGCGTGCACTGGATCGATCGAAAGCGCCATGCCCGCAAGGCCAAGCGGAACGATCCCGCGCTACGTGGGCTGTTCCCCGCCGGGGTGTCGGCCGAGCACCTGGGCCCCTTCGACTACTTCTACTGGGACGACTTCTGGGGCGTGGCCGGCCTGAGGGCGGGCGCCGAACTGCTGCGGGCCGTGGACCAGCGGGATGCCGCCGCCGAGGCCGACCGGTTCGCAGCCTCGATGTGGGACGACGTCGAGCGATCGCTGGAGCTGACGGCCCAGCGCCTCGGCACGGTCGCCGTCCCGGCGGGCCCCCGGCGTCGCATCGACGCCGGCGCCATTGGCTCGCTCGTGGCGTGCACGCCGCTCGACCTCCTGCCGCCGGACGATCCCCGCATCGCCGCCACCGCCGAGGTCATCCGCCAGCGGTTCACGCTCGAGGGCCTGCCGCCGACCGGGGACATCGCCCCGGATGGAGGAGGTCGGGCGTTCTTCCAGGGAATCAGCCACACCGGGCTCGGCACCTACCTCACGTTGCAGCTGGCGGCCGTCGAGCTCCGGGCCGGGGACCGGCGCTGCCTCGGCCGCCTGGCGTGGATGCTCGACGCCGCCACCCCGACATGGACCTGGCCCGAGGCCATCCACCCCCGCCTCGACGGCGGCTGCATGGGAGACGGTCACCACGGATGGGCCGCCGCCGAGTTGCTGACGTTGGTCCGTGACCTGCTCGTGTGCGACGTCGCCGGGGGAGTGGCGCTGGCGTCTCTGGTGCCCGACGACTGGTACGGCCGCGGCTGGGAGGTGCACGACGCACCGACCGCGGTTGGCCAGGTCTCCTACGCGGTCCGCTGGCACGGCGACCGGGCGGCGTTGCTGTGGGAGGTCACGCCCCATCCCGGCGTCGGCGACATCCGCCTCACCGCCCCGGGCATCGACCCGTCATGGTCGACCACCGAGCGCCGCGGCGAGGCGTTGCTCGGCCCGGTGGTGGCGCCACCGGGACCATCGAATGCCGCAGGGGCCGCGGGGGCCGCGGTCGGCCGTTAGGCCAGCCGGCACAGGATCGGCATCGATCCCACGCGGTTCTCGTTCATGTTCGCCTGGACGAACGAGCGGAAGCTGGGCTTGGTGAACATGCGCAGGGCCAGTCCGGGCACCCCGAAGTCCCAGCGCGCGTGGTTCACGAACGCGTATTCGCTGTCGCCCGTGGGCTGGAGCAGTGTCGAGTTGTCGATGGCCGTCTCGGTCATGAACCACCCGGCGAGGTGATCCCACAGCTTCAGGGCGGCGTCGACGTCGTCGGCCACGAAGTAGTTGAACAGGAACAGCCCCGGACGTGACTTGTCGACGTCGGCGATGCACTTGACGCACGTGGCCGGCATCGTGTCGACCCGAGTGGCCTCGGAGTCGAGCTCCTTGCGCAGCTGGGTGTAGGCGTCGTCGGCCTGAACTCCGTCGAGCTCACCGGGCGAGGTGGTTTCGACCAGCACGATCACGTCGTAGCGCGCCGGGTGCTCGGCGCTGCTGGCGTAGCCGGTGGGGGGTGGGGCCAGGACCGTCCGATAGACCGTGGCCCGCTCGACGGCGTCGACCTGGGACAGCTCCGCCGCCGCGGACTTGAGCCGACCCAGTAGCGCCGCCTTCGCGTCCGACGATCCCGGGAACGGCCGGGGCCCGGTCGGCGGCAGGACGTCCGCCGACAGGAGCAGATAGCCGAGGCCCGGGGGATCGACGAGCATCGGCGGCCGGTACCGCGGCTGGGCGTTGACGATGGTGGGATCCATGGGATCCTCCCTTCTCGCTGGAGTCGGACGGGTACCCCCGGTTCAGCCTGCCGAACGATCCCGTTGCCTCCACGCGTGGGCCGCAATATCGTTCGAGAGATGTCAGCAACGAGATCTCACATCGGCGATCCCGGCGACGGACTGCCGGTGTTCCCCGGCTTCCGGGAGATGGCCGAGAGCCGTCGCCGCCTGCTCGGCGAGCTGGTGAGCCAGCGGCGGTCGCTGGGCCTGTCGCAGACCGAGGTCGCAGCGCGGATGGGGACCTCGCAGTCGGCCGTGGCCCGCCTGGAGGCCGTGGCCGGCGACGTCCGGCTGTCCACCCTCGAGCGCTACGCCGAGGCGGTCGGCCACACGCTCCGCTGGTCGCTCGAACCGGCGTCTCGGGCGGGGGACCCGTCGGGCGGGGACGCCGAGGTGCGCCGCCGATGACGGCCAGCCTGCCCCCGTGGCTGCCTCCGGAGCGACCGTCCGAGGTGCCGGTGCCGCCGGGGTTCCCCCACCCCGGGCCCGCCCCGCGGCCGACGTACCCGCCGGTGCCACAGGTCCCGATCCCCGGTGACCCCGCGGCGGGGCGCGGCTTCGAGTCGACCATCTACACGGAGCTGCTCGAGCGGCGCATCGTGTTCGTCCGCGACCGCCTCGACCACGACACCGCCACCCTGGTGACCGCCCAGCTGATGACCCTCGACGCCGACGACACATCGCCGGTCACGCTGGTGGTCAACAGCGGGGGAGGCCCGGTCGACGCCGTCGCCGGCCTCCTCGACACCATCGACCTGGTCCGATGCCCGGTCGACACCAGTTGCGTCGGACGAGCCGAGGGGACGGCTGCCGTGGTCGTCGCCGCCGGCACCGGCCGCCGACGCTGCGGACGGGGAGCCACGTTCCGCCTGCGCCTTCCCGACCTGGAGGCGGCGGGACCCGCCGACCGGCTGCGGCGCGACGTCGAGAGCGCCACCCGGGTCCAGCGGGAGCTGGTCGACCGGCTCGCCGCCATCACGGGACAGTCGCGGGCACTGGTGGCTCGCGACGTGGAACGCGGCCGCTTGCTGACCGCCGACGAGGCGGTCACGTATGGACTCGTCGACGAGGTTTCGGTCGGTTGAGCGAAGCGGTGCCGGCCGACTCCCGTTCGAATGAGCGGGACGTGGACGTCACCGCGGAACAAGATGTCCCCATGATCGATCACGTCTCCATCCAATGTGCCGACGTCGCCGCCACCACGGCGTTCTACGACACCGTCCTGGCGACGATCGGCGGCGAGCGAATCCTCGAGTACGGCGACGTCATCGGCTATGGCGTGCCGCCGATGCCGGACTTCTGGATCGGTCCGCACAACACCGGTCAGGGCTTCCGCGAGTCACACATCGCCTTCTCGGCGCCCGACCGTACTGCTGTGCGCGCGTTCGTCGAGGCGGCCCGAGCAGCGGGCGCCACCGTGCTGCACGAGCCCAAGGTCTGGCCGGAGTACCACCCGCACTACTACGGCGGCTTCGTCCGTGACCCCGATGGGAACAACGTCGAGGCGGTCTGCCACTTGTCGGAGTGACGCATCAGCCAGGTGGCCGAGGGGGCCACTAGGCACTTGCTACACTAAGACATGACGACCCGCGCCGCGATCTACACCCGCGTTTCGCTGGACCGAGACGGAACGTCCGAGTCACCAGAGCGACAGCAAGCCGACTGCGAGGCGGTGGCGGCCAGGTTGGAGTGGGAGGTCGTCGACCGCTACGTCGACCGCGAGAGCGCCTACAGCGAGAGCGCTAGGCGGCCGGAGTACGAGCGCATGCTCAGGGACCTTCGCTCGGGACGGATCAACGGCGTCATCATCTGGAAGCTCGACCGACTTAGCCGCAAGGGGACGCGGGCGATCTGGAAGTTCCTCAACGAGTCCGACGACCTGCGGCTCGTCAGCGCCACCGAGGCCACCATCGACACCGACACGTCGACCGGCCGGATCGTGTTGTCCGTCCTCGCCGAGCAGGCACACCAAGAATCGGAGAACACCAGCCTCCGGGTGCTGCGGGCACACGACTCCTCGGCGGCGAAGGGAAGGATGCACACCGGCGGCAACCGGCCGTACGGCTACACCCGGGCGGGCGAGATCGTGCCCGAGGAGGCCGAGGTCATCCGCGAGTGCGCCAAACGCGTGATGGCGGGGGAGTCGCTGCGCAGCATCGCCACCGACCTGAACAAGCGGGAGATCCGCACCTCGGCGGCGGGCGAGACGCGCAAGCTCCGGGGCAAGGACAAGACGTACGTCGTGAAGGGCGAGTGGCGATCGGTCACGCTCAGCCAGGTGCTCCGCTCACCCACGATTGCCGGCAAGCGGCGCCACAACGGCGACGTCCACCAGGGCGACTGGGAGCCGATCCTCGGCGAGGACGAGCACGCCGAACTGCTGCGGGTGCTCGCCAGTCGCCGGTCGGACGAAACTGCGCAGGACAGGTCGCACCTGCTGTCGGGCGCCGGCGTGATCCGCTGCGACCTGTGCGGGCAGGCCATGCGTCGCATGTCGTTTCGGATGAAGAACGGCCGGATCTTTCACCGTTACCAGTGTCTCCGACAGCCCGGGCAGAACCAGTGTGGCCGCGTCGCTATCACCCAGGCCTCGACGGACGCCTTCGTGGTGGGCGAGCTGCTCGACTTCCTCGACTACGCCGAGCTGCGCCCGCTGGAGGGCGACGAGTCCGAGGCCGAGCTCGAAGCCCGGCTGGTCGAGGCCCGGGCGGCGGTGACCGAGCTCATCCAGGAGCGGTTCGTCAAGCGGAGCATCAGCCGCGAGGACTACGAGCAGACGCTCGGCCCGCTTCAGACCACGGTCACCGGCCTCGAGTCCAGGTTGGGCACCCTCCGTCGCGCCCGCGACGAGCGGGCCGTGAAGATCCCCCTCGGGGACCGCGAGGCCCTGGGCGCGTGGTGGGAGGCCGCCACCGACGCCGAGAAGATCGCCACGGTCAGGTGGGCGATCCGCGGGGTGCGGGTGCGGCGGGTCGGCCGGTCGGGTGGCAACAAGTTTGACCCCAGCCGCCTCGCGATCACGTGGAACTGGGAAACGTTCCGTCTCACAGAGCAGGGGCGGCGGCTGGAGCGGTTCTGGGCGGTCGGGGCAGGCAACGGGTAGAGGTGGCACCCGACTGGGGTCCGCTGATCGAGGTGGCCGAGAAGTACGCCGCCGAGCACGTCCTCCCGCTCTGGCGCGACGGATGACTCCACGTAATTCACACCGTTCTTAGCTGAGGAAAGCCGTGGAACTCGGAATGATGTACGTGGCGTCTTGTCGGGTGTAATTACCTGGCGGATAATGCCAGTGTGGTGGCCACCACGAAAGGCAAAGCAAGGAACCGAAGCAAGGCAGTTATGGGTAAGTCCCGGGCCGAACCACTGGATTCAACACAGAAAGGCATCTGCAAATGAGCGAAGTCACCAGAACCGAGGCCGAGGCCATGGTGGAGGCCGCCCAGGTGGCGACGACCATGCGGGACCTCGCCGAGCAGCTCGTCATGGCAGTCGCCAGTGTCAACGCAGCGGGTGGTGAGCCCGACCTGCAGCTCCTGCCGGAGTGCCGGTGGAACCACGTGGTCGAGGGCGACGACGACATCCAGTACATCGTGATGGTCCGGGACGTCGAGGACCTCCAACGGAAGGCGGAGAGCTGAGCCATGGCGACCAACACCGAACCCAACCGGGTTGACGAGATCATCGATGAAACCCTCAACGAGATCGAGTCCGCCATCTACGAGGTCCTGCAGGAGGATGCCCCCGGGGGCACGACGATCAACCTGAAGCACTACCAGGCCGTGGTCAACCTCTTGCGGCCGGCCCTAGATACGGCAGTCCGAACGGCAGCCCACGTTCAGGTCCGAGCGTCAATAGGTCTTCAGGTCCCGCCAACGGTGGCGACCAGGATGGAACGCGGCCTGGGCTACAAGCCGGCGGAGGAGGGCTGAGCCATGAGACAAGTTCCTGATACACCGGCCAAGGCCCTGGACGGCGCACTCGCCGTCGTGGCCTCTGCTCTCGTTGACCACCTCAACGAGTACGTGGGGCCAGCAGGCGGCGAGTGGATCATCCAGGTCACCGTGAACGACGGCTGGGAGGAGGACCAGGCGGAGTCGACATACGCGAGGGTGCAGTACGGCACCGGCTACTCAATCGTCGGCACCGACTGAGCATGGCCGGGAACGACGAGGACGCCGCAGCGGCGATGGCGGAGATCACCAGGAAGCTGTTCGACGCCGCCACGGCCGACCGAAGCCGGCTCGTGGCGAACGACCCCACCCCCGGGACGATCGTCCAAACCCGGGAGCAACCCCCAGCTGGCGAGGATCATCGGGAGGGTGCTCGACTGGCTTGAGCCGGCCATCGCCCAGCACGTGGGCGACGACGACACCTACCGGGCCGTCGTCGAGTAGGTCCGAGATGGGATCGGCATAGCCATGTACCACGCGTGGCACGTTGGGTTGTATACCCCGACGCCGACGCCACCGGTTACCCGTTGAACCGTCGACCAGCAAGTGGGGCATGTTCGGAGAGGAGGGGCCCCATTCGCGCGTTCAAGGCAAGGAGGGCGAGGCCCTATTAGTTGTCGGTCCGCGGTCGCATGTCGGTCTCGGCCAGATCCATGGCGCGCCACGAGATCTTTACCTCATCCGGATTCTCATCAGTAGGCGTAGCGACCCACACCGAGTCCCGGCCGAGCATCGGCTCTTGAGCAACGCCATGCGCCCTGCCGTTGATGTCCACGACGGCGAACTGAAGCTTCGTCTGCCGCCAGGTGAACTTGCCGATGCACTCGAATCCCATGAGCTTGTGCACGTCGGGTGGATCGGCACTGTCGTTTCGCAGGAACACGTTGGCTCGTTCACCGATCTCGTCGTCGCGAACGGAGAAGGACTTAAGCTCAGATCGATCGTCACGATTGTGCGCATCCATCCCGAGTTGACGACCGATGTTCTCGGACTTCACGTTCCGGTCTGCCAGATCGCCAACCAGAGCGATTCCCTGGTCATCCTCGTCGTAGAGAACAACATCTTTGGGCACCTGCATGAAGTCACTCATTGATCCGTCTTGCCGGCGAACTCTCACCTTAAGGATCGTTGCGGTCATAGTGATCTGATCCATGCAGAGCGCCTTCGACATGCGCGGTGTTCCATCCTCCTCCAGCACCGGCTTAGGGGTTATGGCAGACACGCGCGGGAGCGCGCTGATCTTCGCAAGGGCTGGACGTGAGAACCCTGACCAGGAGACGAGCACAAGCTGGTTGGTCGGCAGGTACAGGTGCTTGCCAACCATCTCGTCAACCCACGGCAGTGTGATGACTCGCCTTCGATCAACGACCTCCACCGAGACCACGAGGTCCTCGCCGTCGATCTCGCCTTCGGCTACGACGTCCACCTCCCGCTCCTGGCCGGAGAACGCGTCGACAAGCTTCTTCGATTCGGTCACCGTTACACCTGGTCGGGCCAGGTGCTCCCGCGCTAGCGCGATCATCCGTTGACGCGGGTTTGTCCGCTCTGGCATGGGTCAAGCGTACGGTGGTGGTCACAGCGCCCCCCGAGACGAACCTCGGCTCAACCCGCACCTTTGCAGAGTGGGGGTGTCCCGCTTGCCGTCTGATCAGGGGATGGGGGTGAGCTAGAGGCGCCCGAAGGACACGTCGTCGGTGACCGAGCGGAGGGCAGCCAGGGTGGGATGCTCGCCGCTGTGGGGCAGGCGGCGGCGGTGCTCCCGGAAGATGCGCTCCCGCCGCTCCACCTCGGCCCGCAGCGAGTCCAGGCGGTCGGGGCCAGCCACGACGGCGAGCTTGGCCCAGGCGGCCTCAAGGTCGGCGGCCAGCTGGACCGAGAGCTTCTGGGAGCGGGTGAGGGGGGAGGCGGCAAGCCCGAGACGGGCGAGGTGTCGAGCCTCGTCGTTCTTGGCGAAGCTACTGGTCATGGCCCCATCCTCCCACCACCGCAGCCCAGGGGGATGGGATCACCGCAGGGGAGCGGAGCGTTATCTGGCAAACGGTCGAACTCGATGGGGTGCGAGAGCGGAGTCAACCGGCGGGACAGGCTGCCGGTTAAACCCCCTAAGCCATGCCTTGACGCGTATCCGCTCGGCTAGGCCCCCTGCTCGCTTCCTGCCTCAAGCATTACCGCCACGGGGGGAGCGGTGCTCCGCCATGAAGCGTTGGTTGTGGCGGGGAGTCAGGTGCAGAAGCATCTGGCCCACCTCCTTGCCCGAGGTTTCGACGTGTCGCCACGGACCGGACGAGCGTACCGGTTCCAATCTGGGAATCGGTCGAGTGGGGTGCGACGTGGACGTCGGGCCGGCAACCAGCGGACGACCGAGAGGTACGATCTCATGACCGGGACACGGCGGGTGTCCCGAGAAGGGCGGAACTCTCATGACCCAGGATCCCAACGCCACGCGCGAGTCGATCGAGGACTTCATCCTCAGCTGGCCGACACAGGACAAGCAGCTACATCTCAAGCGCTCACAGAGGCTGACGCCGTCCAGTGCGGTTGTCCTGGGAGATGTAGCGCCCAACTGGGGAGTCGCGCTGCAGGGCAGCAACGGCGACGTGCTCACGTATGACGATCTCGACGCCCTCGTCGACGACGGGTGGATGATCGACTGACGGGAGGTCAGGGCACCGGTGGTGGTGACCGCCACCGATCGAGCTCCTTGAGCGTCAGCTTGTCCACCCGGGGCACCTTGCGCCGGGCGTCGGGCCGCAGGAGTAGGTCGACACCGGCGAGAAGAACACCGAGCCAGAGAAAATTGTCGGTCAGTAGCTGCCACCCACCAGCGCACACGACGGCGATACCCGCCACTTCGACCAGTACAAGCTTGAGTCGAGCCGGAATACCTGGCGAGCGCCCGGGCGTCGGCACGACACACCTCCCCTTCCGATAAATAGGGGCTCCTGGTCGCCGTAAATGACCGCCACTGGCCTTCCCCCAAGTGATCACGCTAGTGGAGGTCGAGGTGGCGAAGCGCCGGCAACATTCCAAGTCGAAGAAGCGACCGCGATCCTGGCACAGCGGTCGGACGGAGGAGGACGCCTGGCGGGCTGTCCTGCTGCCCGAGGTCGAGTCCGGGGCGGATCCGACGACGGGGGAGCCGGCCCCGCTTCGACAGACGCCGCGCTACCGGCAGAAGGGTGATGCCGCGTGAGGCGGTACCGCCGCGCCCGCCCAGGTAAGACCGACCGGGGCTACGGCGAAGCCGCCGTCGATCACGCCCTCGACGACCTCGGCGTGCAGCGGGTTGTGATCCCCCGCAAGGGGGCTCTCCGCGGTGAAGGGTGGGGCGGTGTTTGGTGATCGCTGAGTGATAGGGGCTCTCCGCGGTGAAGCGTGGGGGCGTGTCGGCTGGTAGCTGAGTGATAGGCGTCCGCGGGCGCGGTCAGGGGCCTCGCTATTGATGCGGCTGTTGAACGACTGCATCGACAGGAGGCCCCTGGT
>Ga0299914_10003666_pt1 | contig 10898 bp, 14 predicted proteins | sample RVTome_10_FD_201361 | JGI IMG/M metagenome (GOLD analysis project Ga0299914, IMG submission 201361) | Soil microbial communities from uranium-contaminated site in the Upper Colorado River Basin, Wyoming, United States - RVT153D57 (version 2) ... | reverse complement strand
AGCCGGGCGGCGAGCAGGAATCCGCAGCAGACGAGGATCGCCCCGGCCGCGAGCTGCGCCCAGAACCCTTCGATGAGCATCGCCTCGGCTCCCTCGTAGGCGACGGCGACATCGCCCTCGTCGAGTCCGCGTGGACGGTCGACGGCGAGGGCGACCGCCACCGCCACGAGGCCGAGGGGGACCAGGAGCCGTGCAGCGCGCCAGCGACCGGCGGCGGCGATCGCCGTGATCACGATCGCGGCGAGGGCGATCGGAAGGCCGACCCAGCCGTGGGCCTCACCTGTGCGCTCGTGCTCGACCTCCGGCGCCGGGGCCACCGACTGCACCTCCGAGTACTCCGGCGTGCCGATCGTGACGCCGCGATAGTCGACGAACTGCGATGCGGCGAGCGCAACCGCGGCGGCCACGCAGACCGCGATCACCCCGTACGCCGGCGGCACCCGCCGCTGCGCCCACTCGAGCGCCTCGATCGAACGATCGTAGGCGTAGAGGGCGATCCGTACCGCGCCCCGCCAGCCGGCGAGAACGAGCGCCCCCGCGATCTCGGCGACCGCCAGCCACAGCTGGGCGGGGATCGCGAGCATCTCGCGGCCGATCCGAAGCAGCTCGCCGAGCGCCGAACCGAGGCCCGCGAGGACGCGCGTCAGACCCGCCGGAAGTCCCGGCCTCATGCCGCTTGCGCCCCCAGGAAAGGCCTCAATGGTCCTGCTATCATCACGCGTCGCTTGCGCCTCGACGAGCGCGATGCGTGAGCGCGAAGTCCCTTCCATGGAGAGCCGCACCACATAGAGCGTTTCCGGGCTTCATCGGCGGTCTTGCGCGCGGCCCCTTCCCGGGCCTTTTTTATGCGCCGAGACCGTTCGGTCGCCGGTTTCGTCTCCTCCTAGCAAGCGCCTCCGCGCCGATAGCTCCAAACCAACTCCACCCCACACTCTAAACGCAGATGCCACGCACTTTCCCACTCGAAAAGACCCGGAACATCGGGATCATGGCTCACATCGACGCCGGTAAGACGACGACGACCGAGCGGATCCTCTACTACACCGGGCGCACCCACAAGATGGGCGAGGTCCACGAGGGCGCCGCCGTCATGGACTGGATGGCCCAGGAGCAGGAGCGAGGGATCACCATCACCTCGGCGGCGACCGCGTGCGAGTGGGAGGGCCACCGGATCAACATCATCGACACCCCGGGCCACGTCGACTTCACGGTCGAGGTCGAGCGCTCGCTGCGCGTCCTCGACGGTGCGATCGCCGTCTTCGACGCCGTAGCCGGCGTCGAGCCCCAGTCGGAGACGGTCTGGCGGCAGGCCGACAAGTACGGCGTGCCGCGGATCGCGTTCATCAACAAGATGGACCGGATCGGCGCCGACTTCGACGCCGCGGTGCAGACGATGCGCGACCGGCTCGGGGCCAACCCGCTTCCGATCCAGCTCCCGATCGGCGCCGAGGACGGCTTCCGCGGCGTCATCGACCTGATCGAGAACAAGGCGCTCACCTGGGCCGACGAGCTCGGGGTCGACTTCGAGTACGCCGAGATCCCCGACGAGCTCGCCGAGCAGGCCCAGGAGGCTCGCACCCAGCTGATCGAGGCATGCGCCGACTATGACGACGACCTGATGGAGGCGTACCTGAACGAGGAGGAGATCCGCCACGAGCGGATCGCCAGCTCGCTGCACAAGGCGAGCCTCGACCTCAAGGTGACGCCCGTGCTCTGCGGCTCGGCGTTCAAGAACAAGGGCGTGCAGCCGCTGCTCGACGCGATCGTCGAGCTCCTGCCGTCGCCGCTCGAGGTGCCGCCGGTGCGTGGCTTCGAGACCTCGACGAAGGGAGCCGACGCCGGAACCGGAGCCGAGGTCGAGCGGCCCGCGGACGATTCGGCCCCGTTCGCCGCGCTCGCGTTCAAGGTGATGGCCGATCCCTACGTCGGCAAGCTCACCTACTTCCGCGTCTACTCCGGCAAGCTGACCGCCGGCAGTCGCGTCCTCAACGCCACAACGGGAAAGACCGAGCGCATCGGTCGACTACTGATGATGCACGCCAATCATCGCGAGGAGATCGAGGAGTGCTACGCGGGCGACATCTGCGCCGGCGTCGGCCTCAAGCAGACCGGGACCGGCGACACGCTCTCGGCGCCCGATGCCCCGGTGATCCTCGAGACGATCGAGTTCCCCGAGCCGGTGATCGCCGTCGCGATCGAGCCGAAGACGAAGGCCGACCAGGAGAAGCTGTCGGCGTCGCTGGCGCGGCTCGCCGAAGAGGACCCGACGTTCCAGGTCGAGTCCGACGAGGAGACGGGCCAGACCCTGATCCACGGCATGGGCGAGCTCCATCTCGAGGTCATCGTCGACCGGCTGCTGCGCGAGTTCAGCGTCGACGCCAACGTCGGCCGGCCCCAGGTCGCCTACCGCGAGACCGTTCGCGAGCGGGTCCAGAAGGTCGAGGGCCGGTTCGTGCGCCAGACCGGTGGCCGCGGCCAGTACGGCCACGCGGTGATCAACTTCGAGCCGGCGCCAGGGGAGGGCTTCGACTTCGTCAACAAGATCAAGGGCGGCGTGATCCCGACCGAGTTCATCCCCGCCGTCGAGCAGGGGATCGAGGAGGCGCTCGGCTCCGGTGTCAAGGCCGGCTATCCAATGGTCGATGTTCGCGCCGAGCTGATCGACGGCTCCTACCACGATGTCGACTCCTCGGAGATGGCCTTCAAGGTCGCAGGGTCGATGGCCGTGCAGGAGGCCGCCAGGCGGGCGAAGCCGGTGCTGCTCGAGCCGGTGATGGCCGTCGAGGTCGTCACCCCAGAGGAGTTCCTCGGCGACGTCATCGGCGACCTGTCCCGGCGCCGGGGCAAGGTCCAGGGGCAGGAGCCGCGCGGGAACGCCCTCGCCGTCAAGGCGTTCGTCCCGCTCGGAGAGATGTTCGGCTACGCCACCGACCTGCGGTCATCGACCCAGGGGCGCGCGAGCTACACGATGCAGTTCGAGCGCTACAACGAGGTCCCGGACAACATCGCCGAGGAGATCGTCGAGCACCGGAGTGCCGAGCCGGTCGGGGCTGGCGCTTGAGAGGGCATCGGAACGGATTTCTGTAATTCTTCTGGGGTTCGCCAGAAACAAACTTCGAAACCGCAAACGTTCAGGAAAACGCGAGTACTTAAAGGAGCGAGATGTCAAAGGAGAAGTTCGAGCGCGATAAGCCGCACGTCAACGTCGGCACCATCGGTCACATCGACCACGGCAAGACGACGCTGACAGCGGCGATCACGAAGGTGCTCGCCGAGAAGGGTGGCGGGACCCAGATGCGGTCGTTCGAGGACATCGACAACGCTCCCGAGGAGAAGGAGCGCGGGATCACGATTGCGACCTCCCACGTCGAGTACCAGACCGAGAACCGCCACTACGCCCACGTCGACTGTCCCGGCCACGCCGACTACGTCAAGAACATGATCACCGGGGCGGCGCAGATGGACGGCGCGATCCTCGTCGTCTCGGCCGCCGACGGCCCAATGCCGCAGACGCGCGAGCACATCCTCCTGGCCCGTCAGGTCAACGTCCCCTACGTGGTCGTCTTCCTCAACAAGACCGACATGGTCGACGACGAGGAGATCATCGAGCTCGTCGAGGAGGAGGTCAAGGACCTGCTCAACGAGTACGACTTCCCGGGCGACGACACTCCGATCATCCGCGGCTCGGCGCTGAAGGCGCTCGAGGGAGATGAGGAGGCGGTCAACGCGATCCTCGAGCTCGCCTCGACGCTCGACAGCTACATCCCCGAGCCCGAGCGCGACCTCGACAAGCCGTTCCTGATGCCGATCGAGGACATCTTCTCGATCACCGGGCGTGGCACGGTGGCCACCGGCAGGATCGAGCAAGGGGTCGTCAACACCGGCGACGAGGTCGAGATCGTCGGCATCAAGGACACGACGAAGACTGTCGTCACCGGGGTCGAGATGTTCCGCAAGATCCTCGACGAGGGCCAGGCCGGCGACAACGTCGGCTGCCTGCTCCGAGGCACCAAGCGCGAGGACATCGAGCGCGGCCAGGTGCTCTGCAAGCCGGGATCGATCACCCCGCACACCAAGTTCAAGGCAGAGGTCTACTGCCTGAAGAAGGAGGAGGGCGGCCGCCACACGCCGTTCTTCTCCGGATACCGCCCGCAGTTCTACTTCCGCACCACCGACGTCACCGGGGTCGCGAACCTCCCCGAGGGCACCGAGATGGTGATGCCGGGCGACAACGTCCAGATGTCGATCGAGCTGATCCAGCCGATCGCGATGGACCCGGGCCTGCGGTTTGCGATCCGCGAGGGCGGTCGCACCGTCGGGTCGGGGGTCGTGACCGAGATCGTCGAGTAGCGACCCAGGGCCGGTCTTCGGACCGGCCCCTTTCGCGGCCTCATAACCGCCGCGAGCCCCTCAGCCGCCGGGTCGGCCAGAGGGGATGTTGAGAGAGAAGACATACGACCGGGGCGGCGCCCCAACCGGGGCGGAGCCCCTTCTGCGCCTCACGAGAACGAGAAATTGGCATCAATCGCAGCTAGCAAGATCAGAATCCGCCTGAAGGCGTATGACCACGACGCGATCGATCGCGCCGCCCGGGACATCGTCGAGACGGCCGAGCGCACCGGTGCCTCCGTCGCCGGTCCGGTTCCCCTGCCCACCGAGCGCAACATCTATTGCGTGATCCGCTCCCCGTTCAAGGACAAGGACTCGCGCGAGCACTTCGAGATCCGGACCCACAAGCGGCTGATCGACATCCACCAGCCGACGCCGAAGACGATCGACTCCCTCCAGCGCCTCGACGCGCTGCCGGCCGGCGTCGATATCGAGATCAAGATCTAGGTGACCGGGGCGATGGCGGCGATCATTGGCAAGAAGGTCGGGATGACGCAGGTGTTCACGGACGACGGGACGCGCGTGCCGGTGACCGTGATCGAGGCTTCGCCGAACCAGGTCACCGCGCTGCGCGACGGCGAGCGCGACGGCTACGCGGCCGTTCAGCTCGCGGCCGAGCAGGTGCCCGAGCACAAGCTGACCCGGGGCGAGCTCGGCCACCTGAAGAAGGCCGGGGCCCCGCCGATGCGCCGGCTGACGGAGTTCCGCGATCTCGACGGCGAGCACTCGATCGGCGACCAGCTCACGGTCGAGCAGTTCGAGGCCGGCCAGCGAGTCAAGGTCTCGGCGATCGCCATCGGCAAGGGCTTTCAGGGGACGATTCGGCGCCACAACTTCTCTCGCGGCCCGATGTCGCACGGATCGCGGAACATCCGCGCCCCGGGAGCGATCGGCGCCAGCGCCGATCCCGCCCGAGTGTTCAGGGGCACGCGGATGGCCGGCCGGATGGGTGGTAAGCGAGTGACCCAGCGCGGTCTCGAGATCGTCGAGGTCGATGCCGGGCGCAATCTGCTCCTGGTTCGCGGCTCGGTCCCCGGGCCGCGTGGCGGCACGGTGGAGGTGCGCGACGATGGCTGACGCGGCGGCGAAGGCCCCGGTGCTGGGCAAGCAGTCGAAGGCCGAGCTCCCCGCGACGCTGTTCGGCGAGGAGCTCCACGAGAGCCTTCTTCACGAGACCGCGCGGGCGGATCTCGCCGCTCGCAGGCGAGGCACCGCGTCGACGCTCGGTCGCGGCGAGGTCGCGATGACGACCGCCAAGGCGTGGCGCCAGAAAGGCACCGGGCGCGCGCGCGCGGGCGCGCTCAGCGTTCCGCACCGGCGCGGCGGCGGCGTCGCGTTTGGCCCGAAGCCGGGCCGCCACGCGGTGAAGGTGAACCGCAAGGCCCGGCGGCGCGCCCTGCGCTCGGCGCTGTCGGTGCATGCCGCCCGCGGCAGCATCGCGGTGATCGACGAGTCCGGTTTCTCCGAGCCGTCGACGAAGGAGGCGGCCACGGGCGTCGAGAAGTGGGGTGCGAAGGGGTCGGTCCTGGTCGTCATCGACGCCGAGGAGACCGCGATCCTGAAGAGCTTTCGCAACCTTCCCCGGGCGACGGTGATGCCCGCCAGCGCACTCGGCGTCGCCGATGTCGTCGGCCACGCCAACCTGATCGTCTCCAAGCCCGCGCTCGAGACCCTGGCGTCGCGAGCCGGCGAGGTTCGCCGTACACGGGCTGGCGACGAAGTCGCGGGTCCCGCGAGTGATCCTGCCGATCCGCCCGCGTCGCAACCCGCCGGAACCGGAGCCGGATCCGAGGATTCCGGCGGAGGTACGTCCTAATGGATGCGCGGCAGGTGATCGTGGCGCCGGTGGTGTCGGAGAAGAGCTACGCGTTGATGGCTGACGGCAAGTACACGTTCCGGGTCGACGCTCGGGCCCGAAAGCCGCAGATCAGGCGCGCCGTCGAGGAGATCTTCGACGTCGGCGTCGTCGACGTCCGCACCCTCAAGGTGCGCTCGAAGCCGAAGCGGCGCGGGCTCCACAGCGGACGGACCCGGGCCTGGAAGAAGGCAGTGGTCGAGCTTGCTCCCGGGGACCGGATCGAGCTCTTCGAGGGCGCGGCGGTGGCCGAGTGATGACATCGAGCGAGACGTGAGGACCGACTGAGATGGCGATGAGAAAGACCAAGCCGACGAGCCCCGGGAGACGGTTCGGCACCTACCAGAAGCGCGAGGAGCTGACCACCGCCCGGCCTCACAAGTCGTTGACGAAGGGCGCCGGCAAGACCGGGGGTCGCAACGGCCGCGGTCGCGTCACCGCCCGTCACCGCGGCGGCGGGGCGAAGCGCCGCTACCGCCAGATCGACTTCAAGCGCCGCAAGGACGGTGTCCCGGCGAAGGTGGCGACGATCGAGTACGACCCGAACCGCACCACCTACATCGCACTCCTCCACTATGCCGACGGCCACAAGGACTACATCCTCGCCCCTCAGGGCCTGCGCCCCGGCGATTCGGTCGAGTCCGGGGACTCGGCGGATATCCGTCCCGGCAACGCGCTGCCGCTGAGCGCCATCCCGACCGGCACGGTGGTCCACAACGTCGAGCTCGTGGCCGGACAGGGTGGGCGCCTCGGGCGCGCCGCCGGCTCGGGGATCCAGGTCGCCGCGAAGGAGGGGTCGATGGTGACCCTGCGGCTGCCCTCCTCGGAGATGCGGATGGTCCGCTCCGACTGCCGGGCGACCGTCGGCACCCTGACCAACTCCGAGCATCAGAACGTCAAGCTCGGGAAGGCTGGGCGAAACCGCCACAAGGGCCAGCGGCCACAGACCCGCGGCGTCGCGATGAACCCCGTCGATCACCCGCACGGCGGCGGTGAGGCGCACCACACCCCGGGCGGCCATCCCGAGACCCCGTGGGGCAAGCCCACGCTCGGCTACCGGACGCGAAAGAAGGGCAAGCGCTCCGACGCGCTGATCGTCCGTGGCCGGCGGCGCGGGAAGAAGAAGCGATAGCGCCGCGAGGAGGCACTGGTTCCGATGGGTAGATCGACCAAGAAGGGTCCGTACGCCGAGCAGCGCCTGCTGCGGCGGATCGAGCAGATGAACGAGGCGAACCAGAAGCAGATGGTCAAGACCTGGTCGCGCTCGACGACCGTCTTCCCGGAGATGGTCGGCCACACGATCGCTGTCCACGACGGCCGCAAGCACGTCCCCGTGTTCGTGTCGGAGTCGATGGTCGGCCACAAGCTCGGGGAGTTCGCGCCCACCCGCACCTTCCGCGGCCACTCGGGCGAGAGGTCGGAGAGGTAGATCGACGATGGCCGAGGCCGAGACCAGCAGCCAGGAGGCGCCGGTGGTTCGGGCGCGGGCGCGGTTCGTGCGCGTCGCCCCTCGAAAGGCGCGGATGGTCGCCGACCAGGTCCGCGGCCTGCCGGTGCCCGATGCCCGCACCCTGCTCGAGTTCTCGCCCCGTGGGGCTGCGCGCGACCTCGCTAAGCTCATCGACTCGGCGGCGGCCAACGCGGAGTCGAACCACGATCTGATCGCCGACGAGCTTCGGATCGCCGACATCCGCGTCGATGAGGGCCCGACGCTGAAGCGGTGGCGCCCACGAGCGCGCGGCCGCGCCACCCGAATCGACCGTCGGACAAGCCACCTGAGCGTCGCGCTCAGACCCAACGAGGACAGTTAGCGAGCCACACGCCATGGGACAGAAGATTCACCCGGAGGGATTCCGAGTCGGGTACATCCACGACTGGAAGTCGAACTGGTTCAACGAGCGCCAGTTCGCCGACTACCTGCTCGAGGACATGGCGATCCGCGACCACATCGAGAGCAAGCTCGCCCACGCCGGGCTCTCGGACATCAAGATCGTCAAGCAGCGCGGTGAGATCACCGTTGACATCCACACCGCCCGACCCGGGATCGTGATCGGGAAGTCGGGGTCGGAGGTGGATGCGCTCCGGCGCGACCTCAACAAGCTGACCGAGAAGCCGGTCAAGGTGAACATCCGCGAGATCAAGCGACCGGAGCTCGACGCGAAGCTCGTCGCCCAGTCGATCGCCGAGCAGCTCCAGAACCGGGTCGCCTTCCGCCGCGCGATGAAGCGGGCCCTGACGTCGGCGATGCGCTCCGGCGCCAAGGGCGTGAAGGTCCAGGTTTCGGGGCGGCTCGGGGGCGCCGAGATGGCCCGAACCGAGGGCTACTCCGACGGTCGCGTTCCGCTGCACACCCTGCGTGCCGACATCGACTACGGCTTCACCGAGGCTCGGACGACGACCGGCCGGATCGGCGTCAAGTGCTGGATCAACAAGGGCGAGGTGATGCCCGAGGGCTACCGCGCCGGCGGCGAGGAGGAGGAGCTCTCTCCCCGCTCCTTCCGACGCGGCGAGAGCGGCGACCGCCGCCGTCCCCGCCCCCCACGCGGCGGCCAGCAGCGCCAGCAGGCCCCGCCCCCACCAGCACCGCCCAAGCCCCCAAAGACCCCAACCCCCGCCAGCGATCCCGCCCCCGCCAGCGAGCCCGCTGACCCCGCGGCCGGGACTAGCGGCGAAGCCGCGGATTCCGCGAGTGGCTCTTCGAGCGAGCCCGCTGACCCCCCCGCCGGCGCTAGCGGCGAAGCCGCGGATCAGTCGGCCGAACCCGCCGCCAGCGAGCCCGCTGAGCCGCAGGCCGGCGCTAGCGGCGAAGCCGCGGATCCCGCGAGTGGCTCCGCCGAGACGACGGCGTCGCAACCCGCCGACACCGGAGGCGAAGCCGAGGACGTCGGTGGAGGTGTGCGCTGATGCTGATGCCGAAGCGCGTCAAGCACCGCAAGGTCATGCGCGGCCGGATGCGCGGCTACTCGAAGGGCGGCCACAGCGTCAGCTTCGGGGAGTACGGGCTCAAGGCGCTCGAGCGCGGCTGGGTGACGAGCCGCCAGATCGAAGCCGCCCGAGTCGCGATGACGAGGAAGATCAAGCGTGGCGGGAAGGTGTGGATCAACGTCTTCCCCGACAAGCCGTACACCAAGAAGCCGGCCGAGACGCGGATGGGCTCCGGCAAGGGCAACCCCGAGGGCTGGGTCGCCGTCGTCAAGCCCGGCAGGGTGATGTTCGAGCTCGCCGGGGTCCCCGAGGACCTCGCCAAGGAGGCGATGCGCCTCGCCGGGCACAAGCTGCCGGTGAAGACCAAGTTCGTCACCCGCGACGGAGCGGGCCAGTGAGAGCTTCCGACGTTCACGCCCTCGGCGACCAGGACCTCGTTCAGGCGCTCAAGGACGCCCGCGAGGAAGCCTTCAACCTGCGCTTTCGCCACGCGACCGGCGAGCTCGAGAACACCTCCGGTCTGGGGGAGTCGAAGCGCGACCTGGCCCGGCTTCTGACCGTCGCCCGCGAACGCGGAATCGACATCGACAAGGAGCTGAGGACGCGCACGTGATGGCTGAGGAAGAGAAGCAGGACCAGGACGCCCAGGAGCCCGAGACGGAGGCACCGGCGGAGGAGACCGCTTCAGCGGACGCTCCCGCCGACGAAACCGTGTCCGAGGACGCTCCCACCCCCGAGCAGCCGGCGACGCCGGCCGCGGCGCCCGCCCCTGCCGAGGAGGTCGAGCAGCTGACGCCGAAGGCGGCCCGAAAGCTCGCGCGCTCGCGCGCGTCCGGGCCCGCCCGTCCCGAGCGAAGCCCCGAGGAGCGGGCTGCCGAGCGAGCCGAGGCTCGCCGCCGACGCGCCTCAGCTCGCAGGCGCCGGAGGGGCGCCGAACGCTCGGGTTCAGGCGAGGCGGGGACCGGTACGCCGCCGGTCGACCGCGGCCCGGGGTCGCGAAAGGTGCGCCAGGGCACGGTCATCTCCGCCAAGCCCGACAAGACGATCACGGTCGAGCTCGAGATCGCCAGGCGGCACCCCGTCTACGAGAAGGTGGTCCGTCGCTCGGCGACCGTGCACGCTCACGACGAGAGCAACGACGCCAACGAGGGCGACGTCGTCCGCGTCGTCGAGTCGCGGCCGCTCTCGAGGACCAAGCGCTGGCGACTCGTCGAGATCCTCGAGAGGGCGAGGTAGCGCGGTGGCTCCACCCACGACGGCAAGCCTCAGCTGCGGAAGGGGGCACCGCGAGTGATCCAGCAGGAATCGCGGCTCAAGGTCGCGGACAACTCCGGCGCGCGCGAGCTTCTGTGCATCCGCGTCAAGGGCGGGTCGCATCGCCGGTACGCCGGCGTCGGCGACGTGATCACGGCGACCGTCAAGCAGGCGGCGCCGCGCGGGACCGTTCGCAAGGGCGAGGTCGTGCAGGCCGTCGTCGTGCGGACGCGCAAGCAGCTCGGCCGCTCCGACGGCACCTACATCGCCTTCGACGAGAACGCCGCCGTCCTGATCGATCCGCAGAACAATCCGCGTGGGACGCGAATCTTCGGACCGGTCGCCCGCGAGCTGCGGGACCGCAACTTCATGAAGATCGTCTCGCTCGCTCCGGAGGTCCTGTAGCGATGGCGAGGACGATGAGAGTGCGACGCGACGACACCGTCCTGGTGACCGCCGGCAAGGACAAGGGAAA
>Ga0299914_10003665_pt1 | contig 10899 bp, 9 predicted proteins | sample RVTome_10_FD_201361 | JGI IMG/M metagenome (GOLD analysis project Ga0299914, IMG submission 201361) | Soil microbial communities from uranium-contaminated site in the Upper Colorado River Basin, Wyoming, United States - RVT153D57 (version 2) ... | reverse complement strand
GAATGCCCCTGATTCGCCATCTGGGTGACGACCTTGTGGCGGGCCGCCGCGTCCATCATCAGCTCGATCTGGCGAAAGCTGTGCCCCATCGGCTTCTCGCAATAGACATGCTTGCCGGCCGCCATCGCCTGCATGGCGATGGGAAAGTGCGAGAAGTCGGGCGTTGCGATGCTGACCGCCTGGAACTGGCCGCCGACCGTGTCGAACATCTGCCGAAAATCCCGAAAGCGCGGGACGTCCGGGAACATGTTCAGCACTTCTGCGGTGCGGGGGTTGCCGATCTCCGTGTCGCAAAGGGCAACGACATTGACGAGGCCGGTGTCGATCAGATCCTTGACCACCTCGATGCCGCGGCCGCCGATTCCGCAACAGGCGATGTTGACCTTGTCGCTCAGCGACTGGGCGCGCACGATCGCCGGAGCGACCAGCATGCCGCCGCCCAGCGCGGCCGCGCCGGTCAGAAATGCACGGCGCCCGGTGGTCACGCGGCCTTGCTTGCTGATGTCAGTCGGCATCGTCATTCTCCCCTCGGCCCGTCAGACCGCATAGTTTCCTGGCCAGGCGATCTCGCGCCGTTGCTCCATGGCCTGGAGGCCCATCAGCGCGGCGACGCCCGACCGGTAGGCGTGGTCGATCATGTGTGGAGTCTGCTCGCCGCTACGCACGGCGTTGGCGAAGGCCGCAATCGAAAGGCCGGTGCCGTCGTCACCGGCCCAATTCGCCACGATCGGCACGCCATCGGCGGTGCTTTCCAGCTCTGCGCTCCAGGTCGGCGCCGCGAGCGGCACCGTCGCCGCCGGCCCATTCTCGAGCTGCCGGGCAAGTTCGGCAACGCCGGGGGACGGGGGCACTTCCGGCGGTGTTTCCCAGAACATCCGCCCGGTTTCCAGTTCGATAGTGCCCTTGGGCCCCATCACCTGCACTTCCATGCCGTGATGCTTGTTCGAGCTGAGCGAGTCGTAGACGAGCTGCACGTCGCCGGCATAGCGATAGACGACGTTGACGTTATCGAAGACTTCGCGGCCGTCGCGCCAGTAATTGATGCTGCCATAGCCAATGCACGCCAGCGGTGACCCGTCCAGAATCCAGTTGGTGACATGGAGATGATGCGAGGCGAGTTCCCCCATCAGTCCCGCGGAATATTCGCGGTACAACCGCCAGTTGAATCTTCGCTCGAGGTCCGGTGACGGCGGGGCGCGCCGCCAATCCAGGTTGCGGTGCCAATAGGCTCGGATCTGGGTGATGGGACCCAGATCCCCTCGCCGCATATGATCGAGCGCTTTGTGGAATCGGGCGTCGAACAGACGTTGATGGCCGATATGGAAGACGCGGGAACTGCGCGATGCGGCCGTGGCGACGCGCTTGCAGTCGTCGATCGTGAGCGCGAGGCTCTTCTCGCAGAACACGTGCTTTTCGGCCGCAAAGGCGGCAAGGCACATCGGCGCGTGCAGGTGCAGCGGCGTAGCGATGACGAGGCCGTCGATGCCTTGCATGTCGAGCAATACCCGATAGTCGGGGGTGGCGAAGGCCTTGCCGCCGGTGGCCGCGTGCGCACTCTCGAGATGGGGAGCATAGTCGTCGCAGACGCCCGCGACCTCGACGCCCGGCGTCCGCAGCAGATGGTCCATGAGGAAACGGCCGCGCGAACCGACCCCGATCAGGCCCAGCCGGACACGATCCGACGGAGACCGCCCAGGCGGCGCGGCACGAAGCGGCGATAGCCAGGGCAACTCGCCCAGCACCGCCGCGCCCCCGAGCGAGGCGGCGATCGCCTTGAGGAAATCGCGCCGCGCAGGCAGGGAAAAGCGCGCGTCCCCGGTGGCTCCGAAATCGTCATGCGGCATGAGACCACGCCTTCTCCGCGGCCGGCCGGCCGCCCACCTCATGCCAGGCGAACTCGACCCCCTGAGCGGCCGGATAATTGGCGAGGATGGCCGCGCGCGCAGTCGGGTTGCGCACGATCAGCGCGGTCGAAAGCACTTCGGCGTCGATCGGGCAGTCGCAGGCGATCGACAGGGTGCGCCTGCCGCCGGGCATGTCGTGAGTCGATGCGTCGATGAGATGCGGCGCGGTAGGATCAATGCCGGAGGTCGATACCGACCGGTCGGACAGTCCGAACGTGTGCAAGCTGAGCTCCGCATCGAACCGGTCGCGGATGCCGACCGGCCAGTGATCTCCGCTCGGCTGGCTGCCGATCGTGAGGATGGAACTGTCGCCGAAGCTGACAAATGCATGCGCGACGCCGCGTTCGCGCAAGAGCTGCCCAAGCGCGGCAAGGGCGATCCCCTTGCCGATCCCGCCGAGATCGAGACGCAGGCCCTCGCGGGCGAAGGACACCGTCCGCCGGGCGGCATCCAGATCGACATGCTCCCATCCGCTTACGGCATCGCCGCTCTTCGCAAGGCGCAGGTTGTCGTTCACCGCGCCGAGCGTGATGTCGAACGCGCCACCCGTACGCACCCAATGCGCCCGGCACATCGACAGCTCCTCGAACAGCTTCTCGCTCAGCGGAAAGGGACCGTTCGCGGCAGCCCGGTTCGCGGATGCAAGCTCCGCGCCGGGCGCGAAGCGGCTCATCCTCCGCTCATCGTCCGCTAGCTGCCGCGCTACCGCGACGCCCAGCGCCTCTCCGTCTTCGGGTGGCAATCCGGGCAACACCAGGGACAGCCGTGTGTTCATTGCGGCATACGTCCGACAAAACACCTGCACGGTAAGCGTCACTGCCTCGCCGGAAGTTCGCGAATCTTCAGATTTGTGAAGGATACGCGATCGCCGTGGTCTTGCAGGAGGATGTGACCGTCTGGCCACTCGCCAAAGCCCGTGATGTTTCTGAACTTGCTCTGCGATACCTGACTATTGAATGCGGGTGAGCCGCGGTCGAACTCGACCGTCTTGACCCCATTCAGGTAGAACGTGACTCGCGTCCCCTGCGAGAGGATGCGGCCGTGATTCCATTCGCCAGGCGGCTGGACCTCCTTGTCCTCCGGTGCGGGGATGACGTCATAGAAGGAGCCGACCGTCCGATTGCCGTCCTGTCCCGCGTTGGCATCGGGATGCCGGAGGTCGTCGAGAATCTGGAACTCGATACCGATCCCTGACCCAATCGGCGTGGGCTCGCCCGTGACTCGGTCGATCGGAGATATATCCGTCTGGACGAAGGTCTTGACGCCGCTGTTTGCCCCGGGCGTGATCTGGAAATCGAAACGCAGATCGAAGTTGGCGAAGCGCCTTCTGGTGATGATGTCGCCTGGACCGCGGGACTCGCCGCCGCCGCGCCCGTCGATCGTCAGCACCCCATTGCACATCGTCCAGCCGGCGGAAGGAAATGTATCGGACCCGGCGCTGCGCCAGCCATCGGACGTCCGGCCATCCCAAAGAAGCGTCCAGCCCTCGGCGAGTTCCCCCGCGGTAAGCGAGTTCGCGCCCGGCGGAGGCGGCGTGATACAGGGCTCGGCTTGCGGCGTCGGCGTGGCGGAGGCACCCGTTGTGGCGGGGTGCCCAGCGGAGCTTGCGGTGATGCACAGTCCGCCCGCGACGGACATCGCCCAAAGGATCGAGCCCGCACGGTGCCGGCGTGCTTCGAGAATCGGGCTAGGACCGACCCTAAGTTTCATGCCACCTCTCCAAAGCTTTATATTCAGGGGGTTGGCATATTGCTTCCCGGCCTGTCAGTATCGCTTTTCTTCCACACACATCAAGAATACTCTCAAAACACCTCCTCACCAAATCAGGCTGCATGCGGAACCAAGCGGCAGCAAGCCGACGCGAATCACCCGGAGCTCTGAGCTTCCTGCGCTTTTTTCGGAACAATGCGGACGCTGTTGCAAGCGTGCGGATGCATATGGATGGTAGCGGAGGAGGGACTTGAACCCCCGACACGCGGATTATGATTCCGCTGCTCTAACCAGCTGAGCTACTCCGCCCCACGGCAATAGCGCGCCTCGTGCGGCGCGCGCCGCGGCGCTATAGGAAGCGCCGGGCGAAGGGTCAACTGGAGTGCGGAAGGGGGAAATTCAAGCCCGGCCGCCGCTGCGCGAAACGGCCGGAACCCGCCGCCTCCGATGTCGTTTCGTCCGGGAACGGAGACCGGCCATGGAATTGCTGACGCCGCTGGAAACACTGTGCCGCCTGATCCTGCGGGCCAAGGAGCTGGAAGCGCAGGTGCCCGCCGAGAGCCCCGACGAGGATCCCGAGAATGTCGACGATCTCGACGACGAGGGAGACCAGGCGCTTTCGACGCTCGAGGACGAATTGAACACCGGAGTCGAGGAGGAGATCCAGGCGGTGCTCGACGATCTGGCCGACGACCAGCTGTCGGAAACGCTCGCGCTCGCCTGGGTCGGCCGCGGCACCTACGACGCCAGCGAGTGGGACGACGCCTTCGCCGAGGCGAACGATCTCGACGCCGACGACCGGATGGACGAGCTGCTCGACATGCCGCTGCTCGCCGGCCACCTCGAGGCGGGTCTCGCCGCCTTCGACTATAGCTGCGACGGAATCGGGCAGAACGACTAGGGCGGAAGCCCAAGGGACCGAACGGGGTTCCGACCCGATTGCCGTCTATGATAGGATCCGGGACCGGGAGCCCGGATCATGAACGAAGCCGAACCATCGGTCCTCGCGCACCATCAGCCGGCCGCCGCCATGTGGAACGAGGGCGGGCGCGCCTATGACGACATCAGCTTTGCCATCTCCGACGCGCTCAAGCATGCGGCCGAACGGCTGGACGCGCGGGCAGGCGAAAGCGTGCTGGACGTCGCGACCGGCACCGGCTGGACGGCACGCAACGTCGCCCGATCGGGCGCGAGCGTCGTCGCGGTCGACATCGCGGCCGACCTTCTCGGCGCGGCGGAATCGCTCTCTCGGCATATCGTGCCGCCGATCCGTTTCGAGCTTGGCGATGCCGAGCGGCTGCCCTTCGACAACAACCGGTTCGACGCCGTCATCTCAACCTTCGGCGTGATGTTCGCGATCGGCCAGGAGCAGGCCGCGCGCGAGCTCGGACGGGTCTGTCGCCCGGGCGGGCGGCTGGTCCTCACGACGTGGCGGCCCGGCGGGTCGGTCGAGGCGTTCTTCGGCATCATCCAGCGATACAGCGACGCACCGCCGCCGGCGGTCTCGCCCCTTCGCTGGGGCGAACCCGATGCGGTGGCGGACCTGCTCGGCGGAGATTTCGAGCTGATGTTCGAAAGCGGCACCGCCCATGCCTATCACCCCGATCCCGCAGCGATCTGGGACTGGTATTCGCGCGGCTTCGGTCCGCTGCGGCAGGCCATCCGGGCGCTCGAGCCGAGCCGCCAGGCCGCATTGCGCGCGGAAATCGACGCCTTCCATGCCGAATCCGCCGAGGAAGCGGGACTGCACATCCGCCGCGACTATCTGGTGACCATCGGCCGGCGCCGGTAAGCCGTCCCGACCGGTCGTTCCACGAGCCTGGTTCGGGCACGCCCCCTGCCCGAGGCACGCCGGAGCGCTATCTGCGGAACGGATGCGCCTTCAATGGCTCCCAGCTGCCCTCGCGATAGCGCCAGGCGGCGAGCGCGCGGATGGCGAGGGGGCGCGACTCGAAGCGGGCGCGCAGGGCCTGCTGGAGGCGCTTCGCCTCGCGCCGATCGACCTTGTTCTGGATGGTGACGTGGGGGCGCCAGGCCGCCTGGTCCTGCGGCATCAGCAGGCCGTGGAAGGCCTCGGCGAGATCGTCGCGAATCGCTTCGAGCGTCGGGCTATCGACGCGAAGCGCAGTCCCCTCCCCCAGATCCATGATTCCGGCGAGCCGGGCCGGCGGCGGCGGCGCGGCGGCAGCGGCGGCGAGCCGTGTCGACAATTCGCTTTCCAGGCTCGGCGGAAGATGGCGAAAGAGAGTGAGATGGGCGGGAACGCGGTTGAGCTCGGCCGGATAATGATCGCGCCGCAGCTGCTGGAGCCAGCCGTCGTCGCCGGGGGCGAAGAGGGCGGTGACGATGAGCGGTCCTTCGCTACGCGATCTTGCGCGCGCAGGGAGGATGAGAGAATTCAGATTTCGACCTGGGCGCCGAGCTCGACGACGCGGTTGGGCGGGAGCTTGAAGAATTCCATCGCGCTCTCGGCGTTGCGGAGCATCCAGGCGAACAATTTCTCGCGCCAGATCGCCATGCCCGGCGTCGCCGATGTGATCAGGGTCTGGCGGGCAAGGAAGAAGCTGGTGTCCATCATCTTGAACTGAGGCCCGCAATCCTCGACCAAGGCCAATGCGGCGGGAACGTTGGTCTCCTGCATGAATCCGTAGCGGACGATCAGCCGGTAGAAGCCGCTGCCGAGCTCCTTGAGCTCGAACGACTTTTCGCGCTCGACGAAGGGCTCGTCCTCGATCTTCACGGTGAGCAGGATCACCCGCTCGTGGAGCACCTTGTTGTGCTTGAGGTTGTGGAGCAGCGAATGCGGCACGCCCTCGGCCGAAGTGGTCATGAAGACCGCCGTTCCAGGCACGCGGGTCGCGCTGTTGGCGGCCGACTTGACGAAGATGGGCAGCGGAATCGCCGCCTCGTCCAGCCGCTGGATCATCAGCCTGCGGCCCTTGGCCCAGGTGGTGAGCAGGGTGAAGACGAACAGTCCGATCAGGAGCGGGAACCAGCCGCCGTCCGGCACCTTCATCAGGTTGGCGGCGAAATAGGCGATGTCGATCACGAAGAACAAGGCGAGCAGCGGAATGGCCACCCAGGGCTTCCACTTCCACAAGGTGAACAGCAGCACCGAGAGAAGGCAGGTGTCGATCAGCATCGCGCCGGTGACCGCGACGCCGTAGGCCGCGGCGAGATTGCTCGAGGTCTGGAAGAACAGCACCAGCAGGATGACCATCACCATCAGCGCCCAGTTCACCACCGGGATGTAGATCTGGCCGTGAGCGGAGGCGCTGGTGTGCTGGATGCTGAGACGCGGAATGAAGCCGAGCTGCATCGCCTGCTGGGTCACCGAGAAGGCGCCCGAGATCACCGCCTGGCTGGCGATGATCGTCGCGCAGGTCGCGATGAAGACGAGAGGCAGGCGGAACCAGTCGGGGGCGAGCAGGTAGAAGGGGCTTTCGATCGCGGCCGGATTGGCGATCAGCAGCGCGCCCTGCCCCATATAGTTGATCATCAGCGCCGGCAGCACGAAGAACAGCCAGCCGTTACGGATCGGCTTGCGGCCGAAATGGCCCATGTCGGCATAGAGCGCTTCGGATCCCGTCACCGCCAGCACGACCGATCCCAGCGCGAGAAAGCCGAGCCAGCTGTCCATCAGGAAGAAGTTGACCGCGTACCAGGGGTTGAGCGCGGCCAGCACGCCCGGATCCCGCGCCAGGGACAGGCCGCCGAGCACGGCGAGGGTCAGGAAATAGATGCAGACGACGGGGCCGAACAGCGTCCCGACCCGGGCCGTCCCCGTCCGCTGGATCATGAACAGCCCGACCAGGATTCCCACCGCGATCGGGATGACGAGGGGTTGCAGCGAGCCCTGAACGACGGTCAGGCCCTCGACGGCCGAAAGCACCGAGATGGCGGGCGTGATCATCGAATCGCCGTAGAAGAGCGCACAGGCGAAGACGCCGAGCAGAACGATTCCGGACGACCAGCGGACCTTCGCGCCGCGGGAGATCAGGGCGAGCAAAGCCAGGCTACCGCCTTCGCCCTTATTGTCGGCTCGGGTGAGGATGATGACATATTTGAGGGTCACCACCAGCATCATCGACCAGAAGATCAGCGAAAGGACGCCGAAGACATGGATCCGATCGACCGGCAGCAGGTGATGCTCCGAGGAGAAGGTTTCGCGGAACGCGTATAGCGGGCTGGTGCCGATGTCGCCGAACACCACGCCGATGGCGAGCATGGTGAGCTTGGCAAGGCTCGCCTGCGGGACATGCCCGGCGGGTCGGTCCGCGGGCGCGGTGGGAACGGCTGCGCTATCGCTCATCGGTCAGGATCGGAAGAAACGTCCGACGGTCCTTTTCTGTCGCCCTGACCGTGCCAAGGCGCGGGCGGGTTAGCACCGCAGCCCCCGCTCCGCAACGACGACAAAGGGATTTCGGCTGCCGGAGCAGCCCGCGATGGGACGGGATCGCCGCGCGGCGCGCATTTCCTCCCGGTCGGGATGCCGGCTGCGGCCACCGATCGGGCGTTTCCTCCCGGAAGTCCCAGCCGTTTCCGCGGGACATGACGACCTTTCCACAGTTCCACCTCTTCGCGCATCGCTCTATAGGACGCGGGCTTTCCCCATATATCAGGAGTCTCTTCCCATGCGCGTCGGCGTGCCGAAGGAAATAAAGGTCCATGAATATCGTGTCGGCCTCACTCCGGCCTCGGTCGCCGAGCTGACCGCCGCCGGCCACCAGGTGATCGTCGAAACCGGGGCCGGGCTCGGCATCGACTTTTCCGACGCGGATTATGTCGAGGCCGGCGCCGAGATCGCCGGCAGCGCCGACGAGGTGTTCAAGGCATCGGACATGATCGTCAAGGTGAAGGAGCCGCAGGCCGGCGAGATCGCGCTGCTCGAGCCGCGGCACCTGCTGTTCACCTATCTGCACCTCGCCCCCGACCCCGAGCAGACCCGGGGCCTGATGGCGTCGGGCGCGACCTGCATCGCCTATGAGACGGTGACCGCCAACGACCGCTCGCTACCGCTGCTCAAGCCGATGTCCGAAGTGGCCGGGCGCATGTCGATCCAGGTCGGCGCCCACTATCTCGAGAAGGAGCAGGGCGGACGCGGCGTGCTGCTCGGCGGCGTGCCCGGCGTCGCGCCGGCCAAGGTGACGATCCTCGGCGGCGGCATCGCCGGCGTCAACGCGGCCCAGATGGCGGTCGGAATGCGCGCCGACGTCACCATCTACGACATCTCCAACGCCCGGCTGGCCGAGCTGGACATGTTCTTCGGCAGCCAGATCAAGACGGCCTATGCCTCCAAGGCGGCGATCGCGCGGGCGGTGGCCAAGTCCGAGCTGGTAATCGGCGCGGTGCTGATTCCCGGCGCGGCGGCGCCCAAGCTGGTGACCCGCGACATGCTGAAGACGATGAAGCGGGGATCGGTGCTGGTCGACATCTCGATCGATCAGGGCGGCTGCTTCGAGACCTCGAAGGCGACCACCCACAGCGATCCGGTCTACGAGATTGACGGCGTGATCCACTATTGCGTGGCCAACATGCCGGGCGCGGTGGCGCGGACCTCGGCCTTCGCGCTCAACAACGCCACCCTGCCCTTCGTCCTGAAGCTCGCCGGATTGGGCGCCGAGGCGGCGATGAAGGCCGACCCGCATCTGGCCAACGGCCTCAACGTGTCGGGTGGCAAGATACGCCACCAGGCGGTGGCGGAGGCTCTCGGGCTGCCGTTCGAGAAAGCGGCGTAGGCGCCGGAGCCCGACCGAACCTCAACGGCGGCCCTCGCGAAAGCGGGCCGGCAAGGTCGCGCCACGTCAGGCGTTACCGCTCGGCAACAGGTAAAGGTTGTGAAAGTTGCGGCTGTGCGCGTTTGCAGCAGCGCGAGCTTGACGAAGTTGACATATTTCGGGGTTCCTCCGCTCCGGATCGCCCCGCCGGCCGCTATGTTCCGGACGCAATCTGTCGCGCCGCGGGCTGGGCGCGGGCCGCCGGCAAAGGCGGCGCCGGCTGCGCGCGGCGCGACGAGGATCCCGGCGTCCGTCTGTGCTGGTCCGTCTGCGCCGCTTCCGGAATGCGGCGCGCGCGAGCCCGGCGTGCGGTCCGCTCCGGAGACGGCCCGCCAGACAGAGGATTGAAGGCGGCGGAACCTGGTCCGGCTAAGCGGGGGCCTTCAGCCTTCGGTATTCATCATTTCAAACGGCCGCCCTGCGTTCAGGTAGGGCCGCGATCAGCCTATAACAAGATAACGACAATAAGTCAACAAGAAAGTGATCAAGGTACCCGACCGCCGCACCGGATTTCGCCCCCGACTTTTCCCCGCCTACGCGGGGACAGGCGCCGTGGTCGCAATGCCGATTCCTGAAGGCTCGGACTGATCCTCCGGGGCTTCCGGCTGCGCGGGTGCCGGCGCGGGGTACCTGGCCCATCGCGCGCGCCTGCCGGAGCGCTGCTATTGCGCCGGCTCGGTGAACTTGATCTCGTTGCCGAACGGGTCGACGACCCTGAAGTCGCGGGTTCCCCATGGCTTGAGCTCGATCGCCTGGGTAATCTGTGCCCCGCGCGCGCCTAGCTCCTGCTCCAACGGATCGAGGCCGTCGACGAAGATGTGAAAGGCGATGGCTGCCGGCACCTCCCCGTCGCTGAACAGGTGCAGCGCCACGTCATTGCGCTCGACCACGGCATATTCGCCGTTGGGCATCCGGCTCGCCGTCCGGAAACCGAGCCGGTCGGAGTAATAAGCGATCGCCTCGTCGAGGTCGGCGACCGGCACTTCGGGCGCGGCGCGCATGAAGCGGGATGCGGTGGATTGCGGCATGGCTTCAACTCCGTCCAGACGGAAATCGAGGTCTGGACTTATCCGAATTCCGGACCGAAGCCCACGCGAAAACCTCGCGCCTGAAGCCCGGATCAGTTCGGTGCCGATGGCGGATCCTGGGGCACGGGCGGCGGCGTAGGAATCTGGCCCATGGCCCGGGCCTGCTGGAGGCCCTGGAGCTGCTGCTCGAGGATGCGGCGATAGTCGGCGTCGGGCGGGGCCTGGGCCAGCAATTCGCGCCAGATGCGCTCGGCCTCATCGAACTGGCCGCCCTGGGCAAGGGCGAGGCCGTAATAGAATCGCGGCGCCGGGTGATCGGGGGCGATGGCGCGGGCGCGGTTGAAGGCGAGCTCGGCGGCGGGCGTCATCATGCCGCCGCTATGGGTGACGAGCGCGCTGCCGAGGCCGGCCCACAGGTCCGGATCGTTGGGCGAATCGCGAAGCCCGGCGCCGATCACCTGCGCCGCGCCCTGCGTGTCG
>Ga0299914_10003664_pt1 | contig 10903 bp, 9 predicted proteins | sample RVTome_10_FD_201361 | JGI IMG/M metagenome (GOLD analysis project Ga0299914, IMG submission 201361) | Soil microbial communities from uranium-contaminated site in the Upper Colorado River Basin, Wyoming, United States - RVT153D57 (version 2) ... | reverse complement strand
CATAGAGCCAACCCGCAAACAAGCCACCATCTTATTGGTTGAAGATGATGAGCACCTTTTGAACGGTTTACAAGAGTTACTAGAAATTTATGAAGGCAAATATCGGTTAAATGTTTTAACAGCCACAAATGGGGCAGAAGGCCTGGAAGTACTGGCGCAACGTCATCCCCATCTCATCATCTCAGACATTATGATGCCCAAGATGGGTGGTCTAGAATTTCTGGAGCAGGTACGTATGATTGACGAGCTGGTACAAGTACCTTTCATTTTTCTGACGGCTAAAAGTGAACGAAGAGATATTCTTAATGGCATTGTCTTGGGGGCAGAAGAGTATATTACGAAGCCCTATGATAGTGATCGGTTATTAGATTTAGTGGTGATCCAACTAGACCGGTACTTCCAACAGCAAGGCTTGTTATCCCAAAACTTTGAAAGCCTAAAACGCAATATTGTCCAGCTTATGTCGCCTGATTTTCACAGTCCCCTACAAAAAGTAGCCGAACATAGTCAGCAAGTCTTGGGTAAGATTGAAGGCTCACGCTCGGATGATGAACTCAAAAACTCCTTGCAGCATATCCGACAAGGCGGCCAGCAGTTAAATCAACTGGTGAAAAATTTCATTGCCCTGGCTGAATTGACCACCGATGAGGCCAGGACCGCTTTTCAATTGCAAGCACACACCATTCCCGACTTGACGCAAATCATTCTAACGGCCGTCACTCAATCCGCCTACGACATGCAGCAAGATGGGATCGAAATCCAGCAGAAAATTCCCAAGGATTTGTCGCCGATATTTGGCGTTGACAGCACCATTTCTAACTGCATCCGAAATACCTTTAGGTTGCTTAAAAGTTATTATCTGGAAACGACCGATAAAACCTTGCTTTTGTCAGCCTACCAAATGGATAATGAGGTTCACATAGCTGTCGGGATCAATCGCCAACTGCCTCCAACAACTGCGGACGAAATTACCACTTTGTTGGTTCAGGAACGGCAGCCAAAGGTAGATTTATCAGGTCACGATGCCCTATGGCGTATTATTCAAGGACATATTGTGTTGCATAATGGCCGTGTCCAAACAACCAATGATCCCCACTTCACCATCACGCTTATCCTGCCCACAGTTGACCAGTGACCGGCACTTTGATGAACCTTCAGAAAATAAGGTTACTGTTGGCAACGGCCGTGCTTGAGCTAATTGAAACTGCCCCAAACCAACCATAAAAGTCCCTACCGACATCAGCGCCCATCCCAGCGCAGACCGGGATGAATCGAGTTCACCTGCCGAGAAGGATAAGGACAGCCCAGCCAGCACCACATAACCAAAGAGACAGTCGCGGCGAGGCAACTGTCTCTTTATTGACTTCACAGAACAGTTCCAAATTATCGAAACCTTTTACAAGAATGGATGTCTAACTTTATTAAGGACAAATTGTATAAGCTTGTAAGGGGTTCGGCATGAATCAAATATGGTTTATTCTTTCCATTATTTTTTTGACCAATGACAAGTCACGCTTGCGTGCAGGCTGGCGGTTGTTTATTGCACTCTTCCTGACAGAGTTGTTTTTCAATATTGTAGATTGGATACGGAGTGCCTTATCCCTAACCGGACTACTACCGTCTATCATAGGTCTCAGTATTGATTTGATGGTAGTAGTCAGTGCCATTTATCTTACACGTCGCTTTATTGACAAGCGTTCCTTCACCAGCCTTGGTTTGCACCTCAACAAACAAACTATATTAGATATTCTGTTAGGCATAGTAATTTCCTTTGTATTAATGTCAGCAGTCTATATCACCGAATATTCGCTTGAATGGCTAACTTTCCAATCATTCGCATGGCAGACCAAATCATTATCTGAAGTTTTCTCCCAAACCTTGCAAGGATTTATACTGCATGCACATACTGGCTTCAAAGAGGAATTAATCTATCGCGGATATGTTCTTCAAACCCTTATTAGCGGACTCAATCCTTTTTGGGGTGTAGTGACCTCATCGCTTTTCTTTGGTATTGACCATTTATCCAACCCCAACAGTACCTGGATAGCTGCAGCAGGCCTAATTACCATTGCCTTATTCTTTGTCTATGGATATATCCGCACGGGCCAACTATGGTTTCCAATTGGATTACACTTTGGCTGGAATTTTTTTCAAAGCACTATCTTTGGATTCCCCGTTTCGGGTTTCGACCATCCAAGCCTGTTCCATATCAGTATATCGGGTCCTGAACTGTGGACAGGCGGGGCGTTTGGCCCGGAGGCCGGGTTGATCATTCTTCCCATATGCCTGCTTGGAGCGGGGCTGATTTACCTGTATACAAAACAGCGTGAAAATTCGCAACTATATCCCAGCGGTTGAAACCGCGGCTACCCCACAAAAAACAAACGGCGATGGGATGACAATACGATAGCCACTGCTGCCGCAGCAGCGATAAAGTGGCCGAGGGCAGGTGTACTCATAGAAAAATTTGATACCGCACAAGGCTATGGTACGTGTTGATTCGTAGCAGTTGCCTGTAAGTTGCTGAACGTTGGTCAGATGATCAGGCTTCATTTTAGCACACAAAGAATCCCTCTCATGAACACGGCCGTTTGTTGTACGGTAATTTTGAAAATTTGCCCACATACTTAGTCAGGTTATCAACACCTTTGGCACACCTCTTGAAAAAATCAATATTTGAAAAAGCGCATTCTTGCTTTACAATGAAGGCAGTGTGCGACTTTGCACCGACTCTATGTCATCTTGCGTAAAGCAAATAAATCAGCAAAAGGAGATCATTAATGGCCTCATTACTCGAAAAAACCCAAACTCTTATCCAGGCAAACTTACACGCTATTGTGGATCGGGCACTGGAAAGCAATTCCGTCGCCGTGATGAAGCAATATATTCGGGATGCCGAAGCGAACCTGGATGAGCTAGAAAAGGCAGCCGCTACTGTCGGTGGCGAAGTCAAAACCTTAGAGCGTAAGTACAAAGATTACAAAAAGCGCGCCGACCAGCTAGATCGCAATATTGATACCCTGCTTATGCAAGGCAAAACAGACCTGGCCCGGGCCGCTCAAGACGAACTGAACTCCACTCGCGGCTTGCAGGAACAATATCATGAACAATGGGTGCGGCAGCAGCGTGAGTACGATGCCCTCTTGAATGCCCGTCTTAAATTACAGGCCAAACTAAAAACGATTCGCCAGGAACAAAAAGAGATGGAGGCGCTGCTCCGTCTGGCAAAATCCAAAGAGATCACTGTCAAAGCTATCAAAAGTCTCGATGATTTGGTCGGTGTTGGCGACGGTGATATCGCTCGTCTAGGCGAATCCATCCGGACACGGCTAGATCGGGCCACAGCGCACAGCGAAATGTATGCCAGTCGTCTGGACTCACAAATGGACGAAGCTTTGGGCAAAGGTGAACTGGATATGCAGCTCGAGGAGCGCAAACGGCGTTTGGGCTTGAGCCAACCACCTGAGACCTCTGAAGATGTTACAGAAGAAGAAGAGCAAGAAGAGGAAGTGTCTTGGGCTGATTTGCAGTAAATAGAGCAATAAATCGTGAACAGCTATCCCACTATTCACGGTTTATTGCTTCTGATTGATCTCCCATGTCTGCTACAGCAAGTCAAGCCTGGCTGCGAGAAGGCATTGCCGCCGTAAAATCAGGTGAGTCAGAAAAGGCTCGTGGGCTGTTGCTGCGCGTGATCGAGACAGATGAACGCAATGAACAAGCCTGGTTATGGTTAAGCGGCGTGGTGGAGACAGACGAGGAGCGACGTATTTGCCTGGAAAATGTGCTGGCGATAAATCCTGGCAGTGCTGCGGCCCAAACGGGGTTAGCTAGATTGGCAGACCTACCTGTCGCGGAGCCTGGGGGTCAGCCATTGGCTAAAAGATATACTATGCGCCGGGAGAGGATACCTGTGTCTTTGGCCTCGGCCGTTCTCTATCCTGAGCAGCAAGTACAAGAATGGAGTTGGGTAGAGCCAGAAATGGCTATCCAACGGCAAGGGCATGACACACCCATTGCCGCCCAATCAAAATTCGACGATGTGTGGACAAGCGAAGCTGACATCTGTGCCTATTGTGCTCAACCATTGTCGGCTGAGGATGAAAAGTGCCCTAACTGTCAGCGAAATCTTATCCGTGAACATTATCGTTACCCCAAACCCAGCCCTAACCTGTATGCCTATAGTGCCCTGCTTGCAGCTCAGTCACAGCTCTTTCTGGCCCAGAGCATCTATAGCGTCATCCAAAACCAGGCCCTCCTTCTTGAGGCGATCATCTTACCAGCTATTTTCACGGCGCTATTCTTTGGACTGGCAATAGGGGTCATGGCGCGAAAGCAGTGGGCTTTTCTGGCTTCAATGATTGGTTTCTTTATCATTTTGTTGGTTGTCGTCGCCAGCATTTTAACGCCGATAGATTTCACCTTTCTGCAATTACCAGTGCAAGATCCAGCCATAACTTCGTTTATAAATTCCTTTGGCAATTTAATCAGTACCATCATAAAAACATTCCAACTGGCGCTGACAGTGGTGGCTTTTCTTTATGGGCTGCTTTTGGTAGCTCCAGATTTTACACGGGATCGGCAGCGGATAACGGCCGTGCTCAGCAAGAGACTCAAATTACCAGCAGACTACCATGCCAAAGCCAAAGAGTTGACCCGAAAAGGCATGTGGGCATCCGCCATATTACATTGGCAGCACGCCGCCGGCAAAGAACCCCACACTATCCTCTACCAGCGCCATCTAGGTCTGGCTTATGCCCAACTTGGTTTCTATGAGCGTAGCCTGGATATTTTGCAATCAGCCCTGAGTTTAGCCACCCAGCCCAAAATGCAAAAGGAACTGCAAAACATTATCCAGACAGTCAAAAAAATGCAGAGCAGCCCAAAGGCGTAATTTTCCCATGGCTGAGAACGGACGAGACCCGCTCGAAAAACGAGTACAAAAAGCTATCTTTCAAGAGTCTTTCCTGCGATGGGAAAGTGCGGTGATCATTTCTCTGGCACTTTTGCTGGCGGTCATCTCCAATGCGACGGATTTTCTGAGCCTTATCCCCGCCTGGATCTGGCTCTTGGGTGGGGCCGTGGCCGAAGCAGGGCTTGTTTATAGCAGTATTACGGACCCCGAATTCGGCCGCCAGGTTGTCGCCAAACTCCTACGCGATGAGTTTCATCCTGAGCACCTGGGCGATAAACATCTGCAACAACAGATGAATGAAGCGCTGGATTATCGCAGCCGGATCGAAGCAACCATCCGCGAAAAAGATGATTCTTTGTTGAAAGATGAATTGAGCCAAACGGCCGCCCAAATTGACCAATGGCTTGAACATATCTATGGCCTGGCTCGCCGCATAGACAAATATCAGCAGGAACAAAAAATCCTGGCGCGAGACCGCAAGCGGGCAGAAACACGCATTCAACAACTAGAAGCGGAACTAGCCCTGGAAACAGATCCGGCGGTGCGTCAGCAAATCGAAGTGACTTTAGAGAGTTTGCACCGCCAGATGACCACGCTTGATAACCTGGAAAGCACCATTCAACGGGCGCATTTACAATTAGAAAATTCCCTTACCAATTTAGGCACCATCTACTCGCAAACGATGCTGGCCGGCGCTAAGGATATTGACAGTAGCCGCGCCCGGCGTTTGCGCCATGAAATTGCCGGCGAAGTGACAGAACTCAACGAGTTGCTGCTGGCAATGGATGAAGTATATACGGCCGAATCGGGTGCCTGAATGATACAGGGTTAGACTCAGCCGCCTGAGTTCCCCATTAAATTTAGCCTGTCGCGTTTGTCAAATTCCGCCCTGTTTGATACTATTTCCTGCTGCAAAACTAATAGACGGAGAAAATTCCTAATGCAAGTGTTATTGAAAGAAGACGTAGAAAATCTCGGCTATGCGGGTGAAGTACATAAGGTTGCTCCGGGGTACGGCCGTAATTACCTCATTCCTAAAAATCTGGCCGTTAAAGCAACCCCTAAAACACTCAGACAAGCCGCAAACTGGCGCAAGCAGGCTGAAGCTAGCCGGGCTGAGTTGAAAGCCGAGTATGAAGAACTGGCAGCCAAAATCAGTGAACTAACCCTGCATTTCACAGCTAGAGCAGGCGAAAGCGGCCGTTTATACGGCTCCGTGACCACATCTCAAATTACCGATAAGATGAACGAGCTTCTAGGCACGGATATTGACCGGCGCAAAGTGGGGAACGATCCCCTACGCCAACTTGGTTCTCATCAGGTGGTCGTGCGGCTCAGTGGGGACTTCCAGCCAGAATTGACCGTCATCGTCGAGTCCGAAGAGCCAGAAGCAACTACAGAAGTCGCCGCCAGCGAACCCATGATTGAAGAAGTTGAGGCAACACCTGAAGCAGCCGCAGCAGAAAGCGAAGAAGCAGCCGAGTAGATTTCAACTCCTTTCTCTGTTATACTTATGTGAAGTAACCAAGTCACTGGCGCGATCAGTGACTTTTTTACTAATAGACAGGTATAGTTTTTTGATTGGTTCAATCTTGGCGATTAGACCAATCGCAAGATCATGGATGAATTAGGTCATATACTGCGTGAGGCGCGCGAAACAAAAGGGTATACCCTGGCCGAGGTACAAGACCAGACAAGGATTAGTGTCCGTTTCCTGGAAGCCTTGGAAGATGGTGCCTATGACATTCTGCCCACGGCCGTTCATGTACGTGGTTTCTTGCGTAACTATGCCCGCTTCCTGGGCTTGGATCCCGAGCCTTTGCTGAACCGCTATCTTTTGCATCATGCCAATCGCCCACATCCCCTCATCCGCAAACTAGATCCCAGCCTGCCCACCACCCCGCCCCTGCCCTTACCCCAAGACCGGGAACAAGTATTCTTCGATCCGGTCAATATGGAAGTTGGTAATGGCACTCCCCGTGATACTGAATCGGCCCTGCGCCTGATCATCATCCTGGCCCTTATTATCTTCATCGCCCTTGTCGCCAACAGATTTATCCCCCTCATTATGAATAATCAAGACGGCAATTCAGCGCTGCTAGAAGATATTACAACGGCCGTGCAAAATGTAATCAATAACGACCAAACATTAGAACCGGCCGTCGAAACCACACCCGAAGCACTGCAGTTGGAAAACGAAATCAATACCTCTACTGGGCGCAACGAGGGTGGCAGCAATTTCCTCCTCACGCCTGTACCCACCCTGGCTTCACTGCCCGCCACTTTAGACATAATCCGCCTGCGCCTGGACATCACCGAACGCACCTGGATGGAAGTGACCATTGATGGCGACATTGTCTTTACCGGTTGGGCCAGATTGGGCGACCCCCCCTATGAGTGGGAAGCCCAAGAAGAGGCCAGCGTGAATACCGGCAATGCCATTGGTATCTTTGTGACCATCAACGATATCGAACTCGGCCGTATGGGTGAGCGGGGGCAGAACAAAGAAGAAGTCTGGCAAACCACCCAGCAGTAGCCGGTAATCGGTGTCCGGTAATCGGATAACGGATTACTGATCACCGATCACCGATAACCCCCATGAGCAAGCAAAAACAAAAGAAACAGTTCTATTTATTGAGCCTCGGCTGCAGCAAGAATACAGTTGATTCGGAAAGCATGGCAGCTTTGCTACACAAAGCCGGCTTTCATGGCAGCCATGATCCCGATGATGCCTCCGTGCTCATCGTTAACACCTGTGGCTTTATCGAAAGTGCCCGGCAAGAGTCCATAGGTGCCTTGCAAGAACTGGCAGCCTACAAAGGCAAAAATCAATTGCTGATTGCCGCCGGCTGTATGGCCCAGCGTTATGGGCAAGAAGTGGTCGAGTGGGTTCCTGGCGTAGATGGCGTAATTGGCACCCGCCGCTGGATGGACATTGTCCCCTTCATCCGCCAGTTGCGCCGCCGTAAGCACCCCGAACCCCTCTATCACCTGCCCGACGAAGCCACAACCGTGGGCAAGGATGAGCGCGGCGTATTACGCACGGCCGTTCAAGGCCCCAGCGCTTATCTCAAAATAGCCGATGGCTGCCGGCGGCCGTGTGCCTTCTGCGCCATCCCCCAAATCAAAGGCACCCATGTCAGCCGCCCACCGGAAACCATTGTCGCTGAAGCCGTGCGCTTGCAGGCTGCCGGCATCCGGGAACTGATCCTCATCGCTCAGGACACCACCGACTACGGCCACGACCTAGGCCTGAAAAACGGCCTTAGCCACCTGCTCAAACAGATCACCACCGCCGCTCCCGACATCCCCTGGATCCGGCTCATGTACGCCTACCCCGGCTACGTCACCGACGAACTCATCGAAACAATGGCCACCACCCCCCAAATCGTCAACTACCTGGACATTCCCCTCCAGCATGGCCACCGCGAAACCCTCAAGCGGATGCGCCGCCCGGCCAACATCGAATGGGTCTACCGCACCCTAGAAAAGCTGCGCCAGGCCATGCCCGACATCGCCATCCGCACCACCTTCATCGTCGGTTATCCCGGTGAGACAGACGAGGAGTTTGAAGGTTTGAAACAATTCGTGCGCGACCTGCAATTCGATCGCGTCGGTACGTTTACCTATTCTTACGAAGCCTCAACTCCATCCGCTACCGTTGCCCCGCAAGTGCCTGAAGACGTAAAAACGGCACGACTGGACGAATTAATGGAATTACAACAACAGATCTCCCTGGCCCGAAACCAGGCGCAGGTGGGGCGTACTCTGGAAGTATTGGTAGAGGGATATGACGATGGGGTGAGCATCGGCCGTTCCTACCGGGACGCCCCCGAAATTGATGGCCTGGTCATCATCCCCGGCCAACTCCCCCTCGGCGAGCTGGTCCCCATCCACATTGATGGTGCCATGACCTACGACCTCACTGGCAGCCCCACCCTCGAAAACAGTCAGATCATCTCTCCGGCCAGCATCCTCTCTTTGCCAACCACCCCGTCAGCAATATCTCCTGGTTTGATGCCCTGATCTTTTGCCGCTGGCTAACAGAAATCGAAGGAAAAATCTACCGACTGCCCAGCGAGGCCCAGTGGGAAAAAGCAGCGCGGGGCCAGGAAAGCTACATCTAATATACCTCTCCTCCACGCTCCTTAAACGATTCCTCAATGCTGCTTGACGCAGATCACCCTGTTCGTTATTCTCCTGCTCTTATGTATGATGAGGATACGCAGCCCCTTAGAAGCGAACGGCCGTCTTTCACCGGCTGTTCGGGCTTTCTATTTTTATTTATATTAACCATTTTCATTGCCAGCACGGTTTCCGTAGATGAAACAGTTGTACGCCCTACCCCATCATCTGTAGCCACGGCCGTTCAATTTGCACTGGCGCAGGTGACAGCCACGGCCCTAAACACACCCACGCTGGCCCCTACCGCTACCAACACCCCTACCCCCCTGCCCACCAGCACCGCCACCGCTACTCCTACCCCCACCCACACACCTACCCCCACATCCACTTTCCTCCCCGGTGTGCCGACCTTCACGCCTGAGCCTGCCACTGCCACCCCTACACCTCTGCCTCTACCCACGCCACACGATGGCCTCAGCCAGACTGTGCGCGTTCCCATCCTCATGTACCATTACATCAGCATCCCCCCTGAAGATGCCGATGTCTACCGCACCGACCTATCCGTTACTCCCGATAACTTCCGCGCTCAAATGATCTATCTGGCTCAAAATGGCTATACACCCATTGACTTCTACGATCTGTCCCTGGCCATCACCGGCCACATCGGACTACCGCCCAAACCTGTCATCATCACCCTGGACGATGGCTACCGCGATCAATACGACAATGGGTTTCCTGTTTTGCGGGAATTTGGTTTCACCGCTACCATTTTCCTCGTCACCGAATTTGTAGATAAAGGCTATGAACCTTATGTAACCTGGGAGATGGTTGAGGAAATGGCCGCCGCCGGCATCCGCTTTGAACCCCATTCCCGCACTCACGCCGACTTACGTGACCGTGACCGTGACTTTCTCGTTTGGGAGATACTAGGTCCCCAGGAAACATTGGCCGCTCACCTGGGTTACACGCCGCGCTATTTTTCTTATCCTATAGGCTGGTATGATGAGGCCGTGATCACGATGCTGCAAGAATTGGATTTTTGGGGCGCAGTGACAACCGCCAGAGGCAAAGAACATGGCTTTGACGACCGCTATGAATGGGCACGGCTGCGAGTACGCTACACCACGCCACTGCCGGAATTTATAGATCTTGTAGCACCTGGTGCCCTGGAAGAGTAAAGGCATTATGCCCAAATTTGCTACCTATCTGCACCCAAGTACTACATTGGAGTGTCGAAAATTCAGGATTAGCTTATACCTTGCCAGGGCTGCTCTATGGTCTGGGTGGCCTGCTGGAAGCGGTAGACCAGATGAAAGCAAGTGAATTGGAACGGGTCTACTGTTTCAGCCTCGGCGGGCATCACGCCTTTGCTGATTGGGGTCATGGCTACTGTATTCTTAATCCGCAAGCAGCGGCAACACGTTATGCGCAAGCACAAGGGTTCGAGAGGATTCTGATTGTTGATTGGGATTTGCATCATGGCGATGGCACCCAAACTATTTTTGCCCACGACCCCAGCGTTTATTGCCTCAGCATTCATAGTGCCGCCGACCTCTATATGACGACGCAGCGTGTCTTGCGTCTGGGGACAACAACGGCTGCAGCAGAAACGGGCCATTGTAACATTCCCATCCTGCATAGTGATTACGATGATTCTTTCTGGGCGCATATGAAGCTGCCAGGCAAATATTATCGAGCTGAGACCAGCCTGGGTACGCTGCAAGCGGCATTGGAAGCGCTGCCATGGACCCCCGATCTGGTATTTGTTTTCTCAGGCTATGACTCCCATCGGGACGATCAAGGCAAAGATGTGACAAATTGGACAAACGAGGATTATGAGCAGTTAACACGTTTGGTATTAAG
>Ga0299914_10003662_pt1 | contig 10905 bp, 10 predicted proteins | sample RVTome_10_FD_201361 | JGI IMG/M metagenome (GOLD analysis project Ga0299914, IMG submission 201361) | Soil microbial communities from uranium-contaminated site in the Upper Colorado River Basin, Wyoming, United States - RVT153D57 (version 2) ... | reverse complement strand
CCGACCGTGTTCCTCGTGGCTCGGAACGAACGGTTGGTGTCGCTCAAGGGCTTCGGTCTCGAGGCCGGGATCGCGGGCGAGCGTGAGGCCACGACCGACGGAGCGCGGGCGTGACGACCCTCCACCACGCGATCGAGACCTACCGCGGGCATACGATCCCGCACTTCCGGTTCGTCGAGCGCCGGCACATCTGGTTCGCGATCTCCGGGGCGATGGTCGCGCTCTCCTTGATCGGACTGGTCGTCCGCGGGCTGAACTACTCGATCGACTTCGAGGGCGGTGCGAGGATCCAGTACCCCCTCGAGAGCGACGCGACCGTGACCGACATCCAACGGGTGATGGCGGACGCCGGCCGCGATGGCGCCGAAGTGCAGATCGTCGGCGGCGACCAGGTCGCCATCCGAACTGAGTCGCTGGCCGACGTCGGCGACAGCGACGCGTTGATCCGCACGCTCGCCGAGCAGGGCGGCGTCGACTTGGCCGACGTGAACGTGGAGGACATCGGGCCCACGTTCGGTGCCGACGTGCGGCGGCAGGCGATCACCGGCCTGGTCATCGTGCTCGCCGCCATCTCCCTCTACATCGCCCTGCGCTTCGAGCCGACGATGGCGCTCGGTGGCATGATCGCGCTCGTCCACGACGTCGTGATCACGGCTGGCATCTATGCGCTCGTCGGCCGGGAAGTCACCCCCGAGACCGTGATCGCGATCCTCACGATCCTCGGGTTCTCGCTCTACGACACGGTCGTGATCTACGACAAGATCAAGGAGAACACGGAGTCCAGTGGGCTCGTCTCACGTCTGGGGTACCCGGGGGTCGTCGATCAGTCGCTGAACCAGGTGCTGATGCGATCGGTGAACACGTCCCTCGTGGTGCTGTTGCCGATCCTCTCGCTGCTGCTGTTCGGCGGCGACACGCTGAAGGACTTCGCGTTCGCGATGTTCGTGGGTGTTGCGATCGGTGTCTATTCCTCGATCTACCTCGCGGCCCCCCTGCTCGTGCCGCTGAAGATGCGGGATCGGCGGCTGCGGCAGTTGGAGGCGCGGCGCGTGGCCCGGCAACGAGCGGGAACGGCCGCCGAAGCCGGGTCGTCCCCTGCCACGGAGACGGCGTCGGCCGCCCGCACGTCGGATGCCGCGGCCCGGTCGGCGACCGCTCGCACGGGGTCTCGCCCTCGTCCCAAGAGCAAACGTCGGCCGTCCGCCAAGCGCAAGCGGAGGTGATCCGGTGGACATCGAACAGATCAAGGGCCTGATCCGGGACGTGCCGGACTTCCCGGAGCCGGGCATCGTCTTCAAGGACATCACGCCGGTGCTCGCGGACCCGATCGCGTTCTCGACGATAACCGACCTGATGGTGGTCCGCTTCGGCCGAGGCAACGTCGACAAGGTCGTCGGCATCGAGGCCCGCGGGTTCATCATCGCCTCGCCGGTCGCGTACCACTTCGGCGCCGGCTTCGTGCCGATCCGCAAGCAGGGCAAGCTTCCCTGGGAGGCAGTTGGCGAGGAGTACGAGCTCGAGTACGGCACGGCGACCCTCGAGCTGCACGTCGACGGCATCGATCCCGGGGAGCGCGTGCTGATCGTCGACGACGTGCTCGCCACGGGCGGCACCGCTCGCGCCGCTGCCTCGCTCGTACAGCAGGTCGGCGGCAAGGTCTGCGGCATCGCGACCGTGATCGAGCTCGACTTCCTGCATGGGCGCGACCGGCTCACCGAACACGAGCTGTACACCTTGATCCACTACTGACCGGGCAGGCGCACTCCAGCCCCTACACTGCAGGGAAGGAGGTGCGGTGGACAGCAGGGAGGATCTCCGGGAGGACCAGCCGCCCGCGCGACGCGGGACGAGGCTTCCGCGCCCTCGGTTGCGGCGCGGCGACGGAACGCCACCTTCCGCGATCGATCCGTTGCTCAAGAAGGTTCGCGCGTACAACCCCAAGGCAGACACGAGGGAGATCGCTCGCGCGTTCGCCTTCGCCGAGGCCGCCCACGTGGGGCAGAAGCGGAAGTCCGGCGAGGACTTCATCACCCACCCAATGGCGGTGACCGACGTCCTGGCCGATCTTCGCCTCGACACCACGACGCTCGAGGCCGCGCTGCTGCACGACACCGTCGAGGACACGCAGGTGACGATGCAGCAGATCGAGGAAGGGTTCGGGGCCGATGTGGCCCGCATCGTCGACGGGCTGACGAAGCTCGAGCGTCTGGAGTTCCACTCGCGGGAGCAGGAGCAGGCCGAGAACGTCCGCAAGATGATCGTCGCGATGGCCGGCGACATCCGGGTGTTGCTGATCAAGCTCGCGGACCGGCTGCACAACATGCGCACGCTCGCGGTCTTCCCCGAGCCCAAGCAGCGCCGCATCGCGACCGAGACGCTCGAGATCTACGCGCCGCTCGCGCACCGGCTCGGTGTGCAGGAGATCAAGTGGGAGCTCGAAGACCTGTCCTTCAAGACCTTGCACCCGGGTCCGTACCGCGAGATCGCGAGCCTCGTCGATGCGCGCCGCGAGGAGCGGAAGGCACTGATCGAGCAAGTCACCGGCGAGGCGCGCTCGAAGCTGAAGGAGCTCGGGGTCAAGGCCGAGATCGAGGGGCGCCCGAAGCACCTCTACTCGATCTACGAGAAGATGGTGCTCCGCGGCAAGGAGTTCAACGAGATCTACGACCTCGTCGGGGTGCGGATCCTCGTCGACTCGCTCAGGGACTGTTACGCGGCCCTCGGTTCGGTACATGCCCTCTGGAAGCCGATCCCGGGTCGGTTCAAGGACTACGTCGCGATGCCCAAGTCGAACATGTACCAGTCGCTGCACACGACGGTCGTTGGCCCCGCGGGCACCCCGCTGGAGATCCAGATCCGAACGCGCGACATGCACCGCACGGCGAAGTTCGGCATCGCCGCTCACTGGCGGTACAAGGAAGGAGGCAAGCAGGCCAAGGAGGCCTCTGCTGAAGCCGCCTGGCTCGGCCAGATGATGGACTGGCTGAAGGACATGGCCGACCCCCGCGAGTTCATGGACTCGCTCCGCATCGACCTGTACGGGGGCCAGGTATTCGTGTTCACGCCGAAGGGCGACGTCGTGAACCTTCCGGCGGGAGCCACGCCGGTCGACTTCGCCTACGCCATCCACACCGATGTCGGCCACCGCACGATCGGCGCGAAGGTCGGGGGGAAGCTCGTGCCCCTGGACTACGAGCTGCGCACCGGCGACACGGTCGCGATCCTCACCTCCCGTGCCCAGGGAGAGGGGCCGTCGCAGGACTGGTTGCAGTTCGTCAAGACCCCCAGGGCTCGCTCGAAGATCCGTCAGTGGTTCTCGCGGGGTCGTCGAGAGGACGCGCTCGAGCAGGGCCGCGACGCGGTCACCCGGCTGATGCGCAAGCAGAACCTGCTGATGAAGCGGCACGCGACCACCGGATCGCTCGCGACGGTCGCGGAGGAGCTGAAGTACTCGGACCTCGAAGCCCTCTACGTCGCCGTCGGTGAGGGGCACGTCTCGCCGCAGTCGATCGTCGCGAGGGTCTCGCGCCTGGTGATCGGCGACGCCGACGAGGACGTCGAGCCCGAGGTGCCGCTCGCGCGGCCCGTTCGTCTGGGCCGCGAAGACATCTCCAAAGGCGTCGTGGTTCGTGGGCTCCCCGACGTGTGGGTGCGCCTCAGCCGTTGCTGCACGCCGGTGCCCGGTGACGAGATCCTCGGCTTCGTCACGAAGGGACAGGGGGTCAGCGTGCATCGCACCGACTGCCCGAACGTCGTCTCGCTCCGCAAGCAGCCCGAACGGCTGATCGATGTCACGTGGGCCGAGGGGAAGCCGACCTCGTTCGTCGTGGCGATCCAGGTCGAAGCCCTCGATCGAACCAGGCTGCTGTCCGACGTGGCCACCGTGCTCTCCGACAACCACGTCAACATCCTGTCCGCGACCTCGGCGACCGGGAAGGACCGCATCACGCGCCTGCGCTTCGCGTTCGAGCTTGCCGACATCGCACATCTGTCGAGCGTGCTCGCCGCGGTGAAGCGGGTCGAGAGCGTCTACGACGCCTATCGCGTCGTCCCCAGCTGAGACATGCGGGTCGTGCTCCAACGGGTCTCACACGCCTCCGTGGAGGTCGGCGGCGACACGATCGCGTCGATCGGCCGCGGGTTGCTGGCACTCATCGGCGTCGGCGATGGCGACGCAGAGAACGACGCCGCGCGCCTGGCCGAGAAGGTGGCGACGCTCCGCGTCTTCGCCGACGAGGGCGGGAAGATGAACCGATCGATCGTGGACGTCGGAGGCGCGGTGCTCGTCGTCTCCCAGTTCACGCTCTACGCGGATGTGCGCAAGGGCCGGCGCCCCTCGTGGACCGAGGCGGCCGAGCCCCGTCGAGCGAGCGAGCTCGTGGACGCGTTCGCCGCGAACCTCGAGTGCACGGGGGTGCGGGTCGACCGCGGGGTCTTCGGAGCGCACATGCAGGTCGAGCTGGTGAACGACGGGCCCGTGACGATCCTGCTCGACACCGCTGCCCTGTAGCTCGGAGGAAGGGCGTCCGCGGGCGTCCGATAGCATGAGCGACCTGATGTGGCTCGACGTCTTCAACGCGAACCCGTACGGCACGAACTGCTGGCTGCTCTCAGCCGAAGGGAGCGACGAGGCGATCGTGGTGGACCCCGGGTTCTCGCCGGAGGACGTGCGCGAGCTGCTCAGTCGGGCGGGCAAGACACCGGTCGCGGTGCTCGCGACGCACGCGCACGTCGACCACGTAGGCGAGGCAGGCGGTTTCGCCGGCGAGCTCCCGATCTACGTGCACGACGCCGACGCACTCGCCTTCACCGACCCCGCCGCGTGGGGAGCGGGATTCGAGCAGACCCTCGCACCGGCACAGCATCTGCGCTCGATCGCCGACGGTGACCTGCTCCGGTTGGCCGGTCTCGAGATCCAAGTCCTGCACACGCCCGGGCACACCCCCGGACACTGCATCTTCCGGATCGACCTCGAGGTGGCGTGCTGCTCGGGCGACCTGGTCTTCGCGGGCTCGATCGGCCGTTCGGACTTCCCGAACTCTGATCCATCGGCGATGCTCTCCAGCCTGCAACGGTTCCTGGAGCTGCCCGACGCGATGCCGGTGCTGCCCGGGCACGGGCCCCAGACGACCGTCGGGCGCGAGCGGACGTCCAACCCGTTCCTGCTGGAGCTCGCCTGATGGAGCTCGCGCCGCCTCGAGGGACCCAGGACCTGTTGCCAGATCGCGCCGACGCGATGCTCGGGTTGTACGACGAGGCGCACGGCATCGCACGCCTGCACGGATACCGATACGTCGAGACGCCGACCTTCGAACAGACGGAGCTGTTCGCGCGCACGTCGGGGGAGACCTCCGACGTGGTGACCAAGGAGATGTACACGTTCGAGGACAAGGGGGGCCGGTCGGTCACGCTCCGGCCGGAGAGCACCGCCGGGGTCGTGCGCGCGTACCTCACGCATGCGCAGTCCCTTCCGACCCCGTTCAAGGGGTACTACGTGGCCGCGGAGTTCCGCCACGGCCGGCCGCAGGCAGGTCGCATGCGGGAGTTCCGCCAGTTCGGCATCGAGGTGCTCGGCACCGCGGCTCCGGGCGCAGACGTCGAGGTGATCGCGGTCGGCGAGGCCTTCCTGCGGGCGCGCGGGTTGTCCGTTGTCACGCTGCATCTCAACTCGATCGGCGACGACGTGTGCCGGCCGGCGTACCGGGAACGCCTCGTCTCGTATCTCGAGCCATTCCGCGGCGATCTCGACCGGGATTGCCGGGCCCGCCTCGAAAGGAATCCGCTGCGGGTGTTCGACTGCAAGGTCGACGGCGGGAAGGACTTCGTGCTGGCGGCGCCGACGATCGCCGACCATCTCTGCGATGCCTGCGCCACGCACTTCGAGCAAGTGCGCGCGGGCCTCGACGCGGCCGGAGTTACCTACGTGCTCGATCCCCGGCTCGTGCGTGGTCTGGACTACTACACGCGCACCGCCTTCGAATGGGTCTCCGACGTGCTCGCCGAGAGCAAGGCCGGAACGGTGAACGCCGGAGGTCGCTACGACGGGCTCGCGGAGGCCTTGGGCGGTCCCGCGACCCCGGGTGTCGGGTTCGCGATGGGTCTCGACCGGGTCCTCCTGGCCATGGAAGGTGAGGGACTGGCGGTGCCGCCTGCCCGCACCCCTCGGTGCTTCGTGGTCGCGATCGGAGACGATGCGCGCGAGGTGAGCGCCGACCTACTCGGCGAGCTGCGGTCGGCCGGTCTCTCGGCCGTCGACTCGCTGGAAGCTCGCCCGCTCAAGGCGCAGCTCAAGATGGCGGATCGCGCCGGTGCCGAGTTCGCTGCGATCGTCGGAGATCGCGAGCTCGAGGAGGGTGCGTGCACGCTCCGCCGTCTCGCAGACGGCGTTCAGAAGACTGTGCCGCGGGCCGACGCCGTCGGGTGGTTGACTCGCCTCGACGCCTGGACGGATGACCCGGCATGACCGAGCGACCGACGCTGCAGACCTCGATGCGCTCGAACGCCTGTGGCGCACTGCGGCTCGCGGATGCCGGCGCCGACGTCGCCCTGTGCGGGTGGGTCGGACATCGCCGGGACCACGGCGGGGTGACCTTCATCGACCTGCGCGACCGCGAGGGCGCGGTGCAGGTCGTCTTCCACCCTCACGAGGCAGCCGAGGCGCACGCGGCCGCCCAACGGCTCGGCGCCGAAGACGTCGTCCGCATCTCGGGGTCGGTGCGGGCGCGCCCCGACGGTCTGCAGAATCCCGATCTGGCCACCGGAGACGTCGAGGTCGCGGCGGTCACGCTCGAGGTGCTGAACGAGAGCGAGACGCCGCCGTTCCCGATCGAGGACCGCATCGAGGCCGGCGAGGACCTGCGTCTGCGCTACCGATACCTCGACCTTCGGCGCCCCGAGATGACGAAGGTGCTCGCGATGCGCGCTCACATCGTGCGGCTGATGCGTGAGCACATGGATGAACGAGGTTTCGTCGAGATCGAGACCCCGGTCCTCACGCGATCGACCCCCGAAGGCGCGCGCGACTTCCTGGTGCCGAGCCGGCAGTGGCCCGGCTCGTTCTACGCGCTGCCCCAGTCGCCCCAGCAGCTCAAGCAGTTGCTGATGGTCGGGGGGCAGGATCGCTACTACCAGATCGTGCGATGCCTGCGCGACGAGGCCGCCCGCGCCGACCGCGGCTTCGAATTCACCCAGCTCGACGTCGAGATGTCGTTCGTCGCCGAACAGGACCTGATCGCCCTGATCGAACCGTTGTACACGCGGATCGTCCGCGAGGTCGCGGGTTCACAGGTTCCGGAGCCGTTCCCACGCCTGACGTATGCGGAGATGATGGATCGGTTCGGCTCCGACAAGCCCGACCTGCGCTACGGCATGGAACTCGTCGACCTCGCGCCGGCGTTCGCGACCACCGGATTCAAAGCGTTCGCGACGGTGCTCGCCGGCGGCGGAGTCATCAAGGCGCTCACCGCGCCCGGCGCCGCCTCGTTCTCGCGCAAGGAGCTCGACCTGCTGATCGAGGACGCGAAGGGCCGCGGGGCCGCCGGCCTGGTCTGGATGGCCGTCGAGGCGAACGGCGCGGTCCGCTCGCCGGTCGAGAAGTTCCTCTCGCCCGACGAGGTCGCCGGCGTGCTCGAGCGCACGGCCGCCACGGAAGGCGATCTCGTGTGCATCGTCGCCGACGGCGAGGACCGGGCGCACGTCGCGCTCGACGGGCTCCGCCGCGAGATGGCCGCCCGCCTCGGGGTGATCCCCGACGACGCGTGGTCGTTCTGTTGGATGATCGAACCCCCGCTGTTCGAATACAGCGACGAGGAGGAACGGTGGGTCTCGGTGCACCATCCGTTCACGTCGCCCGCCTCCGACGATCTGGCCCCCGAGACGGCGACTGCACGCGCGTACGACCTGGTGCTGAACGGGTTCGAGATCGGCGGCGGCAGCATCCGCATCCACGACGCCTCCGTGCAGCGGAAGGTGTTCGACACGTTGCAGCTTCCCCCCGACGACGTCGAGGCGCAGTTCGGCCACCTCCTCCGCGCGCTCGCCCTCGGCGCGCCGCCGCACGGCGGCATCGCGATGGGTGTCGACCGACTCGTGATGGTGCTCGCCGGCAAGGAAGCGATCCGCGACGTGATCGCGTTCCCCAAGTCGCAGTCGGGCAGCGATCCCTTGACGGGCTCGCCGGCTCCGGTCGACGAGGCGCAGCTCCGGGAGCTCGGCCTCTCCCTCACCGTCGACCCATCGGAGGCACGGCTCGGGGAGCGGCCGGGCGAGCAGGAGGACTGACGTGGCCGACGTGCCTCTGGCGGCGCGCATGCGGCCCCACACGTTCGATGAGTTCGTGGGACAGGGGCACCTGGTCGGGGAAGGCCGGGCGCTCACCCGGATCCTGTCGAGAGGGTCGCTGCCGTCGATCATCCTCTGGGGACCGGCCGGCACCGGGAAGACCACGCTCGCGCACCTGTTGGCCGATGCGGTCGGCGCCGAGCTGGTGCAGCTCTCGGCGGTGAGCTCGGGGGTCGCGGACGCCCGCAAGGTGATGCAGGGCGCCAGGGGCGGCATGTTCCGTACGGTGCTCTTCGTCGACGAGGTCCATCGCTGGTCGAAGGCCCAACAGGACGTGCTGCTCCCCGCGGTCGAGGAAGGAACCGTCACGTTGATCGGCGCCACCACCGAGAACCCCTACTTCTCGCTGAACTCGCCGCTGCTGTCGCGATGCCTGTTGCTGCGACTCGAGCCGCTCGACGACGACGCGGTCGGAACGTTGCTCCGTCGAGCGCTCGCCGACGAGGACCGAGGGCTCGGCCGGGCCGGGCTCTGGATCGCCGACGACGCCCTCGAGCACCTCGTGACGATCGCCGGGGGCGACGCCCGTGTGGCGCTCACCGGACTCGAGGCCGCAGCCGAAGCCGCGAGGGCTGCCGACACCGGCGAGATCTCCCGGGAGATCGCCGCCGACGCCGTGCAGAAGAAGGCGATCGTCTACGACCGCCAGGGCGATGCCCACTACGACGTGATCAGCGCGTTCATCAAGTCGATCCGCGGATCCGACCCCGACGCTGCCTTGTTCTGGCTCGCCCGCATGATCGAGGCCGGGGAGGACCCGCGGTTCATCGCCCGGCGCCTGGTCGTACACGCGAGCGAGGACGTCGGCATGGCCGACTCGCGGGCGCTGCTCGTGGCGGTGGCTGCCGCACAGGCGGTGGAGCACGTCGGGCTCCCCGAGGTCCGGTTGAACCTCGCGCACGCGACCGTGTACCTGGCCACCGCCCCGAAGTCGAACAGCGTCTATGCGGCGATCAACGCGGCGTTCGAAGACGCGCCCACGGCCGAGCCGGTACCGCTGCACCTGCGCGACGCCAGCTACCGGGGTGCGAAGCAGCTCGGCCACGGCAAGGGGTATCGGTACCCGCACGACTTCCCCGAGCATGCGGTCGATCAGGCGTACCGGCCCGCGAGCGTGTCGGACCGGCGCTACTATCGACCTTCCGGGCAGGGCGACGACCTCGAGCGTCGCCCCGGAACCGGCGAGCCGACCGGCGCAGGTGACGCCTGATCCGGGCCACGGGCTGAGAGAACCGGTCGGGTAGGCTAGGCGCTCACGATCTCGACCCACGGAGGCTTCGATCATGACGCTCCTCGCCCTCACGGCCGGTGACACCGCCCTGATCGTCCTGGCGGCGTTCTGGGGCCTGCTCGTGCTCGCGCTCTGCGTCGTGCTGCTCAACACGTTCCGGGTGCTCGAGAGCACCAAGATGACGATCGACACGATGCGCGAGGAGACCGTGCCGTTGCTGCGTGAGGTGAAGGGATCGGTCGAGCGTGCGAACCGCGAGCTGGATCGTGTCGACACGATGCTCGTGAGCGCCAACGAGATCGTCGGGCGCGTCGAGAACCTGTCCGGTCTGGTGGAACAGGCGGCGGCGAGCCCGCTCGTCAAGGTGATCAGCCTCGGGGCCGGTCTCCGCAAGGGATTCTCGAAGGTACGAGGCAAGTCGTCGTGAAGCGAGGCTTCTGGGTCGCGCTCGGCCTCGGGGCCGGAGCGACCGGGGCGATCATCGCGAGCCGCTGGACGCGCAAGCAGGCCCAACGTGTCGCGCCGCAGACGCTCGCCCGCGAGGCGAAGGGGGGTCTGATGGACCTCTCGAAGCTCGTCGCGGAGTCGATCCAGGAGGGCAAGCGCGCGATGGACGAGCGCGAGGCAGAGCTCCGTCGCGACGCCGGCCTCGGCGAGGGGTCGTCCTCCGAAGCCCGTCCGCCGGCGGGCGCGGCCTGACCCGCCGGTACACTCGCCCTCGTGGACGGGGCGCGCATACGTGAGAGCTTCCTCGCGTTCTTCGAGGAACGCGAGCACACGCGTGTCCGCTCGTCGTCGTTGATCGCGGCCCCGGAGTCCGGCCTGCTGCTCACCGGCTCCGGCATGGAGCAGTTCATCCCGTACTTCCTCGGGCAGGCCGAGCCCCCGTTCAGCCGCGCCACCAGCGTGCAGAAGTGTTTCCGGGCGGTCGACATCGAGAACGTCGGTCACACCGATCGCCACCTCACGATGTTCGAGATGCTCGGGAACTTCTCGTTCGGCGACTACTTCAAGGCGGAGTCCTGCGCGTGGGGTCTGGAACTCGTGACCGAGGGATTCGGGCTCGATCCCGAGCGCCTGTGGATCACCGTGTTCGAGACCGATGACGAGACGATCGGCATCTGGCAGGACCTCGGCATACCCTCGGAGAGGATCGTACGCCGCGGCAAGGCCGACAACTACTGGTGGACCCACGCCGCCGGACCGGCGGGGCCCTGTTCTGAGATCTTCGTCGACCGAGGTCCCCACCTCGGTCCCGACGGCGGACCCGAGGTCGACGAAGACCGCTTCATGGAGATCTGGAACCATGTCTTCACGCAGGACCAGGTCGACGC
>Ga0299914_10003661_pt1 | contig 10908 bp, 11 predicted proteins | sample RVTome_10_FD_201361 | JGI IMG/M metagenome (GOLD analysis project Ga0299914, IMG submission 201361) | Soil microbial communities from uranium-contaminated site in the Upper Colorado River Basin, Wyoming, United States - RVT153D57 (version 2) ... | reverse complement strand
CCGGCAAGTCCACGCTCGTCAAGTGCGTCGTCGGGATCTATCCCTTCGACGAGGGGAAGGTGCGCTTCGAGGGGAAGCCCGTCAGCATCCACGGCCCGAGGGACGCGGCCCACCTGGGCATCGAGGTGGTGTACCAGGACCTGGCGCTCGCCGACAACCTCGACGTCACGGCCAACATGTTCCTCGGCCGCGAGCGGACGCGGGGCTTCGTCCTCGACGAGTCGAGCATGGAGCACGCAACCCAGGAGACGCTCGATGGCCTGTCGGTGACCTCGCTCGGGTCGGTGCGCCAGACGGTGGCCGGCCTGTCGGGTGGGCAGCGGCAGGCCGTCGCCGTCGCCAAGTCGGTCATGTGGAACTCGAAGCTGCTCATCCTCGACGAGCCGACGGCCGCGCTCGGCGTCGCACAGACCCGCCAAGTCCTCGACCTCGTGCGTCGCCTGCGCGACCGTGACCTCGGGGTGGTCATCGTCTCGCACAACCTCCACGACGTCTTCGAGGTTGCCGACCGGATCACGGTTCTGCGCCTCGGGCAACGCGTGGCCGTGCTCAACCGGGCGGAGACGACGCAGGAGGAGGTGGTCCACGCGATCACCGCCGGCACGATCGATCACGTGCCGGGAATGGCCGACGCCGGAGTCACCCAGCCATGACGCTGGATCCCCGCACCGAATCGCCGGTGGGCGCCGAGCCGGGCGTCGACGCCGAGGTGACCCCGGAGGAGCCGCTGCCGGCCGCCACCCAAGCCCCGCTCGAGGCGCCTGCCGAGACCCTAGGTGGGTATGTGCGCCGCTGGTGGCAGGGGGTGCGCGCCGGCGAGCTGGGCTCGCTCCCGATCGTCGTGGGGCTGGTCGTCATCGGCATTGTGTTCGGCACGCTCGACGACACGTTCTTCACCGAGCGCAACTTCACCAACCTGCTCCTGCAGATGGCCCACATCGCCACGATCGCCATCGGGGTGGTGTTCGTCCTGCTGATCGGCGAGATCGATCTGTCGGTCGCGTTCGTCAGCGCGGTGGGGGGCGTCACTATGACGCTCCTGCTGCGGCCGGACGCGTCCGATTGGCCCTGGTGGCTCGCCATCGCCGTCGCGCTGGTCGTGACGACCGCCATCGGCCTGCTGCAGGCTCTGGTGATCACCAAGGCGGGCGTGCCGTCGTTCGTGGTCACGCTGGCGGGGCTGCTCATCTGGTCGGGCGTGGTGTTGATCCTCACGACCGAGTACTCGACCTCTGGCACGATCCGGATCCAGGACGACACCGTGATCGGCATCGCCAACAACTTCCTCAGCGACGCCGGAGGCTGGGCGGTGGGCGCCGGAGGGGTGGCAGCCTACGCACTGTCGCAGCTCCAGACTGCGCGCTCGCGCCTCGCCCGCGGCCTCGATGCCAAGCCGGGGGCGGTGATCGCCCTCCAGGTTGCCGGGCTGGCCATCGTCACGTTCGTCGCCGTGTGGTATGCGAACCGCGACCGGGGTGTGCCGCAGGTGACGCTACTCGTGCTCGTGCTGTTCATCTTCTGGTCGTTCATTGCGTCCCGGACGCGGTTCGGGCGGCACGTCTATGCGGTCGGCGGCAGCGCCGAGGCCGCCCGGCGAGCCGGCATCAACGTCGACCGCGTCCGGATCATGGTGTTCATGATCGCGGGGTTCATGGCGGGCCTCGGTGGGATCATCCTCGCCTCGCGACTTCGGTCCGTGGCCACGAACACCGGCGGCGGCAACCTGCTGCTGAACGTCATAGCGGCCGCCGTCATCGGTGGCACCAGCCTGTTCGGGGGGCGAGGTCGCGTCGTGTCGGCCTTGCTCGGCGCGCTGGTGATCATCGGCATCGAAAACGGCATGGGGCTGCTCAACCTGGCCACCGGCACGAGGTTCGTGATCACCGGCCTGGTCTTGCTCGCCGCCGTGCTCGTCGACGCGCTGTCGAAGCGGCGCCGGGCGGCGCGCGGCGTCGTGTGAGCGCCCACCGGGTGATCGGCGCGGCGATCGCCGCCACGCTGGTCATGGCCGCTTGCTCGTCGGATCCTGCCGACCCTGCCGGCGATGCAGCGGGCGTCACCAGGCCCCCACCCTCGGCGGGCACCACCGCCGACTCACGCCCCGGTCCCTCGCGGATCGAGCTCGTCGACGTGGCGGCAGACGTCGGGCTGGACTTCCGGCACGGGGCGTTCCGCTGGGGTGTGACCCCCGAGCCCGCGGCGATGCAGGGTGCGGGCGTCTGCTGGCTCGACTACGACGCCGACGGCTGGCTCGATCTCTTCGCCGTCAACTCCTACGCCGAACGCGAGGCCCCCCGCTGGGAGGAGGCGGGCGGTCTGCCCCGCAGCGCCCTGTTCCACAACGTCGAGGGGTCGTTCGTCGACGTCAGCGACGGTTCCGGCGCCGACGTGGCGATGCAGGGCAACGGCTGCGTGGCGGCCGACCTCGATCTCGACGGCCACACCGACCTGTACGTCACCGGTGTCGACTCCGGGGCGCTGCTGTGGAACGAGGGTGACGGCACGTTCACCGAGGGGGCCGAGGAGGCCGAGGCGCCGGCGATCGGTTGGTACGCAGGAACGGCGGTCGGCGACGTCGACGGCAACGGCTGGCCCGACCTGTTCGTCGCCGGGTACGCGAACCTCGGCAGCCCGATCACCGGGGCGACGCAGGGGTTCCCCAACACCCACACGGGGGTCCGCGACCTGCTCTACCTCAACCAGGGGCGCGCCGACGGCGGGCGCGCCGGCTTCCGCGAGGCGGGCATGGAGGCCGGGCTCGAGGTGGCCAACTTCGAGTACGGGCTCGGTGCCCTGTTCTCCGATCCGGACGGCGACGGCGACCTCGACCTGTACGTCGCCAACGACACGAAGCCGGACCGCCTCTACGACAACGTGCCCTGGCCGGGCGGCGCCGACGCCGACCCGGCGGGGCTCGGGTTCCGGTTCGAGGAGCTGGCGGCCAGGGCCGGGGTCGCCGACCCCGGTGCGGGGATGGGCGTGGCCGCTGCCGACTACGACGGCGACGGGCGGGAGGACCTGTTCGTCACCAACGCCCGCGGTCAGGTGCACGGCGCGTTCCGCGGCGAGCAGTCCGACCTGGTCGACCCCTCGTTCGCGGACGTGCGCGGTGACCTCGGCGTCGACCTGGGCGCCGCCACGGGCTGGGGCGTGTCCTGGGGCGATCTCGATCTCGACACCGACCTCGACCTCGTCGTCGCCAACGGCGACATACCCGTCACCGACCTCGCCGCCGACGCCGAGGCGCTGCAGGTGTTCGGCAACCTGGCGGCGCAGGAGTCGACGGCCGCCTACGAGGACGTCGGGGAGGCCGCGGGGCTCGCCGACGTCGGGCCGCTGCTCGCCCGTGGCTCCGCGACCGCCGACTACGACAACGACGGCGACCTCGACGTCGCCGTGGGCACGATCGGCGGCCCGCTCGTGCTGCTCGAGAACCGGGCGGCCTCGGGCAACTGGCTCGAGGTGGCGCTCGACGGATTCTTCCCCGGCGCCGTGGTCACCTTGTCGCTGGCCGACGGCAGCAAGCTGACGCGTGAGGTCCAGGCCGGCAGCAGCTACCTGTCCTCGGAGGATCCCCGGGCGCACTTCGGGCTGGGCGACTCGGCGGAGGTGCCGGAGCTTGTTGTCGCCTGGCCCGGCGGCGACGAGACGAGCCTCGAGGATGTCGCGGCCAACCGCATCGTGGTCGTGGAGCCACCGGAATGAGCACCGCTCGCGTCACCAGCGCGCTCGTCGCCGTCGCCGTGCTGGCGCTGCCGGCTTGCACGTCGGGTTCCTCCGAATCGTCCGGGTCGGTCGGCGCCTACACGATCGACGGCTGCGAGCCCGCCGACGGGCAGGGTCGATCGGTGGCCCGGCTGTGGGACGAGGCGTTGCTCGACGCCGTCCGCCGTGACACACCGGCGCCGACCGTCCACGCCCGGAACCTGTTCCACACCTCGGCGGCCATGTGGGACGCGTGGGCGGCCTACGACCCCGACGCCGACGGTTACTTCGTCGACGAGAAGCACGAGGCCGACGACGTGAACGCCGCCCGCGAGGCGGCGATCAGCTACGCCGCCTACCGCGTCCTCCTCCACCGCTACTCCCTCGCCGCCGGGCTCGAGGCGACCTTCGACGACCTGGTCGCGACCATGGAGTCGCTCTGCTACCGGATCGACTTCACGAGCACCGCGGGCGACTCACCGGCGGCGCTCGGCAACCGCATTGCGCAGACCGTGATCGAGAGCGGGCAGTCCGACGGGTCGCTGGAGGAGCGCCGCTACATCGACACCGACTACCGGCCGGTGAACCAGCCCCTCGTGGTGGCCGACCCGGGCGCCCAGATGCGCGACCCGAACCGCTGGCAGCCCCTGGCGCTGGCCCAGCTCGTGGCCCAGAACGGCCTGCCGATCCCGGGGAACGTCCAGCGCTTCGTCGGGCCGCAGTGGGGCCACGTCGAGGCGTTCGCGCTCCCGGGTTCGGGAGCGGCGGACGGCCTACCGGTCGACCCCGGACCGCCGCCGGAGCTCGGCGACGATCCCGCGAGCGAGAACGCCTTCAAGCAGGCCGCGGTCGACGTGATCCGCGACAGCAGCTACCTCGACCCGGGCGATGGCGCGACGATCGACATCAGCCCCGGCGCCACCGGCGACAACCCGCTCGGCACCAACGACGGCGACGGCTACGACGTCAATCCGGCCACGGGCGAGCCGTACGCGCCGAACGAGGTGCTCCGCGGCGACTTCGCCCGCGCGCTGGCCGAGTTCTGGGCAGACGGGCCGGAGTCGGAGACACCTCCCGGCCATTGGAACACCATCGCCAACGAGGTGTCCGACACGCCTGGCCTGGAGCTCCGCATCGGCGGCGACGGCCCCGAGGTCGACCGCCTGGAGTGGGACGTGAAGCTCTACCTCGCGCTGAACGGGGCTGTGCACGACGCCGCGGTGGCGGCCTGGGGCGTGAAGGGCTACTACGACTCGGTCCGGCCGATCTCGATGATCCGGTACCTGGGTGGCAGGGGGCAGTCGAGCGATCCGGCCGGGCCGGCCTACGACCCCGACGGCCTGCCGCTCGTCGGCGGTCTCGTCGAGGTGGTCACGCCGGAATCGAGCGCCCCCGGGCAGCGGCACGAGCACCTGGCCGACCACGTCGGGGAGGTCGCCGTCAGGGCCTGGCAGGGCAACCCGGACGACCCCTCGCGCGCCAGCGGGGTCGGGTGGATCCGGGCCGTGGACTGGGTCCCCTACCAGCGGGCCACGTTCGTGACTCCGGCGTTCGCCGGCTACGTGTCCGGCCACAGCACGTTCAGCCGGGCGGCCGCGGAGGTCATGACGGCCTTCACCGGCGACCCCTACTTCCCCGGCGGCATCTCGCACTGGACGGTCCCGGCCGGCGAGCTCGTCACCGAGGCCGGCCCCAGCCGCGACGTGACCCTGCAGTGGGCCAGCTATTTCGACGCCGCCGACCAGGCCGGGATCTCGCGGATCTTGGGTGGCATCCACATCCGTGCGGATGACTTCGAGGGCCGCAGGATCGGATCCCTCTGCGGCCAGGACGCCTGGGCACTCGCCCAGCGCTACTTCGGCGGCGACGCCCGCTCCTGAAGGGCCACGGTTCGCCCCCTTGACCGGGTAGTCAATACAGTCCGGTGGCATGGACCTCAACGGGATCTCTGCCATCGTCACCGGCGGCGCCTCGGGCCTCGGAGCCGCCACTGCGCAGGCGCTCGCCGCCCGCGGCGCCAAGGTCGTCATCGCCGACCTCGATCGCCAGCAGGACAAGGGCGAGCACCTCGCCAAGGAGATCGACGGCCTGTTCGTCCCCTGCGACGTCACGCAGACCGAACAGATCATCGTCGCCGTGGACGCGGCCAGGGAGCTCGGCCCGTTACGAGCCCTGGTGACAGCCGCCGGTACCGGCGCCGCCACCCGCACGATCGGCAAGGACGGGCGCTACGAGTCGGCGCACGACCTGGGCCTCTTCCGCAGGATCGTCGAGATCAACCTCATCGGCACCTTCGACTGCATCCGCCTGGCCGCGACCGCGATGTCGCAGACCGAGCCGCTGGCCGACGGTGAACGTGGTGCCATCGTGACCGTGGCCTCGGTGGCCGCCTTCGACGGCCAGATCGGCCAGGCCAGCTACTCGGCCTCGAAGGGTGGTGTCGTCGGCATCACCCTGCCGGTCGCCCGAGACCTGTCGGTGGTCGGCGTCCGGGTCAACTGCATCGCCCCGGGGCTCATCGACACGCCCATCTACGGCGAGGGAGAGGCCAGCGAGCAGTTCAAGGAGAGGCTCAAGCGCGACGTGCTCTTCCCCGATCGCCTCGGCAGCGCCGGCGAGTTCGCCAGCATGGCCATCGAGCTGCTCTCCAACAGCTACATGAACGCCGAGGTGATCAGGGTCGACGGCGGCGTGCGCATGCAGCCGAAGTAGCCTCACGCCTCCAGTGTCGGTTTGGGGTCGAGCGCGAACAGGTCGCTAGCGCTGCTCGGTTCGCGGGGGCCGGCGCCCGACCCAGGTGGAATGGTCGGCGATCGCCAGCAGCTCGGCGTCACCCGGCGAGTCGCCGTACGCCCACAGCTCGACCTCGCTCCCGGGGCCGTAGCGCGCATCGAGCCAGGCCTTCAGCCGGGCCACCTTCTCCGGGCCCCGGTTGTTGAGGCCGCCCACCACCTCGCCGGTGAGCATGCCCCCGCCATCCGCCACCAGCTCCACCGCCAGGGCACCGTCGAGCTCGAGCCGGTCGGCGAGCGGTCGGAGGTAGCTGCCGAGCGAGGCCGAGACGATCACGACGGCGTGCCCCTTCCGCCGGTGCCAGGCGAGTCGCTCCAGGGCGCCGGGACGCAGCCTTGCGAGCAGCGCGGGCACGTAGGAACGTCCCAGGGAGTCGACGCGCTCGGCCGGCCATCCCCGGAACAGCTCGCCGATGAGCGCCACCTTGAAGGCGTCGCGCCCCGGAGCACGCCGGGCAGCAATCGCGGCCCGGACGATCGGCCAAAGGCCGCAGGACCGCCGAAGGAACGGCAACAGCGTGTCGCGCTCGGTGAGCGTGCCATCGAAGTCGAACGCCGCCACGCCGGGTCGGCCCGGGGCCGCACCGGGGTCGGGTCGGCTCACGATCGAGTGCCGAGCACGGACCGGAGCGCAGTGCCGACGTCGCGGTGGGCGAAGTCGTAGCCGGCGGCGGAGAGCACGGAGGGCACGGACCGCTGGCTGACGAACAAGAGCTCGTCGGCCATCTCCCGGCCGAGCACCAGGCGGGGCGCGAAGGCGGGCACGGGCACGACGGTGGGTCGGTGCAGCGCCGCTCCCAGCGCCCTGGTGAACTCGGCATTGGTGGCCGGGGACGGGCCGGTCACGTTCACGGGCCCCGACAGGTCATCGCGTTCGAGCAGGAACCGGACGACACCCACCTCGTCGTCGATCGACACCCAGCTCATCCACTGCCGACCCGAGCCCAGCCGTCCGCCGACGAAGAAGCGGAACAGCGTCACCAGCCGGGGCAGCATCCCGCCGTCGGCCGAGAGGACGACGCCGTTGCGCAGGAACACGGTGCGGATGCCGGCGTCCACCGCCGGCTGGGCGGCCGCCTCCCACGCCTGCACCACCCCGGCCAGGAAGTCCGCCCCCGGTGGGGACTCCTCGGTGAGCTCCTCGTCGCCCCGGTCGCCGTAGTAGCCGACGGCCGAGGCGGAGACGAAGACGGCGGGCGGGCGTGAGAGCCCGGCCAACGTGCGGGCGAGCAAATCGGTGCCCCGCGTCCGGCTCTCGCGGATCTCTTGCTTGCGCGCCGGCGTCCAGCGCTTGTCGCCGATCCCGGCCCCGGCCAGGTGGACGACGGCGTCGACTCCGTCGAGCGGCGCGCCCTCGATCGTGCCCACCGCGGGGTCCCAGCGGATGGCGAGGGGATCGCTGGGGGGGCGGCGCACGAGGGGCCGCACCGTGTGCCCCTCGTTGCGCAGCGATCTCGCGAGCGGGGATCCGATCAGGCCGCCGGCTCCGGTGACCGCGATCTCCATGAAGCCTCCACTGTTGTGCTCGGGTGGGTACGGTACGACGTCCAGATGTAAGCCACCGACCGTGAGGGGGACGAGCAGTGGCGAACGTGTACAAGGAGTTCAAGGAGTTCATCTCGCGGGGCAACGTCATCGACCTCGCCGTTGCCGTCGTCATCGCCCTCGCTGTCGTCGCCATCGTCAACGCCATCGTGGCGGGGCTGATCACGCCGCTGATCGGCATGATCGGCGGCAAGGACTTCAGCGACCTCGACTTCACGATCAACGACAGCACCTTCGAGTACGGCGAGGTGATCAACGCGGTCATCCAGTTCCTGTTCATCGCCGCCGCGGTGTTCTTCTTCATCGTCAAGCCGATCAACATGCTCAACGAGCGCCGACGCCGGGGCGAGGAGCCCGAGGAGCTTTCCAACGAGGCGGAGCTGCTCACCGAGATCCGCGACCTACTGAGGGCCCAAGCGGGCCCGGCGGAGCAGGCGCCGCCGCGTACCGGGTTCTGAGCGCGCGGCGCCGTCTGACCGTCAGCTGTGTAGCTGCTCGCTCAGGTAGAGCTGCTCACCCAACGACTCGACCAGGCCGAGCTGCGTCTCCAGCCAGTCGACGTGGTCCTCCTCGGAGGTGAGCATCCCCTCCAGTAGGTGACGGGTGCCGTTGTCACCATGCTCGACCGCCAGCGCGATGCCCTGGTTGAAGCGGGCGACGGCCTCGCGTTCGAGCTCGAGGTCGAGGCGAAGCTGCTCCACCGGGTCTTCCCCCAGCCGCACTGAGCCGAGGCGCTGCAGGTTGGGCATGCCCTCGAGGTAGAGGATGCGCTCGATCAGCTCGTCGGCGTGGCGCATCTCGTCCATCGACTCGTTCCGAGCGTGCTCGGCCAGGCCGTGGTAGCCCCAGTTGGCCTGCATCCTCGCGTGCCCGAAGTACTGGTTGACGGCCGTGAGCTCGGCGGTGAGCACGTCGTTGAGCAGCTCGATGATCTCAGGGGGCGCGTGCATGTGGGTGTGGCTCCGAAGGGCGGCGACAGCCCGGGAGGCTAGTGGAGCTTCGCCGGGGCGCCGGGGGACCGCCTAGGCCGCCGAGTGGACGGTCTCGGCCGCTGGGTACGCAGCGTGGACGGCGAGGAGCGCGGCGATCGTGGGTCGGCACGCGCCGCAACCGGTGCCGGCGCCGCAGCGTCGGGCCACGTCGCCGACGGTGCAGGCGCCGGATTCGGTCTCGCCTCGGATCGTCCTGTCGGACACCACCCGGCAATGGCAGACGATCATGGGGTCGTGCCCTCCTGCTCCAGCTCAGAAACGGGCGTACGCATCGACTGGTAAGCATGCCTTACAAAGCCTGCAGGGCGCAAGAGGGTGTCATGAACGCAGCCGCAGCGAGGTGGGGCTACGTCGGCGATGCAGTAGTTTCGCCGGCAATGCACGTGGTGATCGTGGGCTGCGGGCGGGTCGGCTCGGGACTCGCCCGCATCATCGAGGACAAGGGCCACTCGGTCGCCATCGTCGACAAGAACCCCGGCGCGTTCAGGCGGCTGCACAGCGGCTTCGCGGGCAAGCAGGTCGTCGGCGTCGGCTTCGATCGGGAGCGGCTGGAGGAGGCGGGCATCCACCACGCCGATGCCCTGGCGGCCGTGACCAGCGGCGACAACTCCAACATCCTCACGGCCCGCGTGGCCCGGGAGACGTTCGGCATCGAGCGGGTCGTCGCCCGGATCTACGACCCCCGGCGGGCGGTCATCTACGAGCGCCTCGGGATCCCCACGATCGCCACCGTGCAGTGGACGATCGACCGCGTGGTGCGCCGGCTGATCCCCGAGGCCGAGGAGAGCGACTGGATCGACCCCAGCGCCGGCGTCGTGTTGGTGGAGCGGGAGGTGGCCGCGAGCTGGGCTGGGCGCCCGCTGGGTGAGATCGAGATCCCGGGCGTCGCCCGGGCCGTGGCCGTAACCCGCATGGGCACGGCCCAGATCGCCACGCCCGAACTGGTCACGCAGGACGGCGACCTCGTCTACCTCGCCGTCGCCATCGGCCACGTGTCCGAGATCGACGAGCACCTGGGCGGCGCTGAGAGCAGCCGGAGCGTCCCCGAGTGAAGGTCGTCATCGCCGGGGGTGGCGCCGTCGGCAGCTTCATCGCCGACGAGCTGCAACGGGCCGGCCACGAGGTGCACATCATCGAGCAGGACGGCGACCACGTCACCCGCATGCGCTCGACCGGCTACCCGGCGGGGGCCACCTGGCACGTGGCCGACGCCTGCGAGGTCGACAGCCTCCGCGGCATCGGGCTGACCGACGCCGACGTCGTGGCCGCCGTGACCGGGGACGACGAGGACAACCTGGTCATCAGCCTGCTGGCCAAGCAGGAGTTCGCCGTCCCGCGGGTCGTGGCGAGGGTCAACAACCCCAAGAACGAATGGCTGTTCAACGAGAACTGGGGGGTCGACGTGGCGGTGTCGACCCCGCACCTGCTGACCGCGCTCGTGGAGGAGGCGGTGAGCGTCGGGTCGCTGGTCCGCCTGCTGTCCTTCGAGGGCGGCCGGGCCAGCCTCATCGAAGTGACACTGGCCAGCGAGAGTCCGGCGGCCAACCGCGACGTGGTGGGCCTCGACTTCCCGCGCGACTCGACGGTCGTGGCGGTGCTGCGCAACGACCGGGTGGTGGTTCCCCGTGGCGACACGCGGCTGCTGCCCGGCGACGAAGTGCTCGTGCTGGTGACGGCCGACAGCATCGACGAGGTGCAGACGATCCTCACGGGGGCGTGAAACCAGGGCCCGGAGGCTGCGCCGCCAACTAGCCGAGGCGGCGGTGGAGGCGGCCGTCGATGTAGATGCCGGAGGCGTCGGCCTCGCGCGACCAGGCGAACGCGACCACCTCGTCGACGCCCGTCCGGGGGTCGAGGGCCACGAACGCACCGGC
>Ga0299914_10003660_pt1 | contig 10909 bp, 12 predicted proteins | sample RVTome_10_FD_201361 | JGI IMG/M metagenome (GOLD analysis project Ga0299914, IMG submission 201361) | Soil microbial communities from uranium-contaminated site in the Upper Colorado River Basin, Wyoming, United States - RVT153D57 (version 2) ... | reverse complement strand
GGCGTCGGCGGACTGGCCGAGCGGCTTCACTTCACGGAGCGACACATCAACCGGCTGCTCGTGTCGGAGTTGGGGGCCGGACCTCAAGCGATCGCGCGCGCCCATCGAGCCCAGACCGCAAGGCTGTTGATCGAGACGACACCGATGACGTTCTCAGAGATAGCGTTCGCGTCCGGCTTCACGAGCATCCGGCAGTTCAACGACACGATCCGGGCTGTATTCGCATCGACACCTACGGAACTTCGATCGAAGCGCAAGGCGGAGGGAGTCGCACCGCCCGGCCTGATCGAGCTTCGACTCCCATTCCGGAAACCGTTCGAGGCCGCAGGGCTCTTCGGTTTTCTCGGAACACGCGCGGTGCCGGGCGTAGAAGCGGCAGACGATACGAGCTACCGACGGACCCTTCGACTGCCACACAGCTCTGCATCCGTCGAGCTTGAACCTCTCGTCGATCACGTTCGATGCGCGTTGTGGCTTGGAGACGTCCGCGATCTTGCGGCCGCCGTCCAGCGTTGTCGCAGGCTCCTCGATCTGGACGCGGATCCGGTCGCGATCGACGAGGCGCTCGCCGTCGATCCCATCCTCCGGCCCCTCGTCAGAAGCGCTCCGGGGCTGAGGGTTCCCGGCAGCGTCGACGGGAACGAGCTCGCGATTCGCGCGGTGATCGGGCAACAGATATCGGTTACCGGCGCGCGCACGATCGCCGGACGGCTCGTGGGCGCCTTCGGCAAGCCACTCACCGGACCTCACGATGGGTTGACCCACACGTTCCCCGACGTCCAGACGCTGGCAGACGCGGACCTCAGCTCCATCGGGATGCCTGCGGCTCGTCAGAACGCGATCCGGTCGCTCGCGGCAGCTCTAGCGAGCGGAGAAGTGACACTCGATCCCGGGGCCGACCGAGACGAGACGCGCGACCGGCTTCTCGAGCTGCCCGGCATCGGCCCCTGGACCGCGAACTACATCGCGCTGCGTGCCTTGGGCGACCCCGATGTCTTCATGGAGACCGATCTCGGAGCGAGTAAGGCACTCGCCGGCTTAGGTCTCGACGGGAAGGCGGAGGCACGGGTTCAACGGTGGCGGCCGTGGCGCAGCTACGCCTTGATGCATCTATGGACGAGTCTCGGATAGGAGGATGGAAATGGATCTCTACACGACCGTAAAGAGCCCCATCGGGGACCTGTTGTTGACCTCCGATGGTGAACGGCTCACGGGGCTGAAGATGTCGCCCTTCCGTCCCGACCCGGCATGGAAACGCTCCCCGGCCGCGCTCGGACCCGCGGCGGCACAGCTCGAGGCCTATTTCGCAGGCGAGCTGCGGGCCTTCGATCTCGAGCTCACTACCGTGGGCAGTCCGTTCCAGCGGAGCGTGTGGCACGCGCTGGCCGATATCCCCTACGGCGAAACGATCAGCTATGGCGAGCTCGCCCGCCGGATCGGCAATCCCCGGGCCGTTCGAGCGGTGGGACGCGCGAACGGCGCGAACCCGATCGCCATCGTTCTCCCCTGCCACCGTGTGATCGGCTCGAACGGAACGCTCACCGGCTACGGGGGCGGGCTCGATCGGAAAGCGAAGCTCCTGGCTCTCGAAGGGATCGCGGTCCCGGTCTAACCCCCTCCCCCCACCGAGTGTCGAATGGTGCCCGGTTTTCGGGCAGGAACCGACACTGGGCGATCTAGATCGAGCGGAGGAAGACCTGTTCGCTCGCGGACGGCACGAGTGCTCCGTCGGCGCCACGCCGGTTGACGAACAACATGTACGGCCCCGGAGGAGCAACCCCGCCGTTGGGAGGCGCGGCAACCGTTATGGAATCGCCGCTGACCTTGAGTATCTCGAGCTCCACACTGCGCTGATCGCCGTCGATCAAGTGCGTGATGGACGGATTCCGCACGAGCACGACCGACTCGATGTCGGTCGGATCATCGACGATCACGTTGAACTTGAGCCCGTAAGCGACAGGCTCGGAGACGTTGACGATCTCGGGGCGGTCCGGACGATCGAAGTACCACGGTCGGTAGATCTCGAACGTCGGATCGCGTCCGTCGTTCGGGGAGAACAGCGCACCCGGCAATGTCGTGTGCGCACCGTAGAGGGTCGGGATCGGCGCATGGCCACCAACGAGCACGCTGCCGTCGGGAAGGAGAGCGGCAGTGTTGTGATAGGTGCGCGCGTGGTGCTGGCTCGCCGCGGCACGCCATTCGCCCGTCTCGGGATCGAAGATCTCCGCTTGTGTCACGGGCATCCCGGTGCCCGGCCCCACGACCTCGTCCGCCGACGCGCCGCTGACCGCGAAGACCTCTCCGGTCGGAAGGAGGACACCGGTCGAGTACCACCGGTTGTTGTTCAGTTCTCCGGTATCGGCACTGTCCATCGTGACCTCGTCCCCGTCGGTGGTCACCGTCGTGATCGTGCTGAATGGGTGCGCGATGTAGCTACCGGGCGTGACGCCGTAGACGCCCCCCGCGCTGAGGAACCTGGCGGTGTCGTACTCGCCGTCTGCCTCCGGAACCAGCGGGAGCATGATCGAGAACGTCGACCCCCGGAACCCCGGAGCCTTCGTGCCGAGACCGGCGACGCCGAGATCGGACCACGTACTCGTGGCGGGATCATAGGTAGCGGCCATGTTCCACAGCACCTCGTCGTAGGCCTGGCCCGCCGGGTTGAACACCTGTCCGCCCGCGTTATAGAAGACGTGGCCGTTCGGCAGCAGATGTAGTCGGGGGAACAGCGGCAACGACCGGTCGCCGCCTTCGTTGTAGGTCCACCGCCCACCCTCGAGGTCGTAGGTCTCGGTCTGCACCACGTTGCGGCCCGAGTCGGCGGGGCTGTCGGGATAGAGCGGCTTGATCAACTTGCGGACGCCGCTCGCGACGAATACGTCTCCATCGGCGAGCGTCACCCCGCTCGGGTACCAGCGTCCGTAGTTCATCGAGCCCGTCTGCGACCACGTATCCGATTCAGGATCGAAGATGCGGGAGTTCGGAAGCCCTTCGAGCTCGGCGGCGCCTGCCTCCGTGTAGTACTGCGTGCCACCGATCGCCAGGATCCGCCCGTCGGGCAGCTGGATCAGATCCGCGCAGAACAGGGCCCCGTCGTTGTACGCCTCGGTCGATGCGCTGCCCGGAGCGAGCTCGGACGGCGGCCTTCCATCTCCGTTCGCACCCGCGTCGACAGGCTGAGGCACGGACCAACTGGGGCCGGCCAGGTCCAGGATGCGCGACTGGTCGTTGATCGACACGGTCCCGAACTCCGCCGCGGTGGCGGCCTCGATGTTCTCGGTCCCCTCGAGGGCGTTCCAGTAGAGGATCCTGCCGTCGGCGAGCACGGCCATGCTGCCCGCCGCCGGTTTGCATTCTTGGTGGGTCTCGCCGCTGTCGTGATCGGCGTGCTCGACGCACTTCTCGTCGGTGGTTTGACCGTCGACCGTCGGCTCCGCGAAGGGCTGTGAGAACTCGCCGAGCGACGAAGTCGATGCCGTCGCCGGGGTCAGAACCACCACCACGAGGAAGACGGCGTACGCGACGGGTCCGAGGATCCGGACGGAGCGGAGGGAACCACGCGGTCGGGGCATCTCGGGGGGGTCATTCGCCGGCAAAGGGCCCGATCCCTCTTTAGCGACCGGCCAAAACCCGGATAGAAGACGTGCGGCTTCCTAGGATGGGTCCGACCATCCGTTTGCGAAGGAGTCGACATGTTGAGCTGGGACATCAACTGGGTGGCGGTCGTGGTCGCGATCGTTGCGTTCCAGGTGCTGGGGTTCCTGTGGTACGGGGCCCTGTTCGGCAAGATGTGGCTTGCGGGGATGGGCAAGACGCAGGAAGACATCTCCGGCGGTGCGGGGGCCGCGATCGTTACCGGGATCATCAGCTCCGCCATCGCTGCGGTCGCTCTCGCTCTACTCCTAACACTGGGGGACGACCCCGATGTCGCTCTCGGCGTGACGTTGGGTGCGATCGCCGGGATCGGCTTCATCGCATCGAGCATGGTGACGACGGCGGCGTACGAAGAGAAGAACCAGACCGTGCTGTGGCTGGGGATCGGCTATCAGCTCGTCGGCATGATGATCATGGGTGCGATCCTCGGAGCGTGGCAGTAACGCTCTAAGCTGTTGTCGTGGATGACGGCTTCTTCGGCCCGGCGTCGATCACCTGGAAGATCCACGCCCATCCATGCATGCTGGTCGGAGGTTTGCGGGCATTGCTGCTCCAGGCCCTCAATCCGCGTGCGATGGCCGCCGTCGACCAGCACAGCACTTACAAGGACGATCCCTGGGGTCGACTGACGGCGACGAGCCGGTACATCACAGACACCACGTTCGGAGACACGGCACGTGCCGAGGCGGCTGCTGCGCGCGTCAGGCAGATCCATCGCCACGTAAGAGGCTTTGACGACTTCTCGGGACTCCCCTACGACGCCGAGGACCCCGAGCTCCTCCTGTGGATCCACTGCGCAGAGATCGATTCCTTCCTCGCGGGCTACCGCGCCTTCGGGGGTCGTCTAGAGGATGAGGAGGCGGATCTCTACGTCGCCGAGATGGTGACGGCAGCGGAGCTCGTCGGGGTGAACCGGGACGACGTTCCCGACAGCGTGGTCGCATTGAACAGATACCTCGACGACCAGGATCTGGTCGCATCACCCGCGGCCCGCGCTGCGATGCGGTTCATCCTCTTCCCTCCGGTGGTGTGGCCCGGTGGGAGTTACCCACGCATACCTGGAGGCAGGCTCTTGGCGATCCCCGCGCGCGCGGGGTGGACGTTGCCGAGCGCGGGCGCCGTCGCGCTCCTGCCGGATCGAGCGCGGCGCGCTTATCGCCTTCCGAATCTCCGGCCAACGCTGCCGGCTCTCCGTTTGGCGATGCCGGCTTTCATCAAGGCACTTCAGATCGTGGCTCCTCCGCCGCCGGGGCTGGCCGAGCTTCAGGCTCGCATCCACGCCGCCTGACGTCTCGAGTCAAGCCACCTCCGAGACGAGATCGCCCATCAGCAACACCATCTCGACGTCTTCGTGCACGAGGTGCTGCAACATCAGACGTTCGATCCCCGCATCGCCCAGCGAACGAATCTTGGTCGCGACCTCATCCACAGTGCCGACAAGCCTGGCCTCGCGGGCGCCGTCGAGCCACTCGTCCACCGGCATGTCGCGACCGGTCTGACGCAATAGCGCTCCCGCCCGATCGCGCACCTCGGCTTCGGTGCGACCCAGGACACACGTGGTCATCATCGACAGCACCGGGCGCCCGTTGCGTCCCGCCTTCTGCCACGCAGCATCTAGATCGCGGCGCCGTTTCGCACACTCTTCGGCCGACGCGAACAGAGTGTTGTACTCGTCGGCCCACCGGGCCGCGATCCTCACGCTGCCGGGCCCGCCCGAGCCCCCGACGAGAACGTTGGGTCGCGGTTGCTGAACGGGTTTGGGGCGAGCGTCGAGGTCCTCTATCGAGTAGTGCTTGCCGGCAAACGAGAAAGCACCGTCGGCCCACGCCCGGGTGACGATCTCTATCTGCTCCTCGAGCATCTCCATCCGCGTGCGCGTATCGGGGAAGGTGAAACCGTACGAGCGGTGCTCCTGTTCGAGCCAACCCGCGCCGAGACCGAGCTCGACCCGTCCGGACGAGACGTGATCCACGGTCGCAGCGGCCTTGGCGAGGACGGATGGATGCCTGAACGTTGCCGGCGAGACGAGCGTGCCGAGCTTGATGCGATCGGTAACTACAGCCAGACCCGCCAGAGTGGTCCATGCATCGAGCGACCCGCGCTCGCTCCGGCCCATCACCGACTGGTAGTGGTCGGAGCGGAACAGGGCCTCCAACCCCGCCTCCTCGACGGCGCGCGCGAGCGCGGCCCACTGATCCCAGCTCACGTCCTCCTGGCCCTCGATCATCAGACACAGCCTCATGGTGCGGTCATAGCAGGTCCAAGGCCCTTGTGGATGCGACGGACCCAAACCATGCTGATACCGGCGGCAGATGGGAGGCAACATGCACGACAAGAGGCACGATCTCAGCGAGCTCCTTCACGAAGCGGCCGAGACCCATCACGTCGTCTATCGCATCGTCGATGGGGACGATCCGGACTGGGCGTCGTGGTACGCGAACTGGCTCACGGAGCTGTCGGAGCTCCCAGAGATCATCGGCAAGGCTCCGGTGCGGAGCGAGCTCACCTGGATGCTGGTCCAGCTCGACAAGGACTTCACCGCCGCGACGCCGACGGAGAAGTGGGAGGAGTACTACGCGGCGAAGCTCCTCGAACACTTCGCCGCGTAGCTGCTCCGGCGTCTTAGGCCTTTTTGAACAGAACGAGTCCAAGCGCCACCGCGCCCAGACCCGTGCCGATCCCTCCGAGAATGACGCCCATGTTGCCGTCGTCGTCCTCGTCGTCCCCGGTCATCGCCGCGTGCGACATGCCGCCGACCTCATCTTGTAGGTCGGCGAGAACGGCGAGCTGGCCCTGCCCTTCCTCGGCGTCGAGCGCCACGACGTTCACCTGAGCGGCGGGGGTCTCCGACTCGGGCTCCCCGGTCCACTCCACGACCTCACCCGATGAGTACGTCTGCGTGGCCGCGAACTCGAGCGAACCGGCGTCCTCGGGAACCCTCGTGCTGAACCCGAACTCATCGAACTCGTGCGGTGCGATCGAACCACCCGACCACGTGACGGTGTCGACGATCTCGTCGATCTCTGCCCCGAAGAGCTCGACCGGCTCGTCGAGCTTCTTCATCTTGACCTTGTAATCCCAGCCCTGCTTGGGCTGGAACGAGACGGTGACGAGATCGTCGGGGAGATCGACCGTTACCTCGGTCGTGTCGGCATCGTCGCGCTCGTTGGGCACGCGGACGGCGAACGCGAAGAATGCTCCGGCCGGTGCCTCGTTGGGTTGGATCGTTACGTGTGCAAGGGCGGGTGCCGCCAGCAGCGCCACTATGCCTGCGGCTCCCGCGGTAATGATGAGTTTGCGCATCTTCATTCCTCTCGTGTGGTCCTTGACCGTGTCGCGAGACGAACGCCCGCCCCGATCGCAACGATGACTGCGGTTGCGATCGCTATCGGCACGAGTGGCCCGCTCCCGTCGCTTCCGGATGAGTCGTCCGGACCGTCGGGAGCCGCTACCTGCGTGCAATCGGGCTCGCCTCGAACCGTGAAGGAGAAGTTGTCCCTGGTCAGATGCCCGTCCACGGCCGAGACGACGCTCCACTCGACGCGCCATCTGCCCGGTTGGGCCTCTCCGATCTCTGCCTCGATCGTGTCGTTGAGAACCGAGAAGCTGGCAACGTTGCGATCGCACCCATCCAGGACCTGGAACGTGGACTGGTTCGTGGGCGGCTCCGCGTACGACACCGTGATCTCGCCCGGAGGCTCGTCGAGACGAGCTCCCGGTTCGGGTTCGGACGAGTTATAGGCCGCGTGAGCCCATGCCGCCGGCGCGAAGCACAGCGTGGTTAGGGCAGCGACCACATAGCACATGGCGGCCCGCTGCGCGGGCCGATTCCTCGACACAAGATCACTCCTCGTTCAACGACTAAGACGCGCGACGGCGCGTCTTGGTTCACAATCGAACGAGGACGGGTGGGCCCCTGAGGGTCGAGCCTCCCGCCGCCACGAGCGGACGGGGGCAGCGTTGGGAAGACGCTGGATTGAAGGTTTGCGAGACAGAGCGACGAGGGCGGGTTCGGGCTTTGACGAGCTCGATCACACGCGCGACGGCCCTCAGCAGCAGACCGCCACAGGCCGCGACCACGAGCTGGAGGACGATGCCGATGACGACTACGGGCTCCGCGAACGTGGACAAGAGGTCGTGTCCGCTTGCGACGCGTTCGGCACCCTCGAGGATCGAGAACGTGACCACCTGGAACAGCGCGAGCGCCGCCGTGGCGAACCTCAGCCCACCGGTCGCAGGAGCGGACGCGTGAAGTCGGGACCGGATGAATCCCGCGAGCGCGAGCACGCCCCCGCCGAGACCGGCTGCAGCTAGGTAGAGCCAGTACCCGTGTCCCGATGCGTCCAGCAGGTGAGCTCGTTCATGGGCGTCGGGGGCCGCCACGATGTAAGCGAGCCAGTGGGCTGCGAGCATCGCGGCTCCGGACAGCCCCCCGATGATTGGAAGCGATACGTTGCGCCGTCGCATAGCGAGCAAGGATAAGGCACGCCCCCAACTACGCCCCGTAGTAGCCCAGCAGCTCGAGCGTTGCCAAGGGTGACTCGAGGTCGCCCGCCGGCGACGCGTCGCGAAGCTCGTCGAGGAAGAACTCCACCGTGGCGTGTTCGGCCGGGACGCCCGCGGCGGCCCAGAAGGTGAGACCCGATAGCCACGTCTCTGTGCCCCACCACTCGGCCACGTTCTCGCGGGCCCAGCGCAACGCCCACTCGGCCATCTCGGTCTTGGGACCGGTGGCCAGCCAGTACGCACCGGCCGCTGCGAACGTCGGATAGGGCCCACCCGTGAAACGGCCCTCCTGGTCGGCCTCGCCCCGCAGAAGGTCGAGCGCGCGGTGTCCGGGATCGCGTCCGACGGCGAGGAGACCGCAGCTCGCCGCCGCGGTGGCCCACACGCGTCCCGCCGCCGGAGTATCGAGCTCGCCGGGGACCTGGGTCGGTGGATCGAGCCACGCTTCGGCCGGCGTGCGTGCGTCCTGCAGCCAATCCGCCGCGATGACTCCCGGGCCGGATCCGGCGAGGCCGATCACCTTGAGATGACACAAGCGTGCGCCGGTCGCTCCCGGGGACGGCTCCCCCGTCGGCCCCGCAAACGCTCCGAGCGCGTCTTGACCGGGAACCGTCGGCACTTCCCCAGGGTCCTCGCCGGCAATCCGCCGGGCACGCCACGATTGCCATTCATCGCCGCGCGTGCGCACCTCGTCGAGCAGCGTGTCGCTGTCGATCACCATCGGACGACCCTAGACGCTCACGAATAGGTCCACCACAAGATGTCGATGGGCGAGATAACGATGAACGCGTCGAACGGAGGCGTTTCGCCGTACCGCGGATCGCGGTATTGCGGATAACGCTCGACCAATAGCCGCGCGCCTTCGGGATCTTGCTCAACGACCTCTGCCCGGCCGCGGATCATGGCCCAGGCGAGGCGGTCCCAGTCTTCATCCCACCGGTCGATCATGAGCGTTACGGACGGATCGCGGGCGAGGTTTCGAACGCGCGCCATCACCACGCCGCGCTTCGGCTTGTGATCTATCGCGCTGACGATCTCGTCGCCCCGGATCGCAAAGACCACCGGCACGACATGAGGACGACCATCCTCGCCGATCGTTGCCATCGCACCACGTCGCGCCTCGGACAAGAGATCACGCTGCTCATCTGGGAGCTCTGCCACAGAGGAGCAGGATCCAGATGGCATCAGCGCCCGATGCCCTCCCCATCGATCGCCTGGAACTGACCGGGTTTCCTACCGGGACCCGGCGGGCCCGCATACGCCTGAGCGATCGACATCCATTCGCGTGCGAACGCACCGCTTATCTCGAGCTGCGTGTCGTCGGGGTGACGGCGTTGGGTGACCACGAGACAGAAATCCACGGCCGAACCCGTGATGCTCTCCGCGCCTTCACCCCATGTCCTTGTCTCCCCCTCGGGGGAAGTCAACCGCACGAGCACCGGCTCGTCGGGGATGGGCAACCCTCGGTTCGCATAGGAGTGCTTCCGTGACAGGACGCCTATGTGCGCGATGTTGAAGATCCTCCCGGTGTTGTGCCGCTCGACCGCGAGGGCGTCGGCTACGTCTTGACCGTGAGCCCAGGTTTCCATCTGTCTCGCCGACACGAACGAGGCGGGACTCATCGGAGGGCCATACCACGGGACGCGAGCCGAAGGATCGATCGAGCGACCGCCGAGCAGCATCTCGTTGCGCGCCGTGCGCCACCAGTCCAGCACTCCCTCACCGTCGAGCTCGCGACCCCGTGCGATCGATCGGTCCATGAACGCTCCGATATCTTGCGCGATCGTCTGGAGGTTGGTCGCGAAACCGTCGGGATCGTTCATCGCCATCGTCGCCTGCTCGTCGAAGAACGCGAGATGTCCGATCTGGTCTTGGATCGACCACCCCTCGGCGGGGGTCGACGAGTCCCACATCGATTGAGTAAGCGGCGCGACGAGTGCATCCAGTGCGCGATGCTCCTTTTGGAGGTCGTCCAGGATCGCTGCCAGATCGGGCATCGCGGAATCCTAGTAGTGGGTTGGAGAGCTGCTTACTTACAGCCCATCGAACGCCGCTCTCAGCAGATCCGCTTGTTCTTGAGCGTGGATCTTCTGACTTCCCGTGGCCGGACTCGCACTCTCGGCTCGCGACGCGACCGACAGCTTGACCTTGCCCGCCAGCTCGTCGGAGAGATGGAAGTGCATGAAGTGCCACGCTCCCATGTTGGGTGGCTCCTCTTGGACCCAGCGGATCTCGTTCGCATTCGGATAGCTCGAGTAGATCTGGTTCAGTTGATCTGACGGGAACGGATACAGCTGCTCGACACGGACGATAGCTGCGGGAGCCTTCCTCTTGTCGCGCTCGGCCATGAGCTCGTATGCGACCTTTCCGGAGCACAGCATGATCCGCTGGATCGAGACCGGATCGGAAACTGAAACGTCGTCGAGCGTCTCGTAGAAGCGTCCACCGGTCAGCTCCGCCGTCCTGCTGCGAGCGGCTTTCGCGCGCAGGAGCGATTTCGGGGTCATCACGATGAGCGGTTTCCGTACAGATCTCTGCATCTGGCGACGGAGCAGGTGGAAGTATTGCGCCGCGGTGGTCGGTTGCGCCACCTGCATGCTGTCCTCGGCGGCGAGCGTTAGGAATCGCTCGAGACGCGCGCTGGAGTGTTCGGGACCTTGTCCTTCATAACCGTGCGGCAGTAGGAGCACCAGACCGCTCTCTTGATCCCACTTGTCTTCCCCGGCTGCCACGAACTGGTCCACGGTGA
>Ga0299914_10003659_pt1 | contig 10911 bp, 13 predicted proteins | sample RVTome_10_FD_201361 | JGI IMG/M metagenome (GOLD analysis project Ga0299914, IMG submission 201361) | Soil microbial communities from uranium-contaminated site in the Upper Colorado River Basin, Wyoming, United States - RVT153D57 (version 2) ... | reverse complement strand
CGGCGGCGCTCTTTGAAGTCTGAAGACTTTTAGAAGACGTATTGCAGGACGACGATCAAACCGATGATCGCCAGCACCGTCCAGATGATTCCCATCGCTTCCTCCTCTGCCGGGTTGCGTTGTCGTTAACGCTCACCCCTATGGTTCCCCGAGGAGCGACCGACAAACACTTTGCGTAGCCGTGCAACTACGTTTCGTGCGGAACCAGGATGGGTATCACGGCGCGGTCTTGGGAGCGCGCGTTCAGAGCTGCACGATCGGGCAGGTGAGAGTGCGCGTGATCCCCTCGACGGCTTGGATCTTGGCCACGACCATCTTGCCGAGGCTGTCCATGCTGTCGGCCGACGTTCGCACGATCACGTCGTAAGGACCAGAGACGTCCTCCGCGGCTTCGACCCCCTCGAGGTCGCGTATCTCGCGGGCGACGTGGCCCGCGCTCACGGCGGTCTGGATCAGGATGTAGGCCCTGACTCTGTCGGCCATCTGTGCCCTCCCTCTGTCTTACCTGCTGATCGATGCCCGGCTGACTCGCTACACGGTGCTCGAAGTGTAGTAGCCAGACCATAGGGGATTTATCCCGAGGCTATAAGGTGGTGCCGATGGCCGCGTCGACCAAACGCTTGCTGCTCGCCTCGGCCCTGTTCACGTGCATCGCGTTCGCCCTGTATCTCCCCGCAGGAGCGCACGCCGGCGATGTTCCCCTGCAGCCGGCACCCGAAGGACGCGAGCTCTTCCTGACGTCATGCGCATCGTGTCACGGCGACGACGGGCGCGGCACCGATCTTGGACCTTCCCTGGAGGAGTCGGGGGCCGCGGCCGCGGACTTCCAGTTGCGGACGGGACGGATGCCGCTGGGCGACCCCGATGGACCCACGGTCCGTAAGCCGCCGGCGTTCGATGACGTGGAGATCGAAGCTCTCGTCGCCTACGTGGCATCTCTTGGAGACGGGCCCGAGATCCCCGAGGTATCGGCCGTCGCCGGTGACGTGTCGGAGGGCCAACTCCTCTTCATCGACAACTGCGCGGCCTGTCATGGGGCTACCGGGAACGGGGGCGCGGTTGGCCCGGACGCGCTGGCTCCCAGTCTCTACGTAGCGACGGATGTGCAGATCGCCGAGGCGGCCGTGACCGGTCCCGGTGAGATGCCGAGGTTCACGTTCGAAACGCAGGAACTGAACGACATCGTGGCTTTCATCGAAGACCTCCGTACCGAGAGCGCACCGGGAGGCGCGGACATCGGTGGGATCGGTCCCGTTCCCGAGGGCCTCGTCGGCTGGGGCGTCGGTGTGGTTGGGCTGACGGTCATCTGCTTCATCGTGGGGAGCCATCGCCGCGATCGCGCGATGAACGGAGGGAGGCAGGGCGACGGTGAGAGCTGAACGGACGGTCGCGCTGGCCCTGTCGGCGTCGATCGCCGCGTCGATCGGACTTGTCATCGTGTACGTGCTCGGCGGCGAAGCTCAGCTGGAGGGTGTGCTCCTGGGACTGTCGCTGGGCGGCCTCGGCGTCGGCGTGACGGCGTGGGCGATCAAGCTCCTGCCCGCCCGGACAGAGACGGAGGAACGGGAGGAACTCGCCTCGTCGGACGCCGAGGAAGCCGCTGCTGAGGAGGACATAGGGGGGCCGATCGAAGCCATGTCGCGTCGCAAGGCTCTGGCGCGTCTCCTCGTGGGGGCCGGGGGGACCCTGCTCGGCGCGCTCGCGATCCCGGCCCTTTCGCTGGGGCCCCGTCCCGGCGACAGCCTGTTCCGGACGCTGTGGACACCGGGAGCGCGTGTGGTGGACCGGGACGGCGCGCCCCTCCGGCCCACCGATCTCGTCCTGGAAAGCGTTACGACGGTGTTCCCGGAAGGAGAGGCCGGGTCGCCCGACTCACAGACGCTCCTCATCAAGGTGGACCCGGATCTGCTGAACCTTCCCGATGGACGCGCCGGATGGGCCCCCGATGGTTGCGTTGGCTACTCGAAGATCTGCACCCATGCCGGATGTCCGGTGGGCCTCTACCGGGCCGAATCCCATCAACTGCTGTGTCCCTGCCATCAGTCGACCTTCGATGTGCTCGACGGCGCGGTCCCGAGTTTCGGTCCGGCGGACCGACCGCTCCCGCAACTCCCGTTGGCGGTCGACGACGAGGGCTACCTCATCGCGCAAGGTGACTTCCCCGAACCGGTGGGTCCGGGCTTCTGGAACGTCACCACCGGAGGCGGGAAACTGATGCAACGTCATCGGACGGTGCACCACTGATGCTCCGGTGGATCGATAAGCGGCTCGGCGTTGCTCACTGGGCGCGCAAGGGTCTCCGGAAGATCTTCCCCGACCACTGGTCCTTCCTCCTCGGCGAGATCGCACTGTTCTGTTTCGTCATCCTTCTCTTGACGGGCATCTTCCTGACGTTGTTCTACCGGCCGGACGCGCAACCGGTCATCTACAACGGGCCGTACGAGCCGCTGCGCGGGCAGGAGGTGTCGGCTGCCTACGAATCGGTGATGCGTCTGTCCTTCGAGGTGCGCGCCGGGCTCGTGATGCGCCAGATCCACCATTGGGCCGCTCTTGTGTTCGTCGGCTCCATCGTCGTGCACATGTTGCGCGTCTTCTTCACGGGCGCATTCCGCAAGCCGCGCGAGCTCAATTGGCTCGTCGGGATCGGGCTGCTACTTCTCGCCATGGGCATGGGATTCACCGGATACTCGTTGCCGGACGACCTACTGTCGGGTACGGGATTGCGGATCGCTTACTCGGTGCTGCTGTCGGTTCCGTTCGTCGGTCCGCATCTCGCGTTCCTGATCTTCGGAGGCGAGTTCCCGACCGAAGGGATCATCTCGCGCTTGTTCGTCATGCACGTCATGTTGCTGCCGGCGTTGATCATCGGACTGATCACGGCACATCTCTTGATCCTGTGGCGACAGAAGCACACGCAGTTCAAAGGGCCCGGCCGGACCGAACGCAACGTCGTGGGCAAACCGTTCTGGCCGCAGCAGCTGATGAAGTCCGTGGGCCTGCTGCTCTTGACGGGAGCGGTGCTCGCGTTCATGGGGGGCCTCATACAGATCAATCCGGTCTGGGCTTACGGTCCGTTCGACCCGGCGACCGTCAGCGCGCCCAGCCAGCCGGACTGGTACATCGGGTGGCTCGAGGGAGCCCTCAGACTGTTCCCGCCCTTCGACCTCACGATCCTCGGCGTCACGGTTCCGTCGCCGTTCATACCGGGGATAATTCTGCCCGGCGTCGCGTTCGGCGTGATGGCGGCGTGGCCGTTCATCGAGGCGCGCCTCACAGGAGACAGCGCGGAGCATCATCTGCTCGACGATCCTCGCGACACGCCGTTCCGCTTGGCCGTCGGCGTCGCCGGGACGCTCTTCTTCGTGCTGCTCACTGTGGCCGGTGGCAACGACGTGCTCGCGATCATGTTCAACCTGTCGGTGAACCAGATAACGAACGTGCTGCGGCTCGCCGTCTTCCTCGTCCCGGCCCTCGGGGGCCTGATCGCCTACCGGATAGCCACCGAACTGAGGGACTCCCGTATCAACCCCCTCGGGCCCGACGAGGGAGTATCGCTCAAGCGGAACAGCTCCGGCGGCTTCGGTTAGCGGAGTTGGGTGGTCCAGGCTAGGCCGCTCGCTACCAGGAGGCCGGCGCCCGGGATCCAGAGCCAGGGGCCGTAGATCAGGCCCAGGGCCACGAGAGCCGTCGCGACGCTCGAGGCCAGGGGCCAGATGCTGCGCGTCGGGAACCGGTCCTCGGCGATCTCGAGAGGGGCCTGGGGTTCGACGCCCGGCTCGTCCTCGGATCCGACTAGGGCCCGAAGTGCGCCCACGACGCCCCGCCCGCTCTCACTCGCTCGTTGGAGGCGCGCCATGCGGACGAGAGCCGTGGCCACGGCAACGAAGAAGATGGCGCTCCCGAACAGGAAGATCAGGAGGACCGTACCGGCCCACTCGTAGCTGACGAACCAGTAGATCGCGGCGATCAGACCCGTGTAGAGAGCGGTGCGCAGGAAGAAGCGAACCTCTTCACTCACGTGCCGTCGCCTTCTCGTCGTTGAAGCTTCTCGTCGTAGAGGGGGCGTTCGGAACGGATCGGCGGAAGTCGGTGGAAGTTGTGGGGTGGGGGCGGGGATGAGGTCGCCCACTCCAAGGTGTTCGCGTCCCACGGGTCGTCGCCGGCCGCCCGCCCGTTCCGCATCGAGGAGATGAAGTTGTAGATGAAGACCAACATCGCGGCGGCGAGGAAACCAGCTCCGATCGTCGAGAGGAGGTTCAGATCCTGGTAGCCGCTGGCGGCCGGGTAGTCGGCGACCCTACGCTGCATCCCGTCGAGGCCCAACTGGTGCATCGGGAAGAACGTGAGATTGAATCCGATCAGCATCAGCCAGAAGTGAAGCTTCCCGAGCCCCTCGCGCATCATGCGGCCGCTGATCTTCGGGATCCAGTAGTAGAAACCGGCGAACATTGCGAACACGCTCCCGCCGAAGAGGACGTAGTGGAAGTGGGCCACGACGTAATACGTGTCGTGGACCGCGTAGTCGATCGGGGGCGACGCGAGGAACACTCCGGTGACTCCGCCCATGAGGAACATGAACAAGAAACCCATGCAGAACAGCATCGGGGTCGGGAAGCGCAGCTTGCCGCGCCACATCGTCGCGATCCAGTTGAAGAACTTCACGCCGGTCGGGACGGCGATCAACATCGACGTCGCGCTGAAGAAGGGATTGTCGACGGCCCCCGTCGTGAACATGTGGTGGGCCCACACCGAGAAACTGTAAGCCCCGATCAAGAGCGTCGCGAAGACGAAGCCGCGGTATCCGAACAGCGGCTTCCGACTGAAGACCGGGATTATCTCCGTGACCACGCCGAAGAACGGCAGTATCAAGATGTACACCTCGGGATGACCGAAGAACCAGAACAGATGCTGATAGAGGACGGGGTCACCGCCCTGCGACGGATCGAAGAAACCGCCTCCGAAGTTGCGATCGATGAACAGCGCAGCCAGCGCGGCGGTCAGCACGGGGAACGTGAAGAGGATCAGCGCGCTGGTTACGAGGATGTTCCACACGAATATCGGCATGCGGAACATGGACATCCCTGGAGCGCGCAACCCGAAGATGGTCGCGACGATGTTCAGCGCGCCGAACGTCGTCGAGAGCCCGGCCAGCCCGACCCCGACGATCCACAGGTCGGCGCCGGCCCCCGGCATGAACGTCCCGTTCGATAGCGGGGGATAGGCAGTCCAGCCGAAGGCGGCGGCACCCGTTGCCGTGAGGAAGCCGGAGAACGCGATGATCGCCCCCAGAGCGAAGAGCCAGTAGGTCATGGCGTTGAGCCGCGGGTAGGAAACGTCCGGCGCGCCGACATGTAGAGGGATGAAGTAGTTGGCCAGGCCGATCACGATGGGCGTGCCGAAGAAGAACATCATCCCCGTTCCGTGCATCGTGAACAGCTCGCTGTAGGTCCGACGCGACACGAGTTGGAGACCGGGCTCGGCGAGCTCCCACCGCATGATCAGGGCGAGCAACCCAGACAAGAGGAAGAAGACCATCGCGGTGACGAGATAGAGGATCCCGATCTTCTTGTGGTCGGTCGTCGTTAGCCAGTCGACGACTCCGGACCGCTCGGCGGGCGCTCTCTCGCCGTGCTCAGCCGTTGCCATCTGCACCCTCCGATCCGTCTAGTTGGCCGTCCACCCACTCCTCGAACTCGTCTCCCGGAACGGCAGAGAGCGAGAAGTCCATCCGATCGTGCAGGAGCCCGCAGAACTCCGCGCACTTCCCGTCGTACGTACCGGGCTCATCCAGAACGACGTCGATCCGGTTCGTGCGACCCGGGATGACATCTCGTTTCATGAGCAGTCGCGGGATGTAGAAGGAATGGATCACATCCGTCGACTCGAGCATGAAGGCGACCGGTTCGCCGACGGGGAGCACGATCTCGGCCGGCTCGTCCGGCAGGCTCTGGACCGTCACTCCGGAGTCGTACGTGAAGAGCCACCCCCACTGGAAGCCCTCGACCGAAACGGTCACGCCGGGGTCCGGCGCTTCCTCGTTCACGGTGTCCAGGCGGTCGATGGAGAGGAAGAACAGGACGACCACGATCACGGTCGGGATCGCGAACCAGGTGATCTCGAGACCGAGGTTCGTGTGGACCTGGGGAGGCTCCTCGGAGCCCCCCCGGTCGCGATAGCGGACGATGCTCCATCCGATGAGTCCCGCGACGGCCACGAATATGACCGCGGCGACGATCATGAAGAAGCGATAGAGGGCTCCGGTGGCGTCCCCCTGCTCGGCGACGGCCTCCGGCGCGCAGGCCGGGAGGAGAGCGACGAGGAGCACTGCGGCGGCGACCCGGCGAGCTGGCGTCATCTCCAGGGAGGCTACCTCCCGGGGCATCGGCGTCGTTCTGCGATGGGTAGGCTCCCCGGCATGGATGCTCCGACGCAGCTCATAGACGAGGCAGCCCTGGTGCGCTTCCTCGACGACCGCATCCCCGGCAACGGTGACTGGACCGTTCTCCGACATCAGGCCGGGCACTCGAACGAGACGTTCTTCCTACGGCGCGGGGACGAGGATCTCGTGCTCCGGAGACCCCCGCTCGGCGCGTTCCTTCCCTCCGCCCACGACGTGGGGCGCGAGTACAGGGTGTTGTCGGCGCTGCAGGACACGTCGGTGCGCGTGCCGAGGACGATCCTCGAATGCACCGACGGATCGGTGATCGGCGCGCCTTTCTACGTCATGGAGCGCGTCGACGGCACGGTGATCCGTATGGAGATCCCCGACCTGTTCGCCCAGGAGCACCGAGGCAAGATCGGCGAAGAGCTGGTCGACGCGCTCGTCGAGTTGCACTCCGTCGATCCGGGAGCGTGCGGACTCGGCGAGTTCGGCAAGCCCTCGGGCTACCTCGAGCGACAGCTACGACGTTGGCGCGGACAGATGGAGCTCACGCTTCCACACACGCGCCCGATACCCGACCTGGAGCGAGCCGGGGAGTGGCTCGCGGAGAATCTCCCGGTGTCCGGGCCAACGACGTTGGTGCACGGCGACTACAAACTAGACAACGTGATGTTCGCCGAAGAAACACCGGCCCGCCTCGTTGCGATCCTCGACTGGGAGATGTCGACGCTTGGCGATCCGCTCGCCGACCTGGGCTGGATGATCTCGTTCTGGCGAGAGCCGGGTGACGAGGCCGGAAACCTGTTCGCGGAGACGACCCGTGTGACCGAGCTGCCGGGCTTCTCGTCCCGCGCCGATCTCATCGAACGTTACGCACGCGCCACCGGTAGAGAGGTCGGGCTGCTTGACTGGTATCAGGTGCTTGCGATCTGGAAGCTGGCGATCTTGCTTGAAGGGTCGTACGCGCGTCACCTCGCGGGTATGACGGACGACCCGTTCTTCGAGCGGATGGAGCACGGCGTACCGGCCTTGGCTGCGGCTGCACTTCAGGTAGCCGGCGCATGAACCCGCGGTTCGGCGCTTTGATCGTTGATTTCGGCGGCGTGCTCACCAGCCCGCTGCAGGACGCGATGGTTCACTTCGCGGACGATCTCGGGATCGAGCTGCAGGACCTCGTGCGCGTCGCTCTGCGAGCGTACGCAGGTCATGAGGATGAGCTCGTCCATCGTTTCGAGACCGGTGACATCAGCGACGATGAGTTCTCGAGGGACTTCGCCGCGCGCTTGGAAGAGGCAACCGGCCGAAAGGTTGACCCCGACGGTCTGGTCGACCGCATCTTCGCCGGGATGACGGCGGAAGAGGACATGTTCGAGGCGGTCATCCACGCTCGGCGCGCCGGCTACAGGACCGCTCTGCTCTCGAACTCGTGGGGGCTCAGCTTGTACCCGCGCGATCGTTTCCCCGACATGTTCGACGTCGTCGTGATCTCGGGCGAGGTGGGGTTGCGGAAGCCGGACCCCGGCATCTTCAACCTCACGACCGACAAGCTGGGGATAGCTCCGGAGCGCTGCATCTTCGTTGACGACCATCCCGGCCACCTGAAGGGGGCCCTGGAGGTGGGGATGACCACGGTTCTCCATCGCGCGCCCAAAGAGACGATCGAGGAACTGGAGGGCTTGCTGAGGGTCCCGCTCGCCGCGGAGACTCAGCGGTAGTTCACGAACTGCAGCGGAACGCCGAAGTCCTTCTCCTTGAGCGACGCGATGATGTCCTGCAGGGTGTCCCGTGATTTGGCCGACACCCGCACCTGATCGCCTTGCACCGCGGCCTGGGCCTTCACCTTCTTGTCCTTGATGAACTTCACGATCTCCTTGGCTTTGTCTTGCGAGATGCCCTGGTTGACCTTGATGTCCTGGCGCGCGGTTCCTCCGGCGGCGGGCTCGATCTTGCCCTTGTCGAGCGCCTTGATCGCGATCTTGCGTTTGACGAGTTTCTCCTCGAGCACGCGCACCGTGTCCTTGACCTTCTGCTCGGTGTTGGACTTGATCACGATCTCGATCTTCTCGCCCTCATGGGACATGTCGACCGAGGAGCCCGTGTCCTTGAAGTCGAAGCGCTGAGCGATCTCGCGCTTCGCCTGGTCAACCGCGTTGCGGAGTTCCTGCTCGTCTATCTCGGATACGACGTCGAAAGAAGAGTCCTTAGCCATGGGGTGAGGTTAGCGGAAATGGAGGTCAGCGGATGAAGGTTCGGAGCAGTGGCATGAGCTCCGAGATCCGCTCTTTGTTGAGGTAGGCGTCCGCCCACGTGGGCTTTCGATCGAGGATGGCCGAGAACGCCACGATCTTGGTGCCGGGGATGACGGCCCGGAGGATCTCGGCAGCCCCCTCACCGTCGAGGCGCGGGAGCATGTAATCGAGGATGACAACCTCCGGTTGGTGCTTCAGCGCCAGAGGGACCGCCTCGATGCCGCTGGAGGCCTCGCCGATCACCTCCATCCCGTCGGACTCGCACAGCATTCGGAGCACATGACGGATCTCCTCGTCGTCGTCGACGATCAAAACCGTTCGCGTTTCTTGCGGGTTGCTCATGCCGTAAGCATGGGCGGGCACACCTGGTTTGTCCAGGGGAGTGCGATACGAGGGCAAGATTGTGAAAAAAAGAATATTCGCCGTTTTCGTATGCTTTGACCTGCACTTTCTCACGAGGCGTACACCGCCGAACGCGTTGAGTGCATGGGGTGGTTGGACAGACCGACCAAGGGTTGGTAGCAAGTACCCACTTCCCCACCAAGAGAACTTGATATCGCGGGTCCACGAACATCTGGAAAGACGTTAGGAGGCGCCATGATCTTCTGGCGCGCCATGCCGCGAGGCAAGGCACTGCTCACAGCCACGACTGCCGTCGTGCTGTCATTGATCATGCTGATCCCCTGGATGCAGACCGGGCGGGCGGCGCCGTTGCCGGACGAGCCGTTGGACGGACGCGTCGGAGGCTTGACCAGCGCAGACTCGACAGCCACTCGATCGAGTTCCGGAGGGTGGAGTTTCAACGACGCCGAGAAGTGCTTCATGAACAAGATCAATCGACGGCGGAAGAACAACGGGAAGAGCGCGTTGCGTATGGACAAGCAGCTCGGTTACGTGGCCCGCAGGCATGCCCGCACCATGGCGAGGCAGGGCTCGATGTTCCACGACGCAGACATCGGCTCGAAGGTGACGCGCTGGCGAACGCTCGCGCAGAACACCGGCAAGGGCGGGCCGTGCAAGCGGATGTTCAAGATGTTCTGGCGTTCGAGCGCGCACCGCGCAAACATGATGGGTCCGTACCGATTCATCGGCGTCGGGGTGGAGAAGCGCGGAGGCAACCACTACGTGCAGCAGGTCTTCGAGTCCAAGCGCGATCCCGGGAACGTCTGGCACAAACCCTAGAACCCCAAGTTCGTCGCGGTGGGCCTAAAGCTCGCGGGGGTACAGCGCGGCGGCCTCCTCCACGGTGATCTCCGGCGCCCGCTGCCGTCCGAGGTAGGACTCGAGAGACTCGTTGTAGGACGCGAGCCAGTGTCCCTCCGATTTGAACTCGCCGAGCACGTTGTCGACGAATCCGAGCCATCCCGACGCGCCCTTCTCGACGAACATCGAGATGCCGGCCGTAGATAGCTCGTCCCCCACGATCCTCGGCGGAGGGCACTGGGCTTCGGGTAGGCAGAGATCAAGCACCGTGTACGCGGTTCCGACAAGGTCCACGTCGAGCCCGGTCATGGGCGGCAGGCTCAGGGCTCCCTCATCGAGGACATCGGGGCCGTAGCAGGGCTCCGTCTGGGTGACGGTGACGCTTGGGTTCAACTCGTTCAGGGATGCCAGGGTCTCGCTGTCACCGACGGCGCAAACCTCGCCGCCCAGATCCTCCACTCCGGTGATATCCGACCCCTCCGCGACGAGGATCCGCTGGTGGGCGATGAGGTAGGGGTCCGAGACGCCCGCCGTCCGCACCAGGGGCTCGACCACCGGGGTCGTGGGGAACGCGAGGTGGTAGGAGCTCCCCTCCCGGATCTCCTCTATGAGGGCCTCGTTCGATGCAACGGTGAAGTCGGCCTCGACGCCGAGCCTTGCGGCGACCTCGAGCGCTAGCGTGGCCGCGAGACCCTCGGGCTCGCCGTTCTCCTCCCGGTAGAGAGCTGGGTTCGGGGCGACCCCCACCTTCAGGAGCCCGGCCTCCTGGATCGCGCCCATCACGGTCGTCTCGGGATCGAAATCCCTGATCAGATCGTCCTCCGGCTCCGGGGGCACGCAGGCACCCAGCGCCACGAAGAACGCGATGGCACACCAGAGGCACCTCTTGGGGGTCATGGCCGACAGAGTAGCGAATCCGAGAGGCGATCAGGCTCGCCTATCGTGACTGCACCCATGGGGCCGTCGATGAGGGTCAGAGGATCTGGGAGAGAAAGAGTTTCGTCCGGTCGTGTTCGGGCTCGGAGAAGAACTTGTTCGGCTCGGCCTCTTCGATCAGCTGACCTGAGTCGAAGAACA
>Ga0299914_10003658_pt1 | contig 10913 bp, 12 predicted proteins | sample RVTome_10_FD_201361 | JGI IMG/M metagenome (GOLD analysis project Ga0299914, IMG submission 201361) | Soil microbial communities from uranium-contaminated site in the Upper Colorado River Basin, Wyoming, United States - RVT153D57 (version 2) ... | reverse complement strand
GTGGTGAGTTTGGCTCCTCTGGGGAGCACAATCGCCCGCTCGCGGTCTCCCACTCATCGCGCGGACTCAGTTGTGCCCCCCTTCGGGGCACAATCGCCCACTCGCAGTTTCCGACCTTAACGGGGACTCAGTTGTGCACCCTCGGAGGTGCTGGGAATCACCAGGTGTATTCCCTGCGGTGGCGATCCCGGGGGCGATCCATGTCAGTGTGGGACCCGGCGTGATCCCACCGGTGCGGTCGCAACCTGGCCGAACGCCAGGTCATCGAAGCCAACGAGATGTTCGCCCTTCGGTGACCCGAGTGTCACGGCTACTCCGAATCAGGACACGCTAGGCGATCGCCGCCCGGTCGCTAGCCGCCGGCGCCGGCAGGTCGATGTCGACGAAGTAGGTTTGGGACACTTCCGCGAGATCGTCCGCCACGGCCTGCGCCAACTCCTCGTCGCCCGCCTCGGACTCGCCGCGGGCGATCCAGTATCCCTCGCCATCGAGCCCGACGGCGATTCGAATCCTCCGGCTGCGCTCTATCATAGTCCCCCCATCACACGCGATTTGCCGCAGAACCGCCGGCATGCCACCGGGGAGCAAGAAGCGTGCGATGCGGCACCTTGCCGACCCGGCCACCGGTCGCGTACGGTTCGGGCGTCGGGCCCGGCCGGACCGTCCGGCTACCCCCCGGCCCGGAGGTTCCCGCCGGCCTCCGCGTCGCACGGCTTCGAAGCCCGTACTGCCTGCTGGAGGGCTGCATGGCGACTCTGCTGATTCGCCACCGGGTGCGCGACTACGCTCGCTGGAAGGCCGCTTTCGACGCGCACGCCGCCGAGCGCGCGGCGGCCGGTTCGCTCGGGGGCCGCGTATTCCGCGACGGGGACGATCCGGAGGACGTGGTGGTTATCCTGGAGTGGGACGACCTCGACCGGGCGCGCGACTTCGCGGAGCGCGAGGACCTGGCCCCGATCATGGAAGGCGCCGGCGTCCTCGGCGAGCCCGAGTTCCTGTTCCTGGCCGATGTGGACAGGCCGGGGTGCTGAGCCGCCCGCAGGCGCCGGCGTGCCTCCCTTCGCCCCGCCCGATCCCGGGTTGGCGGCCCGACCGACCCGAGCCGGTGGCGCCTATCGTCCGTGCCGGTCCAGGACCTCCGCGGCCCGCCCCACCTCCGGGTCGAGCGCGTAGGCCCGCCGGTAGGCGTCCAGGCCCTCGTCCGTCCTGCCCTGCGCCAGCAGAGCCTCGCCCAGGCTGTCCCAGCCGTTCGCGTACTCCGGGTGCAGGGAGACGTTCGCGCGGAACACGGCGAGCGCGGCGTCGGGGTCCTCGCGCAGGAGGGCGTAGCCCAGGCGGTTCAGCTCGCTCGTGAGGCGGACGTACCGGCTCACCGGATCCTCGCCCCAGGCACGCGCCGCGGCGGCCACCTCCTCCACGCCGCCGGCGAGCGCGACGCGCACGCGCGCCTCCAGCGAGACCGCGCCGTCGCCGAGGATCGCCGCCAGCGCCGGGTCGCGCCCGGCCACGTAGTCGTCGAAGCGCGGCTCGAACGCCAACGCCGGCGGCAGGTACGGGCGGCGGTCGTAGGGGCCGCCGGGCTGCCACCAGGTCGGCGACGCGCTGACGAGCAGGCCGCTGTGCGGCAGGCGGAAGAAGGAATGGTCGCCCCAGAACCGCGGCGAGGATCCCGTGGGCTCCCCCACGAACGTCGCCTCGGTCCAGGTGTCGAACATGTGCGCGAGCACCTGGGCCGCCGAGAACGTGCCGCGCCCGATGATGACCCAGACGCCTCCCGGCCGGTTCAGGTCCGGGCGGGACAGCACCTCCCGCACGATCCCGTAGTTCAGCATCCCCTCGCCGCCGTTGTTGGCGCGGATGTCCAGGACGAAGCGGCGCAGGCCGCGGCCCTCGGCGTCCCGGAACGCCGCGCCGAAGAACTCGTGCACCCCCGGGCCGTGGCGCGCGTCGTTTACCTGGTCGAAGCGCACGTACAGGGTCGCCTCCTCCGGGAGGTACGCCGACCAGTAGGGCTCGGGCCGCGGTGCCAGCGCCGGCGCGAGCGACCAGGCGCCGGGCGGGCGCGCGTCGGTCCAGCCCTCCGGCAGCGCGTCGCCGGCGTGCGACGGCAGGCCCCCGGCCCCGGCGTCGATCACGCGTTCGAACGCTCCATCCGGCGTGCGGAATCGGTACGGCGCGCGCGCGGGATCGTCGGTCAGGCCGGTCGCGTGCAGGATCTCCGGGAAGCCGATCAGCATCGGCACGACGAGACGCAGCCAGACGTCGTTGTCGCGCGGCACGAGCGGCGTCAGCCGCTCCCACACCTGCTCGATCGTCGCCTCCCCCACCCCGACCAGTCGGGCGCCCGCCAGCTCGTCAAGGCCGGGACCCGCGCCGCGCACGAAGATCCCCTCCTCGAAGTGCGCGAAGCGGAGGGGCACCGCCCGGAGGCCGGCCGCAGGGTCGAAGAGGAAGGGTACGGAGGTGTGGCCGTCGCCGATGGACGCCGCGATCCGGATGAGGCCGGCGATGATCTCGTGCCGGGCGAGCGCGGGAACACGCCCCGACAGCGAATCCAGCGAGGCGGCGAACGCGGCGCTGTCCACGGTATGGTAGACGTCGCCGTGCCGGCGCGCGAGCTCGGCGCCGAAGGTCGCGATGTCGGCGCGCCAGGCGGCGGCGCCGGCCTCCCCGACCGGGTCGTAGGAGACCTCCGCGGGAGGGCGCGGGGCATCGTCGTCGAAGCCGGGGTGCTGCGTCGCGGTCGATTCGCGTGCGGCGAGCAAGGTCGCCGCCACCCAGATGGCCAGCGCGCGGGCCACCCACGGAACGGCGACGGCGGCAGAGGTCGATTCCATGGATCCGTCGATTCGTCGGGAAGCTCGCTGCGCCCGGCCCGCGCCCGCGGACCGGACCGTTCGGAGCGGACTATGACAGCTTGGCCATCGCTCCGTCTTGAACCGGAGTCGCATCGCGGCCGCGCACCCGCCGGCGCAGGCGACCCGGCGTGATTCCCATCATCCCCCCGAGCAGGCGCGTCATGTGGCTCTGGTCGGCGAAGCCGGCCTCGTACGCGACGCGCGAGAGCGGCAGGTCGGTGTGGAGGAGCAGCGCGCGCGCCCTCTCGACCCGCAGCGTGCGCACGTACCCGCCGACGGTGCGTCCCGTCCGCCCCCGGAACGCCCGCGCGAGGTGCGCGCGGCTGACCCCCGCGTGCTCGGCCAGCTCGGCCAGCGTGGGCACGCATCGCGGGTCGTCCGCGAGCCGCTCGCGCACCCCGGCCAGCCAGGACGGAGGGGCGGAGGGCTCGCGCTGGCGGGCGCCCTGCAACACCGCCAGCAGCTCGGTCGCGAGCAGGTCCACGGCGATCGGCGATGCGTCGTCCGCGCGGCGCGCCTCCGCGAGCAGCCGCGCCGCCAGCGCGCTGGCGGGCCCCCTCTCCAGCCAGCGGCGCCCGTGGGGCCGCTCGATCCCCGCGTCGGCGATGGCCCCCTCGGCCAGCCGGATGACGAGGCACGCGAACCCCCGTTCGCCGGACCGGATCTCGTGCGCGTCGCCGGCGGGCGACACGCGCATCCCCTGTTGGCCGAGCCGGCGGAACCGTGGGCCGTCCCGCTCGAGCATCTCGCCCTCGAACACGAAGCAGAGGTGCGTCGAGTCGTGGGCGTGGGCGGGAACTTCGACCCCGGGCGCGACGCGGACGATCTCCAGGGAGGCGAACGCGATGTCCAGCGTCGAGGCGGACATGCCGGCCCGCGACGCGGTGGCGCGCCGGGGGATCGCGCGGTAGGTGGTGTCGTCGCTCATCGTCCGGTTGGACGCCGCCGCTCCCACGGCTGTTTGGAAAGGGGGCGGGCCGCGCGGCGCTCACCCGTCGGCCGGGGGACCGGGTAGGGCCCCCGGTGGTCGCGCCGAAGCGGTCGCCGGTACGCGTCGTGCGACCCCGCAAAGCGCCCGTGCGACCGTCACACCGGAGGGAACCGATGAACACCAGCAAGGTCACCGCGCTCGACCACACCCTGCAGGAAACCGGCGCATGGCTCGACGACCTCGCCGGCGACGGCCCGTTCGCGAACCGGGAGCAGGCGTATTCCTGGCTGCGGGCGGTTTTGCACAGTCTGCGGGACCGCCTGACCGTGGAGGAGGCGACCCACCTGGCCGCGCAGCTGCCGATGCTCGTGCGCGGGTTCTACTACGAGGGATGGCGGCCGGCGCTCGCGCCGAACGCCGAGGAAACCCGCGCGGAATTCTACGCCAGCGTGGCCGAGAGTCTGCACGCGGCGGCCCCCGCCGAGGCCGAGATGGAGAGCGGCGTGCGCGCGGTGTTCGACCTGCTGCTCCGCCGCCTGAGCGAGGGCCAGGTGCGCCACGTGCTTTCGCAGATGCCGGCCGACATCCGCGGCCTGTGGGCGGTCGAGGCGCCCTCCGCGTCGACGTGAGCCGGTCGGGGCGCGGGCCGGCAGCGTTCGCGCCCGGGGCGCCCGCTTCCGCCTAGGGGAACCGCGCCGCGGAGGCGTCCTGGCGGGGGCGTTCCGTCGGGCGTACACCCCCGCGCCGGCGCGGCCTCCGGCGCTTCCGCCGCTTCGCCGCGCCGTTCGAGTCGCCGAACAGGCGCCGGCCGGCCAGGTAGGCCAGGCCGAACTTCGCCGCGCGCAGCGGATGCAGCATGAAAAAGGTCCTGCGAGGGTATTTCGCGTAGGCCAGCAACTTGGCGATGAGGCCCGTCATGCGTCGCCTCCGGTCGTGGGAATGCCACCCATCGACGGGGCAGCATTCGTGCCACGCGCAGGAAGGGGCGCTGCCGGTCCCGTGGCTTCGCCGCGGCAGGTGCCCTGTCGCCCGGTCAGGGCGCGACGTCGTGGAACGTCAGCGCATCCTCCCGCTCCGCCGTATGCCGGAGCGACCATTCCGAATCGAACAGGATGAGCGGCCGGTTCGCCGAGTCGTAGACGAGGGTCTGGCCGTGGGCGGAGCCGACGCGGGCGATCTCGCCCGGGGGGCCCTCGACCCAACGGGCGTGCTTCCACGGAAGCCCCTGCAGCGCGGCCACGACGCCGTACTCGTGCTCGAGCCGGTGGAGGAGCACGTCGAACTGGAGCCGGCCCACCGCGCCGACCAGCGGCTCCGGTCCCGCGTGGGTGGACGCATAGAAGACCTGCGCGGCGCCCTCCTCGGAAAGCTGCCGCAGTCCCTTGTCCAGGTGCTTCCTGCGCAGCGGATCGGGCACCGTGATCCGGGCGAAGTGCTCCGGCGAGAAGCGGGGCATCCGCTCCAGCTGGAGCGGACCGTTTTCGGAGAGCGTGTCGCCGATGCGGAGGCTGCCGCGGTCGTGGATGCCGATGACGTCGCCGGCCCAGGCCTCGTCGACGTGGCGGCGCTCCTGCGCCATGAACTGCTGCGGCTGGGCCAGCCGGACCGGATCGCCGGTCCGCGTGTTCACGACCGTCATGCCCGGCTCGAACCGGCCGGAGCACAGCCGGACGAAGGCGATCCGGTCCCGGTGACGCGGGTCCATGTTCGCCTGGATCTTGAACACGAACCCGGTCAGCCCGTCCGCCTCGGGCCGGACCGGGCCCGCGGAGCTCTGCCGGGGCCCGGGCGGGGGGGCCAGCCGCAGGAAGTGCCGGAGAAACGGCTCCACGCCGAAGTTGGTCAGCGCGCTCCCGAAGAACGTGGGCGCCAGGCGGCCCTCCAGGACCGCGTCCTGGTCGAACCCGGCGCCGGCGGCGTCGAGAAGCTCGATCTCATCCGCCAGCTTCCGGTGCGCCTCCCGCCCGATCAGCTCCCGGGCCTCGCCCGACTCCAGCTCGGCCACCCGGACCTTCGCCCGCTCCTGCCCGTGATGCCCCTCCCGCTCGAACAGGTGGACGCACCGGGTGATGCGGTCGTAGACCCCCACGAGCCGGTCGCGCTCGGTGACGGGCCAGGTGACGGGGAAGCACTGGAGCCCGAGCTCGTCGGCGACGTCGTCCAGCAGCTTCAGGGGCGATTCGCCCGACCGGTCGCACTTGTTCACGAACACGAACATCGGGGTGCGCCGCCGCTCGCAGACCGCGAACAGCTTGCGCGTCTGCTCCTCCACGCCCTTGCGGTTGTCCAGCAGCATCACCGCGCTGTCGGCCGCGATCAGGGTGCGGTACGTGTCTTCGGAGAAATCCTCGTGCCCCGGCGTGTCCAGCAGGTTGAGGTTGTGCCCCTCCCACTGGAACTGGAGCACGCTCGAGGACACGGAGATCCCCCGCTCCTGCTCCAACTTCATCCAGTCCGACGTCGCGTGCCGCCTCGCCCGCCGGGCCTTGACGGACCCGGCCAGATGGATCGCGCCGCCGTACAGCAGGAGCTTTTCGGTGAGCGTGGTCTTTCCGGCATCCGGATGGCTGATGATCGCGAACGTCCTGCGACGCGCGATCTCCGCCTGCGCTTTGGTCTTCGACACGCGACCTGCTACGCCACGGCGACCCGCACGATCCCCGCGCGGCTTCCTGTCGCCGTCACGACGGGCTGCAGGGCGTGCACGTCGGGGTCTCCGGGAACACCAGGAGCCGCTCGAAGGGAATTTCGTGGCCACACTCGACGCAGAGGCCGTACGTTCCCTTCTCCATGCGCTGGAACGCGGTCACCACCTGCCCGAGCTTGGCCCGCTCCCGCTCCTGCAGGTTCCGCGTGAGGCCCTGGTTCTGAAGCGAGTCGATGCGCGACAGCCGGCCCACCGCGCTCTGATCGAGCGTCACCGGACGCATGGCCTCCTCGGTGGCGCGCATGCTGCGCTCGAGCTTGCGCAGGACGCGGTCGAGGTCGGCCGCGAGCTCCGCGACCTGGTCTTTCGTCAGGTGGTCCATGAGGGTGGAATTCTGTGAGTCCCCTGGACGGGTTCTCGACCGGGGCGAGGCGGGGAGCTGAGCCTCAGAAGATGCTCCACACCGGCGGGAACGTCGCCAGGAGCCCGAGGGCGATCAGCACCAGGGTGGCCACGAGCACCCTGCGAATCGGTACATCGCGCGCGCGCCAGCGCCGGTGCAGGAACGCCCACGCGATCAGCCAGGTCACCGCGGCCATCGTGGTGCGGCCCGATACCCCGCCTGCCGGCCCGTAGAGGGTCGGCGCTGGCAACAGGCCGGATTCGTTCAGGATCACGAAGGCGCCCACCGCGAACGCGCCCACCCCCGCCGCCATGACGGCGGCCATGGCGGAACCGTTGGTGGACGATCCGATCGGCTCGTCGCGGGGCGGGACGGCCTCGGTCGGTTGAGCCATGCCATCCTCCTCCATCGGGCCGCTACTCGAGCGGGGCGACCTTGTTGACGAACACGCCGAGCAGCGCGACGTAGGCCACGAGGACGAACGCGATCCCCGTCAGGGTCGCCACGGTCCCGCGCATGCCAGGATCGCTCAGTAGCTTCCCCCTGTGGCGCACGCCCACGAACGCCGCCGCCGTGGAAAGCATCGCGGCGATCCACGGGACGTGTTCCTTCGTCTCCATGGCGAAGCGGTGGAGCCAGGCCGTGTCGGGATTGGCGAGCAGGAAGGCGCGCGGGTACTGGCTCAGGTCGGCCAGGCCCGCCGGAGGCGTGGCGCGATATGGCGGGAACACGATGTACGTCCCGCCCAGGACGGTGAGCCAGAGCAGGACGGCGATGGAAACCAGCAACATCGCGACCGCCCTGGAGTGCCGGTCCGGCGCGTCCGAGCCCGTCGGGACGGCCATGACGCGCAGCGAGAAGAGGGCCGCGGCGAGCGCGAGCAGCGAGCCGCCGCCGAGGGCGATGCCGTGGAGCATCGTCCATATGCTGTCGGCCGAGAACAACACGGGGGTCTCCTTTCGTCCCCTCCTCGCCGGCGGCACGTGGCCCGTTCGGCTCCCCGGCGAGACCCCGGGGAATGTGCGTTCGACAGCCCCGCGTGGCTACCCTGCGCGGCCACCTGTCGCGAGGATCTGCATGCCGACCACTATCGCGGCGCCGGCCGCGAACGGGTTGGCCAGGGCGCGGCGAGTCGAGAAAACGGGCCCGCGCTGCGCGCGTTCCCGAGGTGGAACCACCCAGTCTTGAAGGGAGAGCGCGATGAGCGACGGGCGACCCGAGATCTTCGACAAGGTGCTCGTGCCGGTCGACCTCACGCCGAAGAACCGGGCGGCGATCGAGATCGCGGCCGACCTGTGCAAACCTTCGGGCAAGGTCACCCTCCTGCACGTGATCGAGACTCTCGACATCCCGTGGGAGGAAGTGGAAGAGTTCTACATGGGCCTGGAGGGGCGGGCGCGGCAGGGCATGGACGCCATGGCGGAGCCGCTCCGCGAGGCGAGACTCGCGCACGATCAGGTCGTGGTCTACGGCCGCCGCGCGGAGGAGGTCGTGAGATACGCCGGCGACGAGGGGTACGGGCTGATCGTCCTCTCCTCGCACAGGCTCGACCCGGAGAACCCGGGCGCGGGCTGGGCCACCCTCAGCTACAAGGTGGCCATCCTGGCCCAGTGCCCGGTGCTGCTGGTGAAGTGAGGGCGAGCGAGCTTCGCCGGCGCGCACCGGCATCGAGGCGACGAGCGCCGCGCTGTTCGGCGGGGATGATCGACTCGGGGCGTCACGAGAACCTGGCGTCGCCCTGCCATGGCCGCCACTTTTTTCGTGGGAGCCGCATTCCCGATAAGGTTCTCGCCCGACTCGATAACCGACCCGCAGGATCGAGCAGGGGTCTACCGCAGGCGCATCTCGATTCCCGGGACCCCACCTCTCCCAAGAGGGGCCATGGGCATTCCAGTTCTCAGGGCGTCTCTCCTGAGTCCGGTGCTGGGGCTCCTCGTGTCCCCACTGCCCGCCCAGCCGCAGGGCACGCCCGCCGCCGATCCCTACCACGAGGCCGTGGCAGTCCTGGAGTCCTCCGACACGGCCGCCGCCCTCGCGCTCCTGCGCGCGGTCGTAGAGGACCATCCGGACCACGGTCCCGCCCACCTGCGGCTGGGCGCCCTGCTCTCCGCCGGGGCCGGTTCGGTGGAGAGGGATTTCCAGCAGCGACGGGATGCGAGGCGTCACCTCGACAGAGCGTATCGGCTGATCGGACCGGAACCCGAGATGCTGCTCGAGTACGGCCTAATGCTCCGCAAGATGGGCGGCCGCTTCGATGCGAGGCGCGTCCTCGAGCGGGCGTGGCGCGCCGGGGAGGAGAGCGGAGACTCCTTCCCGCCCGAACGGCGCGTGATGCTCCACTACGAGCTCGCACGGATCTTTGAGGGGTGGTGGGAGGATTGGCACGGGCTCGTGATGCGGCCGTTCCGGCAGGGCCGGTTCCAATGCGGCGGGGAGGCCGAAAAGTGCGCCAGGCTTTGGGCTGAGGACTACGATTATGTTACGTGGATCGAGGACCTGAAGTCGGACGAACGGGAGCGCATGGTGGCGCACTACCTCCTGGCGCTGGAAGCCGATCCGGCCCACACGGACGCCGCGGTGCGCGTGCTCGGCCACCTCGCGGATGCCGGGCAGTGGGACCGATACGACGACGTCGCGAGGGACCACCTCGTCCACGCGCCCCGGGACCCGCGCGCCCACCTCATGCGGGGGCTCGGGTTGCACGAGCGGGGACGCCCCGGCGAGGCCGACGTGGCGTTCGACCGTGCCCTCGATCTCATGGATCCGGAGGAGCGCCGGCCGTTCGAGGACATCGGCATCCTTCTTCCCCGGAGCGTTCGGGATCGCTACGTGGAGCAGGACAGCGCCGGCCAGGAGAGGACCAAGTGGATGTGGTTCACCGCCAAGGACCCTCTCTTCCTGACGCCCGCCAACGAGCGCCGGCTGGAGCACTACGCCCGGGTCGCGTGGTCCGATCTGAAGTTTTCATCCCCGGCATCGGGAGAGCGGGGGTCGGACTCCGAGCAAGGCGCGATCCGGATCCGGTACGGGCAACCGTGGCGATGGTACCAGTGCTGCTACGGCGGAGGCCGCACCGCCTACTGGTCCTACGGGCCCGAGGGGCCCCTCTTCACCATCACGGGGAATCGCACGTACCGGAAGAAGCTGTTGGACAACCCCGGGCTCGCGTTCGAGCTGGAGGCGCTGATGCCGGAGCTGTACAGCCCGAAGACGGTGACGGCGGTGCACCCGCTCCCTCACCAGGTGGCCAGCTTCCGCAGCAGCGATGGCGCGCACACGCGCGTCGAGATCTATGCGGCGCCGCCGGTGGACTCCCTCCACGCGACCGAGGGCGCCCGATTGCAGGCGGGCGTCTTCACGTTTCTGGAGGACTACACGCCCGTCTGGGAGGGTCGTACGCTGGCCGATGTGACGGCCGGCGGCGTTGCCCTCACCTATCGCTTCGACCTTCCTGCCGGGCGCTACCTGTACGGCCTGGAAGCCCGGCTGGACGGCCCCGACAGCCTGCCGCGGCCGCTCGCCCGCGAGCGGGAGGCGCTCGATGTACCGTCTTACGCGCCCGGCGCCCTCTCCGTATCGGACGTGCTGCTCGCGTCCGATTCCATCCGGCCGGCCGCGCCCGTCGTCACCCGGAGGGACCAGCTCATGATCACGCCCCTCCGGGGCACCGCAGTCCCCGCGGGCGATCCCTTGCACCTCTACTTCGAGATCTACGGGCTCGCCGCCGGAGAGGAGGACATCGGCACCTACAGAGCGGAGCTGAGCGTCGAGGATTCCACGCGTACCAACTTCGCCGAGCGGCTGCTCCGCCGAGGGCGCGATCTCCTGGGCATCCGGGAGGCGGACCCGCGGCTCTCGTGGGAGCGTCAGGTGACGGTCGCCGAGCGCATCCCCGAGTACATCACGGTGGAAGCACCGGCGCTCGATCCCGGCGAATACGTCATCCGGCTGCGGCTGACCGACCTGGTCAACGGGAACGAGGCCGAGCGGGTGCGCAGGGTGAGGGTGCTGGCGCGGGAGGGACGGTAGAAGCTTCTTCGCACCCGGGCGCCAAGGCACGGTGCGGGCGAGCGT
>Ga0299914_10003657_pt1 | contig 10913 bp, 6 predicted proteins | sample RVTome_10_FD_201361 | JGI IMG/M metagenome (GOLD analysis project Ga0299914, IMG submission 201361) | Soil microbial communities from uranium-contaminated site in the Upper Colorado River Basin, Wyoming, United States - RVT153D57 (version 2) ... | reverse complement strand
CGTGCAATTTCTCTCCCGGCCGCAGCCCGACATAGCGGATCTCGATATCGCCGCTCGGCCTCTCGGGGGTCTTCTCCGTCATGCCGGAAAGGGCGATCATCGTCCGGGCGAGATCGGCGATCCGTATCGGCTCTCCCATGTCGAGGACGAACACCTCGCCGTTGGAGGCCAGGCTGTTGGCCTGGAGAACAAGTTGGGTCGCCTCGGGGATCGACATGAAGAAGCGGGTGATATCCTCATGGGTGACCGTTACCGGGCCGCCCTCGCTGATCTGGCGACGGAATTGCTGGACCACCGATCCGGAGGAATCGAGCACGTTTCCAAAACGGACGATGCCGAACTGGGTGGAGATGTCGGACTGCCGGGCGAGCGACTGGATGTACAGCTCCGCCACGCGCTTGCTGCGGCCCATCACGTTGGTGGGGCGTACCGCCTTGTCGGTCGAGATCATCGTCACCCGCGGTATCCGCGCTTCGACGCAGGCGTCGGCCAGTGTCCGCGTGCCGACGACGTTGTTGGTGACGCCGACCACCTCGTTGAGCTCGAGGAGGGGGACATGCTTGTAGGCCGCCGCATGAAAGACGGTGTCTATCTCATGGTCCGCGAGTATCCCGCGTACCAGCCGCTCGTTGAGCAGCGAGCCGATGACGGGAACCAGCGCCGGCGGCTGTTCCATCCCGTCGCACAGGGCCCGCAGTTCGGATTCGATTGTGAACAGGGCGTATTCGCTATGGTCGAGCAGCACGAGCCGTTGCGGGCCGTGCTGGGCGACCTGGCGGCAGACCTCGGATCCGATCGAGCCGCCTGCGCCCGTGACAAGTATCGACTTTCCGGACAGGCCCTCCTCGATCAGCTCGCGCAGCGGCGGGACGATATCCCGCTTGAGCAGGTCCTCGACGTTGATCGGCCGCACGTCAGAGATCGTGTAATGGCCGCTCATGATCTCCTCGTAGGAGGGAATCGTCATTACCGGCACGCCGAGCCCCGACAGCGAAGCGAGCGCCGCCATGCGGTCGCGCCGCGTCGCCGACTGGATGGCAAGGAAGACCTGCTCGACCGCGCCGCTCTGTATCTCGTCGCGCAGCTGTCCCGACGATCGGATCGGGGCGCCGACCATAGACCGGCCGACCAGCGCCGGATTGTCGTCGACGAAGCAGCGGAGCCGGTATTCCGGGTGTCGGCGCAGCGCCTCGGCCAGCGACGACCCGGCCGATGTGGCGCCATATATGGCTACCCCGGTCACCTTGCGGGCTCTGCCGTCGTGCGGCCTGGGCGCGCGAAGTCCCTCGTCATGCTCGCCGTTCAGCAGGCGCGCCGCGGCGAGCCGTCCGAAGAACATGAACAGGAAGACGATTCCGAAATAGATGAACCCCACCGCGCGGGGCAGGTTGTTGACCCGGGAAACGTACGCCAGAATGAACCAGATGGCGGCCACGGCTCCCGCGCCGACCGCGATCTTGAGCGCGACGTGGACGTCCATATAGCGGATCACGACCTTGTAGATCCCGAGCAGCACCAGCGCGCCGGCGCCGAGGAGGACGGCCGCGACAGCGAGCGGCACCACCCATTGGTTGATCGGCGTGTAGAGCTCGCCGTAACGGATGCAGAAGGCCAGCCATAGGGCAAGCGACATCGCCGCGGCGTCGAACGCGATAATCACCGCGCGCTTTCGCGCGCGCGGCAAAGCCGTGAGCTTGTTGACCGACGCCTTCATTCCACCCCTTTTATCCTGTGCGCGCAACCTGAGGGCGCCGCTGGCACCCATCGCCTTGTTAGTACGAGCTTTTCCTCAATCGTCAAAGCTGCCTGCGGCTCCGGACGACGATTTCCCTTCAGGATAGCCGTGCTCTCCACGGCCTGCTCCCGTCGGGCTTGGACGCGAAAACGCTCGCGCCGGGTCGCAGATAGCCGCTTTTCCGGATCAGGTGAAGGCCGGGACGCTGTCGGCGTCGGCGCGCGGCCCGCATGTCGGGCCGTAGCGGGTTCTTTATCGGTCGAACTCCGTAACCGTCTGCTGGGCCAATATCTCTTCATTCTCGCTGGCGCGTACGGTGACCACCTGCTCGGAGGGTTCCCCCTCTTCACATACCGCATGGTAGGCGATGGCCTTGATCAGGCCATCCTGCATCCCGCTGGGCAGCGAGGTCCAGAGGCTCCTGCTGATCCGGACATTGCCCTCGCGATCATAACGGAAGCTTGCCTCGGCGGCCGACATCTGGCCGAGCAATCGGCCGGCCTCGCCGCAGCCCTGCATGAGCCGCGCGTCCTTCTCATCCGCTACGGGTTCCTCCTCCGCTACGGGTCCGCTCGCGCCCTGACAGCCGGCTGTGATCAGCGCGGCCAGAACGATCCATCCTGCCTTATGGGATCTCTTCAACGCTGCTGCCTCGTCCGTTCCAACGGGTGGCCGCTACATGAGCGGCCCGTATCGGGCAAGTCGGCGGTTGCCGCGACCGGCTCAAGGTGTTCGAAAATCGGTCGAAGGCTCGATCTGTTGCGACTTCAGAACCGCCCCGCTCTGGTCGCGGATCGTCACCTCGACATGGCGCTGCGGTGACTCGGCGCCGCACGCGGCCACCACGGCCAGCGCCCGGATCACTTCATCCCGACTGGATTGATCGAGGCGCATCCAGGCACTGCGATCGATCATCGCCTCGCCGCTGTCCTCGAACAGGAACGCTTCGCGCCGTTCGCGCCGCCCCAACTCGGCGCGCGCCTGGTCGCAAGCCGGTTGCGGCGGCCTCCGCGCCGCCTTCCTCTCGGGCTCGGGGGCAGGCGGCTCACTCTGGCAGGCGGCCAGCATGGCGGCGATGCCAACGAACGCACTCAGCGCCACTCTCATGGAAGCTCCCTCCCGATAGCTGTCTTCCGGCGGTCCGGTCGGTACGAACTCGACGCTTCGCCTGTCAACCGGGGCCAACCTGGCCGGCTTCGCCTGCCGCCGAGGTTGCGCTGAAGGCAAAAAAATAGCGGCCCGGAGGCCGCTATTTCGGTAACCGGTTCGGCCCCTTTTACGGGCTGACGGGTCGATCGCCGCCGTCGCTGAAGGCGGCCAGGAGACCCGCGATGACCGCGAGAATTGCGAGCAGCGGAATCAGGAAACCGCCGCGCACCGCGCTGGCGTCGTCCATGGCCGCGCCGCTACGGGCCGACTGCGCCACAGCTGGCGATGAAGAGGCAGAAGTGGCGGTCTGCGCCAGAACCGGCGTGCTTGCCATCGACACGGCGAGCATCGCCACCATAGATGCCTTCTTGAAACTCATTTCGAACTCCCCTTTGAGCTGGCTAAGGTGAACTGCCACAGCGCTCTGCCGATGACAACCCCCATTTTTCGCCCCTGGGCGCGACATCGCCGCGCTGTGGCGCTTTTGCAAATCCCGTGTCCCTATTGCCACAAGCCCGCGGTCGCGGGGCGGATTTGATCTCTATGGCGGGCACGCGTTAAGACTTGCTTATCGATCCCTCGATGTCCCTCCTTCTTGCGAGTGAATAGTTGCCCATTCCATCGTTTCGTCAAGCCGCTTTTCTGGCCTTCCTGCTATGCGCTGCCGCCGCGCCTGCCTCCGCGGTCGATGAAAATCTGCAAGGATCGCTGCTGGCGATGCGGGATCTGGACGAGCGCGTGGCCCGGATCGGGCATCGTCTCGCTGTAGCCAACGCCGAGCTTTGTGCGGATCTTCAGTGGCTCCCGGGGTTCGCCGTCCACGATCTGTCGCAATATGGCGGGGCGTATCGGGAAGCCGCGACACACGTATTCGGGCTTGGCACGAAACCGGCCGTGCTGGCGGTTCCGGCAGGCGGCCCGGCCGACCGCGCCGGCCTGCTGCCCGACGACGTGCTGATCAGCCTCGACGGCCAGGCGCTTCCGGACGGCGAAGCCGATTCCGGCGGGTCGTTCGCGCGCACGGAGAGCATCCTGGATGCGATCGAACGAGCGTTCGCCGACGGCACGGCGGAAATCGAGCTTCACCGGGGCAGCGCGAGCGCCACCCTCCGCATCGAGGCGGAGAGAGGATGCGCCAGCCGTTTCCAGATCATCCCGTCACGTCGTTTGAACGCCCTTGCGGATGGGCGCTACGTCCAGCTCACGACGGCCATTGCCGATTACGCGCAGGACGAGCAGGAACTCGCGGCCATCCTCGCGCACGAATTCGCGCACAACGTCCTGGCGCATCGGGCGCGCCTGGACGCGGCCCGCGTCGAGCGGGGATTCTTCGGCAATTTCGGGCGCAACGCCCGCCTTATCCGCGAGACGGAGATCGAGGCGGACCGTCTCAGCGTCTATCTCCTCGACCGCGCCGGCTATGATGCCGAGGCACCGGTTCGCTTCTGGTCCCGTTTCGGGCGGCACGGCCTCAATTTCCTGGGGAGCGCGACCCATCCGAACTGGCGTCGGCGCATCGACCTGTTTCGCACGGAGATCGACGCGATCAGGCGCGCGCGAGCGGCCGGAACCGTCCCGACGCCGGCGTTCATCGCCACGCCCTCCGTTCCGATCAGCTCGCCCAGGCCGCCGAACGGCTGATCCCCAAGGGCCCAGGAGGATTGCACACCTTGCCCCGAGCATTCACGCGCCCGCTTCTGGCGTTCCTGCTGCTGTGCGGCTGGGCGTTTCCGGCAGCCGCCGCCGTCGAGATCGGCTTCTATTCGCGCGAGCTTGGCGGCAATAATTTCCCGCACGCCTTCGTGACTCTGAACGGGATTGTCGATGCGACCGGCGAACCGGTGGACGCGAGCTACGGCTTCACGGCGCGCTCGGTGACGCCGGCAATCCTGTTCGGATCGGTCTCCGGCGAGGTCGTGGTGGAAGGGCCTGAGCAGATCGCGCGCAGCGATCGGCAATTCGCGCTGAGGCTCACCGACGCCCAATATGCAGCGGTCACGGCGGTTGTGGAACGGTGGAGAAATCGCGCTCAGCCATCCTACAACCTCAACCGCCGCAATTGCGTCCACTTCGTTGCCGAGCTGGCCCGGACGGTGGGCCTGCGTGTGGAGAGTGCGGATCGTCTGATGAAGCGGCCCCGATCCTTCCTGCAACACGTGCGGGGCCTGAATCCCCACCTGCTGAACGCCCGTTAACGGCCTATTTTCTCTAGGTTTGCGGTCGCCCCCCAAATCTTGCTATGGACGGTGGGTCGGTGTGCAAGGGGGAGTAACATGGTCCTGTCGGCCGGAGCGAAGCACGATGTGTGGGGCGCCGGTCACGGGTTGCCGAGTCCACGGATGGCCGGCGCTTCGTTCGATCGCCGGTGGCGGTTTCTCGCCGCGGGCTGCGCGCTCCTCCTGGGCGGAGTCGCCGAAGCGCAGGTCGTGCCGCAGCCTGCGCCGCCAACCCGCGAGGAGATCGAGCGCCCGCTACCCGAACGGAGCGAGACTGCGTCGCCGCGGCTGACCGTCGAAGGCGGGGTGGAGCGCGCGCCCTGCGCGCTCGATCGCCCGGAATATCGGGACGTGCGATTCACGCTCGCCGACGTGCGGTTCGATAATCTGCGCGGGCTGCCGCCGGAGGCGCTGCGCCCTGCTTTCGAGCCCTTCATCGGGCAGGAGCATCCAATCGCAATTCTGTGCGAGATAAGGGACCGGGCGGCCACGATCCTCCGCGAGGCGGGCTACGTCGCCGCGGTCGAGGTGCCGGAGCAGCGCATCGCCGACGGCACTGTGCGCTTCGAAGTCCTGATGGCGCGGCTGGTCGACTTGCGCGTGCGCGGCGATGCCGGGCGCGCCGAGCGGCTCATCGCCGGTTATCTGGAGCCGCTGACCGAGCAGGAAGTCTTCAACCGCTACGAAGCCGAGCGCGCGCTGCTGCTGGTGGGCGATCTGCCGGGCTACAACGTCCGGCTCGCGCTGCGATCGGCCGGCGCCGTGCGCGGCGAGGTGATCGGCGAGGTCACGGTGGTCCGCACGCCGGTGCTGGCCGACTTCACGGTCCAGAATCTCGGCTCTTCCGAGATCGGCCGCTGGGGCGGCCTGCTGCGCGCCCAGTTCTTCGGTCTGACCGGCCTTGGCGACCGCACCATCCTGGCCTTGTACAGCACCGCCGATTTCGAGGAGCAGCAGACTCTTCAGGTGGCGCACGACTTCCGCCTCGGCAGCCAGGGTCTCGTGATCGGTGGCCAGCTCACCTACGCCTGGGCCCGGCCCGATATCGGCATTGCCGCGGTCGACATCGAGTCGCGAACCCTCTTTGCCACCCTGGAAGCGAGCTATCCGTTCATCCGCCGGCAGGATCGGACGCTGCGTGGGTCCCTGGGCTTCGACTTCATCGACCAGGATGTGGAGTTCAACGACCTTCCACTGAGCCGGGACCGGCTGCGCGTCGCCTTCGCGCAACTGACCTATGACGCGCTCGGACTTTCGGAGCGGGATCCCCGCTATACGCCGGCCCGGCCGGTCTGGCGGCTCAGCGCATCGGCCGAGGTCAGGCAGGGGCTGGACATCTTCGGCGCCAGCGAGCCTTGCGGCGCGGACCTTTCCGGCTGCGCCGTGCCGGGCCTTGTCCCGCCTGCCCGGCTGGAAGGCGACCCGACCGCCACGGTGCTGCGCGGGACCTTCCAGGGAGAATATCGGCCGGACCCGAGCTTCACCATCGCCGTCGGCGCTCGTGGACAATATGGCGACCAGCCGCTGTTCAGCTTCGAGGAATATTCCGCCGGGAACTACACGATCGGCCGCGGTTATGATCCGGGTTCGATCCTCGGCGACAGCGGCGTCGGGCTCCAGGCCGAGCTTCGCTATGGAAGCCTCTTCCCGCGCGGTCCGGACCGTTGGGCGGTGGAGCCGTTCGCCTTCATCGACCAGGCCTGGGTGTGGAATGAAGACCGCCTGCTGACCGTCGGCCGGCAGGAGCTGACCTCGGTCGGCGGCGGCCTGCGCGCCGCGTGGGGCGACCGGCTCCGACTCGAGCTGCTGGTTGCCGTTCCGCTCGATCGCACGACCTTCCAGCCCGACCGCGATGCCCGCTTCCTCGTGTCGGTGACGACGCGCTTGTGGCCATGGAGCTTCAGATGACGGTCCTCAACGCCCGAACGCCGAATCCCTGCGCCCGGATCCGGGCGACCCGCCGCCTGCTCCTCCTCGGCTGTGCGCTCGGAACGTCGCTGGCGCTCGGCACCGCGCCGCAGCGGGCGGCTGCGCAGGCGTTCCAGGCCACGCCCACCACCGATTTCGGCGCCGTCACCTACGACCGGACGACGCCCGGGGTCGAAACCGTGGAAATCGGAACCCCGACCGCCGTGATCAGCTGGCGCCTGTCGCCCTCTGTGGGCGGAGAGTATCTGTTCCTGCCGGCAGGCAACGAGGCCACCTTCCAGAACACCGGGGCCTCCCCGGATTTCGTCGTGCTCAACCGGATCGCCCCCGATCCCGCAGGACAGGTGCCCGTCCGGTTCGACGGGACCGTGATAGGCCAGCTTTTCGTCGGCTCGGGAATATTCGATCCGGGCGGGACGATCCTGTTTTCCAGCCCCGGCGGGATCATCGTCGGCAGTACGGCAATTTTCGACGTCGGCAATCTCGTCCTCACGAGCCTCAACGTCGCCACCGACATGGTCGGGGATATTGCCCTGGACGGGGAGGGCCGCTTCCAGTTCGACAACGCCTATCCTGCCGGCCTGGGGACATTCGCGACGAACGCTGCGGTGGCAACCGAAGCGGGCTCGCAGATCGTCGCTTCGCCGGAGGGGAGCTACGTCGCCTTCGTCGCGCCGCGGATCGTTCATGGCGGCTCGGTCCGGGTGAACGGGTCGGCCGGCTATATCGCCGGCGAGGAGGTCGCGTTCGCGGTAAACCAGGGGCTGTTCGACATCATCGTGACGACCGGCAGCGACAATGCCAATCCGATCGTCCATACCGGGATCAGCGGCGGCCCGGCCAGCACCGGCGGCACCGACAATCACCAGATCGCCATGGTCGCTTTGGCGCGGAATCAGGCGATCACCGCACTGCTGAGCGGCTCGGTCGGGTTCGACGCCGCCACGGACGTTACGATCGAGAACGGCGCGATCGTCCTTTCGGCCGGTTACGGCCGGGTCGTCGGCAGCAACGTCGACACGACGTCCGCAGGGTCGGACGCTAGCTTCGAGATTGGCGGCGGCACGTTCAGCTCCGATCTGACCGGCTACGCGGTGACGGATGCTGTTGCCTCGGCGGCGACGGCCTCGATCACGTTCGCTCAGGACGTCAGCCTGTTCGGCGGCACCAGCGCAGGCCTTTCCGCCGATGCGGGGCAGGCCGTCACCGTCGGCGGCAATGCCCTGGTCTCCGCCGCGAGCGATGCTTCCAGCGGCAGCGCGGGCGATGCCTTTGCGAGCGCGTCGGGCGGCGGCTCTATCACCATATCGGGGGATCTTGCCATCGATGCCACCGGCCAGGGCGTGTACGGCGGCGGCATTTTCGGCGACGGCACCGGCGGCACGGCGCGCGCCGTCGCCGACGGCGGCGCGATCGACGTCGGCGGCAACCTCGTCGTGACCGCCGATGGCGAAGGCGCCTCCCCCAGCTTTTCCCCGAGCGACGCGGGAAGCGGCATTGGCGGCGCGGCTTCGATCGAAGCCCGCAACGGCGGCGGCATTGTCGTCAGCGGTGTCACGACCGTGAGCGCCGACGGCCTCGGCGGCGATGCCGTTTACGGGTCGGGCGCGCCCGGCGACGGGACCGGCGGCACCGCCGCCCTGATCGCCGATGGTGGCACCATATTGGTGTCGGGCGCCGACCAGAGCGTCTGGTCGGCCCGAGGAATCGGGGGAAGCTCTATCCCCTATTACGGATCCGGCTCCACTTACGATGTCGGCCCGCCTGGCGGGCTCGGCAGCGGTGGCACGGTCGTCGTCAATGCCGGCGGCGGCGGCAGCATCGTCATTTCCGACGGCGCCATGATCAACGCCAACGGCATCGGCGGCGGCGCCGGGCCCGGGCTGACGGCGGGCGTCGGCGGCGCCGGCGAAGGCGGCGACGTCGCGATCGACATCGCCGACGCCTCCGTGCAGATCCTCTCCTTGAGTATCGAGGCTACCGGGACGGGCGGCGCCGGCGGAGACGGCCTCGCCGACGGTTCCGGCAGCCCGTTCAGCGGCGGGATGGGCGGCGCCGGGCGAGGCGGCACTGTCAACGTCGATGTCGGCGCCGGCGGATCCCTGACCGTCGTCAACCTGACTGGGGCAGCGGCTCAGCCGGAGGGAATAAGCGTCAGCGGCTTCGGCGGGACCGGCGGCGCCGGCAGCAATTCCTACACCGGCGTCGCCGGTGAGGGCGGCGCCGGCGGCGACGGCACCGGCGGAGCGATCGTGCTCGGCGCCAGCGGCGGTAATATCCAGATTACCGGCGCGCCCGGCCTCTTCGCCGAGGCCGATGGAGTTGGCGGCGTCGGCGGAGCCGGCGGCGACACCTATTCCAGCACGGGCGGTGTCGGCGGGGGCGGCGGAGACGGCGGCGGCGGAGCGATCGAGATCATTGTCACCGGCGGAGGGATCGAGACTCCCGCTACCAATCTCCATGCGCTTGGCAATGGCCAGGTCGGCGGCGCCGGCGGCTCCAGCGACATCGGCGCCAATGGGGCGACGGGGGTCGGGGGCACCGGCTCGGGCGGCAACCTGCGCATATCGGTGGCCGGTGGCGCATCGGGTTCGGCGTTCGGGCCCGCCGTCCTGAATGCCGATGCGTTCGGCGGCGGCGGCAGTCAGGGACCCGCCGATATTGCCGGCCGGGTCCAGATCGAGGATCGCGGCACGGCCGCGGACGCGCTCACCTTCGCTTCTCTGTCGGTATCGGCAACGGGCGGCTCTGCGTCGGCTGCGGGTGACGCATTCTCGTTCATCAGCGATGACGGCCCGGTCGTCGTGTCCGGCGATGTCGACGTGCTTGTCTTGGGCGACGCCAGCTTTACCGCGACCGGGAGCGGCGGGCTGCAGGCCGACGGCGACGTCACCGTCACGACCGACGGCACGATCCAGGTCGATCACGACGCGCCGACCGCCGATGCCGCGACCGTGTCGGGCGCCTCGGTCGTGATGGATGCCGGGACGGCGATACTGGGCTCGGCCCAAGGCCTGGTCGAGGCGACGGGGGGAAATGCCACGCTGACGGCGCCGCTCGTCGATAGCGGGCGGGTCGCCGCGAGCGGCAACGTGATCGTCACCGCCGGCGCCATCACCCTGGTCGAAGCCACGGCCGGCGAGGATGTCCTTCTCGAGGCCGGCGGCGACATAGTGATCGGCCAGGCCCAGGCCGGCGACGACTTCATCGCCGATGCGGGCGGGACGTTCACCGGCGGCACCGTCGTCACGACGGGTCTCGGCCCGGACGGCGACAGCCTCACGCCGCCCGACGGAAGCAACATCATGGTCACCGCCGCCGGCGATTTGCGGCTCGACACCGGCACCGCGCCCGACACGATCAGTCTCGTCTCCTCGGCCGGGAGCGTGCTGAGCTCGGCTACGCTGACCGCTGACGCTCTGCTGGCCGACGCGGCGGTCGACATTCTCCTCAACGACGTCTTCGTCGTCAGTGACCTCAATCTCATCACCACCGGCGGCGACATCGCCGGTAACAGCTTCAACAGCGACGGCAATATCAGCCTCGACTCTTCGGGGATCGTCACCCTGGCGGCCGCCGACAGCGGCGGCTTCATCACGATCGATGCGGTCGGGGCGGCGGACCTCGGAACCCTGACGGCCGGCGGCAACATTGTCGTCGATGCGGCGACGATCAGTCTCGGCAGCGCGACCGCGGGCGTGGATATCGACCTCACCGCCGACGGCGACATTGCGGTCGACCAGGCGCAGGCCGGCGACGACTTCACTGCGACCGCAGGCGGGGCGTTCACCGGCGGCACCGTCGTCACGACCGGTCTCGGCCCGGACGGCGACAGCGCCACCCCGCCCGACGGAAGCAACATCATGGTCGACGCTGCCGGCGAC
>Ga0299914_10003656_pt1 | contig 10914 bp, 9 predicted proteins | sample RVTome_10_FD_201361 | JGI IMG/M metagenome (GOLD analysis project Ga0299914, IMG submission 201361) | Soil microbial communities from uranium-contaminated site in the Upper Colorado River Basin, Wyoming, United States - RVT153D57 (version 2) ... | reverse complement strand
GCGCGAAGCGCGTCTCCGAGCGGCTCTCGCACGGGCGGGTGGTGACCTTCGGTGAGGCGGCGGATGCCACGGTGCGAGTGCACTCCATCGAGACCGACGGTCCCGTCTCGTTCGCCATCGCATACGACGGGGCGGAGTACCGCGCGCGACTCCGGATTCCCGGGCGGCACAATGCGATCAACGCGGCAGGCGCGTTCGCGGTGCTCGTCGGCCTCGGCTTCGACCCTGAGGCCTCCCTCGCGGGCATCTCCCACTTCGCAGGCACGGGCCGCCGCTTCGAGCTGCATGGCACCGTCGGCGGTGTGAGCGTCTTCGATGATTACGCGCATCACCCGACGGAGGTCGCTGCGGCGTTGTCGGCCGCCCGAACCGTCGTGGGGTCGGGTCGCATCATCGCCGTGCACCAGCCGCATCTGTACAGCCGCACGCGCCTGTTCGCGAAGGAGTTCGCCGAGGTGCTCGAGCGGTACGCCGACGAGACCGTCGTGCTCGACGTCTACGGCGCCCGAGAGGACCCGGAGCCCGGCGTGACCGGCGCGCTCGTGAGCGAGCGATTCGCCGACCCGTCGCACGTCGCGTTCGTCCCCGACTGGCAGGAGGCGGCCGACCACACCGCTCGCATCGCCCGCGACGGCGACTTCGTGATCACTCTCGGGTGCGGCGATGTGTATCGCATCGTGCCGCAGCTCCTCGGCTCCCTCGAGCGGGAGCGCGGATGAGGGCGCGCGAGGCGTGAAGCGCCCGCAGGGCTTCGACCGACCGCCGGCGCCGCGTCCGCGTCGAGGCGCGGCCGAGGTGCCGCCCGAGCAGGGTCCCGCGGCATCTGCGCCGGCAGATCGGATGACGACCGAGCCGATCCGGGTCGCGACGGCGGCGTCCTCCGGCACGGCTCGGGCGGGTGCCCGGCCGCGGTCCTCGGGCGCCGCTGACGCGACCTCGGCGACCGCCGTCGTCGGCGACCTCGTGGCATCCGTCGATCGAGTGGAGCCGTCGGCCGGACCGCGCGATGCGCGCTCGGCCCGGCGGGCGCTCACTGCGGCAGCGAGGGAGCGCCGCCGGTACGAGCGCCAGGAGGTCCGTCGCTTCACCAAGCGCTCACGACGCCGGCGGATCACGTGGGCGGTCGTCGGCGGCGCGGTCGTCGCCCTCGTCGCCGGGATCGCCGTGGTCGCCTACTCGCCGCTCATGGCCCTGCGCGAGGTTCGCATCGAGGGGGCGCAGCGCATCCCCGCCGCGGAGGTGGAGGCGGCCTTCGCCGGTGTGATCGGAACACCGCTGCCGCTCATCGACTCGGGTGAGGTGCACGCGGCGCTCCGGGCGTTCCCGCTGATCGAGACGTATGCGACCGAGACGATCCCTCCCGGAACCCTGGTGGTCCGCATCGTCGAACGCACGCCGGTCGGCGTCATCGACACGGGCTCGGGACTCGAGCTGGTCGACGCCGCCGGTGTCGTGATCGAGCGCCCCGAAGCACAGCCTGAGGGGCAGCCGCTCATCGAGGTCGATGGGGGCGTCGCCGACGAGGGGTTTCGAGCGGCCGCCGCGGTGGTGCGGAGCCTTCCCGCCGACGTGCGAGCCCAGCTGACCCGTGTGACGGCGGCGACCGCCGACGACGTCCGGCTCGAACTTGCCGGCGGCGCGAGCGTCGTATGGGGGAGCGCGGAGGACTCGGCGTTGAAGGCGACGGTCCTCGCACGGCTGGTGGGGGCCGCACCGCCCGACTCGGTCGCGCTCTATGATGTCTCGGCGCCGACGAGCCCCGTCACGGAGTGAACGACCCGATCGAGCCGGTTCACGCGACGAAGCGGCCCGCGGTTCGCGACACGCGGGCCCGCCTTGCGGGGAGCCGGGCGCCCGCCACCTACCTTCGAATCAGGAATTGCATACTCAGCAAAACTTTAACCTTCGACTAGAGGTTCAAGGTTCAGAGTTCGCACGGAAGGCCGGTCATGTCGACAAACCAGAACTACCTCGCCGTCATCAAGGTCGTCGGCATCGGCGGCGGCGGTGTCAACGCCGTCAACCGCATGATCGAACTCGGCCTCCGCGGAGTCGAGTTCATCGCGATCAACACCGACGCGCAGGCGCTGCTGATGTCCGACGCCGACGTCAAGCTCGACGTCGGACGCGACCTCACGCGCGGCCTCGGCGCCGGCGCAGACCCCGAGGTGGGCCGGCGCGCCGCCGAGGATCACGCCGAGGAGATCGAGGAGGCGCTCGCCGGCGCCGACATGGTCTTCGTCACGGCGGGCGAAGGCGGCGGTACCGGCACCGGCGGTGCGCCCGTCGTCGCCCGGATCGCGAAATCCATCGGCGCACTCACCATCGGTGTGGTCACGAAGCCGTTCGGGTTCGAGGGAAAGCGCCGTCAGACCCAGGCCGAGCAGGGCGTGGCACGCCTGAAGGAAGAGGTCGACACCCTCATCGTCGTGCCGAACGACCGGCTCCTCGAGATCAGCGATCGCGGCATCTCCATGCTCGAGGCGTTCGCGACCGCCGACCAGGTGCTCCTCGCCGGTGTGCAGGGCATCACCGATCTCATCACGACGCCCGGACTCATCAACCTCGACTTCGCCGACGTCAAGTCGGTGATGCAGGGCGCCGGCTCGGCCCTCATGGGCATCGGCTCCTCCCGTGGTGCCGATCGTGCGATCAAGGCGGCCGAACTCGCCGTGGCGAGCCCGCTGCTCGAGGCGTCGATCGACGGCGCGCACGGTGTGCTGCTCTCGATCCAGGGCGGGTCGAATCTCGGCATCTTCGAGATCAACGACGCGGCGAGGCTCGTGCAGGAGGCGGTGCACCCCGAGGCGAACATCATCTTCGGTGCCGTCATCGACGACACCCTCGGCGACGAGGTGCGCGTCACGGTCATCGCCGCGGGCTTCGACGGAGGAGAGCCGGGTTCGAAGCCGCAGCCGGTCGAGGCGAGGCGCACGAACTTCGTGCCCGCAGCGGTCGGCGCGAGCGTGGGTGGTACGTCGCTCAGCGGCGAGGCACCCGACGGAATGGCCGAGATCGACATCGACGAGCTCGTCGAGACGGCGAACTGGGGCGAGGCTCCGTCGGCCGCCGCCGACCAGATCGTGTCCGACCCCGCCTTCGACGACGACGGCGACGACCTCGACATCCCCGACTTCCTGAAGTGATCCGCTGCGTGCCGATCGGGCGGGGGCGCCGGTGAGCGCCCTCGCCGATCGACTCGCCGCGGTGCAGGGGAGCATCGCGGATGCCGCGCGCGACGCGGGCCGCAGCCCCTCCGCGATCACGACCATCGTGGTCACGAAGTTCCAGCCGGCGGCACTCGTCGCGGAGCTCGCCGCGCTCGGGGTTCGCGACGTCGGTGAGAACCGGCATCAGGAGGCGCAGGCGAAGGCCGTCGCCCTCGCGGGACTCGGCCTGCGATGGCACTTCGTCGGGCAGCTGCAGAGCAAGAAGGCCAGGCAGGTGCGGTCGTACGCCACTGCGATCCACTCGGTGGATCGCGCAGCGCTCGTCGACGCCCTGCGCTCGGATGAGGCATCCGTCGATTGCTTCGTGCAGGTCAACCTCACCGATGATCCCGGCCGCGGCGGCGTCGCACCCGAGGCCCTGGTGCCCCTCGTCGCGCGGGTGCTCGAGACGCCTGGCCTCCGGCTCCGTGGGCTCATGGCCGTCGCGCCGCTCGGAGAGCCGGCGCGGCCCGCGTTCGCGCGGGTGCGACTCCTCTCCGAACGCATCCGCGAGATCGCCCCCACGGCGACCGATTTGTCGATGGGGATGTCGCACGATTTTCGCGAGGCCATTCTGGAGGGCGCGACACACCTCCGGATCGGCACCGCAATCACCGGGAATCGGCCGGTCGCCGGTTAGCCTCGAAGAGACGGAACACAGACGGAGGCAGCGATGTCCAACCCGCTCAAGAAGACCATGGTCTACCTCGGACTCGCCGATGAGGAGCTCGAGCACGAGGCCCGGGATGCCCCGGCGCCCGCAGCGCCGATCGTGCACGCCGCCCCGGCCCCGAAGACCGGCGCCGCCGTGACGCCACTCCGAAAGCACCACGTCCAACCGAGCACACCGCAGGCGGAGATGAACGAGATCCTGACAGTGCACCCGCGCCAGTACCGTGACGCCCAGGTGATCGCCGAGTCCTTCCGCGAGGGCGTGCCGGTCATCATCAACCTCTCGCAGATGTCCGATGGCGACGCACGTCGACTCATCGACTTCGCGAGCGGCCTCTCCCAAGGCCTCTACGGCAAGATCGAGCGCGTGACGAGCAAGGTCTTCCTGCTCTCGCCCGCGCACGTTGTCGTGTCCGGTGAGGCCGGCGATGTCGAAGGCGACGTCGACGCGTCGTTCTTCACGCACGCGTAGCCCGCCCGTGGGCGCTCTCGCCGTCATCTGGAACCTCCTGTACACGCTGCTCCTCATCTACTTCTTCGTGATGTGGGCGCGCTTCGTGCTCGACCTCGTGCGCACCTTCAATCGCTCGTGGCGACCGCGAGGTGCATGGCTGGTCGTCGTGGAGGCCGTGTACACCGTTACGGATCCGCCCGTGCGTTTCTTCCGGCGGGTCGTTCCGCCGATACGCATCGGCCAGATCGCACTCGATCTCGGGTGGAGCCTGGCCATGCTTCTCGTCATCGTCGCCATGACCGTCGTGTCGTGGTTGGCGGCTCTGGCACAGCCGGCCGGCTGATGATCTCCTGCGAGGGTGGCGGGCCGAGACGTTCGGCACTGCGCCCCCGATGAGACCTTTGCTACCGTTAGCAGAACGTGATCGAACAGTTCGACAGATTTGAGGGTGGGAAGCCATGGCGCTAACTCCGGAAGATGTGGTCAACAAGCGCTTCCAGGCGACGAAGTTCCGGGAGGGCTACGACCAGGACGAGGTCGATGACTTCCTCGACGAGGTGGTCGTCGAGCTGCGCCGGCTGAACCAGGAGAACGAGGAACTGCGCCAGCGGCTCGCCGCGGCCGAGGCCCGTGCTGCGGACGTCGCGAAGAGCGCTCCCGCTGCACCGGCCCCTGCCGCGGTCTACTCCGAGCCCGCCGCCCCGCCGCCTACCGTGGCGGTGCCCACTCAGGCTCCCGCCCAGCCGCAGTCCGATCTCGACGAGCAGACGTCGACGACGAACCTGCTGCAGCTCGCACGTCGACTCCACGAGGAGCACGTGCGCGAGGGCATCGAGAAGCGCGATGCGCTCATCGCCGAGGGGCACGCCACCGCCGCGCGCGTCGTCGCAGAGGCCGAGGCCAAGCAGCGAGCGCAGATGAGCATCCTCGACCAGGAGCGCCTCGCACTCGAGAAGCGCGTCGACGAGCTGCGCGTGTTCGAGCGCGAGTACCGCCAGAAGCTGAAGAGCTACATCGAGGGCCAGCTGCGCGAGCTCGACACGGCCGCACCCGTGCAGGTCTCCGGCAACCAGGGGTTCTCCTCGCCGGTAGGCGCGTCCGGCATGCCGGGCGAGCAGGCGCCGGCGCCGACCTTCCAGGGCTTTGGCGGCTGAGCGGGCCGCGAAGGTCGGCACCGCAACAGCACTCCTCGTCGTCGCGACCGGCGCCCTGGCGGTGTACGGCTTCGACCAGCTGAGCAAGTTCCTCGTCGTCACGAACCTCACCGAGGGTGAGGTCGTGCCGGCGCTCGGCACGGTCCTGCAGTGGCAGTTCGTGCGGAACCCCGGCGCGGCCTTCTCCCTCGCCAGCGGGATGACGTGGATCTTCACGATCCTGGCCGCAGGCGTGATCACCTTCATCGTGTGGTTCGCCCGACGCATCCGGTCGATCGCCTGGGCGCTCGTGTTCGGCCTTCTCCTCGGCGGTGTGCTCGGCAACCTCACCGATCGCCTGCTCCGCGAGCCGAGCTTCGGCCTCGGCCATGTGATCGACTTCATCTCGACACCGTGGCTCATCCCGGCCATCTACAACGTCGCCGACATGGCGATCGTGTCGAGCATGGTGCTCTTCATGTTGCTGACGATCCGGGGCGTCGGCCTCGACGGCACCCGCGAGACGAAGCGCACGGATGCCGCAGCCGCTTCCGCTTCCGCTTCCGCTTCGCCCAGCGTCACCGCCGTCGACGGGCCGGGCAGCGCGCCGGCCGGCGACGGACCGGTCCCACTGTCGCGAACGCCGCTCGCGCGCGAGCACTGACCATGGAGCACCGCTCCTTTCCCGTGCCCGACGGGCTCGACGGCGTGCGCGTCGATCAGGGACTCGCAAAGCTGCTCGGCTTCTCGCGCACCCTCGCTGCGGAGATCGCGGCGGCAGGCGGTGCCCTGGTCGACGGGGCACCCGTCGACAAGTCCGATCGGCTCCGCGGGGGAGCGTGGCTCGAGGTGAGCTGGGCGCCGCCGCGAACGCTCGAGGTCGAGCCGATCGCCGTGCCCGACCTCGGCATCGTGCATGACGACGATGATCTCGTGGTGGTCGACAAGCCCGCCGGCGTCGCCGCACATCCATCGCTCGGCTGGGACGGCCCGACGGTGGTCGGGGCCCTCGCCGCCGCCGGTTTCCGCATCTCGACGTCGGGCGCGCCCGAGCGGCAGGGCGTCGTGCACCGGCTCGACGCGGGCACGAGCGGTCTCATGGTCGTCGCGAAGTCGGAGCGTGCCTACACGGAGTTGAAGCGCCAGTTCCACGATCGCGAGGTGGAGAAGATCTACCACACGGTGGTGCAGGGTCATCCCGATCCGCTCGCCGGCACGATCGACGCGCCCGTCGGCCGGCATCCGCGATCCGACTGGAAGTTCGCGGTCGTCGCAGGTGGAAAGCACGCGGTCACGCACTACGAGACGATCGAGGCGTTCCCGTCGGCCTCGCTGCTCGAGGTGCACCTCGAGACGGGTCGTACGCACCAGATCCGCGTGCACATGGCGGCGCAGCGGCATCCGTGCGTCGGCGACGCCATGTATGGCGCCGACCCCACGATCTCCGCGCGCCTCGGTCTCACCCGCCAGTGGCTGCACGCCCAGGAGCTCTCGTTCACGCATCCCGGCACAGGGGAGTGGACGACGTTCGCGTCGGAGTACCCGGCAGACCTGCAGCACGCGCTCGACGTGTTGCGCGGCGACTGACGCGCGGGTCGACGCGACCCCGACGACGGTCGGTCGCCATAGACTTTGAGTGCCCAGAACCAACCTCGCAGCACCCCGATGAGGAGCCCAGTGGCCGCCGATTCCTTCGTCCACCTGCACGTGCACAGCGAGTACTCGATGCTCGACGGCGCGGCCAGGGTCGGAGAGCTCATCCACGCCGCGAAAGACCAGGGGATGCCGGCGGTCGCCGTCACCGACCACGGCAATGTGTTCGGCGCCTACGACTTCTGGAAGCAGGCGACGGATGCCGGGATCAAGCCGATCATCGGCACCGAGGCCTACATCACGCCGGGCACGGCGCGCGGCGACAAGACGCGCGTGCGCTGGGGCAACGGCGGCGGCGACGACGTGTCGGGTTCGGGTGCCTACACCCACATGACCCTCCTGTCGGAGACGACCGAGGGCATGCACAACCTCTTCCGACTCTCGAGCCGCGCCTCGATCGAGGGTTACTACTTCAAGCCGCGCATGGATCGCGAGCTCCTCTCCACGTACTCGAAGGGGCTCATCGCCACGACGGGGTGTCCGAGCGGCGAGGTGCAGACCCGGCTCCGGCTCGGGCAGTACGACGAGGCCGTGAAGGCGGCATCCGACTACCGTGACATCTTCGGCACGGAGAACTACTTCGCCGAGATCATGGACCACGGGCTCGGCATCGAACGCCGCATCATGGACGACCTGTTGCGTCTCGCGAGGCAGCTCGACCTCCCGCTCGTCGCCACGAACGACCTGCACTACACCCACGCGCACGACGCGAAGAGCCATGCGGCACTCCTCTGCGTGCAGTCGGGGTCGACGCTCGACGATCCGAACCGCTTCAAATTCGACGCCGACGAGTTCTACCTGAAGACCGCGGCGGAGATGCGGCATCTCTTCCGCGATCACCCCGAGGCGTGCGACAACACCCTGCTCATCGCCGAGCGCGCCGACGTGCGCTTCGATACGAGCGCCAACTACATGCCGCGATTCCCCGTGCCAGAGGGCGAGAGCGAGGAGAGCTGGTTCGTCAAGGAGGTCGAACGCGGCCTGCACGTGCGGTATCCGAACGGCATCCCCGACGAGGTGCGCCGGCAGGCCGAGTACGAGGTCGGCGTCATCACCCAGATGGGGTTCCCCGGCTACTTCCTGGTCGTCGCCGACTTCATCAACTGGTCGAAGAACAACGGCATCCGGGTCGGCCCGGGCCGCGGCTCGGGCGCCGGCTCCATGGCGGCGTACGCCATGCGCATCACCGACCTCGACCCGCTGCAGCACGGCCTCATCTTCGAGCGCTTCCTGAACCCCGATCGCGTCTCGATGCCCGACTTCGACGTGGACTTCGACGAGCGTCGTCGCGGCGAGGTCATCAAGTACGTGACCGAGAAGTACGGTGACGAGCGCGTCGCGCAGATCGTGACCTACGGCACCATCAAGGCGAAGCAGGCCCTGAAGGACAGCTCGCGGGTGCTCGGCTTCCCGTTCGGTATGGGGGAGAAGCTCACGAAGGCGATGCCGCCCGCGGTCATGGGCAAGGACATCCCGCTGTCGGGCATCTTCGACACGAATCATCCGCGCTACAAGGAGGCCGGCGACATCCGGGCCCTCATCGAGACGGATGCCGAGGCGAAGACCGTCTTCGAGACGGCCATCGGGCTCGAGAACCTCAAGCGCCAGTGGGGCGTGCACGCCGCCGGCGTCATCATGTCGAGCGACCCGCTCGTCGACATCATCCCGATCATGAAGCGGGAGCAAGACGGACAGATCGTCACCCAGTTCGACTATCCGGCCTGCGAGGCGCTCGGCCTCATCAAGATGGACTTCCTCGGGCTGCGCAACCTGACGATCATCGACGACGCGCTCGACAACATCGAGGCGAACCGCGGAATCCGGCCGGTGCTCGAAGATCTCGCGCTCGACGACCCCGAGGCGTACGCCCTGCTCTCGCGAGGTGACACGCTCGGCGTCTTCCAGCTCGACGGCGGCCCGATGCGCTCGCTGCTCCGCCAAATGAAGCCCGACAACTTCGAGGACATCTCGGCCGTCATCGCGCTGTACCGTCCGGGCCCGATGGGCGCGAACTCGCACATCAATTACGCCCTGCGCAAGAACGGGCTGCAGGAGATCACGCCGATCCACCCCGAGCTCGAGGAACCGCTGAGAGAAATCCTCGACACGAGCTACGGCCTCATCATCTACCAGGAGCAGGTGATGGCGATCGCGCAGCGAGTCGCCGGGTTCTCCCTCGGCCAAGCCGACATCCTGCGACGGGCGATGGGCAAGAAGAAGAAGTCCGAGCTCGACAAGCAGTACGAGGGCTTCTCGGGCGGCATGCGGGCGAACGGCTACTCGGATGCCGCGATCAAGATGCTGTGGGACATCCTCCTGCCGTTCTCCGACTACGCCTTCAACAAGGCGCACTCCGCCGCGTACGGCGTGCTGAGCTACTGGACGGCGTACCTCAAGGCGCATTTCCCGGCGGAGTACATGGCCGCCCTGCTCACGAGCGTGGGCGACGCGCGCGACAAGCTCGCGCTCTACCTCAACGAATGCCGCCGCATGGGCATCAGGGTGCTGCCGCCCGACGTCAACGAGTCGATCGGATACTTCGCCGCCGTCGGCGACGACATCCGCTTCGGACTCGGCGCCGTGCGCAACGTCGGGTTCAACGTCGTCGACGCGATCCGCGCCGCACGCGAGGCGAAGGGGCGGTTCGAGTCGTTCCACGACTTCCTGAAGAAGTCGCCGATCCAGGTCGCCAACAAGCGCACGGTCGAATCGCTCGTCAAGGCGGGCGCGTTCGACTCGCTCGGACACACCCGGCGCGCACTCGTCGAGATCCATGAGGGCGCGGTCGAGTCGGTCGTGAAAGAGAAGCGCGCCGAGGAGGTCGGGGACATCGGCTTCGACTTCGACAGCCTCTTCGAGGACCACGAGCGTGAGGCGGCGCCGTCGCTCGTGCCAGACCGGCCAGAGTGGGCCAAGCGAGACAAGCTCGCGTTCGAACGCGAGATGCTGGGACTGTACGTCTCCGACCATCCGCTCGCGGGCCTCGAGGCGCAGCTCGCGAAGCACGCCTCGACGACGATCACCGAATTGATGTCCTCGGATGCCACCCAAGACGGCGACACCGTCACGGTCGCCGGACTCGTCACGAGCGTCCAGCATCGAGTCGCGCGCCAGAGCGGCAACCAGTACGGCATGATCCAGGTCGAGGACTTCTCGGGCGAGATCACGGTCATGTTCATGGGCAAGGCGTACCAGGAGTTCGCGCCCGGTCTGAAGGGCGACTCGATCGTCGTCGTGCGCGGGCGCGTGAGCATGCGCGACGACGGCATGAACCTGCACGCGTACAGTGTCTTCGCTCCCGAGCTCGGCCAGGGTGATGAGTCCGGTCCTGTGGTCATCTCGCTTCCCGATGTGCGTGCGACCACCGATACGATCTCGGCGCTCGGCGATGTGCTCATCCGCCATCGCGGCGACACCGAGGTGCGCCTCCGGCTCGTGAAGGGTCGCACCGCGCGCGTCTTCGAGCTGCCGTATCCGGTGCAGGTCACCGCTGATCTCTATGGCGAGCTCAAGAGCCTCCTCGGGCCGAACTGCCTCGTGTGACGAGGTTCACGGCGGCCGCGCCGTCGCGTCGGTAGGCTTGGACGAAATGCTGCGAACCATCGATCTGCGCGGAACCCGCCCGTCTCCGAGCGAACTCCTCGCCCTCGTCCCACGCGCCGCCACCGATGTCTCGGCGGCGCTCGGCGGCGCCCGCGCGCTCATCGACGACGTGCGCGAACGCGGCGAGGAGGCTCTGCTCGACCAGGCCGAGCGGTTCGATCGGGTGCGCCCGACTGCGGTGCGGGTACCG
>Ga0299914_10003655_pt1 | contig 10916 bp, 7 predicted proteins | sample RVTome_10_FD_201361 | JGI IMG/M metagenome (GOLD analysis project Ga0299914, IMG submission 201361) | Soil microbial communities from uranium-contaminated site in the Upper Colorado River Basin, Wyoming, United States - RVT153D57 (version 2) ... | reverse complement strand
ATCTGAAGGAGTCGGTAATGGATGGCGGATGCTGATGGAGTCGCTTGCTGCCGGCCGCGGCATTTCTCTTCCTGCGCAGAGCACGGGCGGCGCGAAGGTCGCTTTCCGCGTGGCATCAGGACATGCTGCAATCCGAAAGCAGTTCGGCCTTCAGATCGGACGATTCGAAGGGATTGAGGAGCCGCTGGCTCGAATAGGAGGCTTTACGTACATCCTTGAAGCCATGCGCCGCTACACCTGTGGGGGAATTGATCAAGGTGCTAAACCGGCCGTCATCACCGCGATTGCGAAGTTCAATTCGACTGAGCTGCAGCGGATCATTATCAATGACGCGATGGACATCCTCGGTGGGAATGGCATCGTGCGGGGCCCTCGGAATCTGCTTGCGCATGCGTACTTCGGTACGCCTATAGGTATAACCGTAGAGGGTGCGAATATCCTCACGCGGACGCTGATCGTTTTCGGCCAGGGCGCCATTCGGGCGCATCCCTATGCATTCACGGAGATCGATGCGCTGGCAAAGGGTGATCTGGAGCGATTCGATCGTGCCTTCTGGAAGCACGTCGGCCACGTGGGCACAAACAAGATTAGGACGATCGTTCTGACTCTTTCGCGCGGGTACTTGTCCCGGACGGGAGTAGGCGGCCCCGCCGCCGCATACGTTCGTAAACTGAACTGGGCTGCGGCCTCGTTTGCGTTCCTCGCTGACGTTGCGATGGGCACTCTGGGCGGCGACCTCAAGCGCAAAGAAAAAATCACCGGCCGCTTTGCAGACATCTATTCGTGGCTGTATCTCGCCACGGCCACCGTACGACGATTCGAAGCGGAGGGGAGACAAAGGGAAGATCTTCCATTCTTCCACTGGTCGATGCAGCACGCCCTGGCACGAATTCAGGAAGGTTTTGACGGCCTCTACGCGAATCTTGCGGTTCCAGGCCTCGGGTGGCTTTTTCGAGGTCCAATCGCTCTTTGGTCACGCGTGAATCGCCTTGGCCGGGAACCAGGGGACCGGCTGGGTCAGAAGGTGGCCAAGCTGATGCAAGTCCCGGGAGAGCAACGTGACCGACTCACGGACGGCTTGTTCATATCCGACGATCGAAATGACGCACTTGGTGGACTCGAATACGCGTTCGCGCTCGCAGTACCCGCCGAGGAAATCCTGAGCCGCATTCGGACTTCGATGCGTGAGGGTAAACTTGCTCCCGGTACGCCGGCGGAAGTTCTCGAGCGAGCCGTTCACGCCGGCGTCGTATCCGCCACCGAAGCCGACCTTGTGCGTAGAGCCGAGGAGGCTCGCGCAGTCTATATTGCAGTAGATTCGTTCAGCTTAGAGGAGTATGATCGCCTCCGTCTTGGTGCAGGCGGCGAGCCTGATAGTACTTCGACGCAAATCCCGGCATCTGGCAGTGTCGCTTCGGAAGGTGACGGCGTTCGCTAGCACCCCTCTTGCAACTCCATTCTTAATCGCGTGGTCGCCGCCGGACCTGTTTCTGGACAGCTAATCCGGCAGTACTTACCTCCAGGCTGATCGTTCGTGCTCCGTATTCAAGGATATTATGTCGAGTATGAATATGCCGCGAAACTGTGGCTCGAGATTTGCATGAATTCTGACAGGGTAAATGCACCGACGAAAACGATTGGCTAATACGAACGAAGGTGGTGCTCATGAGTGCCTGGAACCTCGATCTATTTACAAATGCCGTCCACGATTTTGAACGCGCTCAGTATCAGATTCTGAATAATCTGCAAATGGTTCGGCAGGATTTTTCGAACAACAGGATCTATCCTCATCTGGGAGATCTCATCACTATGTATGGGACGCTGCAGACCATCGTCCAGCACACCGACGATCTCAAGGATGCGCTTCCCGGGAAGATAAAACATGTCGATCTGGAAGCACAGGAGGTGATTTACGAAAAGGAGGAGCTGGAAACAGATCAGATGCAGACGGTTGAGGAACTGATCCAGTGGGCGCTTCCACATGTCAAGTCTGCAATCGACGAGGGTAAGACGATTTTCGAGTTTGTGGAAGAGCACCTTCAGATGGAGGAAGTCGGCATCGTGCCGTCCTACGTTCAGGAGGGCTATTTATTCGTGCCGGATCGCGAAAACGATCAGCTCCACGTTCTTCAATACAATCTATCGATCTTCACTGGTACGGAGGAGCGGTACCGAAGCCTGCGGACATCTCACGTCAAGAGCGTTCCGGAGCAAGGCATCCGCCGATCACCTCAAACGATTAAGCTATCGCTTATGGAAGAGCGAAAGGAACTGCCAAATCCGGCCACGTACTCTTTCGACAGCGATATCGCGTTTCCATACGAGGCGACCGTACTCCCCGTCGCGAAACGAAAGCTCATGCGCTATCTGTTCTCGCAGGACTCCGGCATGGCATAGAATGGCGGCCACGCCTGCTTCGAGGCAGAAGAAATCCCTTTGGATTTCTCATCAGAGCATGGTGGAGATGCAGCGATCGGCGGCATCGTCTCCGGATTGTGCCGCGTCCCCTACCGACACACCGCCATAGTAATTACCGGCCATGTACCAGCCGGGGAACTGCTCCTCGATGCGCTCAATTGCATCAATGACAGCGTCATAGCCGAGAGAATACTGCGGAATCGCATGCGTCCAGACGGTGTGTCGCATGAATGTTGGTTCACCTCGTACACCGAGCAAGGCAGCAAGATCGGATCGGACGAGGCGATGCAACTCGTCGGGCGAGTTAGACGCCAATCTCGGATGTCGCTGACCGCCGACGAAAGTCGTAAGAAGGATTTCCCCCTTGGGCGCACGCTGCGGGAAAATAGAAGATGTAAATAACGATCCCAGGATTTTGAACTGGCGCTCAACTTCGGGCACCAGCATGCCGAACCCGTCGACCGGATGGCGCACGTCTTCTCGATGATAGGCCTGATGAACGACGGCTAGGGGAGGATATGAGACGCTCGAGGGGACGGCGGTTTGCAGCAGATCGGGCAGGGTCATCTGATCGAGGCGGTGAAGAGGTACCGTGCATATTACGGACCGTGCGCGAAATTCCCCCCGATCGGTAGATAACCTCCAACCCGTATTCCAATGTGTCGCTGTGCATACGCTGTGATTCGTTCGGACGTCGCGCAGGTGACGGGCGAGGGCGCCAGGCAGCTGGCCGAGCCCATCACGGAAGGAGAACATAGCACCAGTCTCGGCCAGGCGCTGTGCATCGCGCCTCTTCTCTATTTGCCCTCGAATAATTGAGCCATGCTTCTGTTCGAGTTCAAAGAGGGACGGGAAGGTGTGTTTTATCGAGAGCAGTTCCGGATCCCCCGCAAAGACGCCTCCGACAAAAGGGTTCATGGCATAATCCAGGAATTCCTGCCCCAGTCTCCTCCTTACAAAATCAGCAACGCTCTCGTCTTCCTGCGGATCACCAGCCGCCACAAAGGGCTCCCGCATCAACCGAAGCTTCGCACCCGCGCCAAAAAGGTTCGACGAAAGGAGTGCAGTGGGGGATGTCGGCGCAGCGACGAGTCGCCCATCTCGCACGATGTAGCGTACGCCTGCAGCCTCTGATGCTTCAACTCTGGCATCCGACAAATCGAGCTCCCGAACGAAACGGTCCAGCAAAGGTGTTCGCGACTGAATTGAGTTAGGTCCCCGTTCGATTAAGTATCCGTTTGTCCGCTCAGATTGTATCATCCCGCCAACAGAAGAGGCCCCTTCCAGAACCATCACCTCGAAACCCGCCTCTTCCAGCCGATACGCGGCGCTGAGTCCGGAAATTCCTGCTCCGACTACGATTACGTCCGTCATATCCTCGTTGTTTTCATACCAGATAACAGTAAAGCTAGAAGTTCGCGTGCGGAGGTAGTATTATTTACCACTTTCCCTTCACAAGAGCGACCAACCCAGATGCTATTCAACCTACTCGTTTTGCTTCACGTTATTTCAGCCGCCGGATGGTTCGGACTCGCACTTGCCATTGGAGGAATGGCCCGCCGCGCCGCCGCCGGAGGGGGCCCGCCAGTGCTGGAAGAAGGTTCGAAGACGATCATGCTAATGAATGTGTTTATTGTCGCGGCCTTCGTACTCGGACTGCTCGCGTTCTTTCTCGGCGGAGGGTTTTCAGCGTATGGACCACAGTATCACACGAGCCTGTCGCTTGTCGCCATACTCATCGCGATTCAGTTCTTCGTCATCCGTCCGGCATGGTCCAGTCTAGCGAGCGAAGGGCCGGCGGCACAATCCGCGAGAAAGCGGATTTCTATGGGAACAGGGATAGGGCACCTCCTCTGGTTGATCGTCCTCGTGCTCATGTTTTGGAATCATTATCCCCTCGCATAGACCAGGTTGAGGGTCGGTGAGAGGTAAATTGTAACGAATATTGAAACCTGCCCCCCTCTCTTCGGGTACAAATAAATACGGCAAATCCACGAATGACCTACGGAGGACGCACCATGGCGACAACGCGCATGAACGAGAGCTGGCGACGAATGAAGGCTCAGATTGAAACGATATGGGAAGGGACCGAGTTCGATGATAACGAGATGAAGCGAGCGCGCGGCAGCCTTCAGAAGATGATCAATCTGATTCACCAGAAGACCGGCGAATCGCGAAGCGAGATCATGAACAAAATGAGCGCGATTCTGTAGATCGCCTCAGCGTACCCCACCGCAGATCTTCAGCAAGCTTGTTTAGCCCGGCCCCTCAGGCCGGGCTTTTTTGCGTGGTGCACCTATGTCTGAACTCGTAAAGGCCGAACAGCCGGGAACCTCTGTCGATCGCGAATCTGCTGTATATCAGGAGCGCAGGCGTGAACTGAAGAACCTTCTCAGAAAGCATGAAGAGCTGGCCGCCGAGGTCAGGGAGGGCGGCGGCGAAGCGAGGATGCAGCGCGAACACGAACGCGGAAAAATGACCGCACGTGAGCGCATTGCGGCGCTCATCGATGACGCTGATGCTTTCTACGAGCTTGGACTCTTCGCCGGCTTCGAGATGTACGAGAAGGAGGGAGGCTGTCCCGCTGGCGGCACCGTGATGGGAATCGGCCGCGTCAGTGGAAGACTTTCCATGATCGTTGCGAACGACGCCACCGTAAAAGCAGGAGCGTGGTTTCCGATCACAGCAAAGAAGAATCTCCGTGCGCAAGAAATTGCACTCGAGAACCACTTGCCGATTATATACCTCGTGGATTCGGCCGGCGTCTTCCTTCCCCTGCAGGATGAGATTTTCCCCGACAAGGAGCATTTCGGCAGGATTTTTCGGAACAACGCAGTACTCTCGAGCAGGGGAATACCCCAGATCGCGGCCATCATGGGAAGCTGTGTTGCGGGTGGCGCTTATTTGCCCATAATGAGCGACGAGGCACTCATCGTCGACGGTACGGGGTCTGTCTTTCTAGCCGGACCCTTTCTCGTCAAGGCGGCGATCGGGGAGGACGTAGACGTGCAGACGCTCGGCGGTGCCAGTACCCACTCCCGCGTGTCTGGTGTGACGGATTACGCGTTGGCGGATGACAAGGCCTGCATCCAGAAGATACGCGAGCTCGTTTCACACTACGGACCACGGGCTCGTGCCGGCTTTGACCGGACATCATCTAGACCGCCCGCCTTTGCCGCTGAGGAGCTCTACGGCATCTTTCCGGCGCAGGGCAATCACCAGTACGAATCGCGCGACATTATCGCGCGCCTCATCGATGCCGAGTCCTGGACGGAGTACAAGGCTGATTACGGCAAGACGCTTCTCACCGGCTACGGCCGCATAAACGGCTGGAGCGTCGGCATCGTGGCTAACCAGCGCTCCATTGTGCGAAACGGTAAAGGCGAAATGCAGGTAGGTGGCGTGATTTATTCGGATTCCGCCGATAAAGCCGCGCGGTTCATCATGAACTGCAATCAGAAACGAATTCCGATTATTTTTTTGCAGGACGTTACCGGCTTTATGGTGGGCACGCGGGCGGAGCACGGGGGAATCATCAAAGATGGGGCGAAGATGGTCAATGCCGTCGCCAACTCCGTCGTACCCAAGTTCACCGTCATTATCGGCAACTCGTACGGTGCGGGAAATTATGCGATGTGCGGACGTGCTTACGATCCGCGGATGATATTTGCGTGGCCGACGGCCAAAATTGCGGTGATGGGAGGTCAGCAGGCTGCAAAGACCCTCCTGCAGATCCAGATGCGCTCATTAGAGAATGCCGGGAAACAGCTCACGGAAAGCGAGCAGGATGCCCTTCTATCTTCCATCGAGGCACGCTACGACGCTCAAACAACGCCGTACTATGCAGCAGCTAGACTTTGGATCGACGAGATCATCGACCCTGCGGCAACACGCGAGTGGATAAGCCTTGGTATCGAAGTCGCGGATCTAAATCCCGATATGCCGACGTTCAATGCAGGAATCATTCAGACGTGAACAAGTTATGAACAGATCCCTGTTTGCTGCCGTTGTAGTCGCGTGTACGATTCCGGCCATTTCTTCTCTCGCCCAGGTCAGTTCGGTAACAGACAGCTACTCTACGGCGCTTGACGATCCGATTGTATTACCTGCACCGGGTGTGCTCGCAAATGACGTCTCCGAAGATTCGCTCGGCGCACGCCTGATCGCGGGGCCGCTTTATGGCGACGCACAATTGTTCTCGGATGGATCGCTCACTTATACGCCTGCCGTCGGCTTTGATGGCCGCGACACGTTGATCTATGTCGCGCAGGTGCTCCGGCCGATTGTTTTTGTCATTGATTCTACGTCATCCAATATCACCGTGGCAGCGGATCTCAGTACTTCAGTTGGTTCGGATGACGATACCGACGCCTCGAGAGCAAGCGGCACGCTCACGACATTCCTGTTGCCGCATGAGCCGCCCTTTTCCGAAGTGCACGTTACAGACGTCGATGTCGTACTTACCGATCCACTTCGCTTTGAATTTTCGATTTCCTTCGTAATCGGTAGCATACGGCTGAACGCAGACATCGAAGCGGGAGGAATGGTCATTTCAATGACAGAGTCTGGCGGACCCGGTTCGGTCGAGGGTGCGGAATTCGAGCAACCTGAAAACCTTCTGAATATGTCAGCGACGGTAGAACTCACCGGAATCCAGGAATCGACCGAGAATGTCACAATCGCCAGTATGGCGACACTCGTCGGGTCTATCGAGTTGACGTCAGCCGGAGATTCCTTGCTAATGGAGTTGCCCCTGAATTATGAAGGGACGTTCGCAGTCTCAAGTTCTGATGAGGTAGATTTCGCCGTTTCCGGTACCGTGTATGCCATGGCACCGTATGAGCCGGCAGATGAATCGGCTGAGACGATCGTTCAGTTCAACGTTGGATCCGTAGCCTCAGCGACGGAAGGAACGGAGCTGCCTGCGACAACGGTCCTGCACGCCGCATATCCAAATCCATTTAATCCGCAAGCGGTCGTGAGCTATGAGCTTGCATCCGATACGGATGTAGAGCTGTCCCTTTACGACGTAATGGGAAGGGAGGTCAGAACGCTCGTCGATCGCAGGCAGCCTGCGGGCAGATATGACGTGCTGCTCGAAGCGGGGTCGCTGCCCAGTGGCGTGTATTTGTTGCACTTAAGGGCGGGCGCCGTCAATCACACCAGCAAGGTCATACTCGCGAAGTAGCGAAGCGAAGTACTCCCACTTCTGCCCGACGCATCCGGTGTCCTACTTCTGCCCGCTCGTATCCGGTTGTTCGACGTCGGAGTCCTTCTCTTTGAGATTCGTATCTGCTTCGGCGTCTTCGCTGCTATCGCCGCCCGGTATTCCGGTATTGGCCTCCTCTAGCAACTCGGCCTCTGTCCATGGATTACGGCGGTCTTCCGTGGCGGCTCGGACGCTGGCAACTTCGGCAGAAGTGACCTCCGATGCATCGTTGCCCCAGGACGATCGCAGATAGGTCAGAAGAGCGGCCATCTGTTGGTCGTCCAGGAATGAGTTCCATGGAGGCATCGCACCGCTATACGTCTCGTCTCCGACCGTGATCTCGCCGGTGAGGCCGTTCATAACGATCCGGATGAGACGACCTTTATCGCCGGTCACCCACTCCACGCCGTTGAGCGGTGGGAATACGCCCGGAACGCCGCGGCCGTTCATCTGGTGACATGACATGCACCTGGTCATGTAAATTTCAGCGCCGTCTTCGTCGTAGACCGCAAGCGCGGGCGAATGCGGCTGTGACGTTGAGTCGCGGGGCTCGTTTTCTCCCAGAGCGAGGCGTGCTCCGTAAGTCGTCAAACCAACAATGAGCAGGAAGGCCAGGCTCTTCACAACTGCTCCGACACTATCTATCCTGCGCATATACTACTCCGACGAGGTTGTCTGTTTCGGCTCATTAACCCAGCGATATCGCGTCACGCGCGCGTTTGATCCGGCATCCCAAAATCCATCAAATTCAGCGACATACACGCTACCGTCGGGGGCTAGTTCCATGGATATCGGAGCCGTCGTCGTTAGCAAATCGAAAGTTTTAATATCTACCAGACGCTTCGCCGGGAGGCGTAGACCGAGCGGCGAATTCTTCACGCTGTTGGCCGTATCGCTTTCGAAGAAGCCTTCTTCGATCCCCGCCCACTTGATCCACCGCCTCGACCAATCGAAGATGAATAACTTGTCTTGAAAGATTTCGGGAAAGGCGCCCGGCCCATCGTGGCGATACATCGGTCCGACTGTCGCGGAGCGTCCGCCGGTCTCGTAGGTGTACTCCCACATCGGCGGTACGTAGTTCGGGATGTGTTCGAGAGTAATCTCGTTGTAGAAGAGACGTCCGAGAGTCCGCGGCCACCCAAAGTTCTCACCGCCGTTCTCTGAGATGTTGTACTCGTCGTAGTCGAAAGCCGCGTCCGGGCCTACCACGGCGATGTAAAGCGCACCGGTCTCATTGTCGACCTTGAAGCGATAGGGATTTCGAAGTCCATATGCATAGATCTCCCAACGAACGCCCGGTTCGCCGTAGAATGGGTTATCCTGAGGAATCGACCCGTCCCTGTTGATGCGGAGGATCTTTCCACGCAGATCCTGGAGATTCTGGGCGCTGCGTTCCGAATCTACCAGGCGAGACCAGTGGAAGTCATGAAGGTCGTTACGGTCCAAAAATGCCTGGATTTCTTCCTCCGACATTTCCCAATCAGGTCGCACTTCCGACATTCCGGTATCACCCGTCGACAGATAAAGTGTGCCGTCTGGACCCCACTCCAGATCGCCTGCCTGATGGCAGCAGTTCGGTTCGGTAGGCACCCGCAGAATCACCTCCTCAGAGTCGATGTCGAGCGTGCCGTCTGCATATTCGAATCGGGACAGCGTGTTGATGAAGGTCTCAGGCTCTGCGTAATAGAGGTAGACGTATGGTTGCCCGGCATAAAAGTCGGGGTCGACCTCGATGCCGTACAGGCCGTGCTCGATTTTGGTGGGATCCGTCGTGTTGATCTGCGCGATCTGACGTGTCTCGCCGCTCTGCGCGTCGTAGTGGTGCACTTTGCCGCGAAGCTCCGCGATCCACACATTCCCGCGGTCGTCGATAGCGATGTCGTCAGGCCACACGTTCTCGGAAGTAACTTCTTGCTCCCGATGACCGCTGAAGTTGGCGGGGATCCGTCCTGCGGCCATACGCATTCCTTGAAGCAGGTGCTGCATAAAGTCGGGTGTGCGCCATACATCGGCGAAATGACCGAGCTTCGTGGCGAAAACACGGCCTCCGTCGTGTTCACGCATCCAAGAGATCGGATAGTCGTTCGACTCGAAGGACGCCGGTCCCTGTTCGATGCCTACGCTTTTCATATCGAGTGATGCGAGCACGTGCGATGTCCATCGCGGATTCGAATCAAGCACGTATATCTCGTCTACAATCCTGAATCCATCCCCGTAATGCTGCGTGGCGGGATTGTCCCTGTCTTCAATCGTCACGCGTACGCTCTGGGTCCAAGGATGCTCTTCGAAGAGACCTCCGCCCACCATGTCGCGGTACCACTGCCACTCATAAAAGGCATCCAGACCCGCATGGGCGACTACGATACCTTTCCCCGATTGCAGGAACTCCTGAACGGCATCCCGCTGCGCGGATGTGACGCCGTCGGGGACGGCTGTGGTCGTCTGGGTGAGACGGGAGCCGGCCAGCTCAATGGAGAATTCGTCATTGCCCAGTGTGCCGTCGAATTCGCTATCTGACAGCTCACCTTCAGCCGTGAGACGTCCGAACTGACCCGCGTCGTACGTGAAGGAGAGGGTGGGGGCCGAATATGTAATCTCGTCGAATGCCACGGGGTCACCGCCGCCGACTTGAATGGATCCCGATGGGTCGGAGTCAAGATCTGAAAGCATGATCTGACCCTCTATGGGTCCGCTCGGGGTCTGCAGGGTGAATTCGTAGATGCGATCGCTACTTGAGATCTCGTCCTGGCCGCTGATGTTACCCTCTACCCGCAGGGTCGAATTGGCGAAAAAGAGGAGATCGTAACCGGCGAGATTTTCCCTGTTTAGGTCTGAAATCTCCTCGGTCAGCTCGAATTCGAATTCGGTGGTCGCCTCGAGCTCTGGGAACAGCGTGTGGATGGTTTCGATGGATTGGTGACGAAAACCGTGGGTCGCAGTCATGATGAGCACGCGGATCGGCTCGGCACCCTCGGGCGCGGCGAAGTAGTCGGCCAGGCTGTCGTGGGACTCCTCGGGAGCGAGCTGCCGGATGCGAATGTTGCGGAATGCAATTTGCGAATCGGCATCGTGATTCTGCAGTCCGATAAAGCCTTCTCGGCTTCGGTCACCAAAAAAGTCGTTGACCTTCTCGCCGTTCAGGAAAATTTCGTAGCGCTGCCCTACAACGCGGATCCGCATGGTATTCCACTCACCGGCAGGGTTGCTATTGAGATAGAAGGGAGCCGAGAAGTCGTAGACTGCGCCGGTTTGATGCGTCGGATCCTGCGTGTCGTCGATTTGAATTTCA
>Ga0299914_10003653_pt1 | contig 10918 bp, 8 predicted proteins | sample RVTome_10_FD_201361 | JGI IMG/M metagenome (GOLD analysis project Ga0299914, IMG submission 201361) | Soil microbial communities from uranium-contaminated site in the Upper Colorado River Basin, Wyoming, United States - RVT153D57 (version 2) ... | reverse complement strand
GGGTCAGATCCGGACGAGTCCGTCGGACGTCCGGAAGTGCACCGCCTGGATACCGGGCTGACCGTGCGGAGCGGTCCACTCCACGTCGACGTCGTCCAGCGGGTGCGACGTGGGCTCACCAAGCCACTCGGCCACCCGGTGCGGGTCGCCGGCGATCTCGATACGCACAAGCTGCACGCCATTGCCCGGCTGTGACGGATGCTCGGCCGGGTCGGATTCCCAATGCACGAAGAACGGCAACTGCGGGTCGTTGATCAAGCCTTTCACGCCGATCTGCCTCCAGCGCAGCTCGTACCCATCCGGACGTCGCCGATTGCCGTCCACGGCGCGGCGGCCCAGTCGAGCTTCGATGGGACGCAAGTCGTCCACCGCGACGACCCAGCCAAGCCAGCCGCCGCCGGCTTCCGTGCGCGCTTTGACCGCCTGGCCGAACGGCACCTTGTCCGCCGCCGGGTGATCCAGCACCTCGACGACCTCGAGGTAGTGCCCGTCCGAGACCGGCAGCACCCGGTTACGGGTTCCGAACCGCGGATGAATGCCGCCGTCGACCAGTTCCACGCCCAGCTTCGAAGCCAGTTCGAGAGCGGTCGCGTCGAGACCCTCGGGGCCCGCGGCGTATGAGACGTGGTCCAGGCGCATGACCGCATATTGACAGGATCACCCGCACGCCGTCGCGATTAGGTTCACCTAACCGGCCGATTCGCCGGTCGCTCACACCATCTCCGCCACCTCGGCAGTCCGCCGTCCACCAGGCAGTCGCCGCTCGGCCGGCGCGATGTCCGCGCTCGGGCACAACCGCCGGTAGATCACGTGTTGTACGGTCGAAGACGAGGGAGGACAAGGTGACGATCGACATTCGGCGCACGCCATTGGCGTACGAGGCGTATCTCGACGGTGAGAAGGTAGGCAGCCTGGCCATCAGCAGGCACGGCGATGTCATCACCGCAATCCATACCGAAGTCGAGCCGGAGGTCGAAGGCAAGGGTGTCGGCTCCGAGCTCGCCCGGACGCTGTTCGACGACGCGCGCAGCTCCGGGCGACTGGTGGATGTCAAGTGCCGGTTCGTCGCGGCGTGGATCAAGCGGCATCCCGAGTACCAGGATGTAGTGGCGGTATCGACGACCGGCGGCTGATGCCCGCCCACCTGGTCGCTACGCATACGAAGGCGGCGTGAATCAGGAGCCCGTCCACGCCGCCCACGTCCTTACCGGGCCTCAGACCCGCTGATCAGAAATTGATCATGTGTCCGGCCAGTCCGTGGACGGCCTCCTTGACCGCTTCGCTGAGTGTCGGGTGGGCGTGCACGTTCCTGGCGACCTCGTGCACCGTCAGGTCCCACTGCTGGGCAAGGGTCAACTCCGGCAGCAGCTCCGTGACGTCGGGGCCGATCAGGTGACCACCGAGCAGCTCGCCGTACTTGCCGTCGCTGATGAGCTTGACGAAGCCGGTGGTGTCACCGAGGCCGTGCGACTTGCCGTTGGCGGTGAACGGGAACTTCGCCACCTGCACGTCGAAGCCCTTGTCGCGTGCCTGCGCCTCGGTCCACCCGAAGCTGGCGATCTGCGGCTGGCAGTAGGTGGCTCGCGGGATCATCGTGTAGTCCAGCTCCATCGTCTCCGCGCCGGCGATGGTCTCCGCGGCGACGATGCCCATCGACTCGGCTGCATGCGCGAGCATCAGCTTGGCGGTCACGTCGCCGATGGCGAAGATGTGCGGGACGTTCGTCCGGCCCCGGCTGTCGATCTCGATGGCGCCGCGGTCGGTGAGCGCGACACCTGTCTTGTCCAGCCCATAGCCTTCGACGCGCGGCTGGAAGCCGATGGCCTGCAATACCTTGTCGGTCTCGAGCACCTGCTCGCTGCCGTTGCTGCTGACCGTCACCTTGACCTTGTCGCCTGAATCGTCGATGCCCTCGACCCTGGTGGATGTCAAGACATTGATGCCGAGCCGCTTGTAACGCTTGGCCAGTTCGGCCGAGACCTCCTCGTCCTCGAGCGGCACCAGGCGGTCGAGGAACTCGACGATGGTGACATCGACGCCATAGTTCTTGAGCACGTAGGCGAACTCGACGCCGATGGCGCCCGCGCCGGCGATGACGATGCTCGCCGGCAGATCGTCGGTCATGATCTGCTCTTCGTACGTGACGACCCGCTCGCTGAGCGATGTTCCGGGCAGGAGCTTGGTCGTGGCGCCGGCCGCGATGATGCAGTGGTCGAACGTGACGGTCTCGTTCCCGCCGTCGGCGAGCGCGACCTGCAGCGTGTTGGCGTCCGAGAAGGTGCCCCAGCCTTCGTACTTGGTGATGTTGTTCTTCTTCATCAGGAAGTGGACGCCCTTGACCCTGCCCTCTGCGACCTTGCGGCTGCGCTTGAACGCCTCGCCGTAGTCGAAGCTCACCTCGCCGTTGACCCGGATGCCGAATGTCTTGGCCTCGTCCCGGAATATATGCGCCAGCTCGGCGTTACGCAGCAGCGCCTTGGACGGGATACAGCCGACGTTGAGGCAGACGCCGCCCCAGTACTTCTCCTCGATGATTGCCGTCTTCAGCCCGAGTTGGGTAGCCCGGATCGCGGCCACATAACCACCGGGACCTGCCCCGAGGACAACGACGTCGAAGTGTGTGCTCATGCGCTCAACGATATGGTGCCGCCGTCTCGTTCGTCCTGCCCGGCTGGTCAGGAGAGCACCACGCAAGCCATCGATCAAGATCAAATGGTCACGACACGCTGAACTCTGAGCGGCGGAATCGGCGTGTTGCGACCACTTGATGTAGGGATGGTGTGCGCGTGTGGCGACCGCCCGCTGTCGGAGGGGGCGGCTAGGGTCCGGTGGCATGTCGACGAACCGCGCCGAGATCGGTATGTGCTTTCCCCGGACGTATCCCGCTGCGCTCGTCCACGACGTCGCGCGGCGGCTGGAGTCGGGCGGAGCAGACCGGCTCTGGGTCATCGAGGACTGCTTCTACACCGCAGGGGTGAGCCTGTCGGCCGCGGCGTTGTCGGTGACCGATTCGCTGCGCGTCGGATTGGGCATCGTGCCCGCGGTCGCGCGCAACCCGGCCATCACCGCAATGGAGTTCGCGACGCTGTGCGCCCTGGGGCCGGGCCGCTTCACCCCCGGTATAGGGCACGGGGTGCAGTCGTGGATGGAGCAGATGGGCGCGCGTCCACAATCTCCGCTGACCGCACTGGAAGAGGTGCTTGTAGCCGTGCGCCGCCTGCTCGCCGGCGAGCAGGTCACCATACACGGGCACTACGTCCACCTTGACGATGTGCAGCTCGATCAACCGCCGGCCGACCCGCCGGGCATCCTCGCCGGTGTCCGTGGCCCGAAGTCGATCGCGGTCGCCGGACGTGCAGCCGGGGGCGTAGTACTGGCCGAACCGGCGAGCCCGACCTACGTGCGATGGGCGATCGACCAGGCCGGTTCGCCGGACGACTTCCAGGTCGCGGTGTTCTCCGCGCTTTGCGTCACGGACGACCGCGCAGCCGCCTACCAGATCATGGCGCCTTGGCTGGCCTCGATGCTGGAGCGGGCGAACGTCAGCCTCACCGTCCTGCCGTTCTTCGACGAGCTCGCCGCGCGCCACGCCGAGCAAGGCGTCCACGGCCTGGCCACCATGCCGTCGGAGTGGTGGGCCGAGATCGGGCCGATCGGCACGCTCGATGATGCGGCCGCCCACATCACCGCCCTTCAGTCGGCCGGCGTGCACAGCATCGGGTTGTTCCCGTCAACCGACCCCGAAGTCGGCATGAGGCAGATCCCCGACGTCTTGGCGCTCGCCGCCCGCTAGCCATATCCCGCAGCTCACAGCGCGTCGATGGCGCGCAGGATCCGCTTGTCCGAAACGGGGTAGGCGGTGCCGAGCGACTGCGCGAAGTACGACACCCGCAGCTCCTCGAGCAACCACCGGATCTGCCGGACGTCCTCATCCTCCCTCCGGTGGGCCGGCAGCCGGGCCACCATGTCGTCGTACTCCTCGCGCAGGTGGTGGACCTGCTCCATGAGCTGGCGGTCGCGGTTGTGCGTCGTCGGTAGTTTGTCCAGGCGGCGCTCGATGCCGCGGACGTAACGCAACAGATCTGGCAGCCGCCGCCACCCTGTCGCGGCGACGAAGCCCGGGAAGATCAGCTCGCCGAGCTGGGTCCGGATGTCGGTCAGCGCCGGCACCAGGGTCAGGCTGCTGGTGGCCTTGAGCCGCTGCTCGACCGCGCGGGCCGTCGTCAGCACCTGCTCCACCTTGCCCAGCACGTCGAGCGTGACGTCGACCAGGTCGGCGCGAACCGCATCACGTAGCCGGGCGAATCCCTCGGCATCCCATGCCGGGCCGCCGGCATCGGCGATCAGCTTGTCCACCGCGCATGCGACACAGTCGGCGAGCAGGGCGGGCACGCTGCCGTGCGGGTTCTGACTGAGCGCCAGCTTGCTCTCGTTGGTGAGCCACCCGGACACGTACGCGTTCGGCGACGGGATGGTCAGCTGGAGCAGCCGTCGGGTTCCCCGCCACATCGCGGTGCGCTGCTCGGCTTCGGTGCCCAGGACGCGCACGGCCACGGTGTCGCCTTCGTCCACGAGCGCCGGGTATCCCTTGACCACCTGACCGCCACGATTGCCCTCGACGGCTCGCGGCAGCTCGCCCATCGTCCAGGACCGCAACCCAGACCGCTCCGCGTCGGTGGTCACGGACGAGATCGCCGCCTTCGTCTGCGGGGCGAGCTTTCCCTTGAGCGCGTCGAGATCCTTGCCCTCACCTAGCGGGCGGCCCTTCTCGTCCTCGACCCGGAACGTCATCCGTAGATGGTCCGGAACGCGGTCGAGGTCCCAGGCGTCCCGCGGAACGCTCGCGCCCGTCATCGCTTCGAGCTCGCGCTCGAGGGTCAGCAGCAACGGGCCATCGTCCGGGCCGGCCCGGCGCAGCACCTCGGCCGCGTGGTCCGGGACGGGCACGAAGTTGCGCCGTAGGTGTTTCGGAAGCGACCGGATCAGTGCGGTCACCAACTCCTCACGCAGCCCCGGGACCTGCCAGTCGAAGCCGTCGGACCTCACCTGGTTGAGCACAGCAAGTGGAATGTGAGCCGTCACGCCGTCGGCGTCAGCGCCAGGCTCGAACTGGTAGCTGAGCCGGAGCCGCAGGGCGCCGTCGGTCCACTCGTCGGGATAGTCCGCTGCGCTGACCGTACCGGCGTCATGTCTGACCAGCATCGCCGGATCGAAGTCCAGCAGATCAGGTTGGTCGCGCCGGGCCTTCTTCCACCAGCTGTCGAAATGAGCCGCCGACACCACGTCGGCTGGAACTCGCGCGTCGTAGAAGTCGAACAGGTCGTCCTCGTCGACCACGATGTCGCGCCGCCGCGCCCGGTGCTCGAGATCCTCGACCGAGGCGAGCAGTTCGCGGTTGTCGTGGAAGAACTTGTGCTGGGTACGCCACTCCCCCTGAACGAGCGCGTGCCTGATGAACAGCTCGCGGCAGAGCTCCGGATCGACCTTGCCGTACGCGATCTTTCGGTCGGCCACGATCGGCACGCCATAGAGCGTCACCTTCTCGTAGGCCATGACCGCGCCCGCGTTCATCTCCCAATGCGGTTCGCCGTACGAGCGCTTGACCAGGTGACCGGCCAGTTCCTCGGCCCATGCCGGGTCGATCTTGGCGACGATACGCGCCCACAGCCGGGACGTCTCGACCAGTTCGGCGGCCATGACCCATTGCGGCCGGGACTTGGCCAGGGCAGAACCGGGGAAGATCGCGAAGCGCGCGCCACGGGCCCCGAGGTACTCGGTCATCGGACGCCGGCCCCGCGGGACGCCGCGACCGGGCGCGGTTCTTTTCACCTCCTCCTGGAGACCGATATGCGAGAGCAAGCCGGCCAGCAGGGCACGGTGGAGTCGTTCGCTGTCCGCCGGTACCGAGTTCAGCGTCACGCCGAGCTGCTTGGCCGCTTGCCGCAGCTGGATGTAGAGGTCCTGCCACTCGCGGACCCGCAGGTAGTTGAGGTACTCGGTCCGGCACAACTTGCGGAACTGGTTGCCCGACAGCACCTTCTGCCGCTCGCGCAGGTAGCGCCACAAGTTGAGGTAGGCGAGGAAGTCAGAGGTCTCGTCGGCGAATCGGGCGTGTTGCTGCCGGGCGGCCTGTTCCTGATCACCGTCCGAGGCACGTCCCTCCGCCGAGGGCGCCGATCGACTCGGCCGCTCGCGTGGATCCTGGATCGACAGGGCGGCGGTGATGACGAGCACCTCGCGGACGCAGCCATTTCGGTCCGCCTCCAGGATCATCCGGCCGAGCCGCGGGTCGATCGGCAGCTGTGCGAGCCGGCGCCCGATCGGGGTCAGCCGCTTGTTCGGATCCGCGGGCTTGGGATCGAGCGCACCAAGCTCGTGCAGCAGGTTGATCCCGTCGGTCACCTGCCGCCGGTCCGGCGGTTCGACGAACGGAAAGTCGGCCAGCTCGCCGAGCCCCAGCGCGGTCATCTGCAGGATGACCGAAGCCAGGTTCGTGCGCAGGATCTCCGGCTCGGTGAACTCCGGCCGGCCGGCGAAATCGTCCTCGTCGTACAACCGGATGCACACGCCGTCGGACGTGCGTCCGCACCGTCCGGTCCGCTGGTTCGCCGACGCCTGGGAGATCGGTTCGATCGGCAGGCGCTGCACCTTGAGCCGCTGGCTGTACCGGGAGATTCGGGCCATCCCGGGATCCACGACGTACTTGATGCCGGGCACCGTCAGCGACGTCTCGGCGACGTTGGTCGCCAGCACGATGCGCTGACCCTGGTGCGCCTGGAAGACCCGGTGCTGCTCCCCTGCCGACAGCCGGGCGTACAACGGCAGGACTTCAGGTGGGCTCACCTGTCGCTGGAAATGCCGGCGGAGCGCGTCGGTGGTGTCGCGGATCTCCCGCTCACCACTGAGGAACACCAGGATGTCTCCAGGACCATCGGCCCGCAGCTCGTCGACCGCGTCCATGATCGCCTGTGTCTGGTCGCGGTCGTTTTCGACCCCGAACGTGCGGTACCGCACCTCGACGGGATACGTCCGGCCGGAGACCTCGACGATAGGGGCGTCACCGAAGTGCCGCGAGAACCGTTCCGGGTCGATCGTCGCCGATGTGATGATCACCTTTAGATCGGGCCGGCGCGGCAGCAACTGCTTCAGATAGCCGAGGATGAAGTCGATGTTGAGACTCCGCTCGTGGGCCTCGTCGATGATCAGCGTGTCGTACTGGCGTAACGCCCGGTCACCGGCCAGCTCGGCGAGCAGGATTCCGTCGGTCATCAGCTTGACCAGGGTGTCGTCCCGAACCTGATCGGTGAACCGCATCTTGTACCCGACCACTGTTCCCGGCTGCACCCCGAGTTCTTCGGCGATGCGGTCGGCCACGGTTCGCGCGGCGATCCGGCGGGGCTGGGTGTGCCCGATGGTGCCACGTACGCCGCGGCCCAGCTCGAGGCAGATCTTGGGCAGCTGGGTGGTCTTGCCCGAGCCGGTCTCGCCGGCGACGATCACTACCTGGTGATCGCGGATGGCCGCGGCGATCTCGTCCCTGCGCTGGCTGACCGGCAACTCGCCCGGGTACACGAGGACCGGTACGCTGGCCCGGCGCCGCACGAGGAGTTCCTCCGCCGCAGCGACGCCGGCTTCGATGTCGGCCAACGCGGCCGCCCGCTGAGTGCGGTCGCGAATCTTGCGCAGGCCGTCCAACCGGCGGGCGAACCGCCGTTCGTCCCGGAGGGTCAGCTCGGCCACGCGCCCGCGGAGGTCGGCGAGCACCTGTTTCACGGGCGTGTCCATACAGCTCACAAGACTACGGTCGACGTGGCCGTCCACGCCGCTGGATTATCCGGACCTGGTCATCCCGCGACGTCGGCCCGGGCCGTCCGGAGGTGTTCGCGCGCCGACCAGGCGACCGCGCAAATCCAGGCCAGGACGGTACCCGCCAGGATGGCCGTCGCGATGCCTGTCGGTTCCGCCCCGTCGCCGCCATAGAACAGGTTGCGGAGATTGACGACGACGATCAAGCCGCCGATCGCGGATCCGAGCATGCGGCTGGGCACGTGTCTGGTGAGCCACGCCGCCACCGGCGCTGCCAACACTCCGCCGGCGAGCATCACCAACACCCAGGCGAGATCGATGCCACCCAGGCCAAGGCCGACTACGAACCCGGCGCTCCCCGCACTGACCACGGCGAACTCCGCGGCGCTGATCGAACCGACGACCATCCTGGGCGGCAGCCGTCCGGTCGCGAGCAGGGCTGAGGTGATGATCGGACCGGAACCACCGCCGCCGGTCGAGTTGACGAAGCCGCCGACCAGACCGATGGGCATGAGCACCCGCGACCGGATCCGTCGCCCCAACTGTCCACGCGGGGTTCCCCACATGGTGAAGCGCACCAGAAGGTAGGCGCCCAGGACGGTGAGAATTACCGCCATGAGAGGCCGCGCCGCCGCGGTCGACAGCCGGCTGAGCACCAACGCGCCGGTGAACGCGCCGACGGCACCGGGCAACGCCACCCGGCGCACGATGTCCCAGTCGACGTTCCCGAATCGCCAGTGCGCATAGCCGGACACGAGCTGAGAACCGACCTGGGACAGGTTCACCGTGGCGGAGGCCAGTGCCGGTGCCGTACCCAGTGCGAGCAGCGCGGACGTCGACGTCACTCCGTAGCCCATGCCTAGGCTCCCGTTGATCAATTGTGCCCCGAAGCCCACGAGCCCGAGAACGACGAGCGTATGCACCTTGGCCTACCTCATTCCTATTTAACGAGTAGGAATAGTAGGTACATCTATCGCTGGGCGCGATGAGGCGTCCGCATCGTGAGCGCCTAGTCGCCGACGGCAGGCGGAGCGTACGTCAGGAAGCGGTAGCGCAATCCCGTTGCCGACAGCTGCCACCGGCCGATGGATCGGCGACTCCAGCCGGTCAGATCAGGGGCACGGGTGTCGCCGGCCACGTCGATGTCGATCTCGGTCACCGCTGCGACGCCGGCATACTGAAGGGCCGCCCGGTATACCTGCGCGCCGCCGATCACCCAAGCCGGTTCGGATCCGACTAGTCGCAGCGCGCCGCTCAGCGAGCCCACGACCTCGGCGCCGTCGGCGATCCACCCTGGCTGTCGGGAGAGTACGACGTTGCGGCGTTGCGGCAGGGGCCGGAACCGGGCCGGAAGTGATTCCCAGGTCCGCCGTCCCATGATCACCGGGCGCCCGGTGGTGACGGCTCGAAAGTGTGCGAGATCCTCCGGGAGGTGCCACGGAAGTTGCCCGTCCCGACCGATGACCCCGGTCGTCGACTGGGCCCAGATCAGGCCGAGGCTCATACCGCGATCGGCGCCTTGATCGCGGGATGGTGCTGGTAGTCGACGACCTCGACGTCCTCGTACTCGTAATCGAAGATCGAGTCACGCTCGGCGAGGTTCAGCCGGGGAAAGGGGTACGGGTCGCGAGACAACTGCTCCTCGACCTGTTCGACGTGGTTGTCGTAGATGTGGCAATCACCGCCGGTCCAGATGAACTCTCCCGGCCGGTAACCCGTCTGAGCGGCGACCATGTGCGTCAGCAGCGAATAGCTGGCGATATTGAACGGCACACCGAGAAACAGGTCCGCGCTGCGCTGGTAGAGCTGGCAGCTCAGGGCACCGTCCGCCACATAGAACTGGAAGAACGCGTGGCAGGGCGGCAGGGCCATCTTGTCCAGCTCCGCGACGTTCCAAGCCGAGACGATGATCCGACGCGAGTCCGGGTTTCGCCGGAGAGTGTCGAGGACTCGGGAGATCTGATCGATGTGCTCACCGGACGGCGTCGGCCACGAGCGCCACTGCACGCCGTAGACCGGGCCGAGCTCACCGTCCTGGTCCGCCCATTCGTCCCAGATCCGCACCCCGTGCTCCTGCAGGTACCGGACGTTGGAGTCGCCGCGCAGGAACCACAGCAGTTCGTAGACGACCGATTTCAGGTGCACCTTCTTGGTCGTCACGAGCGGGAAACCGTCGGCCAGCTCGTACCTCATCTGGTGACCGAAGATGCTTCGGGTGCCGGTGCCGGTTCGGTCGGACTTGGATGTGCCGCGTGCCAGGACGTGCCGCAGCAAATCCTCGTATGCGGTGTTGATGGTCCCCACGCCGGTCAGCCTAATCCCGGGCCGAGCACCCCCGAGCGTCCGCGGCGGCCTCAGCTACCGTGTCGGGGTGTTCCGCGCCGTGCTGGCCGTCTGCGCCGGGGGGCTCGCACTGGCGAGCTGCTCCGCCGGCGGCGACGCCGCAGACGTGCCCGATCCGGTTACGTCGTCTCCCGCGCCGGTGCACCCGCAAACCGCCACGGACTCCCCTCCGGAGTGCGAAGCCGAGCCGTGTTATGCCGATATCGCGGCGTTGGGACACGTCGGTCCGGACATCGTCAACGAGGTCAGCGGTATGGCCGGCAGCCACCGGAGCCCGGGGCTGTACTACATGATCGGCGACCCGCAGGGCACCTCCGAAGTCGCGGTCGTTCGGGAGGACGGCAGCCTCGTAGGGCACCTCGAGATCGAGGGGCTATCCGCGCGCAACGCCGAGGACCTGGCAGTGGGCCCATGCGGACCGGATTCCGCAGAGACGTGCCTGTTCATCGGCGACATCGGGAATCATGTCGGGTTGCCTGACTTGTTCGTCTACCGCATACCCGAACCCGACCTCGACGATCTGCCGGCGCGGGTCGCGCCGGACTCGCTGCGCTACACCTACCCCGGCGAGCCCACCGACGCTGAGGCACTCCTTGTCGACCGCGAGGGCCGGCCGATCGTCATCAGCAAGGCGCGGTTCGACGAGTCGACCGGTGAGACCGGCCCGACCCAGGTGTTTCGCGGCGGACGGGACGGCGGCAACCTAGAGCACCTGTCCGACCTGCAGCTTCCGCTGCCGGAGTCGCCGTTCTTCGCCGACCTCGTGGGA
>Ga0299914_10003651_pt1 | contig 10919 bp, 10 predicted proteins | sample RVTome_10_FD_201361 | JGI IMG/M metagenome (GOLD analysis project Ga0299914, IMG submission 201361) | Soil microbial communities from uranium-contaminated site in the Upper Colorado River Basin, Wyoming, United States - RVT153D57 (version 2) ... | reverse complement strand
GCTCGAAGCCGCCCGCGAGGGCGCGGCTGCCGAGCAGGGCGGTGCCGAACCGGGTGCCCTCCTCGTCGGTGAACCCGACGACCTCGAGCGCGAACGGCAATGGGTCGCCCCTGCTGGCGATGCGCGCTGCCACCTCGACGGCGAGCAGCACTCCGAGCATTCCGTCGTAGCGGCCGGCGTCGCGAACGGTGTCGAGGTGCGAGCCGATCAGCAGCGCGGGCAGCCCCGGTGCCGCACCCTCGAGACGGCCGCACTGGTTGCCGCCGGCGTCCTGCCATGCGCTGAGGCCGGCCTCCCCGATCCAGCCGGCGACGAGGTCGTTCGCACGGCGATGCTCGGGCGAGAGGTGCACCCGCTCGAGCATCGCCGGGCTCGAGGAGATCTCCGCGAGTTCCTCGCAACGGTCGAGCACGCGCTCGGCGGTCGCCAGGGAGGCGGGGGCGAGTCGGGTCGTCATGTCGTCTCCCCTGCGTAGACGTCGAGTGCGGCGCCGACGCCACCGCCGGCCGTGAGGACGTGTCCCTCGGCGCGGAGCACCTGCTCCAGCGCGGCGATCGTCATGAGCACGGCGTCCCGACGAGCGTTGTAGCCCATCGTGCCGATCCGCCAGATCTTCCCGTGCAGGGGCCCGAACGACGTGCCGATCTCGATCGCGAAGTCCTCGAGGAGCGCAGTGCGCACCCGCTCGCCGTTCAGCCCCTCGGGGATGAGCACGCCGACGACGTTGTGCATGCGGTGCGCCCGATCTCCGAAGAGCTCGAGGCCGAGCCCGGCCGCGCCCGCCGCCATCGCCGCACCGTGCAGTCGGTGCCGCCCGATCGCGGCGTCCATGCCCTCCTCGAGGAGGAGTCGCGCGCACTCCCGCGCACCGTAGAGCATCGAGGTCGCCTCGGTGTGGTGGTTGAGCCGCTTCTCGCCCCAGTAGTCGAGGATCATGCCGAGGTCGAAGTAGTTCGACCCGATGGGGTCGTCGCGCACGGCGTCGCCCTCGGCGCGGATGCCGGCCTCGATGCTCTTGCGCGCCTCGATGCGTTCGACGGCCCTCGGTGAGAGGCTGATCGGCGCGCTGCCCGACGGACCGCCGAGGCACTTCTGGAGGCCTGCGGTCGCGGCGTCGAGGCCCCAGGCGTCCATCTCGAAGGGGTTGCCGCCGAGCGAGGCGGTGACATCCGTGTAGAAGAGCACGCCGTGCCGCTCGCAGATCGCGCCGAGCTCGTCGAGCGGCTGCGCGACGGTGGTCGAGGTGTCGCCGTGCACGATCGCGAGGAGCGCGGGCTTCACCTCGCGGATCGCCTGTTCGATCGCGGCGGCGGTGAACACCCCGCCCCATTCGATCTCGCGCACGTGCACCTCGGCGCCCGCGCGGCGCGCGATCTCAGCGAGCAGGTGCCCGAACCGGCCGAAGATCGGCACAAGCACGCGATCGCCGGGGGTGACGAGCGAGACGAGCGCCGCCTCGATCCCGGCCCGCGAGGTCCCGTCAACGAGCAGCGTCGCCGCGTTTCGGGTGCGGAACACACCGCGGTAGAGCTCCATCGTCTCGGACATGTACGCCGTCATCGCCGGGTCGAACTGCCCCACCAGCTGGGCCGACATGGCGCGCAGCACGCGCGGGTCCGCGTTCACGGGGCCGGGACCCATGAGCAGGCGCGTGGGCGGATTGATCGGTGCGGCAGCGATGGTGACTCCCCTGAGTCGGCGTGTTCAGGGAGCCCAGACTAGGCAACCGCGGTTTCAGTCGTGTTTCAGCAGGCCGGCCCACCCGATCGCCGCGTCGACGAGCGCGACATCGCTGCCGCGCGGCCCGACGAAGCACACGCCGACGGGTGCGCCGCCTGCGGTGAGCCCGGGCACCGACACGGCAGGGCGGCCGGTCGCACCGGCGACCGCGGTCATGCGCAACGTCGCAGCGCGGATCGCCTCGATCTCCGCGCCCGCCGCATCGACGGCAGGGGCGACGGATGCCGCGGACGGCAGCACGAGCACGGCATCCCCGAGTGCCGCATCCAGCGCGCCGCGAGCGGCCTCGAGCCGCTCACGCGCGTCGGACGCCGCCGCGGGCGCGACCGACGACGCCCACTCGAAGCGCGCCGCGACATCCGCTCCGAGCGCGCCGGGATGTGCTCGGATCCACACGCCGTGCGCGGCCCAGGCCTCCGACGCCTGCACGATGCGGAACGCGGTGTACAGCGCGTCGAGCGCGTCGACGGTGAAGGCGGGATCCTCGAGCGTCGCGACCTCGAACCCGCCCGCGGCGAGCGCGGCGATCGCATTCCCGAACGTCGCGGCCACCTCGGGCGTCGCCGACCCGACGAGCGCGGATGCCATGACGAACCGTGAGCCGACATCTGCCACTGCCGCGTGATCGAGGCTCGCACGCACCGCCGCGGCGAGCGTCGCGCCGTCGCGTGCGAGCCAGCCGACCGTGTCGAAGCTCGGGGCGAGCGGGAGCACCCCCTCGGTGCTCACGGCGCCATGGGTCGTGCGGAGGCCCCACAGCCCCTGGTATGACGCGGGGATGCGAATCGACCCCGCCGTGTCGGTCGCCAGCCCGATCGTGGCGTGACCCATGGCGACGGCCGCGGCGGGGCCGCTCGATGAGCCGCCCGAGATGCCGCCGGGCACGGCGGGGTTCGGCGGGGTGCCGTAGGCGGCGTTGCGGCCGGCGATGCTGTAGGCGAACTGGTCGGTCTGCGCGATGCCGCGAACGGATGCCCCGGCCGCCCGCAACGCGCGCAGGCTGGCCGCGGATCTCGACTCGGCTCCGGCTTCGGCGAGATAGGCGGGGATGCCGGCACCGACCGGGAATCCCTCGACCGCGAAGACGTCCTTCACCGCGACGGTGTGCCCGTCGAGCGGGCCCGGCGCCGTCGGCGGGAGGAGCGGCTCGCCGACGACCCGCCACACCCGTGGGTCGAGTGCACGCGCCGGGGCGGAGACGTGCGCTGCGGTGATGCGCCAGGCGCCGTCCTGGCGCTCCCAGAGCTGGCTCACGAGTCCGCGCCCGCCTGCGGCCGGTGCGGTCACCGCGATGAGCCAGGCATGCTCGCCATCGATGGGTCGCACGTGCAGCGCTTCGATCGCGCGCTGCGGCGCACCGCCGCGGCGTCCTCGGAACCGGGTGATCGTGTCCCGACCCACGAGCAGCCCGCCGTCGTCGCCGCGGAGCGTCGCGGTCCCCGGCGCGAAGAAGGACTCGAGGGTCGCGAGATCGTCGGACACGAGCGCGGCCTCGTACCCGAGTGCGGCGTCGACGAGTCCTTCGGGCACCCGAGCTCCTTCGGGCAGATGCACGGGGACCGCCGCGCCCGCGCCCGACGCGCCCGACGCGCCCAAGGGCGCGACGCCCGCGCCGTCGTCGTGCCGCGGCATCCGCCCGCTCATGCCGTGCCTCACGGGCGAACCGCCCGGAAGTCACTCGTGCGGATGCGTGCGTGCACGCCCTTCACGAGATCGACGACCTGCGAGATGTCGAAGTCGGTCGCCGCGCTCAGGTAGGCGTAGGCGAGGTGCGGGGCCATGCCGTAGCGGGCGCCGAGCAGGCCGATCGCCTGGCGCACGCAGTTCTGCATCGCGAGGTCGAGGTCGGCGTCCATGCCCGTCGGAACGAGGTACTCGCTCGTCTCGGCGAGCGGGCCGGCGAGCTCGCCGAACTCGCTCACCGCGGTCTCGGCGGGCACCACATCGAACCGGATCCTCACGCGCAGCGACGCCTCGAGCGCCGTGAGTGCGACCTCGCCGTCGCCTTGCGCGAAATGCGGGTCGCCGACGTAGGCGAGCGCGCCCGGCACCTGCACCGGCAAGTAGAGCGATGCACCCGCCGTGAGCAGCTTGATGTCGATGTTGCCGCCGTGGGCGCCGGGCGGTACCGAGTGCGGGCGCTCGTCGGCGTCGACGGCGACGCCCATGATGCCGAGGAACGGTGCGAGCGGGAACCGAACGCGGCGCTCCCCGCCCTCGACGAGTGGAAGGGTGCCGAACCAGTCGCCGGCGTCATCCTGCTCGATCGGCGTGAAGACGCTGACGTTGGTGTCGCCCCGGGGGTACTCCCCCGGCAGCGCACCGCGGCCGTGACGGTTCGAGATCACGCCGTACGGCACCCGCGGCATCGTGTCGAGCACGGTGAGCTTGAGCAGGTCGCCTGGCTCGGCGCCACGCACCCGGATCGGGCCGGTGACCACGTGCGGTCCGTCCTTCGCCGGGTCACGAGGGTGATCGGATGCCGCGAGCGCCACGGCCTCGTCGAGCACGTGCTCGCGGGCCACTCCGTGGCTGCCGAAGAACGACGCCGGATCGCGCCCCTGGTCTTCGAGGATGCCCTCGTGGCTGACCGTGTCGATGACGACCTCGTCCCCGCGGTCGATTGTGAGCACCGGGATGTCGCCGCGTGCGGGCAGACGACCCCAGAACAGCGACCCCGGATCGGCGGGGAGGTAGGCCGACGCGTCGTCGACGTCGGACCCCGCCTGCAGTACCCCGTGGAATCCGCCCATCCACCACTCCGTCCGTGTGTGAAGCCGTCCCCGGCATGCCGGCATGTGACGTCGTTGGTCGAGAGTACCGTTCCGTCGCCGGCTGCTCACCGACGGAGTTCGAGACGGGGCCCGGCAGAACGGGTCCCCGTGATCACCTCGATGCGCCGCCACCCCGCTGGCCCCATGTCGGCGTCAGGCTCGCGCTGACGTCAGGCAGCGAGCACGCGGCCGGCGACGATTGCCGTGATCTCGGCGACCGCCGATGCCGCGGCATGCGCCGGATCACCTCCGTCTCACGGTCACGACACGGCGAAGGGCGCCTCCCGCAGGAGACGCCCTTCGCGTTCGATCCGGCCCGAAAGCCCGGATCGGTTCGGACTAGAAGTCCATGCCACCCGTCGGGTCGCCGACCGGAGCCGGGTTCTTCTCGGGCTTGTCGGCGACGACGGCCTCGGTCGTGAGGAAGAGGCCCGCGATCGACGCGGCGTTCTGCAGCGCCGAGCGGGTCACCTTGGCGGGGTCGATGATGCCCTGCGCGAGCAGGTCGCCGTACTCGCCGGTCGCGGCGTTCAGGCCGTGACCGTCGGGCAGCTCGGCGACGCGGTTCGCGACGACGCCCGGCTCCATGCCCGCGTTGAGGGCGATCTGCTTGAGCGGCGCCTCGATCGCGACACGAACGATGTTCGCACCGGTCGCCTCGTCACCCGTGAGCTCGAGGGTCACGAACGCCTTCGCACCGGCCTGGATGAGGGCGACGCCACCACCGGCGACGATGCCCTCCTCGACGGCTGCCTTCGCGTTGCGGACGGCGTCCTCGATGCGGTGCTTGCGCTCCTTGAGCTCGACCTCGGTGGCCGCGCCCGCCTTGATGACGGCGACGCCGCCGGCGAGCTTCGCGAGGCGCTCCTGGAGCTTCTCACGGTCGTAGTCCGAGTCGGTGTTGTCGATCTCGGCGCGGATCTGCGCGACGCGACCGGCGATGGCCTCGTGGTCGCCCGCGCCCTCGACGATCGTGGTCTCGTCCTTGGTGATGACGACCTTGCGAGCCTGGCCGAGCAGGTCGAGCGTGGCGTTCTCGAGCTTGAGGCCGACCTCCTCGGAGATGACCTGGCCGCCCGTGAGGATCGCGATGTCCTGCAGCTGCGCCTTGCGGCGGTCGCCGAAGCCGGGAGCCTTGACGGCGACCGACTTGAAGATGCCGCGGATCTTGTTCACGATGAGGGTCGCGAGCGCCTCGCCGTCGACGTCCTCGGCGACGATCAGGAGCTGCTTGCCCGTCTGGATCACCTTGTCGACGATGGGGAGCAGATCCTTGATGTTCGAGATCTTGCCGTTGACGATGAGGATGTACGGGTCCTCGAAGACCGCCTCCTGGCGCTCGGGGTCCGTGACGAAGTACGCCGACAGGTAGCCCTTGTCGAAGCGCATGCCCTCGGTGAGCTCGAGCTCGGTGCCGAAGGTGTTCGACTCCTCGACCGTGACGACGCCCTCCTTGCCGACCTTGTCGATCGCCTCGGCGATGATCGCACCGATCTCGGGGTCAGCGGCGGAGATCGATGCGGTCGCTGCGATCTCGTCCTTGGTCTCGATCTCCTTCGCGGCCTTCAGCAGCTCCGCGGTGACGGCCGCGACTGCCTTCTCGATGCCGCGCTTCAGCAGGATCGGGTCGGCGCCGGCGGCGACGTTGCGAAGGCCCTCGCGCACGAGCGCCTGGGCGAGCACGACGGAGGTCGTGGTGCCGTCACCTGCGACGTCGTCGGTCTTCTTGGCGACCTCCTTGACGAGCTCGGCGCCGATCTTCTCGTACGGGTCGTCGAGCTCGATCTCCTTGGCGATCGACACGCCGTCGTTCGTGATCGTGGGCGCGCCCCACTTCTTCTCGAGCACGACGTTGCGACCGCGGGGGCCGAGGGTCACCTTGACGGCGTCGGCGAGCTGGTTGAGTCCACGCTCGAGACCGCGGCGGGCCTCCTCGTTGAAAGCAATGATCTTTGCCATGTGTGTTTCTCGTCCTTTCCCGGACGTCTTCAAAGATTCGTTGGTTTTAGCACTCAAAACGAGTGAGTGCTAAGACGATTCTGGCACTCGACCGGCATGAGTGCAAGCGAGCACGGAGCCGACCGGTCAGGGCACGAGGGACACCGAGCCCTCGTTCGGCACGAGCTCGACCCACGTGTTGCCGGGCGCGAGCCGGAGCGGACTGCCGTCGTCCGCGGTGAGCACGATCGGCGAACCTGCGGCGTCCTTCGCCCACGTACCGTGTGCCGTCCTCCCCGCCACCGAGACCCACACCTCCCCGGTGCCCACCATCACGGTGCGCGGCACCTCGCCGTAGCTCCAGTCGATGCCGACGCGCATCGTCACGACGTTCGCCGCCCGCACGCGATCGCCCGACGCCTCGAGGTCGGGCACTCCCTCCTGCGACCGCAGCCAGGCGTCGGCGCCCGGATCCCATTCCCACGACGGGGATCGCCCCTCGGAGAACACGAGCTCGATGCGCGAGGTGGCCGTCGCCGCAAGTGCCGGAGCGGCGAGCGGATCGGCGATACCGTAGGCGAACTGCACCGGCGGCGGATCGAGCGCCGCATGGCGGGCGACCGCCTCGCTCGCCGCCAGGATGACGTCGTGCGGCCCCGGCCGGTCCTCGGCTCGCTCGAACAGCCCGGTGTCGTCGTAGTCGAAGACGATGTTGGCCAGCGGGGTCGACATCATCATGTCGACGAACACCTCCTGACCACCCGAATAGGCGATGATCCCGCCGAGCGGCGACGCGATGTCGGGATCCATCGGCCGGATGGAGCGCACGGGCCCGACCTCGTCGGGGACGTCCGAGTGCCAGACGACGAGATAGCGGGTGAGACCACCCTCGACGAGCTCCTCGAACACGAGGTCGCTGCGGTTCAGCGCGATCTGCGGTCGTGCGTCCTCGTGGTTGTCGATCTTCACCGCGAGCGACGGATGACGCAGTGCAGCCGCATCGACGAAGGTGCCGCGTAGCGGCGCGTACACCACGGGCAGCGGCTGCCCGCCCGCGGCCGCGGGTCGCGGCGGGCCCGACGGTGTCGGAGCCACGCGGTCGATCGGCGGGGCGCCGCATCCGGACAGGAGGAGCAGGCAGGCGGCGAGCGCAGCGAACGGCACGCCCCGCGCCGGGGCCGCACGGACCCGCCCTCCCATGCCGTCATGGTAGCGATGCGAAGCCGAGCGTTCCATCTCGGCGCGCCGCTGCGCGCCGGCCCCCCTCGTTACAGCCGAAGATGTGGATCGATGAGTGAACGCGTCGCCGGCGCACCGGCGACGCGTTCACGTGCGTGATCTAGGCGGGGCGGACGGCCTCGGCCTGCGGCCCCTTCGAGCCGGTGCCGACCTCGAAGACGACCTGCTGCCCCTCTTCGAGCACCTTGTATCCCGCCATGTCGATCGCGGAGTAGTGCACGAAGACGTCTTGTCCTCCGTCGACGGTGATGAACCCGTAGCCCTTTTCAGCGTTGAACCACTTGACGGTTCCGTTCGCCATGCGTTGCTCCCATGTTGCCGTGTGTCGATCAGCACGTGCCTGTCGCCTGTACCGGGCCCGCTCGTATCGTGCTGACAGGGCACCGCGGGCGGCACCGGGCGTTCACACGGGAGAGAGCGACCAATTCCAGATACTAACGACGTGACGCAGCCGCACAAGAGGGACGACGCAAGGAAATGTCGCAGAATGGCAACGATTCGGCGGCGATCAGCCGCCGGTTGCCTCCGCATAGTCGGAACCGACCACGAGCACGAGCGGAGTACCGATCTCGGCGAACTGCTCCGAGAGCCGGACATCGGCTTCGGGCACCGCCTGGGCGACACCGCGCGCGGCCCCCTCGAGATCTGCGGTCGCGTAGTACACCACGGTCTCGGTGAGATCGTCCGTGCTCGCGTTCGCGGTCGTCCCGACAGGGATGCCCGCCGCGGTGAGGGTCTCACCAGCGCGGGCGGCGAGACCGCTCGTCGTGGTGCCGTTCAGCACCGTGACCGGCACATCGGGAGCGACGGTGGGCGGCGCGGTGACGACGGGCGTGGGTGTCGGCGTCTGCGCGGCCCCGGGATCGCCGAAGTTGAGGCGGTCGTTGAAGACGATCACGCCCCCGATGCCGGCCGCCACGAGCACGACGGTCGCGAGCGCCGCCCAGCCGAACGCCACCCATCCGGCCCCGCGACGGGTGGGCGCGCGGTGCGCCCCCACCCGCTCGATGCCGTGCGGGATGGAGTCGAATCGATCGCGGGGGAACTTCTGCGCCATGGGTCCAGTCGTCGGGTCGGGGCCGCGCTCAGTCGAGCGGACGGCCGATCGAGAGCGAGCGACGCGCGCGCGTCGCCGCGCGCGCCTCGCGCATCCGCTGCAGGCGCTTGACGAGCATCGGATCGTGTCGGAGCGCCGCAGGCGAGTCGATGAGTTCGCCGAGGATCCGATAGTACCGGGCGGCCGAGATGCCGAACTCCTCCCGGATCGCCTCGGCCTTGAGTCCGGGATGCTGCCACGCCCGAGCCTCGAATGCGAGCACCCGGATGGAGCGTTCATCGAGCATGCCGTCGCCGTCGCCGCGGGCGGGCATCGGCTCGGCGCTCATGCTTCCTCCCGTCGAGCGGCGGTCGCCGCATGCAGCACATCCTAGGGACACGCGGCCGTGAGGACGCCCAGCGGCGACGGCGTGTGCGAGTGGGGCGGAACACGCGGCATCCGCAACAGGTTGCATGGTGTGCGGGAACATACGCGGCCTCGTGCGCGGAAACACACGTGGCATCGCGTGCAGGAAGACCTGCGACCATGGTGACTGACCATCAGCACACACGACCGGAAGGAGCGCTCATGGCGTATCGCGTGAACAAGACCGATGAGGAGTGGCGTGCCGAACTCGGCGACGAGCAGTTCGCGGTGCTCCGCGAGGCCGCCACCGAGCGCCCCTGGACCGGCGAGCTCCTCGACGAGGAACGAGCAGGCGTGTATGCGTGCGCCGCGTGCGGGGCGGAGCTGTTCAAGAGCGGCACGAAGTTCGACTCGGGCTGCGGCTGGCCGAGCTTCTACGAGTCGGTGCGCCCCGAGGCGGTCGAGCTCATCGAGGACGCCTCGCTCGGCATGGTCCGCACCGAGGTGCGCTGCGCGAGCTGCGGCTCGCACCTCGGCCACGTCTTCCCCGACGGGTTCGGCACCCCGACCGGCGACCGGTACTGCATGAACTCGCTCGCGCTCGACTTCACCGCGGAGCCCTGAGGCATGGCCTCCGCCCTCGAGGCGGCGCTCGCGAGGCGATCGTCGTCGAAGGTGACGGATGCCGCGCCCGACCACGAGACCCTGATGACGCTGCTCCAGGGTGCCGCCCGTGTCGCCGACCACGCGTCGCTCCGACCGTGGCGCGTGATCGCCCTGCGCGGCTCCGCGCGTGAACGGCTCGGCCGCGCACTCGTCGCAGCCGCCGGCGCCGACGGCGAGGCCGCGGCCAAGCTCGCCGGGAAGCCGTTGCGGGCCCCGCTCCTCCTCGCGATCGTCGCCGTCATGACCCCGGGCCACCCGAAGGTTCCCGAATGGGAGCAGGAGGCGTCGGCCGCAGGCGTCGCACACCTGCTCAGCCTGCTGCTCGATGAGGCGGGATGGGGCGTCATGTGGCGCACCGGGCCGCACACGCGGCATCCGATCATCGCCGAGATGCACGGCCTCGCGGCCAACGAGCGCCTGCTCGGCTGGCTCTACGTCGGCGGCGCACCGGCCGGCAGTCGCCCCGAACGTCGCAGCGACCGGCTCGCAGCGGCGCGGCTGACGACCCTCGACGCCTAGGGTGTGTCCGCGGGCTCGGGCTGCGGGGTCGCCGGGGCGGCGTGCCGGTGCCGCGACCAGCGGACGCTCGCGATCACGACCGCGACGAGCGCGAGCACGGTTCCGCCGATCGTCGCGATGTCGACGGGCCGGTCGGCGGTCGGCAGCAGCACGTCGAGGGCGAGTGCCGCCGCGAGCTGGCCGGCGACGCCGCAGAGCGCGAGCACGAGGACGCCCACGATCCGCACGAGCACCGCCTGCCCGGCGATGAAGATGCAGCCGATCGCGCCGCCCGCGTACAGCCACGCCTCGCCGGGCATGGCGTCGGGCCAGCCGACGGATGCCGCGTGCACGACCATGACCACGACGAGCGCCGCCGTGCCCACCGCGAAGTTGATGAACGTCGCGGTCAGCGCGCTCTCGGCGACACTGCGCACCCGGCCGTTCACGGCCTGCTGCCACCCCACCGCGACACCCGCGAGGAACGGGAGCAGCATCAGCAGGAGCGGGACGTCGCGCGAGAGCTGCGCGGAGACGGCCCACGAGATCGCGGCGAGCGCGAGGAGCGCGCCGACGACGCGGGTCGCCGTGAGCGGCCTGCGTCCGCCCGGTCCGAGTCCGACGAGGTCGAACAGGATGCCGCCGAGCGTCTGCCCGGCGAC
>Ga0299914_10003650_pt1 | contig 10921 bp, 11 predicted proteins | sample RVTome_10_FD_201361 | JGI IMG/M metagenome (GOLD analysis project Ga0299914, IMG submission 201361) | Soil microbial communities from uranium-contaminated site in the Upper Colorado River Basin, Wyoming, United States - RVT153D57 (version 2) ... | reverse complement strand
TGCACTACCGCTGGCGAGGGACGGTCGACGCGCTCCGCAATCGCATGGGCCAGGTGGTGCCTCCGGACGGCCGGGCCGAGTCGGCCGAAACCTGACGCGGCGTCAGATCCGGTCCTACACTGACTGCACCGTCAGCGTCAGGAGACCGAGGTGCTGCCCAAGATCGTCAGCGTGGACGACCACGTGATCGAGCCCCCACACGTGTGGCGGGAGCGACTGCCGGCCGCGTACCGCGACGTTGGCCCGAGGATCGAGCGCAAACGCGTCGAGAACCTCCAGTTCAACGGCACGACCTACACGTTCGACCTCGTCGACCGGGGTGGCGTGGAGGCTGACTTCTGGGTGTACGAGGACCTGGTCATGCCGCACCGGCGCATCATTGCGGCGGTCGGGTACCCGCGCGACGAGGTGACCCTCACGCCCATCACCTACGAGGAGATGCGTCCCGGCTGCTACGAGCAATCGGCGCGGCTGGCCGACATGGACGTCAACTGGGTCGAGGCCTCGCTCTCGTTCCCGACGTTCCCTCGGTTCTGCGGCCAGACGTTCCTCGAGGCGAAAGACCGAGACCTCGCCGCGTTGTGCGTCCGCGCCTACAACGACTGGATGGTCGAAGAATGGTCGGCCGGAACCAACGGACGACTCGTTCCACTGTGCATCGTCCCGCTCTGGGATGCGGACGAGGCCGCCGCCGAGGTTCGCCGCAACGCGGCACGTGGGGTACACGCCGTATGCTTCAGCGAGATCCCCTATCACCTCGGGTTGCCGAGCGTGCACGACAAGGAGCACTACTGGGATCCCGTCTTCACGGCATGCGAGGAGACGAACACCGTGGTGTGCATGCACATCGGTTCGTCGTCGAAGATGCCGGCAACGTCACCGGATGCACCTGCGTCGGTCCAGGCAACCCTGAGTTTCAACAATGCGATGGGTTCGTTGTCGGACTTCCTGTTCTCGGGCGTACTCGTGCGACATCCAGAGCTCAAGCTCGCCTACTCCGAAGGGCAGATCGGCTGGATCCCGTACATCCTCGAACGGGCGGACGACGTGTGGAACCAGCACCGCGGCTGGGCCTTCCCTCGCGAGCAGGTACCCGAACCCCCGTCCACCTACTACCGACGTCAGGTCTACGGCTGCTTCTTTCGTGACCAACATGGCATCGAATCGCTCGACACCGTCGGCGTCGACAACGTCACCTTCGAGACGGACTATCCGCACTCGGACTCGACCTGGCCCGACACGAAGGAGATCGCCGAGAAGATGTTCGCCGATCTCGACACTGAGACCGTGCACAAGATCGTGCGTGGCAACGCCATCGAGATGCTGAGCCTCGATCTCGGCTGACGTCGTCGGCGTCGTTCGCGACACTCTCACCATGAAACCGATGACCCGTCTCGCGACGGCGGACGACATCCACGAGATCGTCCGCTTGCGCCGAGTGCTGTTCGAGTCGCTCGGTGAGCTCGACTCCGCTTGGGAAGCGCACTGTGCCGCGGTCCTCGACAGGGCGATGGACGACGGATGGATGATCGTTTCGGTCGTCGACGACCCCTCGACGACCGGGTGCTTGGCGGCAGCGGGCAGCGCCGAGGTCCAGCAGCGACTCCCCGGTCCCACCAATCCCTCCGGACAGCTGGGCTACATCGGCACCATGGCGACCGACCCGGGCTTTCGCCGCCACGGCATGGCCTCGGCGATCCTCCGACATCTCCTCGACGAGCTACGCGCGCGAGGCGTCGAGCGGATCGAGCTCCACGCGACGTCTGCGGCCGAGGGTCTCTACCGTGGAGCGGGCTTCACGGAGCGTCGAGGCGGCCTCGAGATGCGCCTGCAACCCCGCTGACCCCGAGCGGCCCGGCTGCCGAACGCGTCACACGCGACGCGTCTGGCCGGCCAGCCCGTCCAACGTGTGCCGGGCTTGCTCGACGATGCGGTCGATGAGCTCCGCGACCGTCGGAAGGTCGTCGATCACGCCGATTCCCTGCCCGGTCGGCAGGATGCCCACCTCGGGCCGCCCGTCGACCATGCTCGCCTTGATCAGCATCGGCGAGTTGGCGGCCATGACCAGTTGGCTCCAGGTGATGTCCTGGTTGCGCTTCATCGCCAATCCCTCACGGGCGAGGTCTCGCAACGAGGTCCCGGTGACCTTGCGGAACTCGAGTGCGCTCCGGAGCGCCTTCGGGAACCGCGTGAAACGGCTGGCGCTCTCGAGGTCGTCGATCAGGTCGGTACGGATCACGCGTTGCGGGAAGCCGTCGACGGCCTTGGTCACCACCGTGTCGCCAACCGATTTGCCGAGGTAGATCTGCTTCACCACGTCGGGCACCGTCGAGTCCTTGGTCAACAGGAACCGGGTGCCCATGGCCACGCCAGCCGCGCCCCACGCCAGCGCGGCGACCAGGCCGCGACCGTCGGTGAAGCCACCGGCCGCCAGCACTGGGATGTCGACCGTGTCGACCACTTGCGGCAAGAGAAGCGAGGTCGGCACCGACCCGGTGTGGCCGCCGCCTTCGGCGCCCTGTGCAATCACCGCGTCGACACCCCACTCGGCGACCTTCTCCGCGTGGCGACGCGCACCGATCGTCGGCATGGTGACGATTCCTGCGTCCTTCAAGCGGGCAATAGTGTCTCGCGACGGTGCCTGGGCGAAGCTGGCCACCCGCACACCCTCACGGATCAGCAGCGCGATGCGATCGTCGACGTCTGGCTGATCGGCGCGCAGGTTCACCCCGAACGGATGGTCGGTGCGCTCCTTCACCTCATTGATCGCCACCTGCAGTTCAGCCGCGCTCATCGTTGCGGACGCGATGATCCCGAGACCGCCCGCCGCGCTCGTCGCCGCCGTGAGCCGCGCTCCTGCCACCCATCCCATCCCCGTCTGGACGATGGGGTAATCGACACCGAACAGCTCACACGCACGAGTCCGCAGCGCGGCGTGCGTCACGAAGGCACCTCTTTCAGGCGTGCACCGCCGGGGTCGATCACGTCTCGCAGCAACACGAGCTCCTCGTCGGTCGGCAGCCGGGACTCGGGAACGTCATCGGGCACGACGAGCTCGAACCCTGTCGCCTCGACGATCTCTTCCACGGTGACCCCGGGGTGCACGGTACGCACGCGCATGCGGTTGTCCGGTGTCTCGAAGTCGAACGTGCCGAGGTTCGACACGACTCGACGGATCTCGAAGAACCTCGACGCGACCGGACCGAGCGCACGAGCTCGGTCGTATCCCACGCCGCTCACCACGTCGACCTTCTCGACGAACACCTTCGGCGAATGGTTCGGTATCCAGTAGCTGGTGACATGGTTGATCGTGTTTCCCGGTGCCCCACGGAACCCGAGCAGTTGGGCCTTCGGCTTGTGCCAGTCACCGATGCAGGCGAAGTTCTGGTTGCCGTATCGGTCGATCTGACTGCCGCCCATCACCACGTGTCGCTTGCCGTTCCACAAGACACTGAACATCTGCGGGTAGGGGTTCCACGCTTCGACCACCGCGTCGATCTCGAGCGGCTCGCCGTCGGCCGAGTACGGGTTCGCACCCGGCGCGACTGTCGACGACGTGAACATGGCGTAGCCGTCGGTCATCACCAGATCGGGCTCGAAGGTCTCGCGCGCCAGTCGCCCCCCGATCACCGGGATCGTCCCGATCGGGTTGCACAGCCATTCCCCATCGCCCCGAAAGCACTCGGCCATGGCCACGGCACACACGTCGGCGCGAGAGAAGTCGGTCATCTCTGCTCCCCGATCACGCGCTGGTAGTCGGCTTCGGTCTCGAGATCGAGGTACTTGGCCTTGAACGCGTCCCAAGACTCCGGCGATCCGGCTGCCAACGCGTACTCCCGTTGCATCGCCTCGTCGCGGCCGTAGTCGGGCGGGCATTCGGTGAAGTGTGCGCCGTTCGGTGCCTCGATGACCCCGTCGACGTGCAGGCGGCTGATGCGCTGGGTGTGGAAGGAGCCGTGCTTGCCGAAGTCGTCGGTCGGGACGATCTGCTCACACGAGAGAAACGTGCGAGCTGCCGCCAGCACGAACCAGTCGTCCATGTAGAGGTCCGGCCCGAGGAACTGACCGTTGCCGGCCCTGTCGGCTCGATTCATATGCACGAACGACATGTCGAGCTCGAGCGCGGGCATGGCGACCAGATCCTCTCCCTCGCCCCCATCCGGACCTGGATAGGGCGATCGCACGGTCCGGATGTCGGGCATGACGCGAAGGATGTCCGAGCCCAGACCGGCGCGCGTCGGTAGGAAGGGCACCCGCCACGCGGCGGCCTGCAGCCCGAGCATGAGCATGCCTTCGTCGAGCTCCATCGCTTCGACGGTCCCGGCCTGGCGGGCGACCCGGAAATGGGGCTCCAGCGCGATCGTGTCCAACGAGACGAAGCCGTACACGGCCTTGCGCAGTTTTCCGGCCGCACACAGCAAGCCTATGTCGGGACCGCCGTAGCTCACGACGGTCAGGTCCTTCACCGGCGATCGCAGGATCTCTCGAACAACGGACATCGGCTTGCGGCGCGAGGCCCACCCGCCGATGCCGATGGTCATCCCGTCGCGCAGCTCGCTCACCGCTTCCGCTTCGGTGGTGCGCTTGTCGGGCACGTTCGGCACGTCGGGCTCCTACTCGTCGAAGTCGGCGTCGCGCTTCTCGACGAACGCGTCGCGAGCCTCGTCGGCGACCCCGGCCAGATTGAGCTCGAAGGTGAAGCCTTGTTCGAAGCGGTAGCTCCGCTTCACGTCCCAGAGGTCGATGCCGTTGAGGGACTCCTTGGCGGCGCGGATCACGGTCGTGCTCTTCGTCGCGATCTCGCGAGCCACCTCGAGCGCCGCCGGGCGCAACTCGTCACGGTCGACGACCTTCAGCACCGAACCGAACTGGTGCAGCTCTTGTGCGGATGCAGTGGTAGCGGTGTACACCATCGCCCTCATCTTGTGCTGGGGGACCAACCGGGCCAAGTGGGTGGCCGCACCGAGCGCGCCTCGGTCGACTTCGGGAAGGCCGAAGTAGGCGTCGTGTGTGGCGATCACGATGTCGGCGTTGCCCACCAGGCCGATGCCGCCACCCAGACAGAAGCCGTGCACCGCCGCGACCACGGGTACCGCGCAGTCGTACACCGCGGCGAACGCGGCGTAGCACCCCCGGTTCGCGCCGATGAGCGCGTCGAACCCGTCGGTGTCCTGCATCTCCTTGATGTCGACGCCGGCATTGAAGCCCTTGCCCTCGGCGCGCAAGATCACCGCTCGAACGCCCGCGTCCTCACCAAGGGACCGAACGATCGACGCGAGCTCGTACCAACCTGATACGGACAGCGCGTTCACCGGTGGATTGTCCATCACCACTTCGGCGATGCCGTGGTCGATCGACGACGTGATGCCCATGACCGTCGTTCGCCTTTCATGATGGCGTTTCTGATGGGGCGTCAGTTTCCGTGTGGCAAGGTAGGCGATCGTCATCGAGCGTGCGAATCCCGAGGAGAGAGAGCCATGATCGACGCGGGCACGGACGTTCTGAACCTCGACGGGCGGGTCGTCGTCGTCACCGGCGGCACCAAGGGCGTGGGCCGTGGCATCGCCATCCGTTTCCTCGAAGCCGGCGCCGAGGTCGTCGTGACGGCACGCAACGAGCCCGACGAACCGGTCGGTGGCGACGGGCGCGCCGCGAGCTTCGTCGCCGCCGACGTCCGCGACCCCGATCAGGCCCACGCGGTCGTCGACTTCGCTGTGAGGCGACACGGACGGCTCGACACCTTGGTGAACAACGCGGGCGGTGGTCCCCCGGCCGACGCGGCAACCGCGTCGCCACGATTTTCCGAGGCCGTCATCCGGCTGAACCTGATCGCGCCGCTCCTGCTCGCGCAGGCAGCGAACGCCGTCATGCAGCAGCAGGACGAAGGTGGCTCGATCGTGAACATCTGCAGCGTCAGTGGCACGCGCCCTTCACCCGGGAGCGCCGCCTATGGCGCCGCCAAGGCTGGATTGCTCAACCTCACGCAGAGCCTTGCGATCGAGTGGGCGCCGAAGGTGAGGGTCAACGCGGTGACGCCCGGCTACATCCAGACCGAGCAGTCGCACCTCCACTACGGAGACGAGGCCGGCGTGGCCGCGGTGGCGGCGATCATCCCGCTGCTGCGCATGGGCAGTCCGCATGATGTCGGCGACGCCTGCATCTTCTTGTCGTCGCCTCTCGCGGCGTACGTGAGCGGGTCCAACCTGGCCGTGCACGGCGGGGGTGAGCGACCTCCCTTCCTCGCGGCCTCGAACACCACATGATCGGGTAGACAAGCCGGGTGCCGGTCGCCCGCGCGGTCTTCGCCGATCTGAGGTTCGCCTTCGAGCGTCGCGACTATCGCGAGGTTCTCGCCACCGGCGAGCAGGCCATCGCCGCTCTCGACGACGACCCGGGTCAGCGAGAGTTCGTCCCTGCCGCCATGGTGCTCATCGGCGGATCGCTGCTGAGCGTCGAGCACTATCGCGACGGCGTGGCGTGGCTCGAGCAAGGCCTCGTTCGCATGCCGGGCACGGCCTCGGACCACGAGTTGCGCGGTGCGCACTGGTTCCATCGGGCTCTCGCCGACACCTACCTGCTCCTCGGTCGATGGGACCGGGCTGGTCTGTACGTCGACTGGCTCGCGCAGCCGGCGCAACCACCGGAGAGCCGGTTGGCGGCCACCCGCGGCCGACTCTTCCTCGACTCGGCGCGGGGACGGTTCGACAACGTCGCCTTTCTGCTCAACGCGGCCGCCGATCTGGCCCGTCGCACCCACAGCGAGGTCGCCGAAGCGGTCGTCGAGGCAGACCGCGCGTTGGCGCTCGCGGCCCAGGGACGTCTTCGTGAGGCGGTGGTGTGTGCCGATGCGGTGACCCCCCGGCTCGCGGCACCGGGTCGTGACGAGCGCCAACAATGGGCGAACCAACAGGCGACCGTGGTGCTCACGTCGTTGGCGCGGATGCTGGCCGAGGCGGGCGACCTGATGACAGCCGAGCGCTACCTGCTGGAAGTCGCCATTCCGGCCGCGCAGGCCCGGCGCTCGTATGCGCGTGCCCAACACGAGCTGGCCCGCTCGGTCGTCTGGCGCGAGGAGAATGAGCTCGAGCGCGCCGAGCCTGCCGGCCGGGCCGCAGTCGAGCACTTCTCAGCCCTGGACACCCTGCCGGCCCTGGCTGTTGCTCGACTGGCGGTTGCACGCGTGGCCGAGCGTCGAGGCCATCTGGTCGCCGCCCGGTCGCTGTACCAGCGCGCTGTGTCGGAACTGGCGGCACTCGGGCTGCCACGAGAGCACGCCGAAGCCAGCCGACGGCTCGACGGTCTGCCGATCGCGCCCCGGCGACCGGGGCCACCGGCCGCGGCCGGGCACGGGAGCTGACGACCCGTCAGATCTGGCGGCGCTCGACTACCGTTGTCGCTCGTGAGCTCCAAGACACAGGTGCCGGCCGTCGAGGGCTGGTTCACCACCGACGCCGACGAGCCCACTTTGATCGGCACCCGCTGCCGCGCGTGTGGCAGCTACTTCTTCCCTCGCGAGACCTACCTGTGCCGCAATCCGGATTGCACCAGCCGCGAGCTCGACGACGTGTCACTCAGTCGCACAGGCACGATCTGGTCCTTCACCAACGCGTGCTACGAACCGCCGCCCCCGTACGTGAGCACGAATGATCCGTTCGAGCCATTCACCATCGCCGCCGTCGAACTCGCCGCCGAACGCATGGTCGTGCTGGGCCAGATGGTGGACGGGGTGGACGTGAGCGACCTCCACGCCGGCCAGACCGTCGAGCTCGTGATCGACACGCTCTTCGAGGACGACGAGGCCGAGTACCTCGTCTGGAAGTGGCGACCGACCGACGGAAAGCGAGCGGGCTGACGATGAGCGAAGAGGTCGCCGTCCTCGGTGTCGGCATGCACCCGTGGGGAAAGTGGGGGCGCAACTTCGTCGAGTACGGCGTCGACGCGGCGCAGCGGGCACTCGCAGACGCCGGCCTCCAGTGGGACGACATCCAGTTCCTGGCCGGATCCGACACGATGCGTCAGGGCTACCCGGGCTACGTCACGGGCGCCACGTTCAGCCAGGCGCTCGGCTGGAAGGGCAACCGCGTAGCCAGCTGCTACGCCGCCTGCGCCTCCGGCGCGCAAGCGATGAACGTCGCGCGCACGCAGATACTCGCCGGCTTCTGCGACGTGGCGATGGTCGTCGGCGCCGACACCAGCCCGAAGGGGTTCTTCGCGCCGAACAGCGGTGATCGCCCCGATGACCCCGACTGGCTGCGCTTTCGCCTGCTCGGCGCGACCAACCCGACATACTTCGCGCTCTACGCCCGGCGCCGCATGGAGATGTTCGGCGCGTCGGAACAGGACTTCGCCAAGGTACGGGCCAAGAACGCCAAGCACGGACTGTCGAACGAGTACGCCCGGTATCAGAAGGACTTCTCGGTCGACGAGATTCTCGCGTCCGCGATGGTCGCCGATCCGCTGCGCCTGCTCGAGATCTGCGCGACGAGCGACGGGGGCGCCGCCATCGTGCTCACGAGCATGGACTTCGCCCGCAAGCACAGCTCGAACCCGGTGACCGTGGCCGCCATCTCGACGGTCACGCCGACCTACCCGCAGACGGTCGTCGAGATGCCCGACATCGCGACCGACTCGGCCGCCGCCGTCGCACCACCGGACCGCCCCTTCCGCGATGCCATTGCGCACGCCGCCTACGAAGAGTCCGGGCTCGGTCCCGACGACCTCGATCTCGCCGAGGTCTACGACCTGTCGTCGGCACTGGAGCTCGATTGGTACGAGAACATCGGCCTCTGTCCCGAAGGCGACGCCGAGAAGTTGCTGAACGACGGGGTCACCACCATCGGCGGTCGGGTGCCCGTCAATACCAGTGGTGGCCTGGGCTGCTTCGGCGAAGCCGTCCCCGCGCAGGCAATCGCTCAGGTGTGCGAGATCACACGCCAGCTGCGCGGCGACGCGGGCGACCGCCAGGTCGAGGGGGCGCGGGTCGGACTGACCGTGAACCAGGGCCTGTTCGGCCATGGCTCCTCGGTGATCCTGAAGCGCTGAGGTCAGTTCGGCTCTCGCACTGAGCAGAGCTCCGCAGGAGCACCACCCCTCCTCGGACGTATGGTGACGTCGATCGGCGTGGAGACGGCCGTGAGCGCTGTGCGCGAGTCTCCGTCGAACTGGAGCACTACTCGGTCGTCGCTCGGGGCATTCGAGTCGAAGACCAGAATCGTCCCCCTGAAGTGGACCCACTTCTCGGGTTCGAGGCGCACCACCGCCTGTTCATCGATCGGCTCACACCCCTCAGCTGGGCGACGGCCTACGAGCTGCACGCTCAGGCGAAAGATCACGCTTGCCTCGATCATGGGATCGATGTCACGCGGCATGGGCAGCCGCCCATCTGCCGCGAGGCGACGCAGCCACCCCATCGTCACGTATCGGGCCGACTCGGGTTCGGGTCGCGTCCAATCGGGTACGTCCGCCACGGCTGGTACACGGGGCGCGGCAAGGAGGATCTCCCGATCGGTTCGCTCGCCGCGACCTGGGCCGGTCTGGGTCCAGGTCGTGTGGACGTTGCCCGGCACACCGATCAGGAGCACGCAGATCACCAACGGGACGAGAAGAACAGCTCGCCGCGCAATCTGATCCGCGGCGACGGCCAGCGCCGGCGACGCCAGCGCGACGACCACGTAGACATACCTGCTCTGGCTGGCGAATCCCGCACCCATCGGCGCCCGACTCCACGCCGTGAGACCGACGAACACCGCCATGCCGAACAGCAGTGCGACCGGCAGTGCGCGTGGAACAACGCAACTCGCCATCCACGCCGCACCAATGCCGCACCCGCTACCGCCGCCACCATCGCAATCCCCACACCGGAGCAGGCGAGGGCCAACAGCCCACTTCCGAGCCCGAGCCAGTCACGACGATCGATCGAGCCACCGTGGTCGGCGAGCAGCAGCTGGATCAGGCCGAACACGATCGCTCCAGTGAAAGTCATCTGGAACGCTCGCACGATGTTGTGGTCCCCTGAACCAAAGAGCAGGAACACGACCGCGACGATCGTTGCCATCCACGCGCTGACGCCGGCGCGGCGCATCACGACACGCAACATCGCCGCCGCAGCCACGTGCAGCGCGATCGTCACCAGTTGGTACGGCACGTACGACCGCAGCCCGAACACGTTGAACAACACGCGGTACACGGCCCTCGGCAGCGTGGTCCAGTGCTCGTTGTCGGCTGCGAGCAGATCGGAGATGTTCCCGCCGTCGACGTTGACGAGAACGTTCCATTCATCGTGGAAGAACCACCGGAATCGCCCCGCCCAGAGGTAGAGGGGAACCGCCAGGACGGCCATCACTACGAAGGCGACCAGCGCCGCGTTTGGGTTCCTGTCGAGCACGTGGGTCGCTCGAGGCGTCTCGACCTCGGCGGCCGAACTCATCAGGGGAAGCGCCTCGCCACCACGAACATCTGCTTGCCGACCAGCTTCCACGCCAACGGCATCCGGAGGTACAGGCGGATGAGTTCTGCCCTCACTGGGAGCTTGGAGTCCTTCACGGTGTACGGAAGGAACTTCGGTATGACGACTTCGGGTTCGAAGGCGGCCAGTTCGAGCGCTTCGACCAGGCTGACGTGCGTAAGAGGTACATGGTGGTCGAGGTAGTCCCAATACCGTCCGGGGAGATACCGGATGTTCGGCATCAGAACGATCATCCGACCACCCGGCCGAAGAACGCGATGACACTCGTGCAGCGTTTGCAACAACACGTCCTTGTCGGCGACGTGCTCGAGGAAGTTCGACGCAAAGACCACGTCGACCTCGCCGTCGAGCAGGACGCTCATGTCGGTCGAGAGCGTGGCGAGCACCTCGACGTCCGGAGCCGCGAGGCCGACCGTCGCCGGGTTCGGGTCGACCGCGATGCGTCGCTTGGCCCTG
>Ga0299914_10003649_pt1 | contig 10923 bp, 4 predicted proteins | sample RVTome_10_FD_201361 | JGI IMG/M metagenome (GOLD analysis project Ga0299914, IMG submission 201361) | Soil microbial communities from uranium-contaminated site in the Upper Colorado River Basin, Wyoming, United States - RVT153D57 (version 2) ... | reverse complement strand
AGCGGCGGTGCCATTGAAGTTGACGGCGCGCTCGCGATCGAGAACCTGACAACCGCCGGGGCAACGGTACTTGGCGCCGGGTCAAACGGCGATCTGACCATCGGCAGTATGCTGACGCTCGGCGCTGCTTTGACAGAGAACGACGACGACGACGACCTCGTAATCGGTGACGGCGTCACGATCGTTGTGAATGCAGCAACGCCGCTTGCGGACGCACCGACGTTCGACGGGACCGTCAACCTGGTGTATGGGGTGGTTACGGATTCCGGAAACGAGATTCCGGCTGACGGGGAAGGCACTGTCAACGATGTCGATGTGGATGCTGCAGTCGAACTGCAGACCGACCTGACGGTTGGCGGCACGCTGGCCCTTGCAGCGGCAATCGACAACCAGGCGGTCGCTGACGTTGACCTCGTGCTCGCGGACGGTGCAACACTCTCCCTCGAGATCGACAATGCAGCTGCCCTGGCGACTGCCGTGATCGATGCGACGAACTATACGCTCGAATACGCGGGTGGCGACGACACGATTGGCGATACAGAGTTCATCGATGGCGCAACCGTTACTGAGCTCATCGTCGATGTGGGCGATGGAGACACGATCACCAACTCGCTCGACGGAGCAGCGGAGGAGCGCGAAGTCAATGACTTCACGATCGCTAGCGGCGCGTTCGATCTCGCTGGGATCGGCTTCAACGTATCCGGCGATCTAACCATGGCTGGGGACGACCTGGTCAATAGTGGCGCCGACGTCAACCTGACGTTCGTGGGCGGAGACGACCAGGCCTGGACCCTTTCTGGAGACCTCGAGGCCGAGGTTGAAGGCATCGGCATCGAGCTGGCGAAAGAGGGCACGTCCCTGGTCACGCTCAGCGGTGGTGATGTCGACTTGATCGGATCTACGGGCGATACCGACCATCAGACGCTCGTACTCGGTGGTGGTATTCTCGAAACATCGGGGAATGCTGAAATCTTCCTCCATCAGGATAACACGACTCAGGGCTTCGAACGTACCGTGGACGAAGAGGCGGGCGAGGTGAGCCACGTCGCGGGGAACGTAACTAAGTTCCTTGCGCAGGGTGATCCATTCGGTGCCAATCGCGACACGCGATACCAATTCCCGACCGGGAGCCCCGATGGCGACTTTCGTCCATACGTCCTCATTTTCCGTGAGACCATTGGATCGAACACGTTCATCACTGTGAATCATGAGGATGTGAGTCCTGGTGGAACGCTTGGACTTCCGCTTCAGGATGACGGTGGCGAGATGATTGGAACCTATCCGGACTACTTCTGGCTCGTGGATGCTACGACGAGCCTCGGGCAGGCCCAGAGCGTCGACATCGAGTTGACGGCGACCGAGATCAATCGTCCGTTTACGGATGCTTCTGATCTGCGGATCATTCGCCGCTTCGATGGTGATGCCTCGAACAACCAGTGGTCGATACAGGGTGACGCCGCCGACTACGACAACATCATCGCGGTTGATGATGGTGATACGACGGCGGTTGTTCGTGTGATTAACAGCACTGGAGGTATCGTTACGCAGGGCGCCCGGTTTACTCTCGGCTTGCCGACGAGTGCGCCGATTTTCGCAGCGGATACTCCGGATACGCTCACCGTCAACGAAGGTGATGTGCTCACGGATACGTTGTCCGCATCAGCCGATGTCGGCGAGACTGTCACGTTCAGCCTCGATGGAGCTCCGGACTTCGTCACGATCGATGCCGACACCGGTGTTCTCACGGTTGCTCCGGGAGACACGGATGCTGGTTCCTATACGTTCAACGTCGTCGCGGATGACGGCACGGACACATCGACGGCTCAGATTACTGTGATCGTGAACGATATTTTCAATATCACTCCGGCACAGGCTGATACGGCGATTGCACTGGGTCAGACGCTGACGATCGACTTCGACGCCGAAGGCGCGAATGAGGGCGATCCGATAACGTTCGGACTCGAACCTGACACGACGGCAAACGCGGCGATCGACGCCGGCACCGGCGTCTTTACGTTCACGCCTGCGATTGAGCAGGGAGGCATGACCTTCTCGTTCACCGCTTTCGCGACCAACGGCACGGATACATCGAGCGTCTCGTTCGACGTAACGATAGGATCCGACCTGGTCTACGGAGACGTGAACAACGACGGCGGTTTGACGCTTGGCGACGTATCGCTCGTACTCTCGGCCGTCATTGGTGACACCACGCTGACTCCGGGTGCCTCGCTGGTGGCCGATGTATCAGGTGCTGCCGGAGTCTCTGCTTATGACGCGGCGCTTATGCTGCAGTGCATCGCGAACGAAGGCCCGACGGTCGAAGATACTTCCGTTTGTGGCTTCCCGGCCGCGGGTGCCGGCAAAGCGAGTGCGGTCGCATCCTCCGAGATCACCTGGGGTGATCTTGAGGGCGAGAACGGCACGGTTAATCTGCCGCTCGTTCTTAGTGGAACAGTCAGGAACGTCTACTCGATCGACCTGACTGCAAGTGTCGACCTCGCCGCAGCGAAGCTGACGAACGTCAAGGCGAACCTGCCTGACGGCTGGCAGCTCGCGTGGAGCACGGACGATAAAGCGGGGACCATCCGCGTAGTGGCACTCGGCGCGACGCCGATCTCCTACGAGGGCGAGGTTGCCCGACTGGTCTTCCAGCTCGACGACGAATCAGCCATCAACATGACGGGTGAAGCGTTCGTCAATGAGAACGCGGCGATCCAGCTGGGCGATGTCAATGTGGTAGAGGTCCCGACGGAGTTTGCGCTCGGCGACAACTACCCGAATCCCTTCAACCCGACGACCACGTTCACGTACAGTTTGCCTGAGGCAAGCCACGTGACCATCCAGGTCTACGACGTATCCGGACGGCTCGTCCAGACACTCGTTGACGCTCAGAAGGATGCGGGTCGATACGACGTGAAGTGGGATGGGCAGAACAACGCTGGTTCGATGGTCGCATCCGGCCTCTATCTCTATCGGATTGAGGCCAGCAGCTTCACGCAAGTGAAGACGATGATGCTGGTCAAGTAAATTAGAAAGTATGCGGTATAGCGGGGCTCTTCGGGGCTCCGCTATACTCGCATATTGCTAATAGATAGAGATTACGAGCAAACTTTCTGACATCACCTAACGCTGAGTACAGCTATGCATAGATTGAGTAGAAACCTGAAGCAACTGCTGACCCTCATGGTCGCCGTATGCTTTCTTGGGGCCATTCCGGCCGCTGCTCAGGTCTCCGTTAGTCTTCCAGATGGTGCCGGTGCAGCCGGCACATCAGGGACGATTCCGGTAACGGTAGGAGACCTGACAGGCGAAGGAGTGCTCTCTTTCGACTTCACTATTACGTTCGACGAGTCCGTCGTCGACATCACTGGCTTCTCTGCCGACGGGACGATCTCGGAAGGCATGAGCATAAGCGCAGACACGACAGGGAATAGCATCCGTGTCGTCGCAGCCGGAGCTGAGGAGCTGACCGGCTCAGGAACGCTGATCAACCTCAATGCCGACTTCGGCGCAGAGGGGAACAGCGCCCTGACCTTCACTGATTTTGTATTCAATGAAGGCACACCGGCTGCCGACTTGTCGGATGGAGCGATCGAGATTCCGGAAGTGGCCCTCTCGCTGCCGCACACGACCGGAGCGGTCGGTGCCGATGTGACGATACCCGTAAGCACAACGGATCTAACCGGTGGAGGTGTTCTCGCTTACGACATCACCATCAGCTTCGACGAAGAGATCGTCGACATTTCCGGTATCGATGCCACGGGAACGATCTCGGACGGTATGAGCATCAACACCGATACGGCCGGTAACGCAATACGCATCGTAGCCGCTTCAGGCAGCGAGCTGAGCGGAACCGGGACGCTGATCAACCTGACGGGAACGGTTATCAGTGAGGGTATGAGCGTGCTGGACTTCACGAGCGTCACGCTGAATGAAGGAACGCCGCACGGTGCAGGCGTCGACGGCTCTATCACTGTTGGAGCCGAGGGCGTACCGACATTTGAAGCGGCACTGCCGGACACGACGATTTCGGAAGGCCAGACCCTCGCGTTCACGTATGTAGCGACCGATCCTGAGGGAGCAGCTCTTACCTATTCCATTACCGAAGGCCCGGCCGGCGCAACCATAAACGCCGTTACAGGCGAGCTCCAGTGGACGCCGGGACTGGATGACGCCGGATCGCACATCATTACAGTCGAGGCCGACAACGGGACACAGGCCGTCACGACGACGGCTACGGTTACCGTGACGGACGTCGAGGCTGAGTTTCAGGCGAATCTCTCGGGTATTAACGAAGTCCCACCCGTACTTTCGTCCGGAGCCGGAATCGCAAACATCGACATCGACGGCAATAACGTTACCGTTACCGGCTCCTTCAGTAATCTCGTCTCGGATGTCAACACCGCTATTCGCGGCGGCGCGCATATTCACGTTGGTGGAGTTGGAACGAACGGCCCGATCGTCATTGAGCTTCAACCGACGTTTGCTACCGACGAACGGAGCGGCACGTTTGAAGCAGATAGCAATACGGTCGATGTGACCACGTTGACCTTCCCGGAAGGGATTGACGCGGACTCCGTCTTGTCTGCCCTGCAGAACGGCAATGCCTATGTAAACGTCCATACGGATGCGCATGGATCGGGTGAGATTCGCGGTCAGATTCTTCGTGCCGGCAATAGTCCGCCGGACGCGAGTCAGATCACGAGTCCTGTGGATGGATCATCATACGACGTCGAAGGCGATCCGGAAGATCTTCTGTTTACTATCGCGACATCGGTATCAGCCGACCCCGATGGTGACGAAGTGCTCTTCTTGCTCCAGGTATCGTCGGAGCCGAATTTTCCTCTTGCGGGTACGGAGTACATCACCTTCGGAGAGACGCCCTCACTGGATGTAACCGTCCACGATGGCGCGCGGATCTTCGACGAAGCCTCAGGCGCAGAGCCGGGTGAGATTCCGATCGGATCTTCGGAAGACATCTACATGCGAACGATCGCTACGGATGGCTCGCAGTGGACCGTCGGTCCGACGGTTCAGATCAGCCTCACGCGCGGTCTGGTTACAGACACGGAACCGGGGCTGGAGCTTCCTGGAGTGTTTTCTTTGAAGGGTAACTACCCGAATCCGTTCAATCCGTCGACCACTGTGCGCTTCGATCTGCCGGCAGCGGCGAATGTGAGCGTCGAGGTCTACGATATGCTTGGCCGACGGGTAATGACCGTACAGGCCACGTCGGTTCAGGCCGGCGCAGAGCGCTCTGTGGAGATCGATGCGGCGGCACTCACGTCGGGAACATACGTTTACCGTGTGATCGCCGAGACGACGTCGGATACCATGGTGAAGTCCGGCAAGATGACTCTGGTGAAGTAGCCACTACTCGTCTTGTCCAAGAAAGTGAGAATGCCCTGGCAGCCACATCGGTTGCCAGGGCATTTTGCTGTTTCAGTCCGTGTCGCTAGATGGTTGGCTCGGAAGTTGCGTTTACGTAGAGCTGGTGAGCGTAACCAGGATTTGGCATCGATTGGAGCCGAATAGTTGTGCCGGCCACCGCCTTAGTAGTTCGGAATTTAACATCATGGGTAATTCTTCCATGCAGACAAAAATGCTCTTCGCCACGGCCAAATTTGCCGTCGTCGTTTCGCTTCTCCTCCTCGCAGCCGCGCCTGCTTCAGGCCAGAACCTGGAGGTACGTCTTCCGTCCGTCCATGATGATGTCGGTCAAATCATCGAAATCCCAGTCCTTGTAGACGACGTCACGGGGAAGGGAGTAACCACCTTCTACCTGAAGATTGGATTCGATGCAGCCGTCTTAAAGGTGAATCGGTCAATTATTACAAACACTGTATCAGATGTTGAAGGAGCCGCCAAATTCGACGGAAAGAATACGCCGGGTGAGTTTACCATCGCGTATGCGGCACCTGCAACTCGTCCGTTGGTTGGTGCCGGCACATTGATTCTCGTCGAGGCGGAAGTGCTTGCAAGTGGTAGCACGGATCTATCTTTCCTGGCATTTGAGTTGAACGACGGGAATGTACCGGCGAACACTGCTAATGGCTCCTTTTCAACATCTGCGGAGGTGGATGAGGAAAGTGATAATGATGGAGTGCCGGATGCGACGGAGGCAGACGTACCCAATCTTAATGGGAGCGGGACGGGCGACGGGAATGGTGACGGGATCCAGGATAACGAGCAGGAGAACGTAGCCTCGCTTCTTGATGCCACCAACGACAGCTACATGACTGTAGCCGTGTCTGAGGGTACTGTTCTCAACAATGTGTCCGTTTCCGCGACGCCGCCGGAAGATGATCTTCCCGCTCCGATTGGTATCGAGTTTCCCAACGGTTATCTGAGCTTCAAAGTTCAGGGGGAATCCGGGGCTGCAACGTCAGTGACGGTATACACGGCCCACGAGGCTGACACATACTACAAATTCGGTCCAACAGCCGATAATCCTGTCGATCACTGGTACGAGTTTCTCTACGACGGTACGACCGGGGCTGAATTTCTTGACGGTCGCGTGATACTTCATTTTGTGGATGGCGAGCGTGGTGACGCCGATCTGGCAGCCAACGGGACAATCGACGACCCGGGTGCGCTGGCGATCAAGGTCAATCAGGCACCCTCCGCCGCCACGATTCTTTCGCCTGTTGCAGGCGCGTCGGTGACGGTAGGCGGTAGCGCCGGCGAAGAACCGGCCGATGGGGACACAGCGCTGCTCACGGTTGAATGGAGCGGTGCGGATGATCCTGAGGATGATGAGGTGAGCTATACCCTGGTTGTTTCAGAGAATGCGGAATTTACGGCAGAAATTGACCGCTTCGAGGTTGCTGGAGCGACCGAGATGAGTGTGTCGGTGTCTCGCGCGGCGGAGTGGTTCGACGCCGCGCATGGCAGCGCCGAACTTGAAGCATCAGCGACTGTCCACCTGCGAATTATCAGCTCCGACGGCAGCCTGGAAACCGTTGGGGAATCTGCGTCGCTCGATATCGTGCGGGGAACGATCACCTCTATCGAGGACACGGAGATTCCGAACGCATTTGCGTTGCAGGGCAATTATCCGAATCCCTTTAATCCTTCGACACACGTCACCTTCGACGTCGCGGGGCAGGCGGCTGTGTCGATCGACGTGTTCGACAGTCTGGGCAGACGGGTGCTGAGTGTACCAAACGAGATGTTCGTGGCTGGGATGGGGCAATCGATCGAGATCAATGCCTCAGCGTTACCATCCGGCTCGTATATATATCGTGTACGAGTAGAAATGGTGCAGTCGACGCACGTATCCTCCGGCATGATGACTGTAATGAAATAGGCATCAACGTCCTCTCACCGTATCAGTTTTACGGCCGAATCCGAGCAGCCATGCCCGGACGATGGACGACCGCTACAAGTAGATGCCATCCGAAGAGGCCCCATAGATAAAGGCCCGGCTTCCCGCGAAGGGATCGTCGGGCCTTTTGCTTTGTCCAATGGACAGGGACGTGTGCGATCGGTCATCAGAAGGAGGCGGGAGCAGCGGTGAAAGCCTGGCTATTAGTGTTATTTCTGATCGGATGGAGCCCGGTAGCGGTGGCGCAGATTGAAGTGAGCCTGCCGGAGGTTGAAGGAGATCCAGGAGAAAGCGTCGTCCTACCGGTCGTTGTAAGCGACATTACGGGCAGAGATGTCAAAGGGTTCTGGTTCAAGCTGCTATTTGATCCCGACGTGATCGAGGTCGATGGCGTTGACCTGATTGGTTCGCTATCGGAGGGCAGCCTGGTGGCGACGAATGCGCGAACGGAGGGAGAATTCGTTGTGGCAAGCGCGAATGCGCGGCCGCTGTCCGGGTCGGGTCCGTTGATCTACATGACGGCGACCCTCATATCTCAGGGAGCTAGCACGCTCCAGTTTGATGATTTCCTATTTAACGACGGCAGTCCCGACGCCCTTCTTTTCAGTGGATTGGTGAGGTCCGGCACGTCGACATCTGCGGAAGATGAACGGCCAAGTACAACATTCCGTCTCCACGGCCACTTTCCGGAGCCGGCGACGGACACGGTAAATATTCAGGTCGATCTAGCGCTCGCAGGACAGCTACAGGTTCGTGTATTCGACATGCTCGGCCGAGAGGTTGCGGCTACGGCTTTTATGAAGGAGGCCGGTGCAGGACAGGACGTTCCCGTGGATGTCGGCGATCTGTCGGCGGGCAAGTACATTTATAGCGTCACGGCTGGTCCTTCCACCGCTACCGGCTTACTTACCGTCTCGCGTTAAGGTAGACGTCCGGGTTTATCAGAAAAGGTTCACATCAGTGGGCGAAGTAGACGTTGGCGTGGCCATCGACAACGACTGCCGGGCCGCGTCGGCGGTAGGAAACTCTCGGATCCTGATCGAGCATAGACAGTAAGTTCTCGGGCGGTCACATCTCGGGGAAGCGTCGCTAATCACGGCAGGTATTACTATGAAAAGCTGCATCGGACGCATTGCGACCGGCGGATTCTTATCTGCGATCTGTCTCACGGTGCTGAATCTATCCGCCTTCGCTCAGAATCGCTTACCTATTCAGATCGACGTCGACCATTCCTCCTTCGCGTACGGACCCGATCAATCCCTGGTGGAGCTGTATCTGGCCATCGATGCCGCGTCGCTCGATTATCAGGACGAAGACGGTGCGTTTACGGCACACGTTCCGCTCGACATGTCAATCGTACAAAGCGCAACGGCTGATCTACAACAGGCTACGGAGGAAGCCGTATGGTCGGATTCTTTGTTGCTGCGTTTTTCGATTTCGGATACGGCGGCCATTACGAATGGACAGCACTTCGTTCACCAGATCCGCACGCTCGTTGAACCCGGAGAGTATGAGCTCCGGCTAACCGTGCCGCCGAATATAAGCACCGATCGGCAGGAGCTCGAGCTAAGGCGAGACGTTCTCGTTCCCAGCTTCACGGATGACGGGGAATCTACGCTCTCGGACATCACGCTGGCGTCGAGGATCGATCGTGGCACAGAGCGTGACAATCCATTTTACAAGAACGGCCTGATTATACGGCCCAATGCGAATCAGCTCTATGGAGAAGGCCTGGAAACGCTTTACTACTATGCAGAGGCCTACGAAGCGGATGAGATTGCAGGTAGCGACGGGGACTACACGTTATTCGCGTACGTTTCGGAGGCGAATCGTCCGCAACCTATGCAGGACTTTCAGAAGCGTTTGGAGCGAGAGGCCCGCGATCCGGACGTTATTGTCGGTGATTTTGACCTGAGTGGCCTGCCGAGTGGATCCTACTTCCTTCGTGTGGCACTGCTGAATGATCAAAACGAGTCGGTGGTCGAGCAGTCACGGAAATTTTTCGTCTACAACCCCGGCGTGGAACGCAGCGAAGCGGAACCGGTCACCGTGGAATTTGAAAGGAGCCCCTACGCCGTAATGTCGGAGGAAGAGGTTGAGCAAGCCGTCAGCCATGCACTGCTGATCGCGAATGACAGCGAACGTCGACGGATAAGGCGGGTCAAAGATCTGGATGAGCGTCGGCGCTTTTTGATGGAGTTCTGGCAGAAGCGTGACACTCAGCCGTCGACGGTCGTGAACGAATTCAAGGAAGATTTCTACCGGAGAATTCAGTACGCCAGTGATCGCTATTCAACGAACAGGCAGGAAGGCTGGGAGACAGATCGAGGGCGCATCATCATTCGTTACGGTATGCCTGCCGCCGTGGAGCCGCACCTGTACGACCCGGGCACGAAGCCGCACGAGATTTGGAGCTACAACAGCATCCCGGGCGAGGGTCAATCAATGTTTATCTTTGCAGATCTAAACGGATTCGGCGAGTTCGAGTTGCTTCATTCGTCGGTGACAGGCGAGAGGACGCATCCCAACTGGCGACAGGAATTGAGCCAGCGCTAGCCCACCACATCAAGACGATCAACATGTCCGAAATTGCCGAAGAGGTGCGTCACGCCTCGATCGAACACCTCAGTTTCTGCGAAGGGGACGAGGTAGTCGTTAAAGGGTGGCTTTATAATAAGCGTAGCTCAAAGGGACTGCAGTTTTTAATTCTTCGGGACGGCACCGGACTCGTTCAGTCGGTGGTAAACGAGGAGAAGGTCGATGCCACGTCCTGGCGGACGGCCGAGGATGCCACGCAGGAGTCCGCGATCGCGATCGTAGGCCGTGTCGTTCGAGACGAGCGGCAAATGGGTGGTTTTGAGCTTCAGGCCATAAGCGTGCGTCTCATAGGCCCGTCGGACGACTATCCGATTACCCCGAAGGAGCATGGCATCGAATTTTTGATGCAGCATCGGCATCTCTGGCTAAGGAGCCGCCGGCCGTGGGCTATCATGCGCATCAGGAACCGCGTCATCATGGCGGTTCATGACTTCTTCCAGTCTCGCGGATTCCTTCAGATGGATGCACCCATTCTGACGGGGAATGCAGTGGAGGGTACGTCGACGCTGTTCGAGATCGACTATTTCGACGACAAGGCCTATCTGACGCAGAGCGGTCAGCTCTACGGGGAGGCGATGGCCATGGCTTTCGGGAAGATCTACACGTTCGGCCCGACATTTCGTGCTGAGAAATCGAAAACGCGACGGCATCTGACCGAATTCTGGATGATCGAGCCGGAGATGGCGTTTTTCGATCTCGACATGAACATGGATTTGGCGGAAGATTTCCTCGTGCACGTGGCGCAGGCGATCCTCAGAGAGTGCGGCGAGGAGCTGGCGGTTCTGGAGCGGGATACAGAGCCGCTGGAGCGCGTGCAAAAACCATTTCCCAGGTTGACCTATACCGAGGCGGTGGATTTGCTGCGGAGTTCTAAGACAGCCGCGATGCTCGATGGTCGCATGGAATCGCTTCGTGAGGAGAACAAGCAGCTCGGCGAGGAGCTCGCGAGGAACAAACAAGAGTACGGACAGGCGAAGAAATGGCGGAAACGGCAGATC
>Ga0299914_10003648_pt1 | contig 10923 bp, 7 predicted proteins | sample RVTome_10_FD_201361 | JGI IMG/M metagenome (GOLD analysis project Ga0299914, IMG submission 201361) | Soil microbial communities from uranium-contaminated site in the Upper Colorado River Basin, Wyoming, United States - RVT153D57 (version 2) ... | reverse complement strand
TCCGCAGTTCGTCCTGGAGGACGTTCGCCTGCCGGACTCGCAGCGGCTGGGGGCCGTGGGCGCCGCGGACGAGATGACCAACGAGTGGTTCGTCGAGGAGCGCATTCACATCGGTGCGCGGTGCTCCGGGGCGATGGAACGGCTGCTCACGCTGGCCGTCGCCTGGGCCACGGAGCGCGTCCAGTTCGGCGAGCGGATCTACGACTTCCAGGGGGTCTCGTTCCCGCTGGCCGACTCCGCCGCGGACGCGTCGGCCGCTCGTCTGTTGACCCGCGAGTGCGCCTGGCTCGCCGATACGGGCGCCGACCCGAAGCTGGTCCATGCCAAGGCATCGCTGGCCAAGCTGTTCGCCTCGGAGGCTGCCTGGCGCTGCGCCGACCGCGTCGTCCAGGTGTTCGGGGGACGTGGCTACATGCGCGAGTTCGCGCCGGAGCGATTCCTCCGCGAGTTGCGCGTCGACCGGATCTGGGAGGGGACGTCCGAGATCCAGCGTCTGATCATCGCGCGTGCCCTCGAGAAGCGCGGCGTCGACCGTGTCGTCGGGTGACGGGGTGCGAGTGGTAGACGCGGCGATGTCGGGGTCGTGAGACGGGAGGCCGGCTCCCCGGCCACGAGCACCGCCGCCAGGACGATCGACCTGGGGCCGCTGTTTGCCCCGCGTTCGATCGCGGTCATCGGTGCGTCGCCGCGGAGCTGGATCGCGGAGACCGTTCGCGACAACCTGCGAGTGATGAACAGCGCCACGCGCTGCCACTTCGTGAACCCCAGGTACGACGAGCTCCACGGCCAGCCGTGCTACCCGTCGTTGGAGGCACTCCCCGAGCGGCCCGACATCGCGGTCGTGGCCCTCAATCCGCTCCGTGCCGCGACCGTCACCGAGGCCGCTGGCGCCGCCGGCGTGCCGGCCGTCATCATCCCGGGCGGCGGGGTCGTCGAGGGGGGCGAGGCGGCCGCGGCGATGCAGGCAGAGGTCGCAGAGGTCGCCCGCAGGCACGGGATCGCACTGGTCGGTCCGAACTGCATGGGGGTCATCGACCTGACCTCGACCAGCGCGGCATACATCGGCGACGTCTCGCCGTTCCTCCCGCGCGGTGGCGTCGCGGGGATCGCCCAGTCGGGCTCGGTGACCGACGCGTTCGTTCACTCGGGAACGCGGATCGGCTTCAGCCGCGTCGTGAGCTGCGGCAGCGAGGTCGTGCTCGACGTGTGCGACTACCTTTCGTACTGCCTCGACGATCCGGCCACGACATCGGTGATCCTGTTCGTCGAAGGGTTCAAGCGACCCGAGCGGTTCCTCGCGCTCGCTGACCGGGCGCTCGAACTCGGGAAGCCGATCGTCACCCTCAAGGTGGGTCGCTCGGACCACGCCCAGGCCGCTGCGATCGCCCATTCCGGGTCGCTGGCCGGCGAGACCCGCGCGACGGACGCGGCGCTCGACGCCGCGGGTGTCATCCGCTGCGCCGACCTCGACGAGCTGCTCGAGACCGCGGAACTCCTCGAGGGTGTCCGCCGCACGGGCCGGGGGGTCGGTCGCGGCCGGACCGGTGTCGTCACCGTGTCCACCGGTGAGGCATCGCTCATCGCCGATCTCGCGCCGCGAACCGGCGTCGATATGCCGCCGATCCCGGAACCGGCGCGCGAGGCGATCCTGCGCGAGCTGCCGACGATGGGCTACGTGGCGAACCCGCTCGATCCATGGGGAGCGGCCGACCCCGAGACGGCGTACGGAGCGTGTTTTCGCGCGCTCGCCGCAGCCGGCACCTACGACGTGCTCGCGATCGTGCACGACTTCCCGTACCGATCCCTGCCGTCCGAGGTCAACACCGCGAATGAGGTCACCCGCCAGCTCCTGGCCGCGACCGCGGGACGCCCGGACATCCTTCCCGTGTACATCTCGCTCACCTCGGGCGAGCCGCCGCCCGAAACCAAGGCCGTTCTCGACCTGGAGGGCGGGGGAGCACCCCTGCTCCGCGGGGCCGTCGAGGCTTTCCGCGCCATCGCGGCCGTGGCCCGCTGGGAGAAGCGCCGTGCCACGCGCGTCGACCGCGGTCCGTGGCGAGCCGCGTGGCCGGCGCTCGCCGCGGATCGCACCGCGTACGGGCTCGAGGACGATCCCGCCGCCACCGCCCGGCCCCGGCACTCGCCGCACGTCCTGTCGGAATTCGAGAGCCTCGCCCTCCTCGCGGGTGCCGGCGTGCCGGTCATCGGTGCGGAGCGTGCCCCCGACCCGGACTCGGCCGCCACGATTGCCGATCGGCTCGGTTATCCGGTGGTCGTGAAACTCGACGCGACGGGCCTGCCGCACAAGTCGGACGTCGGTGGCGTCCGCGTCGGCCTGGCGAGTCGGGACGAGGTCGGCGCGGCCGCGCGCGAACTCCTCGCGATCGTACCTCCAGCCGGAGCGACGGTTCGTGGCCTGATCGTGGAGCCGATGGTCGTGCCGGGCCTCGAGCTGCTGATCGGCATGAAGCGCGACTCCCAATTCGGGCCCGTCGTCCTGGTCGGCCTTGGGGGCGTCCTGGCCGATGTCCTCGACGACGTTGTCCTGTGTCTCGCCCCGGTGCCGCGCGACGAGGCGCGAGCGATGGTCCGCGGGCTTCGTGGTGCACGGCTCCTCGACGGCTTCCGTGGGCGGCCGGCTGTCGACGTCGAGTCGGTCGTCGACCTGGTCGTCGCGATCGGAGCCCTCGCCGCGACACGCGACGACGTCCTCGAGATCGACCTCAATCCGGCAGTGGCGGGCGCAAACGGATCGGTCGTCGTCGATGCGCTCGTGGTCCTCGAGGAGGTGGTTTCGCGATGACCCAGCCGCTCCTGTTGACCGAGGCGACGCCGTGGGGCGTGCGCCTCACGCTCAATCGCCCGGAGGTGCTCAACGCGCTCTCGGCCGACATGGTCACTGCACTGGGTGCCGCGATCGATGCCGCGTCAGCCGATCCCGTGGTGCGGGTCATCGTCCTTGCCGGGGCCGGCCGGGCGTTCTGTTCCGGCTACGACCTCACCGAGGAAGCCGGTGGCGAGATCGGCGGGCCGGTGGCGTGGCGCGACCTGCTCGCGGCAGACGTGGCCGTCACCCTCAAGCTGCTCGATTGCCCGAAGCCGATCATTGCCCAGATCCACGGTTATGCACTCGCCGGCGGGCTCGAGCTGGCGATGGCCTGTGACCTCGTGGTCGCGGCCGACGGGACGCGTCTCGGCGAGCCGGAGATCCGGTACGGCTCGGCGCCGGTGGCGCTGCTCATGCCCTACCTCGTCGGCCAGAAGAAGACCCGCGAGCTGCTCCTGACCGGCGACCTCGTCGACGCCGTGGAGGCGGAACGGATCGGGCTCGTCAACCGCGTGGTCCCGGCCGATCGGCTTGCCGCCGAGGTGGACGTGCTGGCGGACCGGCTCGCTCGCACCCCGTCCGAGGTCATGGGACCGACCAAGCGGATGCTCAACCGGGCGATGGACGCGATGGGCCTGCGCGAGGCCATCGAGATGGGCATCGACCTCGGGGCGATCGTCAACGCGGCAGACACGCCCGAACAGCGTGAGTGGGACGAGATCGTCCGCCGCGACGGGCTGAAGGCAGCTCTCGCCTGGCGCGACCGCCGCTATGACGAGCGGCTCGCGGAGGCCGGCCGCGCACGACCGCCCGCGGAGTCCTAGACCCCCGGATCCACGAAGGACCCGACGGACGACGCCCGGGTTACGCCTGGAGGTGAACGATCCGCCGTGCGCGGTGCTGCTCCCGCAACCGCAAACCGAGCGAGATCGCCCGGCGACCCAGCCAGGATCGTGCCCGGGCGATCGAGACGAGTGGATCATCCGTCGTCCCGAAGCGCGACTTGTAGCCCTCGTCGCCCCGCAGGAAGTGGTAGTCGGCGACGCTCTCGCGGAATGCTGTCTGCATCGTGTGGGCGCGCAGGACGAGCCCGACGCTGCCGCGCGCCCACGCCGGGTCGCGGCCGGCGTTGTAGGCGTAGTAGGCGTCGCCGTAGCTGAAGTCGTAGCGGGACGCGACCGCCCGGCCGTCGACTTCCAGGGTCCACAGGCGGAGCCAGCCGCGAGCCAGCGCGATCGCCGCGAAACGCCGGTGGAACGCGGCGCGCGGCGCGAACGACGACCGCTCCCCGAAGCGCAGCGCGTGGAGCCGGAACAGCGTGTCGAGTGCAGGCGGCAGGTCGTCGTCTGCGGCGACCCGACGGATGATCATGGCGTGGTGATTCGCCAGCACGCGCACGTCGTGGCGGATCTCGCGGCGAAGCTTCCGGGAGAGTGAGCGCTCGAACGCTTCCCAGTCGAGCCAGTCCGTCAAGCGCGACGTGGGGTTCGCCTCGGTTCGCATGACGGTGTCGCCCCAGCCGGATCCCCAGCCGTCGCTTTCACGCATGCGCTCACCGAGGAACACGTCCCAGTCGGTCACGGCACTCTCGAGCGCCCCTTCGAGCAGGGTTCGGGCGAGTCCCGGGACGGACGGGTCAACGATGGGCCCGAGGATGTCCCCGACGCCGTGCCCGGCAAAGCGGGCGATGCGCAGCGGTCCGCGTCGCTCGACCACGAGCGGTACCACGCCAAGCAGGCGTCCGTCATCGTCCCGGCCGGACACGAGGCGGAGCCCGTGCGGATCTCCGAACGATTCCTGCCAGGCACGGACCCACTCAGGCGTGCCGAACAGGTTCCGGGCAGCCCGCGCAAGCGCCGACCACTCGAATTCGAGTTCGTCGATCGAGTCCGAGACCTCGAGTCTCATAACGGGTGACGGTGTGACGGTGTGATCCAGGAGAGCCACCACCTCATCACAGTAGTCTCAAGTAGAGTCCGTTGTGTGAACGGAAGATCATCGGAGCGTAGTTCTGGTGTCCGGATGCACCGTTTCGCATCATGACGGGCGAGGCCCGGCGTCTGCGCGTCCTGGTGATCGATCGAAGTCCGCCCGTCGATCTCACGCAGGGCAGCTCGCTCATCGCCCACCACCTCTTCGAACGGTTGCGCCAGATGCACGACCTGACGCTCGTCTGCCCGGCGTCGCGGGGGCTGAGTGTTCCCGAGCGGGCGGGTCTCGAGGCGCGCTTCGATCGCGTGCTCCTGGTCCCGCGCGATGCCGCGGTGCCGGCCATCGGTGGATGGCTCGAGGGCCGGATCGCCCGCCTGCCGGTGCCGCGCTTCGGCCCGCTGGACGTCCCGGCCGCGCGACGCCTGCGCGGGGTCGTCCGCGCGTGTCTCGCCGAGGGATTCGACATCGTGCACGCGCGCACCGTCACGATGGGAGCGCTGGCGATGGATCTCGGCCAGCACCCGCGACTGCTGGAGATGGGGGACTCGGTCTCGCTCGGCACGAAGCGCGCGAAAGCGGCCGGACTGCGCGGTTCCCTGCGACGACAGGCCGCCGGATGGATCGAGCGAAGCACCCTGCCGACCTTCGACGCCGTGACGACTGTCGCGCAGGCGGACGGCGACGAGATGCGACGGCTCGCCCCCGAAGCGCGGATCCATGTCATCCCGACCGGAGTGGACGGGACGTTCTTCGATGCCGGGTCGACCCGCGAACTCGCGACGGGGCCCCCGACACTCACCTTCGTCGGGGCCATGTCGTATCCTCCGAACATCGCGGCCGTCCTGACGTTCGTCGATGATGTCCTGCCGCGCATCCGTCAGCAACACCCGGAGGTCCGGTTCACGGTGGTCGGGCGCGACCCGCACGAGCGAATCCGGGCGCTCGCATCGACGCCCGGCGTGGAGGTCACCGGCCTCGTCCCGGATGTCCGGCCATATCTCGCGGAGGCGACGGTCGTCGTCGTTCCCATGGTCAGCGGGAGCGGGATCAAGAACAAGGTGATGGAGGCGTTCGCAATGGGCCGTCCCGTCGTCGCCACGTCACTCGGCGTCGAGGGTGTCGAGGCGGAACCTGGCCGCGACCTGCTGGTCGCCGACGAGCCGGCGGCATTCGCCGACTCCGTCACGCGCCTCATCGCCGATCCGCGTCTCGCGGCGCGCCTGGGCGATGCCGGTCGTCGTCTCGTCGAGGAGCGCTACACGTGGGACGCATGTGCGCGTCGGTACGACGAGGTGTACCGGGAACTCGCCGCGGCCTCCCGGTCGGCGCGATGAGCGGAGCAGGCGCGGACTCCGGTTCGAGGACCGGCGGGGACACGCGCGCATCCGTCGCCGTCGGCGACGATGGTCTCGCCGAATGGGCCGCGTCATGGGAGGAGCTCGCCGACGAGGTCGCAGCCCCACCGTGGTGGAGGCCGGCATGGGTCCGGGCCTGGGCGGCCGCGTTCGGTCGTGGTCGTCTCGAGCTGATCGTCGTCACCCGCGGCGGGTCGCTGGCCGGCGTCGTCCCCGTTCAGCGGACGGGTCGCGAGCTGCGCTCCACGACGAACTACCACACGCCATCGTTCGGCCTGCTCGCGTGCGATGAACCCGCCCGCGTGGCAGTCGCGGAGGCGCTCATGGAGCACGCTCCGGCGCGCCTGTCCGTGGCCTTCCTGCCGGCGGGGGAGGAGTCCCTGGCGACCCTCGCCGCCGTGGCCCGGGACGGCGGTCGACGGACCATCCGGCGCGCTCTCGAGCGGTGCCCGTACGTCGTCCCCGACGGTGACTTCGATGCCTACCTGGCTGCCCGGCGCGGCCATCTCACGCGGGAATTGCGGCGGCGCGAGCGACGCCTGGCAGCGAACGGTCGGCTGACATTCGACGTCCACGACGGACGCGACGGCCTGGACGTATTGCTCGAGGAGGGGCTTGCCGTCGAGGCAGCGGGTTGGAAGGGTCAACGCGGCACGGCCATCGCCTCGAGCGCCGGGACGCGCTCGTTCTACGCCGATGTCGCCCGGTCGCTCGCGGACCGCGGGGCACTGCGGCTGGCATTCCTCCGACTGGACAGCCGCGCGTTCGCGTTCGACTTCGCCATCGAGGAGGGCGGTGTGCACTCCCTGCTGAAGACCGGCTACGACCCGGCCTTCCGGGCGTTCGGCCCCGGCATGTTGTTGCGTGCCCGCATGCTGCAGCGCGCCTTCGAACTCGGTGTCCGCCGCTACAACTTCCTCGGGCGGGACGACCCCTGGAAGCGCGAGTGGACGACACACGTGGAAGAACAGGTCCTCTTCCAGGCGTTCCGCGGCCCCGTGGGACTGGCCGACTGGACGCTGCAGCGTTATGCGCGACCGATCGCACGGCGACTCCTGAAGCGGTGAGCCCCGTCGCTCTCGGGGTCACCCCGCCGCTTCCGCCCGATGCCTGGTTGCGGCGGTCGGTCGCGGGGCTGCCGTTCCCGCTGGCCGGAGCGAGCCGGCTGCATGCGCAGGCCCGGGCTGCCCTCCATGGCGGCCTCCGGTCGCTTGGCCTGGGCCCCGGCGACGAGGCGCTCCTCCCGGCGTACCACCACGGTTCGGAGGTGGAGGCCTACGTGCGCGCCGGTATCACGGTGCGCTTCATGGACCTCGAACCGGGTCGTCCGCCGGACACGGCTCTCATCGATCGCATCGCCACTCCCGCGACACGCGCCGTGCACATGATCCACTACCTGGGTCTGGCCGAGCCGGTCGACCAGTGGCGCGCACTGGCCGACGAGCGCGGCTGGCTTCTCGTCGAAGACGTCGCCCAGGGCTGGCTGGGCCACGCGGAGGGTCGTCCCCTCGGCTCCACCGGTGACATCGCGCTGTTCAGCGTCTACAAGTCCGTCGGGGTGCCCGATGGTGGAGTCGCGATCGTGCGGGGGGAGCGGGTCACACCCACCGGGTCGCCTGCCCTGGGCCTGGTGGCGGCCGCCCGGCGCCATGCGGTGTACCTCGCTGGTCGGAACGCGCGACTCGGCACGCTCCGGTCGAGGCGCGCGGGGGCTCGGCGCTACGACCTGGAGCGCGACATGGACCTGGGCGATCCCGAGCGGCCCGCAGCCCGCGTCACGATTCCCTTGCTGCGTCGACTGGCGGTCGACGACGTGGCAGATCGACGCGCCGCGACGTACGCCCGGCTGGCCGCCGAACTGGACCCGTGGGTGGCGGCCCCGTGGAACCGCGACCCGGCAAGGGCCAGCCCGTTCGCCCTGCCGGTCCGGGTCCGCAACAAGGCCGCCGTCCTCGCGGCACTGCGGGCGGCGGGCATCGGGGCGGTCGACCTCTGGTCGGTCCCGCACCCGACTCTCGCTCCTGGCGAGCATCCCCGCGCGACCGAACGACGGGCGAGGACGGTCCTGCTCCCCGTTCACCAGGAACTGCGTCCGGTCGATGTCGAGCACATCGCCGCGGTCGCGCGGCGGGTCCTCGCCGAGGATTCCTAGGGCCCGACCAGCACCGGCGTCGCATCAGAGCGCCGCGCGGCGGATCGCCCACGTGCAGACCCACAGTCCCACGGCCGCCATCGCGGTCGCCGAGATCGCTCCGTACAGCACCGAGCCTGACGTCGGGCCCGAGGCCGAGTCCCCCGCGCGGGCTACACTCGGTGCACCGTGACGATCAGGAAACCCACCCGCACCGCCGCCGACCTCCTCGTCGACTGCCTGACCGCGGAGGGCTGCGCATGGGTCTTTTCGGTGCCGGGCGAGGAGACCATGGACATCCTCGAGGCACTGTCGCGAACCGATACCGTGCGCCACGTTACTACCCGCCACGAACAGGGTGCAGCGTTCATGGCCGACGTCCACGGCCGCCTCACGGGTCGCGCCGCGGTCGCCATGGGGACTCTCGGACCCGGCGCCACGAACCTCGTCACGGGCATCGCCGACGCATACCTCGACCGTGCACCGATGGTCGCGATCACGGGCCAGGCCTCGTCAGACAAGCTGCACAAGGAAGCCCATCAGGTCGTCGACATCGTCCAGATGCTCGCCCCGGTAACGAAGTGGAACACGGGCGTCGGGCGGGTCGACGCCATCCCGGAAATCGTGCGCAAGGCGTTCCGCCTGGCGACTCTCGAGAAGCCCGGCCCGACGCACATCGAGCTGCCCGAGAACCTCGCCGCTGCCGCGCTCGACCCGGCCGACGCGCTCGAACCGATCGTCCCGAACCGGGCATATTTCCCGGAGCCGACTGACGAGGCGATCGCCCACGCGGCACGCCTGCTGATCGGATCCGAGCGCCCAATCGTCCTCGCCGGGAACGGCGTGGTCCGGCGCGGCGCGGCTCCCGAGCTGCGCGCCTTCGCCCGCGGCCTCCATGTCCCGGTCGCGGAGACGTTCATGGGCAAGGGAGCCATGGACGATCGGTCGCACCTCTCGCTCATGGCGGTCGGGCTGCAGACTCGCGACCACGTCCTGTCCGGCTTCGACCGGGCGGACCTCGTCGTCTCCGTCGGCTACGACCTGGTCGAGTACGCCCCGTCGTGGTGGAACCCCGACCGGCGGCAGCGGATCATCCACATCGACACGCAACCGGCCGAGGTCGACGCGGCGTACCGGCCCGAGGTCGAGCTCATCGGCGACATCGACGGGTCGCTGCGTCGACTGCTTGCCGCGGTCCAGCCGCACGGGATCGGTGGCCGCGATGCCGGTGACCGGCACGAGGCCCAGGAGATCCTCGTGCACGCCGACCTGCGAACGTCGCTCCTGCAGGAGCTGCGGACCAACGAAACCGATGCCGGCTACCCGATCAAGCCCCAGCGGGCGATCGCCGACCTCCGCCGCGCCCTCGGACCGTCAGACATCGTCGTGTCCGACGTCGGTGCGCACAAGGTGTGGGTCGCCCGGCTCTACCAGGCCTACGAGCCGAACACGGTGATCATCTCCAACGGGTTCGCAGCGATGGGCATCTCACTTCCCGGCGCGATCGCAGCCAAGCTCGTCCACCCCGATCGCAAGGTCGTTGCCCTGTGCGGCGATGGCGGCTTCCTGATGAACAGCCAGGAGCTGGAGACGGCGAAGCGCATCGGCGCGGAGATCACCGTGGTCATCTGGCGCGACGACGGGTACGGACTCATCGACTGGAAGCAGCGCAACGAGTTCGGCCGGCCGTTCGCCGTCGAGTTCGGCAACCCTGACTTCGTGGCGTACGCCGAATCGTTCGGCATCGCTGGGTTTCGGCCGTCGTCCGCGGACGACCTCTATCCCACGCTCATGCGGGCGCTCGAGGTTCCCGGGCCGTCGGTCGTCGAGGTGCCGATCGACTACCGCGAGAACGTGCGGCTGACGGAGCGCCTCGGTTCGCTGATGACGGCGGACGGCTAGGCCAGGCCCGCCTGGCGCACCGAGCGGTGACCACTCGCACCGCTCTGAATCGTGTGGTGCGTGTCATCTCGCCGACAAGGGACCGCAGCCGCCGAAACACCCCTTGACACTAGTACTTTCGTCCTGCTAGTACTAGCGACCCCAGATCGGGTCGCTGCGCCGGGGGGCGCGCCTCGAGGCGAGGGAGAGGGTCCAGGGAAATCCAGTTGTGGGGCAGCCGTCCCCGGATCCTCGCTGTGATTACGGGGGCGGAGGGAAATGCAGTGTCGCCCGTACGTCAACGACGCGTCCGCATACGTCATCCAAGATCTGCCCTCCGGCCATGCATCCGCCGGCCCACGTGACCGGACCTGAGCCCCTCGCGCCCTGAACGCGAGGGGCTCGGTTCATCGTGGTTCCGCGGGGCGCCAAACACACCAGTTCAACGCGAAGCACGGAGGGACAGGCGACCGCACAGACCGGGATCGAGCGCGCGACCATCCGACCAATCATTCCAGCCAGCTCAGCGGTCGAGTCCGAGGTGGCCCGCCGCGTCCCTGAAGGGAGACCGAACGTGTCCTGTTGCACCAGTTGGGAGGGGTCCTGTCGATGAACACGAGAAACTTGCGAATGCGCCGACGTTTCGTCGCGTTGCTCTCCGCGGTCACGTTGATCGCGTCCATGGGCGTCGTGTCGGTCCAGGCCGTCCACGACGACGACCGGTTCGAGCTCGACAAGAACGTCTCGAACAACACCGACATCTTCAAGCTCGGGGACCTGGCCGCCAACATTGCGAT
>Ga0299914_10003647_pt1 | contig 10926 bp, 11 predicted proteins | sample RVTome_10_FD_201361 | JGI IMG/M metagenome (GOLD analysis project Ga0299914, IMG submission 201361) | Soil microbial communities from uranium-contaminated site in the Upper Colorado River Basin, Wyoming, United States - RVT153D57 (version 2) ... | reverse complement strand
CATCCAGATCTTCAGTGCTAAGTTCGGCACGAACGCCAACCCCAACTTCGTTGAGACGGTGTTCCAGGGGGTGGCAAGGGTCGGCCAGCCGACGATCCTGGCCCGCCCCAGCAGCTCCAACCCGGCCGGGGATCTCATCGCTACGGCTCCTCCCAGCGGGAGCCTGGTGTCTGACTTCTTCGCCGCCGGGCTGGTGTCCGCCGCGGTGAACCAGCACTACGGCAACCTGAACGCGGCGCAGATCGAGTACGCGCCGTTCGGTAAGCGCACCGGCCTGTGTGCGGGCCTGGCCACCACCGCCTACCAGAACGAAGGCCTCACCCTGCAGCCGTGCAGCACTCCGGGCACGACCGTGTGGATCATCGATACTGCCGATTCGCCCGCGACCGCGCCCGCCCGCTTCCCGATTGTCAGCGGCTCGACCACGGACTTCACCCACCCCTTCGCGATGACCATCCACGGTAACCCGGCCCACAAGCGGTTTCCGCAGATCAAGGTCCAGCGTCTGAGAGGCAACCCAGACCACGTGCGCGTCAGCCAGCTATGGGGTGCCAACGTCTCGAGCTAGGAAGCCCTGGTTCAAGCCCTGAGGACCCACGAGCGCCGTCCCGCCCGGGGTGCGCAACGGTCGTGCCTGGCATCCCCGCAACGGAGTTCATGGCCTGCGGTCACCCCTTGACCGGCCGTCGTCCGGGCGGCTGGAGACACCGGTCGCCCAGGGCAGGCCAGGACCTGAGCCCCACTAGGCAGGCAGCCGAGGGAGGTGAGCAGTCCAGGCCTGCCAGCAGGTACCGAGAGGACGCAAGCGCCCCACGAGCCCCAGGAGGGCGGCCATGGCCGCCGACAACATCGTCACCCCAATCGGCAATCGCACCGACGACCCTGAGGTCCGCTCCGAGAGGGCAGTCCAAGCCGCATCCACCAACGCCGGAGGTTCTCATGAGTGGAACCGTTGAAACCGCCATCGAGATTCGTCCCTTCCGGGTCGAGATTCCCGAAGAGGAGCTCGCTGAGCTGCGACGCCGCATCGCCGCGACGCGCTGGCCTTCTAAAGAGCTCGTTGCAGACCGCTCCCAGGGTGTGCAGCTGGCGACGCTGCAGGCCCTGGCCCGCTACTGGACGACCGAGTACGACTGGCGCAAGTGCGAGGCCAGACTGAACGCGCTGCCGCAGTTCACGACCCAGATCGACGGCGTGGACATCCACTTCCTCCACGTGCGCTCCCAGCACGAGAACGCGTTGCCGCTGATCATGACGCACGGCTGGCCCGGCTCGGTCATCGAGCTGCTCGAGACGGTCGGCCCGCTGACCGACCCAACCGCGCATGGCGGCACCCCCGAGGACGCGTTCCACCTGGTGCTGCCGTCGCTGCCCGGCTACGGCTTGTCCGGCGAACCGACCGAGGTCGGCTGGGACCTCGGCCGCACCGCGCAAGCGTGGGCGGAGCTGATGGGTCGCCTCGGCTACACCCGCTACGTCGCCCAGGGGGGCGACCTGGGCGCCATCGTGGTCGACGTGATGGGCCGCCAGGCGCCCGAGGGGCTGCTCGGCATCCACATGAACTTGCTCGTGACGACCCTGGGGGCCCCGACCCCACCGCCCGGAGACACCGAAGAGGAACGCGCGGCGCTCGAGGCGATCAACACCTTCACGACGAGCGGCTTCGGCTACTTCCTGGAGCAGTCCACGCGGCCGCAGACGATCGGCTACGCCCTGCTGGATTCCCCCGTCGCCCTGGCGGCCTGGCTGCTGGACCACGACACCGACAGCTACTACAAGATCTCCCGCGCGTTCGTCGACGGCGAGCCCGTGGGCAATCTCACCCGGGACCACATCGTCGACAACATCACGCTGTACTGGCTGACGGGGACCGGGGCTTCGGCGGCCCGGTGGTACTGGGAGCTTGGACGAGCCCAGGCTCTTGCCGCCGGCCAGGCGCCGCCCGAGGTCTCGCTGCCGGTCGGCTTCACCACCTTCCCCGGCGAGATCTTCCGCGCCCCGCGCAGCTGGGTCGAGAGGTCGTATCCCAACCTCGTCCACTTCAACGAGGCCGACAAGGGCGGTCACTTCGCCGCCTGGGAAGAGCCCGAGCTCTTCACCGCCGAGCTGCGGGCTGCATTCAGCTCACTGCGCTCATGACGCCGTTGTCTTCGGCTCTCTTCAAGAGGAGGTTCCATGCCAGCACAGACCACCAATCTCTTCCTCCTCGAGGATCTCGAGGACGTCGCAAGGACGAGCGAGCTCGCGCAAAGCGATCGAACTGCGCTGCACGCCGTCGCCGACTGGATCAAGACCTTCGTGGTCAGGCCCCACAAGGATCTCGGTCGCGCTGGGCCCGTCTGTCCCTTCGTGCCCGGGTCATTGGAACGCAAGACACTTTGGCTTGCTCCAGAGCAGATCGCCGACCGGGACGTGCCGGAAGTCGTCGAGCTTATGAGCGGCTACAAGAGGCTGCTCTTGGACACTCGACCTACTGAAGGCGACGACGTTATCTACAACGTCATCGTCGTTGTGTTCAGCGACTTGTCGGCTGAGCGTGCCCAGGGCGTCTTTGACGAGGTCCCACGGCAGCTTGCAGTTCCGTCGTATGTGGAAGACGGAATCCTGTTCGGGCCGTACTACGAAGGCCATGAGGGGACTGCGATCTACAACTCGAGCTTCCGACCATTCCAGTCGCCCGTGCCGTTTCTGTTCGTGAGGCATGGAGTCACCAGCGACTGGAAGTTCTTCCTGGACGACGAGGAGTGGCTCAACTTGTGGGCGCATCGTAATGGGGAGTCCGGTACCCAAGCACTTGCTGAGGAGCTGCGCCGCTTGCCGTGGCGCCTGGGGCGCGACTGATCCGAGCGTGGCCTCGCTTCGAAAGGAGCTACCTCATGCCGCCGACGGCGGTCCTGAGGGAACCCTCGCCGGCGTCGCTCATTGGGTGGGGCGAAACCGAGCCCTCGTTCCGGGAGAGCGTTCGTCGACGTAGGAGACCCCATGTCCGCGACATTGACCACCGCGCAGCTGGGCCCAGCGTGCCTACCCCAACCTGACCTACTTCCACGAGGTCGACAAGGGCGGCCACTTCGCCGCCTGGGAGCAGCCCCAGCTCTTCACCGAGCTCCGGGCGGCGTTCCGGTCCCTGCGCTAGCCGGAGTGAGGGGGACGGGCGTCGGTCACAACCTGCCGCAGGAAGCACCCCACCCCTTCACCGACGCCGTCGTCGAGGCCGACAGCTACTGAAGGAGTGATAGATGGACCAGGAGGCAACCCCATGGAGGACCGTCCTCAGGAGCGCCGACCGGCTGTTCCGCGCCACCACACACCCGGCGGCGGTCCAGTTGCCGGTTGAGGGGTCGTTGCCGTCCCTGGCCGGCGCGACCGAGTGGCTCAACTCGCCGCCACTGACGCCCGCCGGGCTGCGCGGCCGTGTGGTGCTGGTCGACTTCTGGACCTACACCTGCATCAACTGGCTGCGCACCCTGCCCTATCTGCGCGCCTGGGCCGACAAGTACCGCGATCACGGGCTGGTGGTGCTCGGTGTGCACACCCCGGAGTTCGACGTCGAGCACGACCTGGACAACGTCCGCCGCGCCGTCAAGGACCTGCGGGTCGTCTACCCGGTCGCGGTCGACAACGACTACGCCATCTGGACCGCCTTCGACAACCACTACTGGCCGGCGCTGTACGTCGTCGACGCCCACGGGCAGATCCGCCACCATCAGTTCGGTGAGGGCGGCTACCAGCAGTCCGAGATGATCGCCCAGCACCTACTGGTCGAGGCCGGCGCCGAGGGGATCGGGCAGGACCTGGTGGTGGTCGACCCTGGTGGGGTGGAGACGGCCGCCGACTGGGACAGCCTGTGGTCGCCGGAGAACTACCTCGGGTACGCGCGGATCGAGAACTTCGCCTCTCCCGATGGTGCGGTGTTGGACACCCCGCAGGTGTATGCCGTCCCGGGACGGTTGCGGCTCAACCAGTGGGCCCTCGCTGGTGCCTGGACGGTCAAGCGGCAGGCCATCGTGCTCAACGCCCCCGATGGGGGGATCGTCTACCGGTTCCACGCCCGCGACCTGCACCTGGTCATGGGACCGGCCACGCCGGGCACGCCGGTCCGGTTCCGGGTGCTGCTGGACGGGCAGCCCCTGGGCGCCGCCCACGGCACCGATGTCGACGAGGCGGGCGACGGCACGGTCACCCGCCCCCGGCTGTACCAGCTGATCCGCCAGCCCGGCCCCATCACCGAGCGCACCTTCGAGGTCACCTTCCTGGATTCCGGCGTCCAGGCCTACGCCTTCACCTTCGGCTAGCGCCGTGACCACGACCCTCTTCCCCGGAAGGAGACCACCATGACCCAAGCCGAGACCTCCATGGCCCGTAGCGACGTCCGCCCCTTCAGCGTGGACGTTCCAGAGGAGGACCTGGTCGAGCTGCGCCGGCGGGTGCAGGCGGCGCGATGGCCCGAGAAGGAGATCGTCACCGACGCCACCCAGGGCGTGCAGCTGGCGACGATGCAGGAACTCGCGCGCTATTGGGGCAGCGACTACGACTTGCGGCGGTTCGAGGCCAGGCTGAACGCCCTCCCCCAGTTCATGACCGAGATCGACGGCCTCGACATCCACTTCCTCCACGTCCGCTCGCCCCACGAGCACGCCTTGCCGCTGATCATCACCCACGGCTGGCCGGGCTCGGTCATCGAGATGCTCAACGTCATCGGCCCCCTCAGCGACCCCACGGCCCACGGCGGCGACCCCGCCGACGCCTTCGACGTGGTGGTTCCCTCCATGCCCGGCTACGGGTTCTCGGCCAAACCGGAGACGACCGGCTGGGACCCGGTCCACATCGCCGAGGCCTGGATCACCCTCATGCGCCGCCTGGGCTACACCCGCTTCGTCGCCCAAGGCGGCGACTGGGGCGCCCAGATCACCGATGTCATGGGAGCAAAGGCCCCCCCGGAGCTGCTCGGCATCCACTCCAACATGCCCGGCACCGTCCCCCCCGAGGTGTCCAAGGCGCTCGCCTCCAACGTGCTCGGGGCCGGTGACCCGCCGCCGTCCGGTCTGTCCGCCGACGAACAACGCGCCTACGAGCGACTGAGCTTCCTCTACACCAAGGGCATCGGCTACGCCCTCGAGATGGGGTTGCGCCCCCAGACCCTGTACGGGCTCGCCGATTCGCCCGTCGCCCTGGCCGCCTGGATGCTGGACCACGACGCGCGCAGCTACGACGACATCGCCGCCGCCTTCGCCGGCCAGCCGGTGGGCAGCCTCACCCGCGACGAAGTCCTCGACAACATCACCCTCACCTGGGTGACCAACACCGGGGTGTCCTCGGGTCGTCTCTACTGGGAGAACACCCTCGGCTTCTTCGACGTCAAGAACGTCACCGTCCCGGCCGCCGTGAGCGTCTTCCCCAACGAGCTCTACCAGGCCCCGCGGAGTTGGACTGAGCAGGCCTACCCCAACCTCATCTACTTCAACGAAGTCCCCGAGGGCAACCACTTCGCCGCCTGGCAAGAGCCGGAGCTCTTCACCACCGAGGTGCGAGCCGCCTTCCGGTCACTGCGCTGATCGGCGCCCCCACCAGCAACGGAGGTCGTCATGAGCAGCACCGTCGAGACCACCAGCGAGATCCGTCCCTTCCACGTCGACATTCCGGACAAGGCGTTGGAGGACCTTCGTCGACGCATCGCGGCCACGAACTGGCCCGAGAAGGAGACCGTCACCGATCAGTCCCAAGGCGTGCCACTCGCCCTGACCCAGAAGCTCGCCCGCTATTGGATGACGGACTACGACTGGCGCACCTGCGAGGCGAACCTGAACGCCCTCCCCCAGTTCATCACCGAGATCGACGGGCTCGATATCCACTTCCTGCACGTCCGTTCCCAGCATGAGGACGCGTTGCCGCTCATCATCAATCACGGATGGCCCGGCTCGATCATCGAGCAGCTGAAGCTCATCGACCCCCTGACCGATCCCACGGCCCACGGCGCGAACGCAGCGGACGCGTTCCATGTGGTGATCCCCTCGATGCCGGGCTACGGGTTCTCGGGCAAGCCGACCAGCACCGGCTGGGGTCCCGAGCGCATGGCCCGGGCCTGGGCGGCACTGATGGGCCGCCTCGGCTACCGCCGCTATGTCGCCCAGGGCGGCGACTGGGGGGCGTTCGTTGTCGACCAGATGGGCCTGCAGGCGCCCGAGGGGTTGCTTGGCATCCACACCAACATGCCGGCCACCGTCCCCGCCGACGTCGACAAGGCGTCCCTGGCCGGTGACCCGCCACCATCGGGGCTATCAGCCGAGGAACGACGCGCGTATGAGCAGCTGCTCAGGACCTACGAGCAGGTCGAGTACGCCAGGATGATGGCCACACGCCCCCAGACCCTGTACGGGCTCGCCGATTCACCCGTCGGCCTGGCCGCCTGGCTGCTCGACCACAACGACGCCGACGGCCAGCCGGCGGCGGCGGTCGCCTCGGCCCTGGACCGGACCAGCAGCGCCACGGGGGAGCTGATCCGTGACGAGGTCCTCGACAACATCACCCTGTATTGGCTGACCAACACCGCGGTCTCGGCGTCTCGCCTGTATTGGGAATACAAGGGTGGCTTCTTCAACGCCAAGGGCGTCGCCATCCCGGTGGCCATGACCGTCTTTCCCGGCGAGCAGTACCAGGCCCCGCGCAGCTGGGCCGAGCGGGCCTACCCCAACCTCATCTACTACAACCAAGTTGATAGAGGCGGTCACTTCGCCGCCTGGGAACAGCCGCAGCTCTTCACCAAGGAGCTCCGCGCGGCGTTCCGGTCACTCCGCTAGCCGCAGAGTTCAACACGGGAGGCGCAGGCAGCGCCGAGCAGCACCGAACAGCGACCGGGAAGGAGCCACACATGACCAGACTGCCCAACATCGTCCTCGTGCACGGCGCCTGGGCCGACGGCTCCAGCTGGAGCGCCGTCATCGAACACCTCCAGGCCGACGGCTACCAGGTCACCGCCCCCCAGTTCCCCATGACCAGGCTGGCCGAGGACGTCGCCCGGCTCCGCCAGGTCCTGGCCCGCCAGCACGGGCCAACCCTGGTCGCCGGCCACTCCTACGGCGGCCAGATCATCACCGCCCTCGGCACCGATGCGCCCAACGTCGTCGGCCTGGTCTACATCGCCGCGTTCGGGCTGGATCAGGGCGAGTCGATCGGCGCCCTGCTGGCCCAGGCACCGGGAGGTCCGGCCCTGGCCCATCTCGACGTCGACCCCCAGGGCTTTGCCTGGCTGCCCGAGGACGACTTCGTCAACCACTTCGCCGCCGACGTTCCCCCGGTCAAGGCCAGGGTCATGTTCGCGGTCCAGCAGCCGTTGCCCTGGAGCGCCCTGGGCGAGGTGATGGGCGTCCCGGCCTGGAGGGCGCTGCCGTCCTGGTTCCTGATCGCCGACGGCGACCAGGCGATCCCACCCGCTGCCCAGCGGCAGTTCGCCCCCCGCATGGGCGCCACCACCGTGGAGGTCTCGACCAACCACGTGGCCATGGTCTCCCACCCCGACCAGGTCCTCCAGCTCATCAAGACAGCCGCCCAGGCGGTGCCGACCGCAACCTGAGCGCTCACTCCACCTCAGCCTTATCAGAGCCGGTCACCGAGCGCACCTTCGAGATCAGCTTCCTCGCCCCCGGCGTCCAGGCCTACGCCTGCACCTTCGGCGAGACAACACCAGGAGTCGCAACGATGAGCACCGTGTCACGCGGGTTCCGGGGGCGACGGGAACGTCCCAGCGCCGAGCTGCCCCCCGGCCAGTACCTGGTCGAGGACTTCCCGGTCCTGTCGGCCGGGCCGACCCCCAGCATCGACCTGGAGGACTGGGAGTTCGTCATCACCAGCGAGACCGACGAGCAGCGGCGCTGGGACTGGGACGGCTTCCGGGCCCTGCCCACAGAGACCGTCACCGTCGACCTCCACTGCGTCACCCACTGGTCCAAGCTCGCCACCACCTGGGAAGGAGTGTCGCTGGACACCCTGCTGGAGGGCCTGGACACCAGCGCCAGCTTCGCCCTGGTCACCTCCTATGGCGGCTACAGCACCAACCTGCCCCTGGAGGACCTGACCGACCACAAGGCCTGGATCGCCTTTCGCTATGACGGCCAGGAGCTGGAGGCCGAGCACGGCGGCCCGGCGCGGCTGCTCGTCCCCCACCTGTATTTGTGGAAGAGCGCCAAGTGGGTCCGCGGCATCCAGCTGCTGGACCAGGACGAGCCCGGCTTCTGGGAAAGCCTCGGCTACCACAACTACGGCGACCCCTGGCAGGAGCAACGCTTCTGGGGCGACTGAGAGGCAGGCAGCGATGACCAGCTCGAACCAGTGGAGCGACAGCAACGCCCTCGCCGGTCCCCTCCAGAGCGTCCTAGGCATGGAGGTCACCACCGCTGTCGGCCACTGCAGCGGCTGTGGGCGCACCGGGCCGATGGCTGAGGTGCGGGTGTTCGACCACCCCCGGGGGTGGTCGCCCGCTGCCCGGCCTGCGACCAGGTCCTGCTGCGGCTGGTACACGACCGCGGCCGCGCCTGGCTGGACCTGCACGGCCTGGGGCGCAGCTTCGCTGACCGGCGCGACACCGCCATCATCCGGATCTTCGTCGACACGGGCATGCGTCTGGCGGAGATGACCAACCTGACGCTCGACGACCTCGACATGGACTATGAGGTCGCCGTGGTGCTCGGGAAAGGCAGACGGCCGCACTCGTGTCCCTTCGGGGCGAAGGCCGGTCAGGCGCTGGATCCTTACCTCCAGGTGCGTGGCGGGGCAACGTCGTTGTTCGGGTCTGTGCGGTGGCCGCGGTGACCGAGCATGGCCCCGGGGCGGCCGGGCGCGCCGACCTCCCCGGAGTTGCCGTCAGATGTGGGTGATGCGGACGTCGTCGACCGCGGCCTCCACGAGGCTCCCCGACGACGCGTCCGCCGCCTCGATCAGCAGGCGGACGGTCTGCCCGGCGTACGGCGTCAGGTCAACGGCGCTGGTGGTCCATGCGGCGTCGCGGTCCGTCGACGTGCCGTTCTGCGACAGCACCGTCGTCGTGCCGCCGTCGTGGACGACGCGTAGCCGGAAGTAGTCGGCCGACGTCGCGTTGTTCAGGTGCGCCAGGTACCACGACAGCGACAACGTCAGGGTGCCGTCACCGGGCAGGGTGATGGCCGGCGACCTGACGCTGGTCGCGCCGTTGTCAATGTTGTACGCGCCGGCGCTCGACCCCGCCGACGCGCCCGTCACCAGGTCGCGGGTGCCGCTGACGGTCGTGCCGAGCTGCTTGGCACCGCTCGACGACGTCGACTGTGGGTCGGCCCGCTCCCACATGCCGGTGGTCGCGGTGTCGGTGGATGTGTCACCATCTCTGCTACCCGAACGTGATTGCGTATGCCTCGACGCCGGGCTTGAGGAACGTGATCTTCAGTGTTCGTTCGTGGACTGCGTCGTGCTGACGTACGAGCTGGTACATGCGGCCGTCCCGGAGCGAGCCGTTGCCGTCCTCGTCGACGTCCACGCCGTGTGACCGGCCCGGAGCCTCGCCGTCGACGTGCACGCGGAAGGCGATCGGCTCGTGCGCTCCGCCAGACAGCACCAGATGCGCGTCGCGCGCGTGGAACCGGCAGGCGATGCTGCCGCCGGCGCGGTCGAGCACGACGTTCTCGCGTCCGATCGTCCACTCGCCGGTGAGGGCCCAGCGGTTGGCGTGCAGGCGCTGGGGGAGCTCGTAGGCGTGGCGCTGATCGTGCGCGGCGCCGCCCGGTGACGCGAAGTGCTCGCCGCGCGCGTAGCCGAGATACGTCTCGGGGGTCCGCAGGTTGTCCCAGTCGGCCTCCGCCTCCACGCCGACTCCATCGACGGAGACCAGCTCGCGCTCGCTGCCGAGCAGCCGCTGGATGACGCGCTCCGATTGCTCGTAGCGTCCTTCGCCGAAGTGGTGGTCGCGGATGATGCCGTCGGCGTCGACGAAGTAGAGCGCCGGCCAGTAATGGTTGGCGAAGGCGCTCCAGATCTCGTAGTCGTTGTCGACCGCGACCGGGTAGTCGATCGCTCGCTGCTTCGTCGCCTGTCGCACGCGGTCGATCTCGTGCTCGAACGAGAACTCCGGCGTGTGCACTCCGATCACGACCAACCCGTCGTTGCGGTAGGCCTGTGACCACGCGCGGACGTACGGTTCCTGGCGCAACCAGTTGATGCACGTGAATGTCCAGAAGTCCACGAGGACGATTTGGCCGCGCAGCTCGGCGGGGCCGAGTGGCTCGGAGTTGAGCCACGCGGTCGCCCCGCCGAGTGAGGGCATGCGCACACGTCCGAACACGCTCATCTAGCGAAGCGACCGGAAGCCCGCGCGAACCGCTGCATGGAGCTCGTCCGGAACGACGCTCACCGCCACCGGGATGGAGACCTCGGAGGTCAGCTCCGGACTACGCGCGTCGTGGACCAGCATGAAGACTGCGAGACCGATGGGCGAATCCGCGAACCCGGTCAGCGTCTGCGGGCGCGACCCCCTCATGATGGCGTAGGGAACGTGCTTCCAGGGATCTCGACCGTGAATGGCCGGATCGCTGTGGCGCCGGCTGACTCAGGCATTGCTGTTCCTCTCATTTGAATCAGGCTCGCAGTTCATGGATTGCATCAGTCACGACACTTGACTTTCGAACGTCTCGCCAACTAGTCGTTCCTGCGTGGAACCATTGGCTACTATGCCAGGGGCAATAACGCGTTCTCGTCACGCACCCGACACAACGTTCCCAACCGACATTGATGACTGGTGCTATCCACAACTCCGCAGTGTCACTCACGAGTAGCCCAGTGAGATCATCAAGGCCGTTGTTGTTGACCATCCCATTGAGGAACGGGCGCAGTTCCAGCAGTACGGCGACGCCGCGACGACAACGTGGCGATGGGACGTCCATTGTTCTTGATAGCAAGACATCGATC
>Ga0299914_10003646_pt1 | contig 10929 bp, 8 predicted proteins | sample RVTome_10_FD_201361 | JGI IMG/M metagenome (GOLD analysis project Ga0299914, IMG submission 201361) | Soil microbial communities from uranium-contaminated site in the Upper Colorado River Basin, Wyoming, United States - RVT153D57 (version 2) ... | reverse complement strand
CGGCGTTGTCAACGAATCATGCGTCCGGCGCTTGGCCCGACGGGTTCGGGAAATTCTTCTCTTAGGTACAGCACCCATTGTAGTATCCTCTCTATGGTAAAGCTATTATGTATTAGTTGATTAGTTTATTAAGTTGATTGGGTTGAATAATCAACTAATCAACCCAATCAACTTAATAAACCCAATTCGATGAGCAAGCAAAAAAAAGCGGCACGGATGCCGCAGTTCATAATTATAGTTGCTCCCCTGGTTGTGTCAAGGCAAAAAGGTCACTTAGGGGAAAAGACTTTTGTTTTCTTGGGTGAGCGTTAAAGGGAGGTGGTGGAGATGATAGAAAACAAAAGTCTGGGGAAAGACTTTTGTTTTCTTGGGTGAGCGTTAAAGGGAGGTGGTGAAGATGATAGAAAACAAAAGTCTAGCGTTACTTGTTTACCGGCTGGGAATCGGGAACGGCCAGGGCTTCGTGGTCTATCTGGATTTTTCGCATTCCGTTGCGGACGACGGAGAGGGAGCGAAGTAAATCTTCTTCTAGTTTGGATAAGACTTCCATGACATAGGCGTCGGAGTCGTGACGGAGGTTGTCGGCGTCGCGGCGGGCGCGTTCCAAGATGGTGTCGGCCCGCTGTTGGGCGGCGGCCATAATGGTGTCGCGGCGGACGAGTTCGGCCGCTTCCTGCTTGGCTAATTCTCGAATCCGCTCCGCTTCCTCCTGCGCCTGGGCCAGAATTCTGTCTTTCTCCGCTTCCACCCGGCCGGCCTTTTTCACTTCTTCCGGCAGCGTCACCCGAAGCTGGTCAATGATATTGAAGACGCGATCCTCATCCACGATTAAGTTTGCGGTCAGAGGTATGCGCCGGCTTTCGGCCAATGTCTGTTCTAAACGATCAATCAGATGTTGAATATCCATCTTCCATATCCCATTGTCAAGCGGGTTTACCTATGATAGTTGACATATAACCAGCATTATACCTGCCAGATGGTCAGTCGCGCAATGAAACTGGTACTGTATACCCATCGGCGTTGCTGCCGTTAAAGCGTTCATGGAGGGCTTTTTCGACATTTGGGGGAACCATGCTGCTGACGTCCCCTTGAAAAGAGGCAATTTCCCGGATGATGGTACTGCTCAAAAAGCTGTGTTCCTCGCGGGTCATAAGACTGAGGACTTCAATGCCCGGCTTCAGTCGTTGGTTGGCTAAGGCCATGCGAAATTCAAACTCGAAGTCGGAAAAGACGCGCAGCCCGCGCACAATGACCTTGGCTCCCACCTGGTCGGCAAAATCTACGAGCAGTCCGCTAAACGGCCGAATGAGGATATTAGCCGGTTTGTCGGCCAGCGCCTCTTGAATCATCTCAACCCGTTCTTCAACGGAAAAGAGAACTGATTTTGACGGCCGTCCGTGATCAAAGACCCCGATAATCAGGGTATCGAAGATAGCCGCAGCCCGGTACATCATGTCCAAATGCCCATAATGCACCGGATCGAAAGTGCCGGGATAAATGGCCCGAATATTCACAATGTCCTCCTTGTCCAGTAGGTCAGTGAACAGTGAACAGTGAACAGTTTCGAGTAAAAGACCACTGTTTACTGTTTACTGCTAACTGTTCACTGTCATTAACTGATATCTGCCGCTTGCTGCCAGAATTGGGAAACCTTTTCGTGCAGCAGGCTGTGTTCCGGCCGTTCCAGGGTGGGGTCTATCTGAAATAAGGCCTGGGCTTCTTCTCTGGCAATCTCCAGCATCTTCATATCGAGCAGGGAGGCCAGTTGGAGTTCCGGCAGGCCGCTCTGGCGCTGGCCGAAAAACTCGCCGGGGCCGCGTATTTCCAGGTCTTTTTCGGCCAGCATAAAGCCGTCGTTTGTTTTTTCGAGGGCCGACAGCCGTTCTTCGGCATCGCCGGTCACGCTTTCGGCCAGCAGCAGACAGTAGGATTGGTGTTCGCCCCGGCCGACCCGGCCGCGGAACTGGTGCAGTTGGGCCAGACCGAAGCGGTTGGCCCCTTCGATAACCATGACGGTGCTGTTGGGGACATCAATGCCGACCTCAATGACCGAGGTTGAGACGAGGATGTCAATCTCGGCCGAATAGAAGCTCCGCATAACGGCTTCTTTCTCGCCCGCTTTCATGCGGCCGTGCAGCAAACCGAGTTTCAAATCGGGGAAAACCTCTTTTTGCAAGCGTTCGTATTCGGCAACGGCCGCTTTGGCGTCTATTTTGTCTGACTCTTCGACCAGAGGGCAGATGACGAATGCCTGACGGCCGCTTTCGATCTGGCTTCGCACGAAGGAATAAGCCCGTTCGCGCTCGCTCGGCCGCAGCCAGCGGGTCTTAATATCCTCCCGGCCGGGCGGCATCTCGTCCAGGATGGATAGATCCAGGTCGCCGTACATGGAGAGGGCCAGGCTTCTGGGAATGGGGGTTGCGCTCATTACCAGGAGATGGGGGTTTGGTTCGGCCGGGCTGCTGCCGTTCTGGGAAACAGCGCCTTTGTCGCGCAAAGCTTTTCTTTGTTCAACCCCGAAGCGGTGCTGCTCATCAATGACAACCAGGCCCAACTGCTTGAAATTGACCTTGTCCTGGATAAGGGCCTGAGTTCCAATGACGACCTGGGCCGTGCCGTTGGTAATCTCTTCGTAAAGGGTTGTGCGTTCGGCGGCGGTGGTGCTGCCGGTCAGGAGCGATACCCGAATGCCCAACTGTTCCAGCAGGGTGCTTAAGCCCTGGTAGTGCTGCTCGGCCAGGATTTCGGTGGGGGCCATGAGAGCCGCTTGCAGACCGCCTTGAACGGCCGCAACCATTGCGGCGGCGGCGACGACGGTCTTACCGGCCCCGACATCGCCCTGCAAGAGGCGGTTCATGGGGACATCGCGAGCCATATCGGTCAGAATCTCATCAATAACCCGCTGTTGAGCGCCCGTTAGTTCAAAGGGCAGCATCGCGGTGAACGGAGCTAAGGCTCCCTCATTGTAAGGAACGGGAATGCCGGGTGCTCCCTGCCAGTCGCGCCGCAGCCCTAACATACCCAATTGCAGCAAAAACAACTCGTCAAAAACAAGCCGCTGTCGGGCATGGTGGAGCGTCTCCTGGCTGTCGGGGAAGTGAACCTGCTGTAAGGTGTAGGGCAGGGTGTAAAAGCCGCGCCGCTGTCGAATTGAAACGGGCAGCGGGTCCGGCACTTTACCGGCCCAGTCGTTAACGGCCTGTTTCTGAATGTCGCGCATTTTGTGGCTGCTTAAACCATGCGTCAGCGGATAGATGGGAACGATGCGGCGGGTTCGCAGGGGTTCCAATTCGACCGGCTCCCATTCGGGGTTTTGAAAGATCGGCCGACCCAGATATTGGTCTACATTGCCGCTGAGGACAACCTGCATCCCGGTTTTCAATTTGCCGGTCAGCCAGGGCTGATTAAACCAGGTAGCCTGGATTTTGGCGGTTCCGTCGCTGATAACGGCCTGGACGAGCTTGTGATTGCGGGCCTGCCGCGCCCGGACTTCCCAGATTGTGCCGATGACCGTTACCGTTTCGCCATATTGGAGGCGGTTTATCGGTTTCATTAAGGTGTAATCATCGTAACGCCGGGGGAATACGTACAGGAGATCCCAGATTGTGGTTGCGCCCAGCCGTTCCAGGGTTTGGGCGATTTTGGGGCCGACGCCGTGTAAGATAGCAAGGGGCTGCTGCAAGGCTTCCGGGTCGGGGGCAACGGCCAACTGCGGTTCCGGTTTGGCTTCGACTTTGGCCGGGGCGGGTTTGGCCGGCCGTTTTTCGGCCGTTTTGCTGGGTCGGGCAGCGGGTGGGGTTGAAGCGGGCGTTTGGACGGCCGTTCCTACCCGATCTTCGCGCACTTTCAGCCGCGACATTAAAGAGTCAATGGCGTTAGCCCGCGCTTCCAGGCCGGGCAGCTTGCCGTAATCCACCAGGACTTCGGCAATTTGCTCAATAAGCGCCCGGTCGGCTTCATCAACGGCCTCATCGCGGGCCTGGCCGACCCAAAAGGCGGCAAACTGCCGGATGCCTCCAACCACTGCTTTATTTTGATAACCTTGATCTGCTTCTAATTTTAAGACACGTCGTAGTCGTTTGAATGCTTTAGACATATATTGTTTTCTTCCGTGATTGCCAAAAAGAGTTGCAACGAATTTCACAAATGAGAATAGAAACCGGGTTTCTTGGTTATCGCCAGGGTAATTATGCCAAGAGAAACCCGGTTTCTAAAAGAGTCGAAATCTACCTCAAGCAGTGACACAGGCAATACCGAGTGCGCCCGGCCCGATGTGCGCCCCGATGGCGGGGGTCACTTCTACAACGAGCGGCGTTTCTTCCGAAGGGTATAAATGCCGGGTCTGCTGCCTGAACATCTCTAATTTATCGGTTGCGGCCGTGTGTAACAGCGCAATGCTTTCTAAGGGGCCTAGTTCGGCCGCGTATTGGATCATCTGGGCCATAGCCCGCTTGCTGGTGCGGATTTTGTCCCGCATCTCAACCTCGCCATTATACACGTGAACGAGCGGTTTGATTTGCAGCAGGGTTCCGATGCCGAATTCGGCCCAATTGACCCGGCCGCTGCGCCGCAGATATTCCAGGGTGTCTAGCTGGGCGAAGACATGAGTGCGGGAGCGTCTTTCTTCCAGCATGGCTATGATTTCGGCCGTTGTCTTGCCGGCGGCGGCAGCTTTGGCGGCCGTTATTGCCAGCAGCCCCAACCCCATTGACAACTGCATCGAGTCGAACAAGGTTACGGGAACGACATCTTCCACCATTTCGGTCCCCAGCCGGGCGGCGTTTAGGACGCCGCTCAAACTGGTGGCGACATGAATGGAGATAATGGCCGCTGCCCCTTCCTCGGCCAGCTTCTTATATGCTTCGGCGAAGGTGCCGGAGGCGGGAGCGGCCGTTGTGGGTGGGGATTGGTAGCCGGGTAGTTGTTCATAGAACTGCGTCCGGCTCAACTCTACCCCATCCAGGTAACTTTCGTCATCTATATTAATGTAAGCGGGAACAATGACGATGCCGTATTGAGCGGCCGTTTCGGCCGGAATGTCACACGTGCTGTCTGTTAAGACGCGAATGGTCATGGGATGATCCTGCATGTGGGCTATAGAGGGGGAATTGGTAATTGGTGATTGGTGATTGGGTAATTGGGTAGTCACCAATCACTAATCACTAATTACTAATCACCAATCACTACTCACTTCCCCTTCATTCAGCCCCCAATATGTAGTGATAAATTGCCTGGCCGCCGAAGAGGAGTTCGACTTCCAGGTCGGGGTAGAGTGATTCGATTTGTTGGGCCAGCTTTTCGGCCGCTGTCTGATCTACATCGGCCCCATAATATATGGAAAGGAGTTCCCGGTCGGAGACGGACATCTCCTCCAAGACTCTGGGCAGAACGGCGTCAATATCCTGACCGGCGGCACATAAACGGCCGTCGGCAATACCGATGTATTCGCCTTCACTGACTTTGATATCATCGAAAACGGCCGAACGGGTTGCCAGGGTAATCTCGCCGCTGCTCACATGGTCGCAAGCCGACTCCATCGTCCCGGCCACCTCTTCTAAAGAGCCGTCAGGATTTAAGGAGAGCAGGGCGCTGACCCCTTGGGGAAATGTTCGGGACGGGACAACGGCGACATCTTTGGTGCTGAGGTCTCTGGCTGCTTCGGCCGCCAGGATAATGTTTTTGTTGTTGGGCAAAATGACCACTTTATTGGTTGGTATATCCTGGATAACCTCAAAAATCTCCTCGGTGCTGGGGTTGTTGCTCTGGCCGCCGTTGACAATACCGGCTGCGCCCAGGCTGCGGAATATATCGGCCAATCCGCTACCGGCAGCGACGGCCACAACCCCAATCTGGCCTGGTTGAAGGGAGACAGCGGGCATGTCGGATGGAGATGGCGCGTTTTCGGCGGCGGGATTGCTGCTCCGGCCGATGATTTCTTCCATTTGGATCTGCATGTTTTCGACGACGACATCGGTGATACGGCCGATGCGAATGCCATAACTGATCGGTTGGCCGGGGTCCTTGACGTGGACGTGAACCTTGATGGTGTTTTCGTCGCCGACAATGACGGTCGAATCGCCCATGGCGTCAATATCGTCCCGCACCTTTAAGACATCCATATTTTCGCCCAGCAGAATGAACTGGACGTCATAGGGATTTTCCAACCCCTCTTCCGGGGCAGCTTTGGCCTGGGCGGGGAGATCGTCTTCGATAGAATTGTGTGATTCCAGAGCCTCACCATGAACATGGCGGAGCATTCCTTCCAGGATGTAGACCAGCCCCTGCCCCCCGGCGTCAACGACGCCGGCCTGCTTTAGCACGGGCAGCATTTCAGGCGTTTTTAACAGGACTTGCTCGCAGCGTTCCAGAACCCGTTCCAAAACAAAACGCAGGTCTTTGCTTTTACCGACGGCGTCCTGGGCTTCTTCGGCCGCTTCCCGGATAATGGTAAGAATTGTCCCCTCAACCGGCCGCATAACCCCTTTATAGGCGGTGTGGGAGGCTTCCTGGAGGGCCGCCGAGAGGTCGTCGGCGTTGAAATGGGGCTTGTCCTTGAGACCGGACGCCAATCCGCGCCAAATCTGGCTGAGGATAACGCCGGAATTGCCGCGAGCGCCCATGAGCGCCCCCCGCGAAATTTCCTGGGCAACACGGCCGGCATGGCTGTCTTCATTGTCCTTAATGCGCTTATACGCGGCCCGCATGGTCAACAGCATATTTGTACCTGTATCGCCGTCGGGGACGGGAAAGACATTTAAGGCATTTACTTTTTGCTGGTTTTTTTCCAGGCCGTGCAGACCGGCCACAGCCAGCTTTCGCAGTTGACGGCCGTTGCAGGTCAGCCACTTCTTTCCTGTCATCATCAGCGGCTCCGCCGGATGATTCCTCGTCACACTCTTCCTCCTGAGCGGGTGGGATGGTAATTAGTGAGTAGTGAGTGGTGAGTGGTGAGTGATTATGAAAGTTCACAAAATAAATCGGTAATCCTGTAGGGGAGAGACAGGCGGGTGAAACCTTAGAATTACCCTGAAACCTGGTCTCCCGCCTGTCTCGCCCTCTTGAGCGTATTACCGATTTAATAAATTAGCCTTCATAATCACCATTCACCATTCACCAATCACATATTCAGATTGCTGAGTCTCAAACCGTGAATGTAGACATTCACCGCCTTTACCGGAAAACCCATCGCCTTTTCTACGTGAAATTTGACCGTGTTCTGGATGCTTTCGGCCACGACACGAATCCGTGTACCATATTCGACAATAACGTAAACGTCAATGAGAATGCCGTCCTCGTCTACTGTAACCTCGATTCCCCGGCGGCTGTCGCGGGAGAGGAGATTGGCAATGCCGTTTACTAAATTTTTGTTCGCCATGCCGACGACGCCGTAACATTGGTTGACAGCCTGGTTGGCGATGGTTGATATTGCTGCTTTTGAAATATCAATTTTTCCAACGCTCTGGTCTTCTTGGGACATTCAATTCTCCTTGGTTTAAAAACCCGGTTTCTTCCCTCTGGACGAAATCACACTCGGAGCTTAGAAACCGGGTTTTTTCGGTTGTCTCAATTCAATCTTGTCCTTGCACAAAATGACCAATCTCTTTATAATAACTCAACTTGTTCTTTTTGAAATCAAGCGACCATATTAATGGTCGCTTTTAATTTGTCAGGTAGGTGAAATTATGGCTAAATGCGAAGTATGTGGCAAGGGGCCACAGTTCGGGCATAACGTCAGCTTCTCGATGAAGCATACCAAGCGCCAGTTCAAACCCAATATTCAGAAGGCGACATTTTTTGAAGACGGCCGTAAGGTTCGTAAATATATCTGCACCCGCTGCTTGAAGACCCATAGTAAGTCCGCTGTCTAGCAATTCAGTTGATTGGGTTGATTAAAAATCAACCCAATCAACCTATATTCTGCCGGCCGCAAGGCCGGTTTTTTATGTTAAGTTGCTGCCGAGAATTTGCCTGGCTCCGGCGGCGAGAAGAGCCTGGCGGACGGCCGTTTTGCTATCCTCTGTAACCAGGGCGATAATGTTGCCGCCGCGCCCGGCCCCACTCAATTTTGCACCCAGCGCCCCGGCCGCTTTGGCCGCCGCCACCAATTTATCCAGTTCCGGGGAGGAGACGCTCATTTCCTGCAAGTAAGTGTGATTCTCAGCCATAAGCTCCCCAACTGTTTCTATCTCTCCGGCTTCGATAGCCTGCCGGGCAGCTTCAGCAATTCTTCCGCAATGGTCAAACAACTGCTCAAAGCGGGCGGAGTCGGCCTGCCACCGGCGGCGCACATCGCCCACCACTTCTTTTGTCGAACTGGCAAGGCCGGTGTCGGCAATAATCAGGTGCAACGGCCGAGCCGGGGTAAAGGTTTCGATGATGTTGACCGGCTGCTGTTTGCGAAAATAGACCGGTTGCTCATAGGAAACGACGGTATTGTCAATGCCGCTGGGCGTGCCGTGCAATAACTGCTCAACCTGATAGGTCATGTCGGAGACCCATTCGTCGGTTGCCAGAAATTCCATGCTGAAATATTGGGACAGGGCGCGAATAACGGCCGCGGCCATAGCCGCCCCGCTGCCCAGACCGCCGGCGATGGGGATAGTGCTGCGGACGGTGATAATCAAATCCGGCATCCGAAAGGTTCCGGCGGCAGCAATGACAAGATGGACGGCCCTGGCAAAAGGGTCGTTTTCATCGGCCGTCTGCAACTCATAGTCTCGGCCCAAATCGGGCGCACGGAGAATGACGCCGGTTTCGGGGTTGTCTTCCACAACGGCCGTCGCCCGCACCTGGGTAACGGGGGCGGCAATGGCGGGACGGCCGTATACCACCGCATGTTCCCCAAAAAGGATAATCTTTCCCGGAGCAGAAGCCTCTGTTGTTCTCACTGCGACCTGATTATGAAAAAACATATAAGGCCAGAAAGATAACGACCACCCATAAAAAGAGCGTTATCTGGAGCGGCCGATCCCGTAATAAAATCTCTTCCGGCGCCCCCCCTTCGTGGCGGACATGGATAAGATATAACAACCTGAAAAGGGTGTAGAGGGCAAAGGGGATAGTCAGCATCATAAAGTGATTAGGGGGCAGCCCTTCCGATAGAAAGGTATAAAGGCTGTAAGAAACCAGGCAGCTTGTGGCAACGATGCCCATGAGCCGATCAATCAAATCGAGGTTGTATTCCTGAAGAATGGCGCGATGATTGCCTGCCCCGGCCCCCAATAAGACCAGTTCGTGCCGTCGCTTGCCGAGAGCCAAAAACAAAGCCAGAAAACCGGTACAGACATACAGCCAGGGGGAAAACCTTTCTACCTCAATAATTGCTACCCCGGCCGCAACCCGCAGGATAAAACCGGCTGCTACCGTGCTGACATCTAACAAAACAGTATGCTTTAGCTGCCAGTTATAAGCAACTTGCAGCAAGAAGTATCCCATTAATATCAAACCATAAACCAACGAGAGGGCAAAGCCGGCCGTCAGCCCAACCACCACGAACACAACCAGGGCAGCCCTGGCAACATTGATACTTAATTGGCCGGAGGGCAGCGGCCGATTTTGCTTGGTAGGGTGCGCCCGGTCACTTTCGATATCGGCCAGGTCGTTCATAATATATACGGCGCTGGAGATGAGACACAGTAAGATAAAGGCTAGTACCGCTCGTAAGATGCTGGTTGGGTCTAAGACCTGGCGGTCAAAAAATAGGGCGGCGAAGACGAATCCGTTTTTGGGCCACTGTCTCGGCCGCATTGTTTTTAGTAAGCTGGAAACCAAAGGAAAAATCTCCCTGTGTGTAAAGAAACCGGGTTTTTAATGGAGTTGCGTCTGAAATAGTTTACATGAAGCAAGTAATTCTATAAAGTTGAAAAACCCGGCTTCTGAAGTCTCCGGAATTATACCTGGAGCGGCGGGGATTTACGATTTCTCTGCTAAGCTCCTTTGTAAATCGAATCGGTAATTCGATACGCGATTTACCAAATCGCGCTACAATCTACTAATGAAAAAAAGCGTCTACATTGCCTATACCGGGGGAACCATCGGCATGAAGCTTACCGGCCGTCATTATTTACCGGTGTCTAACTATCTCCAGGAGGAGATGGCGGCCATCCCGGCCTTCGGCCACGATGCTTTGCCCACCTATACCATCAATGAGTATAACCCCCTTTTAGACTCGCCTAATATGACCCCGGCCGACTGGTCGCGCATTGCCCGTGACATTTATGACCATTACGATGAGTATGACGGCTTCATCGTTTTACATGGGACGGATACGATGGCTTATACGGCTTCGGCGCTGGCCTTTATGTTTGACGGCCTCAGAAAGCCCGTTATTGTGACCGGTTCCCAAATCCCTCTATGCGAAATCCGCAATGACGCTCAGGAAAATCTGATTACGGCGCTGATGCTGGCAACGGCCGACCAACCCATCCCTGAAGTTACTCTCTACTTTAACAGCCAACTGCTGCGGGGCTGCCGGACGGTGAAGGTGGACGCCGATGGCTTCGACGCCTTCGACTCCCCTAATTTTCCGCCTCTGGCAGAGGTTGGCATTGAGGTTGAGGTAAACCACCAACTGGTAAAACAACCCCAACGTGATGATCTTCAACTGCAAGAGATTACGGAGCCGGGGGTCGGCGCTTTACGGCTGTTCCCAGGTATTTCGGCCGATGTGCTGGAAAACATGCTCCGGCCGCCGCTGCAGGGCTTGGTGCTGGAAACGTATGGAACTGGCAACGGGCCAACCAATGACGGCCGTTTCCTGGATGTTCTCAAAGCGGCCGCAGATCGGGGGGTGGTCATTGTCAACGTTACTCAATGTCTGCGGGGAACGGTTGATCTGACGAAGTATGAAACGGGAACGCGGCTGGCCGATGCAGGAGTGATTAGCGGCTCTGATATGACGGCCGAAGCGGCCCTGACGAATCTGGCTTA
>Ga0299914_10003644_pt1 | contig 10931 bp, 10 predicted proteins | sample RVTome_10_FD_201361 | JGI IMG/M metagenome (GOLD analysis project Ga0299914, IMG submission 201361) | Soil microbial communities from uranium-contaminated site in the Upper Colorado River Basin, Wyoming, United States - RVT153D57 (version 2) ... | reverse complement strand
CGACGGCGATTCACCACTATCGACAACAGACCGGCCTCTGTCACGATGTCACTCGCGAGGAACCCATTCGAAGGCAGTGACATCGGATGATTGTGAACTGTGTGATGGCACTCATACTGCTGCTGCTGTGTGTGGCTCTGGCTGCCTGCACGAACGGGACCGTGCCGTCAGAGAGCACCGAGTTCCCTTCAACGACAGACGGCGCGATTCCCTTTGACTCCGGCATCGAAGGGACCCTGACCCGAAATGGCGAGCGGTCTAAGAGCCGATGGTCACGCGAACCTGGGTGACGCATTCGTCGTTCAGGTCCGTGTGGGGAAAGACCACGGGGTTGCAGGGGACCGAGAGCGCGCCGAACAGGCCGGCCACGATGCCCCGGTCGAGAGAGCAGATCACCTCGGGGTGGCTGGTCGCTGTCTCCCCGAAGGGACAATGCGAGGTGAGAAGACGCTGTCCCTCCACATCGGGGTCGACCGAGAAACCGAGACCGGTCATGGCGCTGGCCACGGCCTGAACCGCCTCGTCGTAGCCGGGGTCGTCAGCGCCGCCGATCTCCGCGGCCAGACGTTCCCCATAAGAGCGGCCGACGTTCTCGGCGATTGTCGAGACATCGGGAGGTGACACCTCCTCGAGCACCTCGAACAGCATCTCCGTGAGCATCTCGAACCGACGCGGGGCGAAGTGGACACTCACCTCTTTGTTGGTGGGCTCGAAGGTCTTGGCTGGACGCCCGGCCCCCGGGCCACCCGACCTGCGCTGGTGGCTCACCTTCAGGTAGCCGTCGGTGGCGAGACGGTCGAGGTGGTGGCGGGCCACGTTGGGGTGGATGTCAAAGAGCGCGGCGACTTTCGACGTCGTCATCGGCTCGACCGACTCACGGACTGCGATGTAGATGGCACGGCGGGTCGGATCCCCCAATGAGGAGGTGAGATCGGAGATCCGGGAGTCGAGTGTTTCTTTGTCCATGAGGGGTACGGCCCTGCCAAAACTATAGTTTCCACAGGGTTCTAACCACTGCCTGCGTAGGGGAATCCGATGGTCGAACAATCACAACTCCACGATGCTGTCGCGTCCATAGAGTCGCCCCTGTTCGTGGGGCGAACTCTGGGGGATCTGGGCCTCGTCAAAGACGTCAGCAAGAAGCTGACCGGGAAGGTCAAAGTCGACCTGTTGTTGCCGGCTCCGCCGCCGCCTGGTCTCGACGATCGGCTCCGTGAGGCCCTGTCACCGTTCACGAATGGCGCCGACATCGACATCGAGATCATGGAGGACGATGACGTCGCGGTGTGGATGGGTGGTCTCAAAGAAAAGGCCGGCCCACCCATCGGAGAGCCCGGCTCCGCCACCAGGACCGTCGCGGTCTCATCAGGAAAGGGTGGGGTGGGAAAGTCGTCCATATCGGCCAACCTATCCGTGGCTCTGGCCCGAACCGGGCACAAGGTCGGCATCGTCGACGGCGACATCTGGGGCTTCTCGATTCCCTCGATGCTCGGCATCCACAACCCGCCGGTCATGGTCGGGGACATGATCGTGCCTCCGGTCGCCCATGGGGTGAAGGTGATGTCGATGGACTACTTCGTGGGTGACGACAAGGCGGTGATCTGGCGCGGCCCGATGTTGCACAAGGCGATCGAGCAATTCTTGAAGGACGTCTTCTGGGACAGCCTCGACTTCCTCGTGGTCGACATGCCTCCCGGCACCGGAGACATCGCGATCTCCATGTCACAGTTCCTCCCCCGGGCCCAGGTGCTGCTGGCGACAACGCCTCAGCCAACCGCGCAGAGGGTGGCCCGGCGCGCCGCGCTGATGGCCGCCGAGGTCGATCAGGAGGTCATCGGCGTCGTGGAGAACATGTCCTGGTTCACTGGCGACGACGGCAAGAGATACGAGCTCTTCGGCTCGGGAGGCGGTCAGGCTCTCGCCGACGAGTTGGGTGTCGACCTCATGGCGCGGATCCCCCTCCTCCCCGCCATGGGACGTGGCGCCGACGAGGGTCATCCCGTCGCCATGGCTGCTCCCGGTTCCGAGGCCGCGTTGGCCTTCGACGCCCTCGCAGAGGCCGTAGTCGAGAAGCGCCCCAGAATTCGCACCAATCCAGCATTGGTGATCAAGTGAGACGTCGCTCAGCCTCCCGCTCGGTCTTGGCTTGGGCGTACGGCATGGCCGTCTCCGTCCTCTTCCTCGCGCTCTGGGGCAGAGCCGTAGTGATCGACACCGACGCTCTGGCCGAGTCCCTGTCCCCGCTCGCAGGCTCGAGCGCCGTCGTCGACGTGGTCGGCGACTGGATGGCCGAGGAAATGGTCGATTCCGGCGCCGATCCCGGGCTCGTGCAGCCGGCGATCGATTACTACTTCCAGTCGTCGAGTGTCGGTCACACCCTGGACCAGTTCGCGGTCGAGGTGGTCGGCGCCGCCGCATCATCCGATCCCGACGGTGCCGCCATCGACATGGCCGGTCTGCTCGGTCCCGCCGTGCCCGACCTGGCCGTCGGTCTCGTCGATCTCGGCTACCCGGTCACGGAAGGAGAGGTCGCCGACGTCGTCCGCGGGCTCGATCCCCTCGTGATCAGACAGCCCGGCACCGACGCCATCGTCGGCCCGAACTCACCCACGGCCGCGCGTCTCGGAACAGCCGCCCTGCTCGCGCTGCTATCCCTACTCGCCCTTGGATACGGCTATGTCACCCTCTCCGAGGACAGGGTGGGAGCGGTTCGCAGTCTGCTCAACCGCATCGCCGTCGGCGGATTGAGCTTCGCCTTGTTCCTCAGGCTCGGTGCCTGGGTCCTCGACCCCGAGGGTGGCAGGGCCCCGGTCCCGGAGACCCTTTCGTCGGTGGCCGGCTCCAAGTGGGCGGTTCCCCTGCAAGTTGCATTAGTGGCAGCTCTCATCGCAGGCGCCATATACCTGACCCGCAGGTGGATCAGACGTCGGGGAGGCCTCCCATTGCCAGGCGGGCGATCCACACCGCGACGAGAGCGATCAGCGTCGATATCAGGATCCCGTTGAGCACACGGCTGCTCATCGGTTGAACCCGCCCTGTCCGTCGCAGCCAGAACCAGATCCACCCGCCCAACGCCAACAGAGCGATTGCCGGGACGAGCGGGTGCATGGTCACCGCGGCACCGATGTCGCCGCGGAACAGCTGGGCCGCGGCTCGGGTCATCCCGCATCCCGGGCAGGCCATGCCGGTCGTCAGCGCAAATGGGCAGATCGTCGGCCCGTCCTCGACGATGGGGGCCACGGCGAGGACGCCAATCACGGCGAGAGGCGAGAACAGGACTAGCCGGTCCCTTCGCGTCAGCGTCATCGGTTGAGCCTACGTCGCGGCTCGGTGCAGTCGGGTGCTCAAATGCCGACCCTGTCTAACAACCGATAGAGATACGAGGCCGGCGTCAAGAACCAGGCGTTGCGGCCGGAATAGTAGAAACGGCCGTTGTGGGCGATCTGGCTGTACACGCTTGGAGGGTCCTCTCCCAGGAGCATCCCGGCGAGCTCATGTCCCAGCTGGCAGGAGAGACCCACCCCGTGACCGGCGTAGCCCAGGGCGTACCAGGCTCCATCGATTCGGCCGATGTGTGGAGTGAGGTCGAAAGGGATGCCCAGCTTGCCGCCCCAGACATGGGAGATGGCCACGTCCTCCAGTTGCGGCCAATAGGTGACCAGAGACTGTCTCAGGTCCTCGGCCGATTCGGCGAGGTCCAGGTTGGTGTGCAGGCTTCGTCTTCCGCCGAGGAGGATCCGGTCGTCGTGGGTTCGTCGCATGTAGTTCAACAGCCGGCGCTTGGTATAGGTCATCGCCCCACCCGGGAAGATCGCCTCCGCCCGCTCAGGCCCGACCGGCTCGGTGACGATGATGTACGAGCCGATCGGCACGATGAGACGTGCCAGCTCCTTGCTCGGGCGCCGGGTGGTGTACCCGTTGGTGGCCAGGATCACGTCCCCGGCTGCGATCACCCCCTTCGTCGTGTCCACCCGCAACCCGGTCGGTGTCTTCTCGATCGAGATGGCCTCGCAGTGGTCGACGAGTAGGGCACCGGCTCGGGAAACCTCCCGGGCGAGGCCGAACGCCAGTCTCGCCGGATGGACACCGAAGCCCTCCGGCTCGTACATCGCCACGTTGAAGTGGTCACCGCCGACGACCTTGCCGATGTCGCGGGCGTCCAGGACGTGCCAGTCGACCCCGAACTTCTCCTTGTACCAAGCCACCTGGCGATCGAACCTCGCCAGGTGCTTGGCCCCTCGCCCGAGGGCAGCCATGCCGTTCTCGTGGACGATCGCATCGATTCCCGGCCGCTTCGCCAATTCTCGCACCAACTCGACCGATCTGACGGTCGACGCCCACATCTCATGACCGATCTTGGGCCCATACACGGCGTACACCGTGTCGACTCCGGCCTTGACGTCAGGAGACACCATCCCGCCGTTGATGGCGGAGGCTCCACCGGCGATCTCGCCGGCGTCGACGACTGTCACAGTCTTTCCGGACGTCACCAGCCGGATGGCGGCAGACAAGCCGGTGAGCCCCGACCCGACCACGAGGTAGTCGGTGTCCCCCGGGAGGTTGGATGTGAGACTCTCCGGCCGCGGGTGGTCCTCCACCCAGAAGGGGGCCTGCTTCACAAGGTGCGGAGGCCCTTCGCGAACAGAGATCCCATTTCGGTCGCCTGCTCGGGTGTCATGGTCAACGGTGGTGACACCTGGAGGCCACCGCCACCCACGGCACGGGTCAGGACACCAGCCTCGCGGCAGGCGGCGGCTGCACGCGGAGGGAGAGTCTCGTCCTCACCCACCTCGAGCTGGATCGCCGCAAGAGCGCCGACGCCCCGACGCACCGATGAGACCACGTCCAGGTTCTCGAGAGGCGCCAGCGCGTCGTAGATCTCATCCTCGAGCTCCGCAGCTCTTTCGATCAGGCCGTCTCTCTCGATGATCTCCATCACCTTCAGACCGGCGACGCAGGCGGTGGAGTGCCCGGAGTAGGTGTATCCGTGTCTGAAGATCAACCCGGGTGTGTCGAAAAACGGCGCGGCGATGTGTGGAGCGGCGATGACGCCTCCCAGCGGGGCGTAACCGCAGGTCACGCCTTTGGCGAAAGTGATCAAATCGGGCTCGAGACCGAACTTGTTGGCGGCGAACCAGTCACCGACCCGTCCGAAGCCGGTGATCACCTCGTCGGAGATGTAGAGGCTCCCGGCGTCCCTGATAGCCCCGCGGACCCGACTGAAATAGTCGGAGTCCACCGGGCGGATGCCTCCGGCGCCGATGACCGCCTCGACGAAGATGCCGGCGATGCGTTCGGCCCCGGCATGGTCGATGGCCTTCTCCACTGCCTCGGCGTCGTCATAGGGCACGGTGACGACGTCGGAGACCAGATCGCCTCCGTATCCCGCCCGATTCGGCTCCATGCCGCCGAGCGTCGTGCCATACGTGTGCATGCCGTGGTAGCCCCACTCCCGTGCGATGAACACTGTCCGCTCGGGCTGGCCGATTGCGTTGAAGTAGCGGCGGGCCAGCTTCGCCGCGGTGTCGACGGCGTCCGAGCCGCCCGAGCCGAAGAAGACCTTCGAATCGGGGTCCGGCGAGACGGCGGCGATCCTCTCGGCGAGATCGAGTGCCGGGCGGGTGGCGTAGTCGATGAAGGTGTGGAATGCGGGAAGCTTCCGCGCCTGCTCGTCCATGGCGTCGACGACCTCGTCGCGGCCGTAGCCGATGTTCATGTACCAGAGTGACGCCGCAGCATCGAGGTACTTGTTGCCTTCTTCGTCGTAGACGTAGATGCCCTCACCGCGGTCGACGATGAACGGTGCGTGCTGCACTTTGGACATGTCGGCGAAGGGGTGCCAGAGAGATCCCATGGGAGGCAGGCTAGTTCTGGGACAGGGTGAGCGAGTCGAGGAAGCGGGCGACGTCGCCTTTCGAACGGAGGCGATACACCGCGGCGTGGGCCCAGGACCCGTCACCTGAGGCTCGGGCGAAGGTCTCCCTCGTCCCCTCGAATCTTGTCCAGGTCCAGACGATGATGTTCTCGTAGGGATCTCGCTTGTAGAGATTCGACAGTGGCTCGGTGAGTCCATTCCACAGCTTCTCCCGTGTCACCATTCGCCGCAGGGTCCGTCGGATCACGCGCCCCATCACGACACCTTTGGGTGGGTCTAGCCACACGAAAGTGTCGGCTCTGGGCCAGACCGCCTCCGCAACGCCGTGGCCGGTGTAGTTGCCGTCGATGACCCAGGAGTCACCCGTGGCGAACTCGCCGAGGGTGCGTCGGAACGCCTCGTCCGATGCGGAGTTCCACCCATCGGCATGCATGACCGCATCCATCTCCAGAAGGGGAGCACCGAGCGCCTTGGAGATCTTGGACGCCATTGTGGTCTTACCCGAGCCGCTGCTCCCGACCACGACCACCCGCCTCAGAGCTGTCATACGATGTGTCATGGTTGCAGGCCTCGTCGTTGGCTCCGTCACGGCGCCCCGGATGATGTCTCGGGCCTTCTCAGTGCCAGTCTCGCCCTGGGATACGACTTCATGGAGTGGCCGGTGTGCGATTGGGAGGAGGGGGGTGAATCGCATCCAGCACTTGTGTGTGCTCGGGGCCATACTCCCGGACCATGGCAGCAGACCTGGTGATTCGAGACGGACGGGTGTTCACGGCAGAACCGACCCAGCCCTTCGTGACCGCGGTCGCGGTCACCGGTGACAGGATCACGGCCGTCGGTGACGACGTCGAGCAGGTGATCGCGGCCGAAACGGAAGTGATCGACTTGAACGACGCATTGGCAACCCCCGGGTTCATCGACGCCCACGTCCACCCGGCCACGAGCGGTCTCGACAAGCTGCGTTGTCACTTCGACGAGGCCCGCGACGCCGAAGAAGCTGTTCGGACGGTCGCGGCCTACGTGGCAGCGAACCCGGAACTGCCTTGGATCCTCGGCGCGGGGTGGGTGCCTTCGTGGTTCCAGGGTGGGTGCCCTTCCAAGGACCTGCTCGACTCGGTGGTGCCCGACCGGCCGGTCGTGCTTCCCAACACCGACGGCCACGGCGCATGGGTCAACTCGAGGGCGCTCGAGATCGCCGGCATCGACCGGGGCACGCCCGATCCCGCCGACGGCAGAATCGAACGACTTCCGGACGGCTCACCACAAGGCACCCTCCACGAGGGCGCGGTCGACCTGGTCATGGCTCACGCCCCGACCGACACCGTCGACGACATCGTGGCGGGGCTGCTCCGCGGCCAGGAGGAGCTGCTTCGGTACGGCATCACCGGGTGGCAGGACGCCAGCGTCGGAGAGCCGATCCACGAGGCATACCTCCGTACGGACGGGGACGGACGGCTGCTCGGTCGAGTCGTCGGCGCCATGTGGTGGGACCGGCAACAGGGCCTGGAGCAGATCCATCACCTGGTCAGACGGCGCGGTGAGGGGGGTGAGCGCTTCCGCCCGACATCGGTGAAGTTGATGGTCGACGGTGTCGTGGAGAACTTCACCGCATCGATGCTCGAGTCCTATCTGGACGAGTCGGGTAACCCGACCGGGAACCGTGGGATCGACTTCATCGACCCGGACGACCTGAGACAGATCGTGGCACTGCTGGACGACCACGACTTCCAATGTCACTTCCACGCGATAGGCGATCGCGGAGTTCGCAACGCCCTCGACGCCATCGAAGCTGCCCGCGATCGGAACGGGCCGTCCGACAACCGTCACCACGTCGCCCACATTCAGCTGATCCACCCCGACGACATACCGCGATTCGCCCGTCTCGACGCCGTGGCCAATGCGCAACCGTTTTGGGCATGCCACGACGAGCACCAGACCGAGTTGACGATCCCGTATATCGGGGAGGAGCGATATCGCTGGCAGTACTCGTTCGGTTCCCTTCTCGCCGCGGGGGCGCGCATGGGGATGGGCAGCGACTGGGGGGTGTCCACCGCCAACGTCCTGGAGGAGATCGATGTGGCGGTCACCCGCACCGGCGAAACAGGTGGCCCGCTCCTTCCGGATGAGGCGCTCGACCCGATGGACGCACTCACGGCCTTCACGGCCGGTTCGGCGTACATCAACCACGCTGAGGGCGACTCGGGCACCCTCGCCGTGGGTAAGCTCGCCGACTTCGCGGTGCTGGACCGGGATCCTCTACGAGACGGCCCGTTTCGCGAGGCCAGGGTGATCATGACGATCATCGGCGGTGAAGTGGTCTATGAAGGTTCTTGATGGGCAAAGCGGCGGTCGAGCTGGTTGGAGTCACCAAGCGCTTCGATGAAGACGTCACGGCGGTCGACGCCCTCGATCTGACGATCGAGGACGGCGAGTTCTTCTCCCTTCTGGGGCCGTCGGGATGTGGGAAGACCACGACTCTGCGGATGATCGCCGGCTTCGAGTTCCCGACCATGGGGGGTGTGCGCATCCACGGCGCCGAGATGGGCCTGAAGCCGCCCAACGAACGTCCCGTGAACACCGTTTTCCAGTCCTACGCATTGTTCCCGCACATGAGCGTCTTCGACAACGTCGCCTTCGGGCTCGAGATGAAGAAGGTGGACAAGGCCGATGTCGAGACAAGGGTGCGGCGTGTGCTCGACCAGGTGCAACTGGCGCGGCGAGCCGATGCCAAGCCCAGCCAGCTCTCCGGAGGCATGCAGCAGCGGGTAGCCCTTGCCAGGGCGCTGGTAAACGAGCCCGAGGTGCTCCTGCTCGACGAGCCGCTGGGGGCCCTCGACCTCAAGCTACGCCAGAACATGCAGTACGAGCTCAAGGACCTCCAGTCCAGGGTCGGGATCACCTTCATCTATGTGACTCACGACCAGGAGGAAGCCCTCACGATGTCCGATCGCATCGGCGTCATGAGTGCCGGAAAGCTCCTGCAGGTCGGTGATTCCCACCAGATATACGAAACGCCGACCTCGCGTTTCGTCGCCGATTTCATCGGGGACATCAATTTGCTCGAGGGCGAGGTAACCGGCTCAGGTACGGCCCGGCTGAGCAATGGGGCCGTCGTCAGGATCCCTTCGGGGCATCCTTCGAATGGCACGGTCACACTGGCCCTCCGCCCAGAACGTCTCATGCTCCACCCGATGGCGGGGTCACTCCCCGAAGGCCGGAATCAGATCAGGGCCCGCATCAGCAGACGCACCTACTACGGAGACGTCTACTACTACGACGTAGAGGCCGGGTTCGACGAGCCTCTGGACGTCAAAGAAGAGAACCGCCCCGATGTCGCAAGACATGAGGTAGGCGACGAGGTCTACGTGAGCTGGACGGTCGACTCGGCCAACCTGGTCTCGGACTGATGACCACCGAGGCGCCCGTCAATCCTGAGCTTGAGCGAGCCGCGGAGAGGGCGGAGTCCAGACGGGGATTCCTGATCGGCCTGCCAGCTTTCCTCTACCTGATCCTCTTCTTCGCCTTGCCTCTGGTCCTCGTCTTCGTCTACTCGTTCGCCACCCGCTCTTCGACGGGTCTCACCGTTCTCAGCGACTGGAACCTCGACTCCTATCGGCGTCTGCTCGAGCCGCAGGTGGTCGAGATCTTCGTCCGCTCGCTTCTCCTCGCGGTAGTCACCACGGTGATATGCCTGCTGGCCGGCTATCCATTCGCCTACTACATCGCGACCCGGCGAGCAGCGCTGCGCAACGTGCTCCTCGTCCTCGTGATGATCCCATTCTGGTCCAACTTCTTGGTCAGGACCTACGCATGGCGGGTGATCCTCGGCTCGGACGGCCTCGCATCTCAGATCAGCCAGGCGGTGGGGGGTGAGCCGGTGCGGGTGCTCTTCACCACTACTGCCGTGCTCCTCGGACTCGTCTACGGATACCTGCCATTCATGGTGCTTCCTCTCTATGCGGCCATCGAGCGTCTCGACTGGAGCCTCGTCGAGGCCGCCCGCGATCTCTACGCCAACGGATGGACCGCGTTCCGCAAGGTGACCCTGCCGCTGTCGATGCCGGGTGTCGTGGCAGGGTCGATCCTCGTCTTCATCCCGACTCTCGGCGCCTACGTCACCCCGGCCATCCTGGGTGGTGCGCGCACCGTCCTCCTCGGCGATTACATCGTTAGCCAGTTCCTGGCCGCCCGGAACTGGCCCTTCGGCTCCGCCCTGTCCTTCGCCGTCATGTTCGTGATGCTGCTCGCCACCACCTTCTACTTCCGGGTCGGAGCGAAGACGCTGTGAGCGATCCGGCGGGTCGTCGGGTGAGGGCGCTTCTGGGCCTCAACGCATGGCTCGTATACATCTTCTTGTACGCCCCGATCGTGCTGCTCGTCGTGTTCTCCTTCAATGACAACAACAACGTCGGCATATGGACCGAGCCGTCACTGCGCTGGTACGGCGAGATGTTCCGCAACGACCAGGTGATGAGCGCCTTGCGCAACTCTCTTCTGGTCGCCCTCGTCTCGACTGTGGTTGCAACCGCTCTGGGGACGGCGCTGGCGATCTCCCTCGAGCGGTACCGGTACCGGAGTCGAGGGTCGTTGGACGGTCTGGCTTATCTGCCCATCATCATCCCGGACGTCACCATGGCAGTGATGCTTCTGATCTTCTTCTTCCAGGCCTTCGGGATACTCGACTCACTGACCGGGATACGTCTCACGGCGGGCCTCCACACCATCATCCTCGCCCACATCGCGTTCAACATCTCTTTCGTGGCGGTGGTCGTGAGGGCTCGTATCTCCCAGTTCGATAGCGCCCTGGAGGAGGCTGCCGCCGACCTCTACGCCAGCAGATGGCAGACGTTTCGTCATGTCACCTTCCCACTCATCCTTCCCGGGGTCGCCGGCGGCGCCCTTCTCGCCCTGACCCTGTCGCTCGACGACGTCGTGGTGACCCAGTTCGTGTCGGGCGCCGGCTCCACGACGCTCCCGGTCTACGTCTTCGGCCTGGTGAGAAGGGGAGTGACACCACTGATCAACGCCGTCTCGGTCGTGATGCTGGTGGCGTCGA
>Ga0299914_10003643_pt1 | contig 10932 bp, 10 predicted proteins | sample RVTome_10_FD_201361 | JGI IMG/M metagenome (GOLD analysis project Ga0299914, IMG submission 201361) | Soil microbial communities from uranium-contaminated site in the Upper Colorado River Basin, Wyoming, United States - RVT153D57 (version 2) ... | reverse complement strand
CCAGGTCGTGGCGGATCTCCTCCGCCTCCTCGAAGGTGTAGTTCTCGCGGAAGCGCTCGAACTCGATCTCCTTGACGAACTTCGTCTCGCACTCCTCCACGATCTCGGCGTAGTCCTTGGCGGCCAACTCGCGGAAGCCGGCCACCAAGCGCGCGTCCTGCTCGTCGTCGGTACTGGGGATGCGGAACAGGTTCGAGGAGCCCGACATCTCGCCGATTCGCTCGCGCAGCGTGCCCAGCGCCTCCATCACCTTGGGCTCGGCCGGCAGCAGGCAGACGCACTGCTGCAGGTAGAGGCCGCCCAGGCGTTTCAGGTCGCGCCAGACCGCCACACGCGCGCGCGACGAGTCGGTTGGGACGCGGTAGATGATGAGGACCCAGCCGGATGGCTTCATGCGGCACCGATGGTAGCGGAGGTTGACGCGCCGCCAACCGTCGCGCTATCTTCACGGAGAGTAGCGGGTGTTACAACGTGACATTGGTCATTGCCGCGATTCCGGCGTTCATCGGCTCGCTGGTCGAGTTCGTGGAGGCGTACACCATCGTCCTCGCCATCGGCGTCACGCGCGGCTGGCGTGCCCCGCTGTTGGGAGCTGCCGCCGCGGTGGTGACGCTGGGCGTGCTGGTGGCGATCTTCGGCGTGACCCTGGTCAACGTCATCGACGAGCACCTGTTCGAGCTCGTCGTCGGCACGCTGCTGCTGCTGTTCGGCCTCAAGTGGATCCGCAAGGCGATCCTGCGCTACGCCGGCATCGTGGCCATCCACGACGAGGAGCTCATCTTCCAGCGCGAGGTGGCGGAGCTGAAGGCGCAGGGCCAGTCGCTGGATCGGTTCGACTGGATCGGTTTCCTGGCCAGCTACAAGGCCATGCTGCTCGAGGGCCTGGAGGTCGCCTTCATCGTCATTGCGCTCGGCGCGGCCGGGACGGATGAGCTGCTGGCGGCGACCATCGGTGCGTCGGCCGCGTTCGTGGTGGTCGGTGCCCTGGGCGCTGTCATCCGCGCCCCGCTGAGCCGGGTGCCGGAGAACACGCTGAAGTTCACGGTGGGCGTCATGCTCTGCACCTTCGGCGTCTTCTGGGCGGCCGAGGGCTTCGGGGTCGAGTGGCCCGGCGAGGCACTGGCCCTGTTCCCGATCTTCGGCGCCTTCGTGCTGCTGTCGTGGATGGGCGTGCGCATGCTGAACCTGCTGGTTCCCGGCGGGCGGACCGTGGCGCGGAGGACGGTGTGATGGGCGTGCTGCGCTCCATCGTGCAGAACGTGATCGGCCTCATCGTCGACGACGGGCTGGTGGTGTTGGGCGCCATCGTGGCGCTGCTGGTGACCTGGCTGCTGACCAGCATCGGCCCGGACATCCCGCACCTGCTGATCGGCGTCATCCTGTTCCTGCTGGTCGCCGTCTCGCTGCTGGCGTCGCTCCTGCGGGCCGCGCGCGACGCGCATCGGCACGCTGTCGAGCCGCCCGGCGACGCCGCCTGACCGGCGCGACCAGGTGCGGAGCCACGCCGAATGCGCCCTTGACCTGATTCCCGCACGCGCCAGCTACGCCGACGCTCGCGTGGTCCGGCAGCGGCACGAGGGCGTGGTGGTGGAGAACGAGGCGCCGGTGCAGGTGGTCGACGAGGCGAGCAGCGGCATCGGGCTGCGGGTCCTGATCGACGGGCAGTGGGGCTTCGCGGCCACCTCCGACCTGGAGCCGGCCGCGATTGAGCGGGCTGTCGGCCGGGCCGTGGACCAGGCATCGGCGGCCGGCGGGCCACGCAGCCGCCTGGCGCCGGCCGATGTCGTGCGTGACAGCTGGGAGAGTCCCTGCCAGCAGGACCCGTTCGACGTCCCGTTGAGCGAGCGGGTCGACCTGCTGCTGCGGGCCTCGGCCGGCATGCGTCGGGCGGGTCCGGCAGTCCTCTCCGCGCAGGCGTCCATCGACCTGTTCCGGACCGACAAGGTCTTCGCCAGCAGCGAGGGCTCGCTGATCGAGCAGCGCATCACCGAGACGGGAGGCGGCCTGCTGGCGACCGCCGGCAACGGCGACGACGTGCAGCGCCGCTCCTACCCGCAGAGCGTGCCGCGCGCCATCCTCGGCCAGCGCGGCGATTTCGCGACCGCCGGCTGGGAGCAGATCGAGCGTATCGGCCTCGACGCGCAGGGCGAGCGCGTGGGCGAGGAGGCGGTGGCGCTGCTCAGCGCGCCCGAATGTCCCTCCGGAACGACCACCCTCATCGTCAGCCCCACCCAGATGGCGCTGCTCATCCACGAGACGTTCGGGCATCCTGCCGAGCTGGACCGGGTACTTGGCGGCGAGGCCAGCCTGTCGGGCGGCAGCTATATGCGCCCGGAGGACCGGGGCAGCCTGCGCATCGGCAGCGAGATCGTGAACGTGACGGCCGACGCGACCCTGCCCGGCGGCCTCGGCTCGTTCGGCTACGACGACGAGGGCGTCCCCGCCCAGAGCACGCCGGTGGTGCGCGACGGCATCTTCAGCGGCTATCTCAGCTCACGCGGTTCGGCGGCGGAGCTGGGGGAGCGCTCCAGCGGCGCGGCGCGCGCCGACGGCTGGCAGCGCATCCCGCTGGTGCGCATGACCAACCTGTCGCTCGAGCCGGGCACGACGCCGATCGAGGAGATCATCGCCGGAACCCGGCACGGGATCCTGGTCGACATGAACCGATCCGTGTCGATCGACGACCAGCGCCGCTCCTTCCGATTCGGCTCCGAGGTGGGCTGGGAAATCCGGGACGGGAAGCTTGGCCAAATGCTGAAGAACTGCACCTTCCGCGGCGACTCCATCGGCTTCTGGCGGTCGTGTGACGCCGTCGCCGACGCCGCCAGCTGGCGCCTGTGGGGCATTCCCTCGTGCAACAAGGGCGAGCCGCTGCAGGTGGCGCACCTCGGCCATGGGACCGTGCACGCCAGGTTCCGTGACGTGGCGGTGGGCGTGGGCCGATGAGCGGCCGCGCCGCAGTCATCCTCGAGCAGATGGGAGCTGACGCGCACGTGGAGCTCACTCGCGAGCGGCTGGAGCTGCTGCGTTTCGGCGCCTCGCGGGTCACCTACCAGCACAGCGAGGAGCGAGAGACGCTGCGCGTGCGGCTGGTGGCCGACGGCCGCGAGGCATGGGGAATCACCACCGATGCATCACCGGACGGCGTGGCGGCGCTGCGCGAGCGGCTGGTCCGCAATGCCGCAGCCCAGCCGGCGGGTTCCCCGCAGCCGCTGCTGGCGCAGGCCGAGGCCCAGCCACCGATGCCGACCTTTCACGAATCCACCGAGCGGGCGAGCGCCGATGACCGGGTGGCGGTGATGCTGGCGCTGGCCGCCGCCATGCCACCCCGCACCCAGCTCGGCGGGTCGGTGACGCACTCCATCGCAGAGGTGGAGGTCGCCAACGCGAGCGGGCTGCGACGCGGCGAGCGGCGGACGCGGGCATCGGTCACCGCCGTGGCCGAGCGGGACGGCCATTCGAGCTACCTGCGCTGCGTCGGCCGCGATGCGAACGGCCTTACCCTGTCGGCGTCCGCGGCCAGGACGGCCGAGCTGCTGGTCGAGGCGGAGCAGGACGGGCTGCAGCCGGGCCGCCACCGGGCGCTTCTCGCGCCGCAGGCAGTGGTGACGCTGCTGGCGACGCTTGGCTACGTTGCCTTCGGCGCCGACGTCTACGACAGCGGGGCGAGCCCCTTCGCCGCGGCGCTGGGACAGCTCGTGCTCGACCCGAGCCTGTCGATCGCGGACGATGCAGCGGATCCGGCGGGTTTGCCGACCGGCTTCGACCCCGACGGAGCGCTGAAGCGACGCGTGCCGCTCATCGACCGCGGCCGGCTGGTGGGCATGGTCCACGACGCTCGCACCGCGGCCCGCGCTGGGGTGGCGAGCACCGGCCATGCCGTGCCGCCGGGATGGCGCTTCGGGGCAGGTCCGTCACCGTCGCACGTGGTGATGGACGCCGGCAACGCCTCGCGCCACGTCCTGCTGGATGCGGTCGGCGAGGGGATCGCCATCCAGCGCGTCGACTACGTCAGGGTGGTGCAGCCCCGCCGGGGGATCGTGACCGGCACCACCCGCGACGCGACCATGCGCGTACGCGGCGGCCGGATCGTCGCCCGGCTGCCGAGCTTCAGGTTCACGCTGTCACTGCCGGAGCTGTTCGGACAGTTGATGGCCATCGGTGCCGAGCGGGAAGCGGGCGATACCGTCTTCATGGAGAGCGTGGTCGCGCCGGCTCTGGTGGTACCGGCCTTCCCGGTCGACGAGATCGCGCAGCGCTGACCGGCTAGCCGGCGACGGCTGCGACGCCCAGCAGGCCCGGCAGCACGTTGCCGAACAGGAAGCCGGCGATGCCGGCGAAGGCCGCCAGCAGGACGATTTCCAGGCCGGAGCGGAGCGCGCCATGTCGCGTCCAGCGCGCCTTGACCACGCCGATGCCGAACAGCACCGCGGCGGTGAACACGACCGACACCGGGGTGGCGATGTCGAACGACAGCACGAGGTAGGGGAGGATGGGTACCGCCGCGCCAAGGCCGAAGGCGGAGCCCATGATCATGGCCCCCTGGAATGGACTTCCCTCGGCGTGGTCGCCGGTCAGCCCCAGCTCCTTCTCGACCATCGTCTTGAGCAGCACTTCGGGATGCCTGGCGAACGTGCCGGCGATCGCCCTGGCCTCGTCGCGAGGCAGGCCGTCCTCGGCCAGCATGTAGGCGACCTCCGCCTCCGCTTCCCCGGGACGCTCGGCGACCTCCTCCCGCTCACCGACGATTTGCGCCTCGAAGATCTCGCGCTGGCTCTTGGAGGACATGTACTCGCCGGCCGCCATGCTGAACACGCCGGCCAGGCCGGCCGCGATGCCCGCAACCAGGACGCCGAAGCGATCGGTGGTGGCGCCGGCCACGGTGCTCACCACGGCCAGGGTGCTGACCAGGCCGTCCTGGGCGCCGAAGATTGCCTCGCGAACCTCGCCTAGCAGGCTCGCCTGGCGGCGCTCCTCGGCCAGGTGGCCGGCCAGCCATTCGTCATCGAACTGGTGGGCGGCCAGGTCATCGCGTGCGGCGGGAAGTTCGGCGCTCATCTGCTCCTCGGTCGTGGGCCTTTCGTGTCTCTGACCAGCGTATCTCATGCCGGGGGTTGTAGTCGACCACTGGTATGGTACAGTGCGGCGCATGGCTGTTGCGACCTCCGCCGACGCGCCGTTCCCAATCATCTCCATCACCGGCGCGCCGTACGAGCGTGGCGTGGCGTACGGCGAGCAGGCCCGCGAGCGGATCGAGCACTCGCTGCGCTTCTACGCGGACCAGGTCGTGCCCACGCTGGACGTCACCTTCGGCCAGCTGTGCGACGGGGTCATGGCACACCGCGACCGCTGGCATGAGGCGGATCCCGAGATCGTGGACGAGATCGAGGGTATCGCGGCAGGAAGCGGCCTCAGCGTGGCGGAGATCCTGTTCCTCAACACGCGCGGGGCATTCGTGCTGCCACCGGCCGAGGCGCCCGATGGCGGCCAGCGGGACGACGGCTGCTCGAGCTTCGCCGTCCTGCCCCGCGCCGCGCGCAACGGCCACATGCTGACCGGGCAGAACTGGGATTACCTGGCCGGCATCCAGGACACGGTGGTGCTGCTGCATGTCCGACCCCAGAACGGTCCCACCCAGCTGATGATCATGGAGGCGGGTCAGGTCGGCCGCCACGGCATGAACAGCGCCGGCGTGGGCATGCACGCCAACGGTCTGGGTTCGCGGCTGCGCAATCCCGCGGCGATCCCCTCGACCTTCATGCGGCGGCGCATCCTGCGCGCGTCGGGCATCACCGCGGCCATCGACGCGGCCATCACGCCGCCGCGCGCGGGTTCCACCAACCTGGTGATCAGCCACCGCAGCGGCTTCGCGGTCGACATCGAGACGACGCCGGAGACCATCCGCTGGTTCTACCCGACCGATGGCTGGCTGTTCCACACCAACCACTTCCTGGTCGAGATCCCGCCGAAGATCGCGGACAGCTACGCGCCCAGCGCGGATTCGATCCTGCGCTACGGGCGCGCCATCGAGCTGATGCGGGCGGCCGCCGAGCGCGGCGGCATCGGCCAGGAGGACCTTGTCAACGTCCTGAGCGACCACCTCGGCGACGGATTCGGGCTCTGCAGCCATGCGGACCTGACCGCCGGCGAGCACGAACGGTGGTGCACGGTCGCCACCGTGATCTCCGATCTCACGGAGGGGGTCATGTCGGTAGCGGCGGGGCCGCCCTGCGAGGGGAGCTTCGTCGACATCAGCCTGGAGACCGGCCGGGTGATGAGCTCGGCCCGTACGGGCTGACGGGCCGCCGAACGCGGCGAAGCGCCAAGTGACGGCGCATCAAGGGAAAACCGGGAGGCAGGAGGACACATGGCTGCGAAGCGTGGGGTACTGAAGGCGACCTGGACGCCGCTGGCGCTGCTGATGGCGTTCGTGCTGCTGCTGGCGGCATGCGGCACGGCTACGACCGCGTCGGCGGAGGCATCGGAGTCCGCGGCCGCCAGCGAATCGGCATCCGAAGAGGCGTCTGCCACGCCCATCGGCGAGCGGACCTTCGACACCGGGTCCGGCTCGGTGACCATCACCGGCATTCCGGAGCGTCCGTACGCGTGGGGCTTCGAGCTGATCGACATCCTGTCGGTGCTGGGCGTGGAGCCGGTGGGCTTCACCAGCCGCAACGGCGGCCCGGTGCCCGAGTACCTGGGCGTCGACTGGTCGGACGCGGTCCAGCTGGGCGAGCCGCCGGCGCTCGAGGAGGTCGTGGCGCTCGACCCGGACATCATCCTGTCCGACGCGAGCAACGACAACACCGCGGTGGAGGACATCGCGCCGGTGCTGCCGGTGCGCGCCAACTCCTATCAGGACGCGCTCGACCAGCTCATCACGCTGGGCGAGATGTTCGGAAAGGAGCAGGAGGCGCAGGACTTCGTCGACATGTTCAACGAGGAGCTGGCCGACACCCAGGACCAGATCGGTGAGCAGGATCCGGTGACCTCCATGGTCGTCTACCCGGGTGCAGAGCCGGGCGTGCTGGGCATGTGGCTCGACACTTCGTTCACCGGCTCGCTGATCGCCGCTCTCGGCACGGACTACGCGCTGAAGGCGGATGAGCTGAGCGGGACCGATCTCGAGGGCGACAACGCCGACCGCGCCACCAACCTCGGCCTGGTGCAGCTGGGCCTGGAGAAGGTGGTGCAGCTCGACCCGGACGTCATCTTCGTGCTCGGTGACGAGCAGTTCCTGATCGATCTGGGCCAGAATCCGGCATGGGCTGCACTGCAGGCCGTGACCGGCGAGCGGATCTACCTCTTCGATCGCGACAAGTGGAGCCGGGCGCGGGGCCCGGTGGCCGCGCTGGAGATCGTGAAAGAGGCGCGGCACGCTCTCTATCCGGAGATCTTCCCCGAGGGCTGATGTGACCTCGATCCAGGCAGGGCGGCAGCCGCATCCGGTTGCCGCCCTGCACTTCGGCCTGTTCGGGGCGCTCATCATCGGCGGGCTGGTCCTGCTGGCGCTGGGCATCATCGTCGACACCAACGTCGGCATCGTGGACATGGACCTGGGCCAGGTCACCCGCGCGCTGCTGGTCGACGATCACTCGCAGGCTCGAACCATCATCTGGGAGCTCCGCTTCCCGCGGGCGCTGGTCGCGGCGCTGGTCGGTGGCAGCCTGGCGGTGGCTGGGGCGGTGATGCAGGCGCTGACCCGCAACCCGCTGGCCTCGCCATCGCTGACCGGCGTCTCGGCGGGGGCCGGCTTCGCCGTGGTGCTCAGCCTGGTGCTGTGGCCGGCACGGCCGTTGGGACTCACCCCACTGATCGCGTTCGTGGGCGGCATGGCCGGCGGGACGGTCGTCTTCTCGCTCGCCACCCGCAGCGTGGTGACGCCGGTGCGCCTGGCGCTGGCCGGCTTCGCGACGGCCAGCTTCCTGCTGGCCATGACCACCGGGCTGCTGCTGCTCAGCCACGACACGGTGGGCACCGTCTATTTCTGGCTGGCCGGCGGGGTGGCGGGGCGCGGCTGGCAGCACGTGGAGGTCATCGTGCCGTGGGCGGTGGTCGGCATCAGCACCGCCTTCATCATGTCCCGCCAGCTGAACATCCTGCTGCTGGGCGAGGACGTGGCGCGCGGCCTGGGCATCTCCACCGGCCGTACGCGGGTCATCCTCATGTTCCTGGCCGTGATCCTGACCGCCGCGGCGGTTGGCGTGGCCGGGCCCATCGGCTTCGTGGGCCTGATCGCTCCGCACGTGGCGCGCTTCCTGATCGGAACCGATCACTACCGGGTCATCCCGCTGGCGGCCGTCTTCGGTGCGACGCTGGTGGTATGGGCCGACGTGGGGGCGCGCAACGTGCAGCGCCCGCTCGAGATACCGGTCGGGATCGTGATCGCCATGCTGGGCGGGCCGTTCTTCCTGTTCCTGGCGAGGCGTAACGCATGATCGGGCGGCTGCCGCAGTCGCGCACGACCGCCTGGTGGCTGGTGGTCGTCGGCGGCCTGCTGACCGTTGTCGCGGTGGCAGTGGTCGTCAGCCTGGGCCTGGGGCAGGTCAACATCCCGGTCGGGGACGTGTGGGCGGCACTCACCGGCGGCCACGAAGAGGGGAACCTCGCCTCGCGGATCGTGCTGGACCTGCGCCTGCCGCGCCTTGCGCTGGCGCTGCTGGTCGGCGCGCAGCTGGCCGTGTCGGGCGCAATCCTGCAGGGCGTGACGCGCAACGCGCTGGCGTCTCCGGACCTGCTTGGCGTCACTGCCGGGGCGGGTTTCGTGGCGGTCATCCTGGTGCTGGTCATCCCCGATGCGCCGCGGGCGTTGCTGCCCTTCGCAGCCCTGGCCGGCGGTGCGGCGAGCGGCACGATCGTTTACCTCATCGCCTGGAAGCAGGGCGTCTCGCCGGAGCGGCTGGCGCTGACCGGCATCGCGGTGACGGCCATCTTCCAGGCAGCGGTGACCGCAGTGGTGACCCTGTCAGTCGAGAACAACAACGTGCAGCTGGCGCTGCAGTGGCTGACCGGCTCGCTGTACGGCCGCGGCTGGGAGGACCTGTGGCTGCTGCTTCCGTGGAGCGTGGCCGGCATCACGGTCGCGCTCGTGGTGGCGCACAAGGTCAACCTGCTGCTGCTCGGCGACCACGTGGCGGCGGGGCTTGGCATGCGCATCGAGCAAGCCCGCATGACGCTGGTCGGCATCGCCGTGATGCTGGCCGCCAGCGCGGTATCGATCACCGGAACGGTGGCCTTCATCGGCCTGGTCATTCCGCACCTGGTGCGGCTGCTGATCGGGGCCGACCATCGGCTGGTGCTGCCTGTGTCGGCCATCGCCGGGGCGATCCTACTGCTGGTGGCCGACGACATCGCTCGCACCGTGGTCCCGTCGCTGGAGATCCCGGCTGGCCTGCTCACCGCGCTGATCGGCGCTCCATACTTCATCTACCTCATCACCCGCAGCAAGACACGGATCTCGGTATGAGCACGACACGGATCTCGGTATGACCCGGGAGCGAGGAGGAGCATGAACGCACAGCCGACAGGCTACGTCACGCGCCCGGTGACCGAGCTTCGCGCCGAGGACCTGGTCCTCGGCTACGACAGCCGGGTGGTGGTCGAGAACCTCAACCTGGACGTACCGATGGGCCGTATCACGGCAGTGGTCGGGCCGAACGGCTGCGGCAAGTCGACCATTCTGCGGGCCATCGCCCGACTGCTGAAGCCGAAGGGCGGCAGCGTCCTGCTCGACGGGCACGCGATCGCCCGCATGCCCACCAAGGAGGTGGCGCGGCGGATGGCCATCCTGCCGCAAGGTCCATCCTCGCCCGAGGGCCTGACCGTGGAGCGGCTGGTATGGCACGGTCGCTACCCACACCAGGGATTCCTGGGCACCAGCACGGCGGCCGATGCCGAGGCGGTCGCCTGGGCGCTGGCCCAGACGCACCTGGAGTCGTTCGCCACCCGGCTGCTCGACTCGCTGTCCGGCGGGGAGCGCCAGCGCGCATGGATCGCGATGGCACTGGCGCAGCAGACCGCCGTCCTGCTGCTGGACGAGCCGACCACCTTCTTGGACCTCGGCCATCAGCTGGAGGTGCTGGAGCTGCTGGCCGAGCTGAATCAGACCCAGGGCATCACCATCATGATGGTGCTCCACGAGCTGAACCAGGCGGCGCGCTACACCGACCACATGATCGCGGTGCACGACGGCAAGATCTGGCACCAGGGCGACCCGGTCGAGGTCCTGACCGAGGAGCTCCTGCACGAGGTCTTTGGGGTACGTGCCCAGGTGCTCATCGACGAGCAGTCGGGCAAGCCGCACTGTGTCCCGCTTGCCCGCTCCAACGGCATCGCGGAGCAGGCCAAGGCGGCCCTCGAGACAGCTGCCCAGGCGGCGGCCGGGCGGCCTGTGGGCGGACCGGCGTGACCGAAACCAGGCGCGCGGATGGGGCGGAGGCTCGCGAGTCGCTCAAGGACCGCGCCTACCACTCCATCCGCGCCGCCATCCTGGACGGGGACCTGCCCCCCGGCGCCGCCATCTCGGAGGCCGAGCGGGCTGCCGCGCTCGGCGTCTCGCGCACGCCCATCCGGGAGGCGCTCCAGCTGCTGGCCCGCGAGGGCCTGGTCGAGGTCTTTCCCAAGCGCGGGACGCTGGTATCGCGGCTGTCGGCGCGAGACGTGCGCGAGAGCTTCGAGCTGCGCGAGGCGATCGAGACAGCCGCGGCCAGGCTGGCCGCACGCCGCCGCACCGCTGCCGAGCTGGACCTGATGCGTGGGGCGCTCGAGCAGCGGCTGCAGGCATCGGCCAGCGACGACGGCTACATCTCCGGCGCCGACTTCCACCGCGCGGTGGTGGCGGCCGCGCACAACCACTACCTGCTGGAGGCGTTCGACACCACCGCCGGCCGAATCGACCTGGCCAGCCGGATGGCGGCGCGGGTGGCGACCGAC
>Ga0299914_10003642_pt1 | contig 10932 bp, 20 predicted proteins | sample RVTome_10_FD_201361 | JGI IMG/M metagenome (GOLD analysis project Ga0299914, IMG submission 201361) | Soil microbial communities from uranium-contaminated site in the Upper Colorado River Basin, Wyoming, United States - RVT153D57 (version 2) ... | reverse complement strand
CTCGCGGGAAATGTGTTCACCCAGGACCTGATCGAGACGTGGATCGGTTGGAAGCGCGAGAACGAGGTGCTGCCGATCCAGCACCGGCCGCACCCCCACGAGTTCGAGCTCTACTACGACATCTAAGATCAACATCACTGTGACCAGCATCGGAGCTAGCCAGTAGCGTCGGCATTCCTCAGCGATTCCTCACGAGCCACGAGGGCGGCTTCCACGGCTGCCCTCGTGGACTCGTCACGGTCGGGCCACATGTGCCCGTAAGTGTCCAACGTGGTCTTGGCTGAGGCGTGCCGTAGCCGCGCCTGCACCGTCTTCACATCCGCGCCTGAGGCGATGAGCAGGCTCGCGAAGTAGTGCCGTAGGTCCGTGGTACCGAAAACCGTCCGGCAGGCCCGCCACGGCGCTCCTGGCGCTCCTGAACGCACGCTCCAGCCTCCACGGTCCGACCTGTGCGGCGGTCTCGTCACTGAGCAACGTCTCAGCCGGGTACCGCTCCACGTGTGCGGCCAGCTCGAGCGCGAGGTTCCGCGGGATCGGCACCGCCGTCCGGGACGTCTCGGTCTTCAGCGGCTCAGCCGGGTACTGCACGGCCGGCGAGACGACGCCGCGCATGAAATCCACGTCGCCGATCCGCAGGCCGCACGTCTCAGCTGTGCGCAGGCCCACGAACGCACCCAGCAGGATCGCCACCCGGTACCGCTCGGGCATCGCGTCATGCAACGCCCACACCTGGGCGCTGGTGGCCACATACGGGCGTTGCTTTCCCTGGCCCGGCGAGGTACGCCGCGAGCACGGCGACCGGGGCACGATGCCGTCATGCACCGCGTCAGAGAACACCTGCGAGAGCCGCCCGTGAAGCGCGTACACATAGCTCGCCTCATACCCGTCGTCCAGGAGCTTCGCAGTCCACGTCTTCACGTGCGACGGCCGCACCGACGACAGCGGCATGTCGCCGAACTCGGCTTCGATCCTCGCTATGTGAGTCTTGGCCTGCCGCACCGTCGACGCCCGCCGGGTGCCGTAGCCGCGTAGCCATTCCTCGCACCACGCACTGACCGTCATGCGTGCCGTCTTCGGCTCGGTCCACGTCCCGGTGACGAGCTTGGCCGTCTCGGTCTTGAGCCACGTCTCAGCGTCCCGCTTCAGCGCCGTCGTCTTCGAGTACTGCCGCCCGCCGGGCACCGCCCGATACCGCGCTTGCCAGCGGCCGTCTTGGAGCTTGCGCACACTCGCCATGGGTCAGGCCCTCTCGTTCGGTGGGATGGTGAGATAGCCGCGTTCACGAGCGCGGCGAACCCACTGCCGCACCTGCACCCGCCCGCCCTTCGTGGAGAGGCGTGGCTCACCGGCGGCCCGCAACTGGGCTTCGACGTACTTGGCCGGCATCTTGTCGCCGCTCGTAACGGCGTGCGTGTATAGCTCGGCGACTGTCCGCAACAGAGCTTCCGTGGCCGGCGGGCGGCGCTTTCGAGGCTGCCCCTTCGCCGTCAGCGCCCGGTAAGCCTCGGTTGCCTGCTGGTCGATCGCCGCCACGTCCTCGGGGTGCATGCTGTCGGCCGGCGCTTTGGCACCATCGACGAGCGGCGCGGAATGTATCGCAAGCGAGGGCATCATGTGGGCCGCTATCACCTGGTCGCGCGTGGTCTCTCGTATCTGTGAAATCGGAATGCCCCGCAAGACGCGCTGCGTGACTTCGGCCAGATCGTCTCCGATGGGCGCGTCAAGGTGGTCGAAGCTGCGTATGTCCAGCCCGACGATCACAGCGCGCTCGTTGACTTTCGCCCAGTGGGCTGTGACGACCCACGGACCGCGCTCGGCATCTGGCCATCGAACTGACGCGGGCAGGAGCAACCACGTCTCAGACCGTGACGTGTCAATGGACTCTTCGTCTGTCACGTGCCAGACGCTACTAGGCGGTCCGTCCCGTGTCTAGTGTTGTCAACGGTTGCTCTACGGAAGGAGCCGGAGACATGCCCGAGCTGATGACCACACAAGAGGTCGCCGAGCTACTGCGCCGGTCGACCGAGACCATGCGGTACTGGCGCTGGCAGGGCATCGGCCCTCCCTCGTTCAAGATCGGCCGCCGGGTCATGTACCGCCGCGCCGAGGTCGAGCGGTGGCTGGCCGAGCAGGAGAAGGCGGCCGCCTGATGCACAACGACGAAAGCCGGGCTCGAGGCCCGGCTCCCGAGTCGACGTCGAGGACGACTACCAGCACACTACAACGCCGCTGTGACTACACCGACGAACCTTGCCGCTGCCAGGCCGAAGAGCCAAGCCTCGACGATTGCCAGCGCGCATTCGTACACGAGCTGACTACCCAGCTTCGACGCCGCCGCGAAGCGTCGTGGCGGATACCGACGCTCGTTGACGGCCGGCGCGATCCGCTCGGCCCGGTCACGGATGGGCGGTCAGAGCGGTGAGCGTCAACCCACTCGCCCAGGCCGGCCAATACGTGCTCGACGGACACGACCTCGATGACACCGCGGCACGGTTCGCGCTTGACCCGAACCACCTACGCGACTACCTCAACAAGCCGCTCGGGACGCTGGAAACTAACGCTTCCCCTCACAGTGTTAGAAGCACCGACACGGCTCTGACGGGGCAATCTAACGCTTCTAACACTTCTAACGGGAACCGTGAGAATCCGGCGGACGTGGACCTGCTCGCCGGGATCCGTACGGGGGCATGGCTCGACCGGCAGGCGTTTCCGCCGTTGAACTATGCCGTGCCGGGTCTCATCCCGGAGGGCCTGAGCTTGTTGGTCGGGCCGCCGAAGGCCGGCAAGTCTTACCTGGCGCTGGGCACGCTGCTCGCCCTCGCCTCTGGCGGCCACGCGCTCGGCAAGATCCCGGTTGGTGCGCCGCGGCGGGTGCTCTACGTCGCGCTGGAGGACGGCGACCGTCGCATGCAATCGCGGTGCCGGGAGCTACTGGCAAGCCCATACCGGCCAGACGAGCCGATCCCGGAGCTGTTCTGCTACCTAACCCGGGTCATGCCCGGCCTGATCGTGCCGACGATCGAGGCGTTCCTCGATCAACAGCCGGACACAGGGCTCGTGGTGATCGACACTCTCGGCAAGGTGATGCCGCCGCCGATGCCGAACGAAACCACCTATGGTCGCGATTACCGGGTCGGCGGCCGGCTCAAGGCGATAGCCGACGCCCGCCCCGGCCTCGCCGTCACAGCCCTGCACCACGATCGCAAAGCGACCAGCGACGACTTCGTCGAGCGGGTTAGCGGAACCAACGGGTTAGCCGGCGCTGCCGACACAGTGATCGTGCTGGCCCGCAAACGGCAGTCACCGGACGGGCTGATCCAGATCACCGGCCGCGACGTGCCCGAACGCGAATACGCGGTCACCATGAACTCGTCCGGAATCTGGACGCTCGCCGGCGAGGACCTGGCCCAAGCCGCAGACGCTGCCCGAGCACGCGCTGAAGCATCCGCCGGCCTGTCGGACCTGTCGCTCCAAATCCTCGACTTCGCCCGCGAGGCCGGTGCCGAAGGCGTGGCCCGCAAGGCGATCGTGCAGAAGTTCGGCCAGTCCGTAGACATGTACCTCAAGCGGCTGGTGGACTCCGGCCGGCTTGAGCGGCGCGGGCGCGGCCGGTATCGCGACCCGTCAACTAACACACCAGCGTTAGAACCGTTAGAACCGTTAGAAACGCAGGTCAGCAGCGGTGTCGAGTTCCTAACACCCGATGACGAAAGCGTTAGTTACGACCCGGAGACGCCATGACCGCCACCGATAGCCGCATCGCCGAACGGGTCGCCGAACGTATGGCCGAACGTCAACGCCGCAAGACCGAGCAGGCCGATGTCCGCGACGAGCTCGAAGAGCGTCGCCGGCATGGCATCGAGGCGCGCAAGCGAGCCAAGCTCGCCCGGCTCAACACACCAGACGACACACCCCCTGAAGCGGCATGAGCAGGGACCGGGTAGAAGCCGGGTGCGGGTATGGGTGGACGGTGACCACGGCCCCGCACAACACACCACCGGCCGGCGGCGCCCGAGCACGCGGTAAGAGCCGAACAGGCCCGGCGGATGACCACGCGACCACCAGCACGGGACACGGGACGGGGCGATCCAGCACCAGGGCCAGGCAAAGCCGAGGACGGCCGACGAGTCGGAGCGAGGCCGACGACGCTCGCGATCCTCTCGCGCTCGGCTCGCTCGCTCCCTCACAGGATTACCTCAAGATCGGCGACCTCGCCTGAGACTCCCAGCCGTTTCTCCCTCCCCGGCCTTTGGGACGGGAAATCTTGCGGGATTGGACATGTCAGACCGCAAATCTTCCTGTCGTCGTCTAAATCGGGGTGTGGATAAGGGCCTGTCCCTCCAGGCGCTCCGGGCGCGTCTGGGCCGTCCGCAGTCACCGGATCTTGAGGAGCGGATCGCGCGGGAGATCGTCGCGGCCCTGGAGGAGTCTGATCGTCCGCTGTTGGCTGACGAGTTGCGCCAGTTGGTGCGTGGTCAGGGCCGGCGTGTCGATCAGGTGGCGCGGGTGTTGGTGGCGTCGGGCCGGTTGGAGCGAGTTGGGCGCCGCGGTGGGTTCATGTTGGCGGGTGGGCCGTGACGGCCCGGCCGCGGCTTCGGGCCTTGTCGCTTGAGCCGCCGCCACCTCGTGATGAGGTGGTCTACTGCGATCGGTGCAGCGCGTGGACGGAGTCGATGGTGCTCCGCAAGGTCAAGATCCGGGATCCGGTCGACCCCAGCCGGGAGATTGCGCTGATGTTGTGTGGCCCCTGCCGGGAGATTGCGAAGAAACGATGACCACGAAGACGAAGACCCCGGAGTCGTCCGCCCGGCCGCCGGCGGATAGGGAGGGGCCGGCGGTTCCTGGTCATGCTGCCGCCGGCCCTGACCCGGCCGACCCGTGCGCGGTGTGCCCGCTGCGGTCGACCGCCGAGGATTCCACCTTGGACTACTGCGAAGGATGCACAGCGATTGAGCGCAAGTGCCCGAGCTGCTTGGAGTTCCGGCCGCAGGTGGATTGGTGGTGGGGTGTCGATCGGTTCGGGTTGCACGGGGTGTGGGTGTGCGGCTCATGTCGGCTGCCGTATCCGTCGGCGGAGTGGGCGGCGCGGTACCCGGAGATCGCCGCGTCGCACCCGGAGCACGCGCGGATCATGAGTGAGCACGCCCAGTTCGTCGCGTCGGTGGAGGTCCCGAACGACGAGGTGCGGTTCTTGGCCGCTACGGCGTTGTCGCGGGCGGCGAGTCTGGCCGGGCCTGGCCCGGCTGCGGCTGCGGTGGCGGCGATGGCCACGGCGGTGGGTGCCGGTGGGAAGGTCGACGTCGATGTCTCGGCCGTTTCCCTGTCGGCGCGGCGGGCGGTTGAGCGGCTGTTGCATGACGCGGCGTGGGGTAAGGATGCGCCGCAGCGGGCGTCGCAGCCGTTGTCGCGGCTGTTGCGGTCGTGGTCGGACTGGTTAGCCGCGCAGTTGCCGAAACCCGCTCAGCAGGCCACGCAGGCGGATCAGAAGGCACGTCACCGGGCCGCAGTGCGCCGCGGCCGGGAGCGGAAGGTGGCCGGCTGATGTGCGACGGCCCTACCGATGAGCAGCTCGACAACCTTCGCCGAGCCGTGTTGGACGCGTTCGCTGGCCCGGCCGCTGATCCGCCGTCTCCGCGGCGGTCTGGCTTGCGTAGGTCGCTGGCCCTGCGCCGCTCCGCCTCGCCGGCCGGCCGCACCGCTGATGAGCAGTTCGAGAACGTTCGCCGGGCTGCGCTTGCCGTGTTCTCGGCGGCTTCACCGGAGCGGGTCGCCGCGAAAGCCCGGTATGAGGCGTCTGACATGGCGGCGATGCTGCGTGAGTCGCGGGCAGCTCTCGCTGAGATGGATGAGATCGCTGATTGCCAGGCCGACTGGCAGGCCCGGCCACGCGGCGATCGAGACATCGACGACCTGCTGGCTTGCCGGGCGGACGGGTGAGCTGATGTTGACTGCCGAACGGTCACGAGCTAAGCGCGCGAAAACCCCGCCTGCGCCGCACCGGCCCGCCGAGTAGGGATCAGCCGTACCTTGGTGGGAGCGTCGCAGCTCATCCGAGTAGCTGAATCCGTACATTGGGCAGTAGTGACGCCGTCAGTGGTCACCGGTAGTGTCCCTGGCCAGCAAGATGCTCGACGACGAGGGGGAGGCGGCTGTCGTGGTCTCGATTCTTGATCGGGAGATGTATACAGAAGCCCATGCGGCTCGGCTGCTGTCTGTTCCTCAGTCAACGCTGCACTACTGGCTTGAAGGCGGCGAGCGACGCGGCAAGCAGTATCTACCGATCCTGCGGGAGAAGCCGACAGGTGAGCGGTCGCTGACGTGGGGAGAGTTCACTGAGGCGGGCCTGCTCCGTGAGTACCGGCGTACTCACCGCGTTCCGATGGACGAGCTCCGGCGATTCGTGGACCTGCTCCGGACAGGGTTCGGGATCCCCTACCCATTGGCTGATCGCCGTCCTTACGCATCCGGCAGGAGGCTTGTATTTGACGCGCAGACCGCTGCCGCCCTCGACGCCGAGTTCTGCTTGGTCGCTGTAGCCAATGATCAGCTCTTGCTAACACCGCCCGCGTCCAGCTTCCTCGCACGTGTGGAATGGGACGGCAATGTCGCAGCTGCGTGGAGGCCAGATCCCAACGAAAAGTCCCCGGTGCGAGTCAGTCCCAACATCCGGTTTGGCAAGCCCGCAATCAAGGGCATCAGTACTGAGGCGATCTGGGAACAAGATGAGGTTGGGGAGGATCCCAGGACGATCGCCGAGGTGTATCAGCTGACTGTCAAGGATGTTCGCTGGGCACTGTCTTACGAGAACTCGTTACGCGCGGCGTGACTCGCCGGCGCCGCCGTGGCGTGAAGCCTGCGCAGGTCCGCTTCTACATCGACGCTGACGTGCTGGGGCTGGCGAAGATTCTTGTGCAAGTCAGGCCGGACGTGACCTATCCGGGTGATCCCGGTGGCGTCAAGTTTAAGCGCCGCCGACCCGAATGCCCGATCAAGACCACGCAGACAGATGACGACATCTGGATCCCTACAGTCACATCTCAGGGTTGGCTCATCATCACACGGGATCGCCACATACAGGTTCAGCCACGCGAGATCGAGGCCGTGCGTGAGCACGGCGCCCGGATGGTCAGGCTCGTAGGCGAGGAATCCGGAGGAACTTTCGATCAACTTGAGGTGCTGCTCTGCAATTGGCGCGCCATCCAGCGACTCCTTGATGAGCGCGGTCCGTACATCTATCTAGCGTCGAGAACGAGCCTCCGGCGACTAGATCTGGATTGAACCATCGCGCATATGTCAGGGGTCGGCTGTACGCTCCGGCGACATGCGGATCGACCCGAGCATTACGGACTGGATCACCGCTGTCAGTACTACTGGCGCTTTGATCGCGGCAACAGTGGCAGGCGTCGCCGCGTGGAGGGCGTTTGGACTTGAGAAGCGGGCGACTGGTCAGCGGGACGAGGACCGTCGCGCAGAGCAGGCATCGCGAGTCGCAGCGTGGATCGGGGAGGCGGAGCAAGATGCACGGGGACCGCAGAGCGCCAGAATGCTGTTGGCCCCGTCGACATATACGGCATGCTTCGTGCTCAACACGTCACCACTGCCGGTGTATGACGTCTTGCTCCGGTACGTCATTCTGGGAGCCGACCGCACGCCAAAGACCGTCGGCTCGAGTCCAGCGCGGGTGATCCCACCAGGCGAGGACATCCGACCTGTGACGAGCAGCGTTCGGGATGAGTGGGAAGCTCACCAGGACACGCACCCGACCTTGGCAGTTGAGGTCCGATTCACCGACGCGTCAGGCCGTCGATGGTGGCGAGCCTGGAACGGTGAGCTCATCGACAAGGGTCCCTACAAGCCAGATAACGGTACGGTCGACAGCGCCCCGGCGGAGTGACCCGGAGGGCGCGCGCCACCTAGTATGTGTGCCGCGGTGTCATGGCCCGTTGCCGACCGACCTCGACCCATTCGGCGATGCGGTTGTGGTCGGCGCTGGCCATGATGAGCAGCCCGATCGCGACCACGTAGTCGCCGCTCTGAGTGGCTGAGGTGCCGGACCAGTAGCCACCCATCAGTCCCGCGGTTTCAGCCAGCAGGTCCGCCCGGCCGCCGGCCATGTCGTGCAGATCAGCGACCGCGTCGGCGATACTGCCCTTGTCGCGGGCGAGCCTGATTGCGCGACCGGACAGTCGGGCGCGGAGCAGTCCGTCGGTCGGTGTCGGAATCGGCCCCATCCGCCAAGTATCGAACACACGTATGGTTGATCGGAAGGTTCCCGGGGAGTGCAGTCCTTGGGCGTACGCTGCGCCAAGCCCAGGCCCTTGCGGGTTCGCCACCAAGAAAGGGCTAAGCGTCGCGGTCCTGGCGCCTTGCCAGAGTCGCCTGGTAGCGCTCCTCCGCAGCTTCGACGGTCTCCTCAGCTGCCGCGAGGGCGTCGCCAGCGTGATCAATGAGCCGCTGGACTGCTTTCATGGCATAGATGTCAGTCATGGGCGGCTCGTCAATGCTAAACAATAAGCTCACCGTCACCTGGTGGAGAGAGATGAGGGCCAGGTGGGCGGGCTCGGCGAGTCCAGCATTGGTACGCCCCGTGTAGTAGTACGTGATACCACCTCGGGTGACGACGGCGTGATCGAGTCCCTTCGCGTCGGCATGCACCTCGTGACTCGCCCAGTTGTAGTACGAACGAAGATGAGACAGCGCAGCGCGCTCCTCAAGTTCCTTGAACTGTGGACGTCGACTATCGAGAAGAGCTGCAGCCCAGCCGAGTGGTTCCTTGAATGGCGTGCCGAAGCGTTGAACCAGCGCGTTGCGCTGCGCGCCGAGTGCCTCGACGTCCTCAGTTGTTAGCGGTTCATGCCCCAGCACTTCGACGTTCGCCTGGTACGCGCGGGCATCGTGCAAAGCGAGGATGTGTTGGTGCGCCATGTAACGCTCGGCTAGGTCGGGGTGCTCCTCGCGGATCTCCTCGTCGGCCAGAACAATCGCGTAGACAGCGAGTTCGTGCAGTGTCCGGCATCGAGCCAGCGCGCCCATCGGAAAGCCGCCCGTGAGCAGATGATGGATCTCTAGAGCGGTGCGGCAGGCACGGGAGTGCAAGCCGATTAATGCCCTATGGACGGACTCCTGGTCGGAGGTCGACGGAACCAGTGATCGGATGAAGTTGTCGCCGGCCTCTTCGCTGGCGACGAATACCGAGTAATAGAGGTCGAGCGCGTGACCCCAGTCCCTACGAATGACACGCTCGAGCCGCCTCGCAAGCCGCCCATGTCTACGGAGCATCTTCGGTGCGGTGTCGAGGAGGGTTTTGGAGACTCGCACAGCGGCCGAGTCAGTGACTTCTGTCACAGCCTGGGCCACAAGTTCTTCCGCTTCCTCAGGAGTCTTACCGGCATCAATGAGCCGTTCGATGGCTGACTCCATGTCGCCGTAGATGTCGTAGGAATCCTCGGGCCGACGACGACTGGCAGGCCACATGCGGCCCGAGCCTAGCTCCGAGAGGCACGCGTCTGCGAACCCCTGGAATATGGTCAAGCAGGCGCGTCCCGCCACGCTCGTCTTGGGGCGTCCAGAGTCTGCGGTCGGCTGTAGGGTCCGCCCGCATGGACTCGACTGTTGTGGTGGCCATCGCCGGCACCCTCGCGGCCGCCGTGCTGGCGCCGTTCGTGACGGGTCGGATGAGCCGGAAAAGCGCGCGACTCGACCGGCTGACAACTGAGCGCATCGGGGCCTACGCCGACCTGCTACGCGCCACGGCTCGGCTCGCAGACAACGCAATGACGTGGGCGTCTCTCCCGCTTGCCGACTTGCAGGAGACGGATGACGCGGAGATGAACCGCATCATCAGCCGTGTTCGGTAGTTGCGAGCAAGGATGTGTACGCACGCCTGGAAGAGCTGACGCGTCACGCGCATCGGTTCAACCTCATGCTCCATGAGGCAAAGGCCCAGCATCGGAAGGTCCAGGATCAGGGAGACGTCGACACCACGCAGACCATCCAGCAGCGGTGGGACCTCGGTGGCGTCGCTGAGAAGATGTTGAAGGCACACAAGCAGATCGAGGGCGTCATCCGCAAGGAGTTGCGCGGGTAGGACCCGACAGCGCCACGGTCACTTCCGACCGGGGCGCCGCTTGGTCGTGCCTGGCTACTTGCCTACGGCCGGCCGCCAGCCTTACCGTGCTCGACGCCCTCGGCCCAGCCGGCCTCGTATCCCTGGGCTCGCGCGGTCGAGACGGCGCGCTCGACCATATCCGCGAAAAGGGTCGGGGTGATCTCGTCCCAGCCGCCGAGCCACGTCACGAGGCTCTTTTCCGGGCCGTCGATCGGGTCGAGCAAGGCGCGTACGTCAACATCCCTCTCCCCCGGAACGAAGCCCGCCGTTTCCACGCGGGCCAACCTCACGGATCGAGGCCCTGCCGACCTCTCTCCGCGTTCCGTAGCGACTCCTCCGTGACGTCAGGTAGCCTCTCCAAGAGCCAGACCATCATCTCGGCCGGGAAGTGGAATCGGAAGCGACGCGTGGGCCTGCCGGGTGCGTCAGCAAGATCGGCGACGATGATCACCGTCGGTGTCACAGCTTCGTCGGCCCCGGAGAGCACTCCGGGAAGAATGTCATCGATGGTGATCACCACGAGATCACCGGATTGTGTCTTATGGGCCGGGCCGAGCGGCATTGAGGGCCGCCTCCATTCCTCAGAGATTCCTCAGCACCGTTACGGCAGACCAACGGTCGCCAACGGTCCCGAGCAGTCTAGAGGCTGGTCACGACACATGCGCCAACGGCGACCAACGGTCACCACCTACGCGGGGCGAGTTCGAGCTCTACTACGACATCTAACCCGGCCACCGGCGGCGTCGAGCGGTAGGCGCCTCGGGACCGTTGCGGCGTCTCAGTCAAGGCGGGCGCGACGGCGCCTCTCGACCAGCGCCTGCTGT
>Ga0299914_10003641_pt1 | contig 10932 bp, 12 predicted proteins | sample RVTome_10_FD_201361 | JGI IMG/M metagenome (GOLD analysis project Ga0299914, IMG submission 201361) | Soil microbial communities from uranium-contaminated site in the Upper Colorado River Basin, Wyoming, United States - RVT153D57 (version 2) ... | reverse complement strand
CTTCCGTCCGATAGCGCGAACAGTCTCGCGCCCTCGATCGGCCGCTACCCGGAATTGCACGCGGGCAGACATGGCCTGACCACCCTCCGTCGAACCATCGGCAGACGGTGGGTGGCGACAACGAACCGTTGGCCGGCGCCGGGTGCCGGTACCGTCGACGCGTGGCGAAGTCTCCGGCGACCGAGGTCCAGGTGGGGGAGCGGACTGTCCGGGTCTCGAACCCCGACCGGGTGTACTTCCCGGAGACCGGGGCCACCAAGCTCGACCTCGTCCAGTACTACATGGCGGTCGGCCCCGGGATCGTCAACGCCCTGCGGGAGCGCCCGTGCATGATGCACCGCTTCCCGACCGGGGTGAGCGGAGAGAAGGTCCACCAGAAGCGCGTGCCGGGTGGCGCACCACCGTGGCTGCGGACCGTGCGGGTTCACTTCCCCCGCTACGGGCTGCATGCAGACGAGCTGTGCGTGACCGAGCTAGCCCACGTGATCTGGGCGGTGCAGATGTCGACGGTCGAGTTCCACCCGTGGAACTCCCGGCGGGCGGACGTCGAGAAGCCGGACGAGTGGCGGATCGACCTCGATCCCATGCCCGAGTGCCCGTTCGCCACCGTGCGGCGCGTGGCCGGCATCGTGCACGAGGTGCTCGACGAGCTCGGCGCCGTCGGCTGGCCGAAGACGTCGGGCGGCCGAGGGTTGCACGTCTACGTGCGCATCGAGCCGTCGTTCGGGTTCACCGACGTGCGGCGCGCCGCCCTGGCATTCGCCCGGGAGATCGAGCGCCGGGCACCGCACGACGTGACGACGACGTGGTGGCGCAAGGATCGTGATCCCGCGGCGCTGTTCGTCGACTACAACCAGAACGCCCGGGACCACACGATGGCGGCGGCGTACTCGGTACGTGGCTTTGCGGATGCCGCCGTGTCGACGCCGATCACCTGGGACGAGGTCGACGACATCGAGCCGAAGGACTTCACGATGGCGACCGTTCCTCAACGCTTCGCCAAGCTCGGCGACCTCCACGCGGGCATCGACCAGGCGGTCTTCGCGATCGACGAGCTGCTCGAGTGGGCGGCCCGCGACGAGAGCGCCGGCGCCGTCGATGCCGGTATCCCCGACGACCAGGACTGACGCGCGGGCGGTATCGCCGGGTTGGCCCGAGGCGTCCCGGCTATGACCCGGCGGTCTGGCGGCGCAGTGAGTTCCGTGCGTGTGTCCGCCACGCGTCGGGGACGCGCGGGTGGTCGGCGAGCCGGCGCAGCAGGCCGACGTCTGCGTCCTCGTTCGCGGCGATGAACTCCGCGATCGTCAGCACCTCGTCCGGACGCACCATGCGCCGGGCGGCGTCTCCGGCGCCGATGGTGCCCGATTCCTCGATCGTGAAGTAGGCGCCGAACCGGCGGGCAGCGCCGAACCGCTCGACGAAGCCGGCATCGCCCATCCGGATGCCGAGCTTGAAGCACGGGAAGCGCGGCTGGGTGACGCGTAGGCGCGTGGTACCGACCGCCCAGGCCTCGCCCACCGCGCACGCCTGGAGGTCGACGCCCTCGAGCGTCAGGTTCTCGCCGAACGTTCCGGGCGCCAGCGCCACGCCCAGCTTCTCGGACCACCAGGCGTAGTCCTCGATCGCGTACGCGTACACGGCCATCGCCGGACCCCCGTGCACCCGGCGGTCGGCCTGGCCATCGCCCTCGACGTTGACGCCGGCGACCGGCACCCGGCCGGCCACGGGCTCCTTCCAGATCGCCGTCGTGACGCGGCGTCCGAACCAGTCGACCACGCGCGGGGTGCCGACGTTCACGGAGACGACCCGCCCGGGAACCCCGCCACTCGTGTCCGACACTCCGACTTCGGGTGCGGTCATCGCCACGCTCTCCTCGATCGCTAACCGCTGATCGTATTCGAGCAGGTTAGTCGTCGCCGCGGGTCCGGTGCAACCGGTATTCCCCGGTTGTACGGTTAGGTGCGTGCCGAACTCGCCGCCGTTCCTGTGGACCGGGAACCATCCGGCGACGGATCTGTGCAACACCGAGCCCGTGATCGACGGCGAGCGCGTCGAGCTTCTGCCGGACTACGACAGCGTCGTGTCGTGGGCCCTCTCCGCGGGCGTCGCGAGCTCGGCCGATTCGTTCGACCCCACCGATCGTGAGGCGGCGCGGACGTTGCGGTTCGTGCGTCGCCTCCGGGCGGGCCTGCGCGCTGCGCTGGACCCGACCACCGCCGGGCCGGCTGCGATCCACGCGCTGGACGCGGTCCTACGCGACGCGCCCGGCGTCCTGCACGCCGAACCGTCGTCCGGGCGTGTCGTCGTGTCGCTGGCGGCGACCACGCCCGGCGCCCAGCTCCGACTCGACATCGCGGCGGCGACGATGGACGTCTTCCGCCACGATCCCGGTCGGATACGGCGGTGCGCCGGTGCCACGTGCGTCCTCCTGTTCCTCGACGTCAGCAAGAGCGGGCGCCGTCGTTGGTGCGACATGGCGGTCTGCGGCAACCGGGCCAAGGTCGCCGCGCACCACGCGCGCGCCCGGCGGCCCTGACCCGATCCCCCCGACCCTCGGCGTGTCGCGCTGAGGCGTCGCACAGCGCTGGCGCAGGCGGAGTCGACAGCGCAGGATCGGGCGATGGACACCGCATCTCCAGCAAGCTCTGCCGTCGGCGTCGATGCCGACGTGTTGCGGGCGGCCGCGGGAGCAGCCATCGAGTACGCGACCTCCGTCGACGACCGGCGGGTCGCTCCCGGCCCCGAGGCGCTGGCGGCACTGGCGACGTTCGACGAGGCGCTCCCGGAGGCCGGCGCCGACCCGTTGTCCACCCTGCGACTCCTCCACGACGTCGGGAGCCCGGCGACCGTGGCCACGACGGGCGGGCGCTACTTCGGCTTCGTCATCGGCGCCGCCTACCCGGTGGCCCTGGGGACCTCCTGGCTGTCGAGTGCGTGGGACCAGAACGGTGCGCTGCCCGTGATGTCGCCGGTGGCGGCGAAGCTGCACGACGTGACGCGGGCGTGGCTCGTCGACCTCCTCCGTCTGCCGGCGGGCACGTCCGTTGCGTTCGTCACCGGCGCGACGGTGGCGAACGCCTCGTGCCTCGCAGCGGGCCGGGATGCCCTGCTTGCCCGGCTCGGCTGGGATGCGCAGGCGGAGGGCCTCTTCGGCGCCCCCGCGCTCGAGGTCGTGATCGGTGAGCGTGCCCATTCGACCGTGTCCAAATCGCTCGGCCTCGTGGGACTCGGGCGTCAACGGGTCACGGTCGTGCCCGCCGACGACCAGGGCCGGATGCGGGCCGACCTGTTGCCCCACCTCGAGGGGCCGGTCCTGGTGTGTGCGCAGGCCGGCGACGTGAACACCGGTGCGTTCGACCCCTTCGACCAGATCGCCGATTGGCTGTCGGAGCGCTCGGGCTGGTTGCACGTCGACGGCGCGTTCGGCCTGTGGGCGCTCGCCGACCCCACCCGGGCCGGCCTGGTCGCCGGGCTCGACCGGGCCGATTCATGGGCGACCGACGCGCACAAGTGGTTGAACGTCACCTACGACAGTGGCATCGCCTTCGTCCGCCAGCCCGCGGACCTCCGCCGCACGTTCGCCAGCGTGGCCGGCTACCTGCCGCTCGACGCCGGCTTCGAAGCCATGCACAACACGCCCCAATCCTCGCAGCGTGCCCGCCAGATCGAGGTCTGGTCCGTGCTGCGCACGCTGGGGCGACGGGGCGTCGCAGACCTGGTCACCGGCGCTTGCGACGCGGCGACGACGATCGCGGCGCGGCTGCGGCGCGGGGGCCTGACGATCCTGAACGACGTCGTCCTCAACCAGGTGCTCGCCCGGCTGGTGGACGGGCCGACGACCGAGGCCCTCATCGCCGAGATCCAATCCGACGGCCGCATCTGGTGCGGCCCGACCCAATGGGACGGAGCTACGGCGATGCGGATCAGCGTGTCGTCCTGGAAGACCGGCAGGGCCGACGCCACGTTCGCCGCCGGCGTGATCCTCGACTGCGCCGCCCGCATCCACGCCGATTAGCGGCGTTGGTCCAGGTAGCGCTGGACCTGGCGGCGCTCCCAGTCGGCGCCGAGGAGCCCACCGATGCCGAACATGGCGACGGCCGCGACCGCGACCGCGGCACCGGTACCGAGCATTGGCCAGTAGAACCAGAGGCTCTCGGTGCCGTCGGCCATGTCGATCAGGAACCACATCAGGCTGAGGACGGCGTAGATGCCGAGGATCGTGTAGAGAATCCGCTTCCTGCGCACCCAACGGAGCGCCTCCCGCTGCGCCTCCGGATCGGGGGGCACGCTTGCTGTGGGCGTGTCGCCTGCCATGATCGACTCCTTGTCCCCTGGCTTGCCACGCTCCGGTCGCAAGCCCGTTTCGGTCATGGATCGACCGTAAGGCTGGGGTTGCGGTTGCCGCATCGGCCCCGGGTACCAACGCGGGCCGTCCCGCGGTACGAACCAGCACCGTCCCCTGGTCCCTGGGAGCCGTCCGGTTGGTTCGAAGGCGATCCAGTCGGGAACTGGTATCCAGCCGATTCTAGACTGACCCCACCATCGCGTTAGGCTGCACGCATGTCCCGGGAGACGTCGGTGGGCAACGAGACGCTGCTCCGCCGGCACGGTCTACAGGTAACGGCCCAGCGTCTGGCAGTTCTGCGGGCCGTGTCCGTCCAACCGCACAGTACCGCGGACGACCTGTACACGGTCGTAAGGTCCGAGATCGGTGCCATCTCCCGTCAGGCCGTGTACGACGCCCTCGCGGCCCTCACCGACAAGCGCCTCCTCCGGCGCATCCAGCCCGCCGGGTCGCCGGCCCGCTACGAGGATCGGGTCGGTGACAACCACCACCACCTCATATGCCGAACCTGCCGCCGGATGGTCGACGTCGACTGTGCGGTCGGCGACGTCCCGTGCCTCACGGCGGCCGACGATTCGGGCTACGAGGTCGACGAAGCCGAGGTCATCTACTGGGGCCGGTGCCCCGAGTGTGTCGCAACCTCTGTCTCGTCCGACGGCTGAAAGGATGCAGCATGCGATACCAGCTGAACAACACAGCCTTGGATCCAGAGCGATCAACGTCGAGAGCAACCAGCCATCAGAAGGAAGCACCGAGAGAGGAGCAGGACTGACGTGACTGACAGCGGCAGTGAAAGCGAAAACCCAGCGATCCCGTCCCCCACTCCCAAGGCGACTCGGCCCATGACCAACCAGGACTGGTGGCCGAACCAGGTGAACCTGCAGGTCCTCCACCAGCACTCGCCCCAGTCAGATCCGATGGGCGAGGACTTCGACTACGCGGAAGAGTTCAAGACCCTCGACCTCGACGCGCTGAAGCGCGACCTCATCGAGGTGATGACGACGTCACAGGACTGGTGGCCGGCCGACTACGGGCATTACGGCCCGCTCCTCATCCGGATGACCTGGCACGCTGCGGGCACGTACCGCATCGCCGACGGCCGTGGCGGTGGGGGCAGCGGCGACCAGCGCTTCGCCCCTCTCAACAGCTGGCCCGACAACGCGAGCCTCGACAAGGCGCGCCGGTTGCTGTGGCCGATCAAGCAGAAGTACGGGCGCAAGATCTCCTGGGCCGATCTTCTGATCTTCGCCGGCAATGTCGCCTACGAATCGATGGGGTTCAAGACGTTCGGCTTCGGCTTCGGGCGTGAGGACATCTGGGAGCCCGAGGAGATCCTCTGGGGCCCGGAGGACACGTGGCTCGGCGACGAGCGTTACAGCGGCGACCGGGAGCTCTCTGGTCCGTTCGGCGCGGTGCAAATGGGCCTCATCTACGTGAACCCCGAAGGGCCGAATGGCAACCCGGATCCGCTGGCTGCCGCCCGGGACATCCGGGAGACCTTCCGCCGGATGGCGATGAACGACGAGGAGACGGTTGCGCTCATCGTCGGCGGCCACACGGTCGGAAAGACCCATGGCGCAGCTCCTGCCGAGTACGTCGGTCCGGAGCCCGAGGGTGCGCCGCTCGAGGAGCAGGGCCTCGGCTGGAGGAACACCTTCGGCACCGGCAAGGGCGCCGACACGCTCACCAGCGGTCTCGAGGGCGCGTGGACCGACGAGCCGACGAAGTGGGACAACGGGTACCTCGACAACCTGTATAAGTACGACTACGAGCTGACCACGAGCCCCGCCGGCGCGCACCAGTGGACGCCCAAGAATCCCGAGGCCCAGGGCACCGTGCCGGACGCGCACGATCCGTCGAAGCGGCACGCCCCGATGATGCTGACGACGGACCTGGCGCTGAGGCTGGACCCGATCTACGCGCCGATCACGAAGCGCTTTCAGGAGAACCCGAATCAGCTCGCGGAGGCGTTCGCCAAGGCGTGGTACAAGCTGCTGCACCGCGACATGGGACCCGTCTCGCGCTACCTCGGCCCATGGGTTCCCGAGCCGCAGCTGTGGCAGGACCCGGTCCCCGGGGTCGATCACGAGCTGATCGGCGACGAGGACATCGCTGCCCTCAAGGGCAAGATCCTCGCCTCGGAACTGTCCATCTCCCAGCTGGTGGCCACCGCGTGGGCGTCAGCGGCGAGCTTCCGCCACACGGACAAGCGGGGCGGGGCGAACGGGGGACGCATCCGCCTCGCGCCCCAGAAGGACTGGGAGGTCAACGACCCGGCCGCGCTGGCCAAGGTGTTGCAGACCCTCGAGGGGATCCAGCAGGACTTCAACGGCTCGCAGTCCGGCAACAAGCGGGTCTCGCTCGCCGACGTGATCGTGCTGGGCGGATGCGCAGCCGTCGAGCAGGCGGCGAAGAACGCCGGTTACGACGTCACGGTCCCCTTCGCGCCGGGGCGCACGGACGCCGCGCAGGAGCAGACCGACGTGGAGTCGTTCGCCGTGCTCGAACCGACCTTCGACGGGTTCCGCAACTACCTCCGACCCGGGGAGAAGTTGTCGCCCGAGACCCTGCTGGTGGAGCGGGCGTACATGTTGTCGCTCTCCGCTCCCGAGATGACGGTCCTCGTCGGCGGCATGCGGGCCCTGAACGCCAACTCCGGGCAGTCAGCACACGGCGTCTTCACGGACCGGCCCGAGACGTTGACGAACGACTTCTTCGTGAACCTGCTCGACATGAGCACGGAGTGGAGGCCGTCCGCCTCGTCGGAGAACGTGTTCGAGGGTCACGATCGCGAGACCGGCGACGTCAAGTGGACCGGCACCGCCGTCGACCTCGTCTTCGGTTCGAACTCCCAGCTCCGGGCCCTCTCGGAGGTCTACGCACAGGACGACTCGAAGGAGAAGCTCGTGCATGACTTCGTGGCGGCGTGGGCCAAGGTCATGAACCTCGACCGCTTCGATCTCGCCTGATCGAGGTCCCAGGCTTGGGTGACCCGGTTCACGTCGAACCGGGTCACCAAGCCATCACTCGCCGCATCGGACCGTCACGGCGAGGCGGTGGCTTCGAGGATCGTCGCGGTGACGGCCTCGGACTCCGAGAGACCCTCGACGCCGAGTGGGTTTAAGTCATGAGCATGTACCTGCCCAACCCGGACGTGCAGCCGACAGGGTCCGAGCTGGCCGAGTTCATCGACGTCCCGCCCACAGTCCGCGAGCGCACGCGCGAGACCGACGAGGAGGACGACCGGAACCACAACGGGGACAGTGGCTCGGTCAGGCCGAAGGCTGAAGCTAGCGGCCAGCCGCCATCCGGCGGGGGCGGCTCCGTTTGACCGGCGAGACCAGGCCTGGTCGGTGACAATGGTCGTCATGGGACTGATCGATCAGCTCGGCTACCGGCTCCCTGAGGCCAACCGCTTCCAGAGGCTGGTCTGGAAGGTGTCCTCGTCCCGACCGGGCGCGTGGCTCTTCGCCAAGACCCTCCACCACATCGACCGGCTCGTGCTCCGGCTCAGCCGAGGACGGGCGACCGTGCCAGGGGTGCTCGCTGGCCTTCCCGTGATCACGGTGGTAACGACCGGCGTGCGCACCGGCCAGCGGCGGGAGGTGCCGCTGGTCGGCGTGCCATCTGGCGACAACATCGCGGTCATCGGGACCCGGTTCGGCCAGGAGCGCACGCCGGGCTGGTACTTCAACCTGCGGGCCGAGCCCCGGGCCGAGGTCGGGTATCGGGGCCGCACGGTGCCCGTCGTGGCCCGAGAAGCCGAGGGTGATGAGCGCGAAGCCGTGTGGGCGCGTGGCTGCCAGATCTACGCCGGCTACCAGGCGTATGCGCACCGGATCGATCACCGGCCGATCCACGTCATGGTCCTCGAGCCATCTGCTGGCGGCTGACAGCCCGGGCCCCGACGCAGACAACCAGGTCAGACCGCAGGTCCAGCGGTGCCCTCGGCGGGATTCGAACCCACGCACACGGCTCCGGAGGCTGTTGGTCTATCAGGGAAAACACCCCAGTTCGCCGGGCATGGGGCGAGCTCGTGCGCGTCACGATTCCTTGAGAGGCCGCGCCCGATGAGGCCATGCTCCTGATCGACATGGGCCAGGCGCCGTCGAGACGTAAGCGCCGCTGTGGGGAACCACGGCGAGCGGCGGCTCGAGGCTGCGATGGTGTCCGGGCAACCGTCGGCGGTCACCAGACCCGGCGTCGCCCGGGTCCGGTCGTCGGGAGCGTCTCGTCGACGCGCGCCCGGTCGAGCCACTCGTCGATCTGCGCGGGATCGAAGCGCAGCAGGTGGCCGAGCTTGATGTAGGGGATCCGCCGCTCGGCGACGAGGCGGCGCACGTAACGGGCCCGAACGCCGAGCCGCTCGGCCACGCCCGTGATGTCCAGGAGGTTGCGCCCGGCCGCCGCTTCCGATCGTGTCACCTCGACCTCCTCACCGGGGAGCCGGTGGTTGCATCGCCGCGGTCTTGAGACCGGACAGATCTCGACTCTCTAGGCCGCGATTCGTGATGGGCGTCGCGCACAAAGGCTCGTCCGGATGGTCACCATGCCGCTCGCGATAGCACCTCGACGCCCGGCTGGTCGCGGCCAGCGAGAGTCCGTCTTCGGAGATCAGCCGGCGAGCCGGGCTGCGGCAGCCGCCAGCTCGCGATCCGGGCTCACGCGCCTGCCGTACAGCGGACCGCACCGGGTCTCGGTAAGCCGGAGCGACAGCACCACGAGATCATCGGCGCCTGCCGGTGCCGCCCAGCGGCGTGATGGTGAACCTCACCGCGTCGCGCTCGGGGGACGGTGGGCAGGTGCCCCGCAGGGGCACCTGCAAGGGTGTGCGCGCTGGGTCTGGTGGTCGGGTCGACGGTGGGGGACCCGCGGGGGATGAGGACCGGGCAGCGTCGGGGGACCGGGGGAGGGTCATGGTTGGAGGCCGAGGCCGCGGGAGATTGCGGGGCGGCGGTGCTGGAGGTGGTCGAGGCGGGCGGTGATGCGGGCGGTGTCGAGGGACCGGTCGGGGTGGAGGGACCGGTCGGGGTGGAGGGACCGGTCGGGGTGGAGGGGACGGGTCAGTGTGGCCGAGGGCGAGCCGGTCGAGGTGCGTGCCGAGCGGCCGATCGTGGACCTGGCGGGTCCACTCGGGAACCCGTGAGAGCTGGCGAGCGCTCAGCGGCGCCACGTGTGTGCGGACGCCGAGCTCGTGGCCGGGCAGCCAGGGGGCCATCCCGAGGCCGACGAGGCGTTCGATGGTCTTCCATGTGCGCCCGCTCCGTGCGAGGGACGCACCCAGGCCGAGCAACTGGCCGAGCTCACGCAGGTCGACCACGGCCGGTTCGCGCTCGCGCCACAACACGGGCAGGCGCTGTAGGACCAGCAGGGCGAAGGGCCGATGACTCCGGCCCCAGACCTGTTCGACGTACGGGTCATCGAGCGCGAATCCGACCCGTCGCACTTTCGGGTTGGGGTGGGGCACCGCGTGGATGGCCAGCACCTTGGGCGGTTCCCTGCGCTAAGCCCGCCGGCGCCTCCTATCCCTCGCCCCGTCTTCGTCGTTGCCGACGTGAGCTGGGCCGGGGGACGACGAGGTGAACGGCCACCGTCTTGGGCGACCTGTGGCCGTGTCTGGGGGGACGACGAGGTGAACGTCGGCGGGAACCGTAGGCGATCCACCCGGTGTCGGGGGACGGAGAGGTGAACGAACAGGTGACCGTGCCCGCATCTGGTCCCGGTAGGCGTGAACACCGGTCGGGACGCTCCTCGTGCCCGTATGTGACGATGAGGACGGCCATGTCCCACACGCTGATAAGCCTGGACGCCGAGTGGCGCCAGCTGGCCCGATCGGCCGCGCCCGCCGGGCGCTGAGGCAGTGGTCGATCGCTCACCCGTGCTGCGCGGGCTGCCGGATCTGGACGGTCTGCTCGAGCGGCGACGTGACGACCACGCGGCGCCCGCCATCCTCCGGGCACTGGCCGTGCTCGCCCCGGCGACGATCTGGCCGCCCGGACCCTGCTCCAGGCGCTGCTGCCGGGCCTGGTCCGCCTGGCCGGAACTGCCGGCTACGACGATCCGGCCGCGATCGAGGAGTTGGTGTCGTTGGCCTGGGAACGCATCCGCACCTACCCGGCCGGCGCCGGGGGTCGGTGGCCGCCAACGTGTTGTTCGACGTGCGCAAGCGCTACCGCGCCAATCGCCTCATCGACGCACCCCGATCGCCCGACACCGAGGCAGTAGGAGGGCGTGGACCGACAGGAGCAGTGGGGCCGGAGCGACGCCCCGAGTGTGGCCCGGCCCACCGATGCGGGTCTTTTCCGACACCGGCATCGCGGCCGCCAACGGCGACGTCAGGCCGGGCTACGGGTCCCTGCGCGACGCCGTCGCCCACGGGGAGATCGGGCACCTCTGGAGCGTCGAGCAGTCCCGCCTCGAACGAGATCGGATGGTTCGTGCTCGCCGCTGAGCTGGCAGCGGCCGGTAGCGGCGAGGTTCACACCGACCGGGACGGCATCGTGCGGGTGGGTGACGGCGCCGCCGGCATCAAGGCCGTGCTCGCCGCCGGTGAAGTTCGTAGGCTTCGCCGCCGGGTGAACGACGCC
>Ga0299914_10003640_pt1 | contig 10935 bp, 7 predicted proteins | sample RVTome_10_FD_201361 | JGI IMG/M metagenome (GOLD analysis project Ga0299914, IMG submission 201361) | Soil microbial communities from uranium-contaminated site in the Upper Colorado River Basin, Wyoming, United States - RVT153D57 (version 2) ... | reverse complement strand
AGACGCACGTCGCCGTACAGCCGCCGCGGCGCCGGGATGCGCGGATGGCGGCGCGGCGACAGCGCCGCGACTTGCGCCACCGGATCGGCCACGAGGTCCGCCACCGGCAGCTTCTCGTCGACGATGCGGTTGACGAAGGAAGTGTTGGCGCCGTTCTCCAGCAGGCGGCGCACGAGATAGGGCAGCAGGTCCTCATGGCTGCCGACCGGGGCGTAGACGCGGCAGGGAATGCCGAGCGCGGTTTCCGGCACGACCTCCTCGTACAGCGCCTCGCCCATGCCGTAGAGCCGCTGGAACTCGAAGTCGCGGCGGCTGCCCATGATCTCGAGCACGGCCGCCAGTGAGTACGCGTTGTGGGTGGCGAACTGGGGATAGAACGCCTTCGGGTCGCGCGCCATGAGCCGCGCGCAGGCGAGATAGGACACGTCGGTCGAGGCCTTGCGCGTGAAGACCGGATAGTCCTCGAACCCGCCCTCTTGGCTGCGCTTGATCTCGCTGTCCCAGTAGGCGCCCTTGACCAGCCGCACGTTGAAGCGCCGGCGCTGGGTCCGCGCCAGCATCGCGAGCCATTCGAGCAGCGGCGCCGCCCGCTTCTGGTAGGCCTGGACGGCGAGGCCGAAGCCGTCCCAGTCCTTGAGCGACGGGTCGCCCGACACGGCGGCGATGACCTCGAGCGACAGGTCGAGCCGGTCGGCCTCCTCCGCGTCGACCGTGAGCGCGACGCCGCTGTCCTTCGCGAGCCGCGCGAGGTCGAGCAGGCGCGGCGCGAGCTCCCGCATGACCCGGCCGCGCTGCGCCGGCTCGAAGCGCGGATGCAGCGCCGACAGCTTGACCGATATGCCGGGCTCCTTCGCGGCGCCGGCGCTGACCGCGCGGATCGCCCGCTCATAGGCCGCGCAATAGCGGTCGGCGTCGGCCATGGTGCGCGCCGCCTCGCCCAGCATGTCGAAGGAATGGCGGTAGCCCATCGCTTCGTCTTCCGCCGCGCGCTCCAGCGCTTCCTCGATAGTTCGGCCGATGACGAACTGCTGGCCCAGGATGCGCATCGCCTGGACCAGCGCCTCGCGGATCACCGGCTCGCCGCTGCGCGCGATCAGGCGGCCGACGAAGCCGGCAACGTCCTGCGCATCCTCGCCGAGCCGGACGAGCCGGCCGGTGAGCATCAGCGCCCAGGTCGAGGCGTTGACGAAGAAGGACCGGGAATGGCCGAGATGCTCCTCCCAGTCGGCGTCGCCGATCTTGTCGCGGATCAGCCGGTCGCGCGTGTCCGCGTCCGGGATGCGGAGCAGCGCCTCCGCAAGGCACATCAGGATCACGCCCTCGCGGTTCGACAGCTCGTATTCCTGCAGAAAGGCGTCGAGCCCGCCGTGACTATGCGCGGACGTCCGCACGGCTTCGACCAGCCGGGTCGCGGCCGCCGCGACGCGCTTGCGGGTGGCGCCAGGAAGCGCCGCCTGGTCGAGCCGCTCGGCGACGCAGGCTTCCTCGTCCATGCGCGCGGCGCGACGGACCGCTTCGCGCAAGGGATCGTCGTGGTTCTCCGCTTCGTCGCTTATCATCCGCTCGTCACCCGCCCGCGCGATGATACGCCCGCGCGCCGGCCACGACTACCGGCGACAAAGCGGAATCGACCGGCTATAGACATCCGCATGAAGTCCGACCCCCTATTGCGGGAACGCAATTCCGTCCTCGCCGGACGCAAGGTGCTGATCCTGGTCAGCGAGGACTGGTACTTCTGCTCGCACCGGCTGCCGATCGGCGTCGCGCTCAGGGCGGCGGGCGCCGAGGTCGTCGTCGTCACCCGCATCCGCGACCATGCCGCGCCGATCGAGAGCGCCGGGCTTCGCCTGCGGCCGACCCGGCTCGACCGCAGCGGCGTCAATCCGCTGCACGACCGCGGGACCATCGCCGAGCTGCTGCAGATCTACCGTGAGGAGCGGCCCGACATCGTCCATCACGTGGCGCTCAAGCCGACGCTTTACGGCGCCTATTGCGCCTGGCGCACCGGCGTCCCTGTCGTGGTCAACGCGCTTGGCGGCATGGGGTTTCTGTTCCTCGCCCGCTCCCTTCGCGCGCGCCTGCTGCGCGGCATCGTGCGACGGCTGCTGCGCCTGCTGCTCGACCGGGCGAACAGCCGGATCATTCTCCAAAACCGCGACGACATGAATCTTCTGGCTGAGAAGGTCGGCGTAAGGCGCGACAATATCTGCCTTATCCGCGGCTCGGGCGTGGACGTCGAGCGCTTCAGGCCGTCGCCACCGCCGCCGGGGACGCCGGTCGCGGTCTGCGTCTCGCGCATGCTGCACGACAAAGGCATCGGCGAGCTGGTGGAGGCCGCGCGTCTGCTCAAGAAACGAGGCGTCGACCTGCGCGTGCGGCTGGTGGGCGCGACCGACGACAACCCGGCGTCGATCGACGAGGCGCTGCTGGCGGCGTGGAAAGCGGAAGGCGTCGTCGAGGTCGCCGGCCCGTCGACCGACATCTCCGGCGAATACGCCCGGGCGCATATCGCAGTGCTGCCCTCCTACCGCGAAGGGCTGCCGAAGTCGCTGCTCGAGGCGGCCGCCGCGGGCCGGCCGATGGTCGCGACCGACGTGCCCGGCTGCCGCGAGATCTGCCGCGACGGCGAGACCGGCCTGCTGGTGCCGGCGCGGACGGTCGAGCCGCTCGCCGCCGCGCTGGAGAAGCTCGCCGCCGACCCGGCGCTGCGGGCGCGCTTCGGCAACCGCGCGCGGGAGGTCGCCGTTGCCGAGTTCGCGGAGGCGATCGTCGTCCGCCAGACGCTCGACCTCTATCGCGCCCTGCTCGCGGACCTGCCGAAGCGGACGCCCTGACCGGCTATTCCGCGGCGGCGCGGGCGCCCGGCGCCGGTGGCGCAATCAGCAGGCGGACCAGGTCGCCGATCGCGTCGATCTTCTCGATCCCGTCGACCGCCTCGATGATCGCGTCCGACGACCCCTCCGGCATCACCGGGTCGACCAGGTAGCGGAACTTCTCCTGCACCTCGGCCGGCGACATCGGGTTTTCCGGCAGGCCCTTCGAGAAGGGCACGCTGGCGGTAAGGCGCCGGCCGTCGACCGTCTCGACCTCGATGCCCGCGCCTTCGTCGACCCGCTCCCACTTGTCGTTGGCGGCCACGCGCACCTTCACCTTGCGCGCCGACTCGAGCAGCTTCGGATCGCGGAAATCGACCTGAAGATAATCCCAGAAGCCGTTGCCGCCCTTGACGCCGCTGCCGCCGTGATGGAGTCGCATCGCCATGCTGAAGGGCAGGCTGAATTGCGCGCCCAGGATGTCCGGCGGCTCGACGATCGAGCCGATGTGGCTGAGGATCGGCTCCGAGTTGGTCGCGACCGTGATCTGCTTGACGTCCTCGGGCCTTAGCGGCGTTTTCTCGCGCACCACGTCGAGCGCGTCGAAGGCCGCGTGGATCAGGTGGCAGCAACTGTAGGGCTTGAGGCCGTTGTCGAGCAGGTGGTAGCGCGTACCGAGGCCGTCGGTCAGCCGCTTCAGGTCGTATTCGCCGGCGAAAACCTTGCAGAAGCCCTTCTCGCCTTCGAGGATCGAATGCGGCCCGGTGATGCCGGCCTGCGCGAACAGCGTCGCGCGCACGCCGGCCTGAGCCGGGATCGCGCTGTGGATGCGTTTCACGCTGCCGCCGGTCTTGGTGTATTCGATCAGACCTGCGGAATGGCTGCCGGCGATGCCGAAGGCGTTCAGCGTCGTTTCCTTGTCGAAGCCGAACAGCACCGCGCCCGCCGCCGCGCCGCCGAACGGGCCGACGCCGACCGGCGGGTGGTGGCCCTTGTAGATCAGGTAAGGCGAGCAGGCCCAGGAGATGCGGATCTGGATCTCGTAGGCCGCGACGACCGCGACCAGAAGCTGCTCGCCGGTCGCCCCGGCATATTCCGACAGCGCCAGCGCCGCCGGGACCGCGATGCCGCCCGGATGGGTCGGGCTCTTGAGATGGGTGTCGTCGGTCTCGTTGGCGTGGTTGAAGGTGCTGTTGAGGAAGGCCGCGTCGTCCGGCGACATCTTGTCGCCGTAATAGGCGACGGTCGCGTGCGTGCCGCTGCGCGTCTTGCGCATAATATCGTAGTAGGTCCGGCTCCAGGGCAAGGTCGCGCCCGCGATCTGGCAGCCGAAATTGTCGAGAATGAAGCGCCGCGCGTGGTCGCGCACGTCCTCGGGGATGTCTTCGTAGCGCAGACCGGCGACCCATTCCGCCAGCGTTCGCGTTTCATGCATGTTGGAGTCCTCGCCCAGGTGAGTTTGTATTGCGGCCTGCCGCGTGCCTTACGCCAATGATATCGCGGCCGGGGAAATGCCGGCAAACCGCCCGGCCAAGCCAATAGCCCGATTGCGCCTACATAGCCGAAAGAGGCACAGACCGGCATTCCGGCTCTACGATATTGTGGTCGGCAGAGGTGGGATTTGGCCCGCCTGGCGACGCGGCAGCGGAAGACACGGTTTGCGAGGGACGGCGCCCGTGGCCCGATCTACACGAAGCCGAAGGGAAGTCCGTGAGATCATATAACGAGAAAACGGCAATACTCCTTCTAACACATGTAAATAATAGAGGGATTTTCGAGCAATTATTGTCGATCGTTCGCGAATGCACGCGAGATTTTGACACCTTTATACTTTGCGATAATACGCATCATTTATTCGATCGATTCCATAATGACGAAAAATACTTTTTGTTCGACCTCAATACCTTGATGGGACTTGGTTATCCGGGGAAAACGACTGCCGATAACCTGCTCGGGTCGCTGCAGAACGACCATTTCCATCAGCGCTTCAATTTCAACCCGGGTAACGTCGAGCTCCCAGTACTTCATTTCTTTAAGGAGCGGAGTCACTACGACTACTATTGGATTGTCGAATACGATGTCCGGTTCAGCGGCTCGTGGAATGTCTTCTTCTCCGCCTTCGCCGGGAACCAATCGGACCTGCTCGGCACCACCCTGACCCGCTACGAAAATTTGCCCGACTGGTTTCACTGGCCGTCGCTGGATCTGGCGAACCGGCCTGTCGGCAAAGACCGCTATCTTCGCGGATTCTTTCCGGTCTACCGGCTATCGCGGCGCGCGCTGGCGCAGCTCGACCGCGACTACCGCGAGGGCGTTAAGGGACATTTCGAATGCCTGGTGCCGACCCTGCTGGATCAAGCCGGCATGACCATCGAAGATATCGGCGGCGACGGCGACTTCGTACGGCCCGGCAACAGAAACCGTTTCTACCGCAATACACCGACATGTCACACGCTCATGCCGGGAACCTTCGTGTTCAGACCGACAATGGACCGTCCCGGCAACGAGCCCAACACATTGTGGCATCCCGTCAAGCACAGCCCCTTCTGGAGGATCGCCCTGCGCCGCTTGAAACGGGCGCTGCTCCAGCCATTCAGGCGGGTCGGCGAGCGCGGCGGCATCGCCGCTACGGGCGCGATCGCGCCGCTTGAACCGCACGTTGCGAATCCGGGATTGACTGATCGCTCCAATTGACCCCGGCGCTTCATCGAGGGCAAGCTGGCTTGGTGGCATAGCCATGTCTCGACCAAGCTCAGGGAGGGCGAGATGCTGACGGCCGAAGACAACGATCTGCTGACGCGGACAGGGGCCGGCACGGGGATGGGGACGTATTTCAGGCGATTCTGGCAGCCTGTCGCGCTGTCCGAGGAATTGCCCGAGCCCGACGGCGCGCCATTGCGCGTAACGGTCCTCGGCGAGGAGATGGTCGCCTTCCGCGACAGCAAGGGCCGCGTCGGCTTGGTCGACACGCACTGCCCGCACCGCGGCGCCGACCTGTTCTACGGCCGCAACGAGGAATGCGGGCTGCGCTGCGTCTATCACGGCTGGAAGTTCGACGTGACCGGCAAAGCGGTCGACCTGCCGAACGTGCCGCCCGGCGCGCGCCACCACGACACGGTGCGGGTGAAGGCCTATCCGACGCGCGAGTACGGCGACATCGTCTGGGCCTGGATGGGCCCGGCCGCCGCGATGCCCGAGGTGCCGCAGCTCGAGTTCGGCCGCCTGCCGCCGGCGAAGCGCTACGTCACCAAGCAGCTCATCGAGTGCAACTGGGCGCAGGTCATCGAGGGCGACCTCGATACCTCGCATTTCTCTTTCCTGCACATGCCGGCGCCGTCGGTGCCGTCGAACGAGAACCCCTACGCGCCGGCGGACGAGCGGCGGCTGCGCTGGATCCGCAACGACCCGATGCCGAAGTTCCAGATTCTCGACCACGACGTCGGCTTCGTCGTCGGCGGCGCACGAGCGGCCGACGAAGACGGCGTCTACTGGCGCATGACCCAGTTCATGCTGCCCTCGCACGGCACCGGCCCGTCGACCCTGCCGGGCGAAACCTATTTCGGCTTCACCATCGTGCCGATCGGCGACACAGCATGTTGGATCTTTTGCTACGGCTGGAATCCGGAGCGCGACATCGGCCCGGAGGAGCGCGCGAAGTTCAAGAAGGGCCACGGCATCATCGCCGAGACCGGTCCGGACTACGTGCCGCTGCGCAACCGCTCGAACGACTTCCAGATCGACCGGCAGGTACAGAAGACGGCCACCTTCACCGGCGTGAAGGGTCTCGCCGAGCAGGACCTGATGGTACAGCAGAGCCAGGGCTTCATCGCCGACCGGACGCGGGAGACGCTGACCGCGACCGACGCCGCGGTGGTCAAGTTTCGCCGCACCCTGCTGACCGCCGCCAAGGCGCTCGCCGCCGGCGAGGAGCCGCCGCAGCCCTGGCGCGCCGATGCTTACTGCACTCGCCCGGGAAGCTGGTTCGCGGCGGAAGGCGTCGATTTCGAGGACGTGCTGATCGAGCGCTTCGGTCATAACCGCGGCCGGGTGATGGCGGCGGAGTAGGCGTCCGCAGGCGGCCCTTTTTCCCGCCCCGCTTCCGCGCGATGATGGGTGGCTACGCCATCATCATCGACAGGAGGCACCCATGAGCGCGGAAGCGAAACTGAAAGAGCTCGGCATCACCCTGCCCTCGCCGCCGAAGCCGGTCGGCAACTATGTCGGCGGCGTGCAGGTCGGCGCCTTGCTGTTCATGTCGGGCTGCGGCCCGCGCAAGCCGGACAATTCGTCGATCACGGGAAAGGTCGGCCGCGAGCTCGGCGTCGACGAGGGCTACAACGCCGCCCGGCTGGTCGGGCTCAACATGCTGGCCAACGTCAAGGCGCAGCTCGGCAGCCTCGACAAAGTGAAGCGGGTCGTGAAGGTGCTCGGCATGGTCAACGCCGACCCCGAGTTCAAGGAGCACCCGAAGGTGATCAACGGCTTCTCCGACCTTATGGTCGAGGTGTTCGGCGACCCCGGGCGCGGCGCCCGCTCCGCCGTCGGCATGGGCTCGCTGCCGTCACAGATCGCCGTCGAGGTCGAGATGATCCTCGAGATCAGGGATTAGTACGCATCCGGCTGCACGCTTGCTCCGCGGCTTGCGCGTCCCTATGAATCGCTGAGCATGGGCGCATCCTTCCTCAGCGACAACGCGGCCGGCATGTCTCCGGAAATCCTGGAGGCGATCGTCCGAGCCAATGACGGCGCCGCGCCGGCTTACGGCGCCGACGCCTTGACGCAATCGCTGACCGGCCGCTTCGAGCAATTCTTCGAGCATCCGGTGCAGTGCTATCTCGTCGGCACCGGCACGGCGGCCAACGCGCTGTCGCTGGCTGCGCTGTGCCCGCCCTGGGGCGCGGTGCTGTGCCACGAGGAAGCGCATATCGCCGTCGACGAATGCGGCGCGCCGGAGCTGTTCACGGGCGGCGCGAAGCTGCTGCCCGTGCCCGGCCGCGACGGCAAGCTTTCGATTGACGGCCTGCAGCGCGCCCTTGCCGGCTTCCGCGGCGGCGACCAACACCAGGTGCAGCCGGCGGCGGTCAGCCTGTCACAGGCGACGGAGGCCGGCACCGTCTACAAACCCGACGAGATCGCGGCGATCGCCGAATGGGCGCATGCACGCGGGCTCAAGGTGCATATGGACGGCGCGCGCTTTGCCAACGCGGCGGTCGGCGTCGGCGCTGCGCCGGCGGAGATCACGTGGCGCGCAGGTGTCGATATCCTGTCCTTCGGCGCGACGAAGAACGGCGCGCTGGCGGCCGAGGCGGTGATCGTCTTCGATGCCGCGATCGGCAACGAGATGCTGTTCCGCCGCAAGCGCGCCGGACACCTGTTCTCCAAGTCGCGGTTCTTCGCCGCGCAGTTCCACGCCTATCTCGACGGCGATCTGTGGCGCCGCAACGCCGCTCATGCCAACGGCATGGCGCAAAAACTGGCGGCGGGCCTGGGGCGGGTTTCCGGCGTGACCGTCCTCCACCCGGTCGAGGCGAACGAGATCTTCGTCCGCATGCCCGACGCGCTCGCAGCATTCCTGCGAAAGAAGGAGTTCCTGCTCCACGACTGGCCGCCTTCCGGAGCCGGCGGGCGGCGGCTCGTCACCAGCCCCATGACGACCGAGGCCGAGGTGGACGGGCTCCTCGCGGCTGCGGCCGACGCCCCTTAGACTGCCGCGCCGACCAGCGGGGCCGACCAGGCGTCGTAGCTGTAGACGCTCTCGATCTCCGCCTTGATCTTCTGCATATCGTTGAGGCTGGAGATCTGCTGGATGCGCGCGGTGCGCGGCTTGCGGCTCGCCTCGTAGCGCCGCAGCGCCGCGCCGACGCCGCCCGCGTCCACGCCGTCGAGACAGCGTGACAGCACGGCCGCATCCTCGATCGCCATGCCCGCGCCCTGCGCCATGTAGGGCGTCATCGGGTGGCAGGCGTCGCCGAGCAGGGTCACCCGCTCCGCGCTCCAGCGCGGCAGGGGATCGCGCTCGAACAGCGCCCATTTGTGGACGTCCGGGCAGGCGTCGAGCACGGCGCGCACCTTGGGGTGAAATTCCTTGTAGGCGTCGCGCAGCATGCCGAGGTCGCCCTTGGCCGACCACGACTCCACGTCGAAGCCGGGCTCGGGCGTGCTGGTCACGAAGTAAAGCTCGTCGCGCCGCGGGTTGACGTAGTAGATGACGATGTGGCGGTCGCGGCCCCACCATTTCGCCGCGTCGTCGATCTCCGCCCCGCCGAGCAGCGATGCTGGATAGGTCGTGCGGTAGGCGACGCGGCCGGAGAAGCGCGGCCTCTCCGCCCCGAGCAGGATCTCGCGCACGAGCGAATGCACGCCGTCGGCGCCGACGACGAGCTCAGCCTCGGCCGACGAGCCGTCGGCGAAGTCGAGCGTGACGCGATCCTTGCGCTGGCGCAGGCCGGTCAGCTTACGGCTGCGGTGGACGATTTCGGCCGGCACGATCTCCGCCAGTGCGGCATGCAGGTCGCCGCGGTGCATGTAGAAATAGGGCGCGCCGTATTTGCGCTCGATGTCGTCGCCGATCTGGCGCACCCAGGTGATCTCGCCGGTGTCCCATTGCCGGTTCAGCGCGGCGTCGGGGCGGAAGGCCAGCGCCCGCAGCTTGGGCTCGAGTCCGAGCTTGCGCAGCACCTTGACCGAGTTCGGGCTCTGCTGGATGCCGGCGCCGACGCGGGCGAAGGCCTGCGCCTGCTCGTAGACATGGACATCATGCCCGACCCGCCGCAGCGTCGCCGCCGCAGCCAGCCCGCCGATGCCGGCGCCGACGATTGCGATCGAGAGCCGGCCGGCCGTCATGCGGCCTGTCCGGCCGCCCGCACCGTCGCCTGTCCCACCACGCGTCCGGCCGCATTGTCCTCGCGGATCATCGCCGCGCCCTTTTCCGCGATCATGATCGTGGGCGCGTTGGTGTTGCCGGTGGTCACGTCGGGCATGACGGAGGCGTCGATCACGCGCAGGCCCTGGATGCCGTGCACGCAGAGCCGGGAGTCGACGACCGCCATCGGGTCCTCGCCCATCTTGCAGGTTCCGACCGGGTGGTAGATCGTCGTGCCGTTCTCCTGGGTGAACTTGCGCACGTCCTCGATGGTCTCGATCGGCGTGCCGGGCCGGATCTCGCCTTCCGTATACGGCGCGAGCGCCGGCGCGGCGAAAATTTTCCGCGTCTGCCGGATGCCGGCGAGCATGACGTGCAGATCGCTTTCGGCCGACAGGTAGTTCGGGCGGATCGCCGGCGGCTTGAGCGGGTCCGGGCTCGCCGCCATGATCGTGCCGCGACTCTCGGGCCGCGCCGGGCAGATGGCGACGGCCATGCCCGGCTTCGATTCGAGCACGTTCTTCTTGCTCGGATCGAAGGTCACCGGCGCGTAGAGAAGCTGCAGGTCCGGACTCGCCAGTCCCTCGCGGCTGCGGCTGAACACCATCGCGGTTGTTGCGCCGAAGGTCAGCGCGCCGTCGCCGAACAGCACCCAGCGCATCACCTCCGGCACGACGCGCGGGAAGCGCGCCAGCTCGTTGAACGTCACCGCGTTCTTCACCCGATGCGCGATGCGCGTCACGTAGTGGTCCGACAGGTTGGCGCCGACGCCGGGCAGATTATGCAGCGTCGGGATGCCGAGCGACTGCAGATGCGCGCCCGGTCCGATGCCGGAGACCTGCAGCAGATGCGGCGAGTTGATCGCGCCGCCGCAGACCAGGACCTCGCGCACCGCGCGCAGCTCCCGGTCCCGGCCGCGCTGGCGGAACGCGACGCCGACGCAGCGCTTGCCCTCGAGCAGCAGCCTGGTCGCCACCGCCTCGGTCTCGACCGTCAAATTGGACCGCCCTTTCGCCGCGGCGAGGAAGGTCTGCGCGGTAGAGCCGCGGCGCCGGCCGATGCGGGTCATCTGTGAGTAGCCGACGCCTTCCTGCTGCGCGCCGTTGTAATCGGGCGTGAGATTGAAGCCGGCCTGCTGCGCCGCTTCGACGAAGCGGTGCGTGAGCGGCAGGATGGTGCGCGCCTCCTCGACCTTCAGCTCGCCGTCCTGGCCGCGATAGCCGGCGTCGCCGCGCTGGCGGAAGGCTTCCGATTTCTTGA